>Ga0209342_10001831_pt1 | contig 23452 bp, 22 predicted proteins | sample RifCSP16_2_FD_184023 | JGI IMG/M metagenome (GOLD analysis project Ga0209342, IMG submission 184023) | Soil microbial communities from Rifle, Colorado - Rifle CSP2_sed 16_2 (SPAdes) (version 2) | ecosystem: Environmental > Terrestrial > Deep subsurface > Rock core/Sediment | place: Rifle... | reverse complement strand
GATATGATCGCCGAGGTGGATGAGGGCCTGCACATGATTTTGAACGACGTGATGGAAGAGAAGCTAGAGGAAGCGGGGTACGAGACGTAGGGCGTATGCCGCATCGGCTGCGCAATACGCACTACGTCCTACGTGATTGGAGAGACCACGATGACTGCTACTGCCGGTATCATCCCCTACGATGCGGTGAACACCAGTTCCTCGCGCAAGTTTGAGCGCATGGCGGAGTATGCGCCGGAAGATTTCCACAAGCACCTCTTTGAGCTGGAGGCGGAAGGCGAGTGGATTGTCCAGCGCGTGCCGGAGCCGTACGTCGAGGTGATGACGAAGTATGGGCGCAAGAAGAAAATCCCGCTCGAACTGTCCTGGCACCACAAGTCGTGCGGCCAGTGCGGCCACATTCCCGGCTATTCGACCGCGATCTTCTGGCTCAACCGGAAATTGAACTTCAAATATCTGGACCCGACTGACCAGACCTCCTGCACCGCGTGGAATTACTACGCCTCGGCGACCTCGAACGCCGCGGCGCAGGCGGGCGTGGCCATGCGCAATTTCGCCGCCGCCTACGAGACCGGCTATTATCCCATCATCCACTGCGGCACGTCTTACGGCCACTATAAAGAGACGCGCGAGGAACTGCTGCATCACGCCGAGCTCCGGCATCAGGTCAGGGACATCATGCGGAAACTCGGCAAGGCGATGGTGATGCCGGAGGAAATCGTCCACTATTCCGAGTGGGTGCACGTGGTGCGCGACCGCATCGCCGCCAACCAGACGCGCGACTTCTCGCACATCTCGGTCGCCGTCCATCCGGCCTGCCACTATTACAAACTGGTGCAGGAGGATGCGATCTACGACCCCGACATCTATGGCGGCCAGCGCACGGCGACGGTGTCGGCGCTCATCGTCGCCCTCGGCGCGCAGGTGCGCGACTACTCGACGTGGTTCGACTGCTGCGGCTTCGGCTTCCGGCACATCCTCGTCCAGCGCGACTTCACCCGTTCGTTTGCCACGCTGCGCAAGATTCAGGTGATGAAAGACGAGGCCGACCCCGACGTGGTCATCACCCACGACACCGGCTGCGTCACCACGCTGGACAAGAGCCAGTTCGTCGGGAAGGCGCACGGGTTCAACGTCGGCGTGCCGGTGATGTCGGACGCGCAGTTCGCCGCCCTTGCGATGGGCGCGCATCCCTACCGGGTTTGCCAGTTGCACTGGCACTCCACCGATTACCGCCCGCTCCTCGAAAAGATGGGCATTGACCACGAGCGGGCCTGGGCGGAATTCCAGGACGACTTGAAGCGACTCAAGAATGGCGAAAAAGAGTATCTCACGTGGGAAGACGTGGACGCATGACATCAGTTATCCGTAGTCAGTCATCGGTCGTCAGGCTGGCTGCTGGCGACTGTCTGCTGGAGGGCAAATGACATCAGACACCGTTCTCATCATCGGCGGCGGGCCGGCGGGGCTGGAAGCGGCGCGGTTGATTGGCGACCTCGGCGAGAAGGCGATTCTCGTGGAGAAACGTGAGGCCCTCGGCGGCACGCCCATCTACGAACATTACGCGGCGCTCACGCACGGCTTTCGCTCGGCCGAAGAGGCGATGAACGAACTCATCGCCGCCGCGCGCGCCAACCCCACCGTAGACATCCGCCTGGGTTCCGAATTAGTGGAATGCTCCGGCACGGCGGGCGACTTCAAAGTGAAAATCGCCAATGCCGGGAATGGCGCGGGCGAGGCAGTCAACGTCGGGGCCATCATCGTGGCAACCGGCTTTCAGCACTTCGACCCAGGCCGCGAGACGCAGATGTACGGCTATTACGAATACGACGACGTCATTACGCTGGCCGATGCGGAGAAAATGTTGAAAGAGCACAATTTCGTCACCCCCTCCAAAGGCACGCCGCCCCAGCGCGTGTGTTTCATCCAATGCGTTGGTTCGCGTGACCGACAAATCGGCAACGAGTATTGCTCGAAGGTGTGTTGCGGCATCTCCTCCAAGCAGGCCATTGAAATACGGCAACAAGTGCCCGGCGCGAAAGTGTTCATCTTCTACATTGACATGCGGATGTACGGCTACTGGGAAAACGAAATCTACTGGCCAGCGCAGGAGCAGTATCACGTCCAGTACGTCAAGGGTATCATCACCGAGATCATCCGCAAGGGCGACCGTCTGCTGGTGCGCGGCGAGGACACCACGATGGGCCGCCCGATGGAAGTGCCGATGGACGTGGTCGTGTTGGCCGTCGGCATGGAGCCGAGCAAAGGCACGAAAGACGCGGCGAAAATCCTTGGCCTCAAGCAGAACAAATACAACTTCATTGACGTGCCGCACGACGCGCTCGACCCAACGGCCACCTCCGTCCCCGGCATCTTCGTGGCGGGCGCGGCCGCCGGGCCGAAAGACCTCGACGACACAATGAGTATGGCGGGCGCGGCGGCGATGAAAGCGGCGGCGCTGGTAGCCAAGCAGTCGCGCGTGGCGGCATAGGTCTCTCATGCCTGAAGGGCAAGTTGTAGACACCGAAACCGCCCGCGAGTTCATGGCCCAGGCCCTCGAAAAGGTTGAGCGGGCCGAACTGGGCGACATTGTCGCCGAACTTGAGCACAAGAGCGCGCGGCTTAAGGCGCTCCTCAGCCCGGAGACTCTGCCCACACTCGAACGCGAACAACTGCGCGGCATTTTACGCTCCATCTTCGCCACACGCCGCAAAGCCAACGCTATTCTGGATGTGATGGGCGTGGAGGGGTTGCGCCAGGCGATGCGCCGGTTGTTATGCGGCGAAGCCTCTGTTCAAGAACGTTTTCAGGTTTTTGTGGACTCGCTCTGCGGCTACTGGGGCGATGTGCGACTAGGGGGCAAAGCCTTGCCCGGTGAAGAAGGCCACCTACCTGAGAACGTCCTGTGCGACCTCGCCTCCGAACTTCTGCACTTCACCAACCCGGATAAGCACTGGTTGTGGACACGATGGATGTGGGACCCGCGTGTGAGCACCGGCGCGTTGCCGCTTGTCATCGAGGACCAGTACGATTTGCACGGGCGGGATGCGGGCGAAACATATATGAAGGTAGGTGTGGCCGTCGCCTTCGTGCGGGCCACCGGCGAGGCGGCTGACTTTGCCAGGTTCGGCCTGCATAGCAGTCCCTTCGGCATTGACGTGTTTCTCTCGTGCGTGTACGCCGTCTACATGTATACCACCCTGCGGCTACGAATGACTCAGGAATTCAATAAAGTCGTGCCGCAACTGCCGGAATTGGCGAGGCGGCTACTGGGCGTTTGGAAATTAGAGATTTGAGAAATAGAGAATTGCCAATCTCCAATTCTCTATTTCTCTAACGCGGAGGCAGCATGGCTGTCGGTCTCGACAAGATTCAACCCGAAAAAATCACCCAGAAAGAACATTTCGTCGTCGAGGGCATGGACATCTCCGGCCACTGGAACCGGATGTTCGAGCAGCGGGTGATCTGGGATTACGATGTGGAACAGTTGGAGCGGGTCACGGCGCTCCCCGGCGGTGAGTCGCTCAACTGGTGCTACGGCTGCGGCAAGTGCACTACCGTCTGCCCGGTGGACATCGTCGGCGATTACTCGCCGCGCAAGATTCACCGCAAGACGCAGACGGGCATTGACCTGTTCACCTCGCCCGACCTGTGGCTGTGCACCACCTGCATGAACTGCCTGCGCGTGTGCCCCAAAGAAGTGAACATGATCCAGATCATGCCCGCCGTGCGCGAACAAGCCGTGCTCGTGGGCAACGTGCCGCCCGAATTGCAAAAGGCCTTTGAGGACACGGCCAAGCATGGCAACCCGCTCGGCCAGCCACAGCGCAAACGCGCCGATTGGGTGAAGAAGGCGGGCACGCCGGCGCCGATCCTGAAAGACCTCAAACGCCCGGTGGACATCCTGTGGTACGTTGGCTCTTATCCCTCCTATCACCCGCGCGGGATTGACGCCGCCTGCGCCGCCGCGCGCATTTTCAACGCCCTCGGGGTTGACTTCGGCATCCTGGGCGTGGAGGAGAAAGACGACGGCGATTCGCAGCGGCTGGCAGGCGAAAAGGGCCTGTTCGAGATGTTGGCCGAACAGAACATCGCCGCCTTCAACAAGTACGAATGGAATCGGATGGTGGTCACTGGCCCGCACGAGTTCAACGCCTTCAAGAACGAATATCCCAAACTCGGTTTCCAGCGACCCATCGCCCACTACACCCGCTTCCTTGTCGAGCATTTGGATAAACTCAAGCCGATGCTCAAGAAACCCATTGACCTGAAGGTGACCTTCCACGACCCGTGCTACCTCGGGCGGCACAACGGCGAATACGACGCGCCGCGCGAACTGCTCCGCGCTATCTCTGGGATCGAATTGGTGGAAATGGGCCGTTGCCGCGAGAACGGCTATTGCTGCGGCGGCGGGGGCGGCGGCATGTGGCTCGACTCGTTCACCAAAGAACACACCCAGATGCGTCTGTCGGAGCGCCGCGTACGCGAGGCCGTCGAGTATGGCGCGGATGTCCTGGCCGTCTGCTGTCCCTTCGAGGTCTCCCGCTTCGAAGACGCGGCGAAAAGCACGGGGAATGATAAGTTGATCGTGCGGGATATTCTGGAGTTGTTGGACGAATCCATGAGAGGATAACCAGTCATCCGTGATCAGTAAACACTGGTTGCTGATCACTGTTCACCGGCCACTATGAACATCGTCGTCCTCATCAAGCAAGTCCCTAATCTAACCGACGAACTCGATATTAACAGTGCCGGCACGGACCTCGATCACGACGCGCTGCAATACGTGCTCAACGAATGGGATGAGCACGCGCTGGAAGAGGCGGTGCTGGCTAAAGAAGCCGCCGGCGGCGCGGTCACCGTGATCGGCGTGGACACGACGGGCGAGTTGGATGGCGCGCTGCACACCGCCCTGGCCAAAGGCGCAGACAAAGCCGCGAAGATCACCGGCGATTATCCGCGCGGCGCGGACTCGCACACACAAGCCAGGCTCCTCGCCGACGCCATCAAGGGCCTGTCGCCCGATGTCGTGATGACAGGCGTCCAGGCCGCCGACGATCGGGATGGACAGATCGGGCCGATGATCGCCGCTCACCTGGACCTCCCGTACGTGGGCGTGGTTACGGGGGTCGAGGTCAAAGGCGGCCAGGCCTTCGTCCGCAAGGAGTATGCGGGCGGCCTGATGGCCGAGTTTGAAGTCGCGCTCCCCGTGGTGATCGGCGTGCAGGCTGCACATCAGCCGCCGCGCTACGCCCCGGTGAGCAAGATCCGGCAGATGGCGAAGACGGCCAAGATCGATGAGATTGCGGGCGGCGAGGCCGCCGGCTCAGGCTCCACCGTCCGCCGCATGTTCAAGCCCGAATCCGCCAGTCACGCCGAGATGTGGGAAGGCAGCCCCGAGGAAGTGGCAGAGAAGATTGCGGCGCTGATTGCGGAGAAGGGATTGCTGAAGCGTGATGCATGATCTGTGAATCTCATGGATCAGGCACCACGTAGCATGAAAATAATGCTTATGACCAACGAAGTTCTCATCCTTGCAGAACACCTCAACGGCAAACTCGCCGACATCACGTTTGAACTGACCGGCAAGGCCAAACAACTCGCCTCCACCTTCGGAGGAAAGGCCGTCGCCGTGTTGCTGGGCAGCGGCGCTAAATCGCTGGCCGAGACGATTGGCGCGGATTCTGTCTTGTATGTAGACGATCCGGCGCTGGCGTCTTTCAACCCGGAGGCCTATGGCCGCGTGTTGACTGCGCTGATCAAGGAGCGTTCCCCCCGCCTCGTCATGCTCGGCAACACCTCGATGGGCATGGACCTCGGGTCGGGGCTTTCGGTGACTACGGGGCTGCCCTTCATCGCCTATGTCAATGGCCTGGCGGCCGAGGGCGGCGCGCTCGTCGCGACTTCGCAGATCTACGGAGGCAAGATTCAGGCCGAAGCCGTGCCGGATGGCGAGGCGTGCCTTGTCTCGTGCCTGGCAGGCGCCTTCCCGGGTGAAGCGGGCCGGGGGGCTGCGTCCGTCGAGCAAATCGCTCCTCCGGTTGCGCTTGGGGATTTGAAGGTGAAGTTCGTGAAACTGATCGAGCCTCAGGGCGGTGATGTGGATATCACTCAGCAGCCGATTCTCGTTTCGATTGGGCGCGGCATCGGCGGGCCGGAGAACATCGAGCTTGCGCAAGAACTGGCGGAGGCGCTGGGATGCGCGGTGTCGGCGTCGCGCCCGATCACCGACGCGGGGTGGCTGCCCAAGACCCGCCAGGTGGGCAAGAGCGGCCTCACGGTGAAACCCAAGGTGTATCTGGCCTTTGGCATTTCCGGCGCGCCGGAACACCTCGAAGGGATGCGCGGCGCCGAGACGATTATCGCCGTGAACACCGACCCCAAAGCGCCGATCTTCGACATGGCGCACTACGGCGCGACGTGCGACATGCTGGATTTGCTTCCGGCGTTGACGGAGAAAGTGAAAAGCGGCTAAGGGCGGATGGCGGAGGCTGATAGCCTTTAGCCATCCGCCATTTGCTATCGGCCATCTGCCATGCTCACCCTCACAGAAAAAACCATCTTCCTCCTCGTGCTCGCCGCCTTCGGCGGCCTCACGGTTTGGGGCTTCTATCACATCTACCGTATCGTCCGGCGCGGGAGGCCCGCCCCCAAACTCCACAACCTCGTCCCCATCGCTATCCGCACGCTCGTCGAGGTGGGTTTGCAGACGACCCTTCGCAGGTCCCGCCCCCTCCTCACCTTCTTTCATTCGCTCATCTTCTTCGGCTTCTCGTACTATCTCCTCGTCAACGTCAACGACGTGCTGGAGGGCTTCCTCCCCGGCTATTCCACCGCCGAGAGAATGGACCTCATCTTCGGCCCGCTCAATCTCCTGGCCGACCTCCTGAGCGTCGGCGTGCTGGTCGGCGTCGTCGTCTTTCTCGTGCGCCGTTTCATCGCCAAAGACAGGCGTTTGGACTTTAACGAGAACGTGCTTTTGTATCGGCCGGTAGCGCTGGGCGGCGTCAAAAGAGATTCGCTCATCGTGGGCGGCTTCATCCTGGCCCACGTCGGCTCACGCTTCATGGGGCAGGCGTTCCGCCTGGGGGAGATGCGAATCTTCAACCCGATGCAGCCCTTCGCCAGCGCCGTTTCCCTCGCCCTGCGCAGCTTGCCCGAGGCGGCGTTTTCACCTGCAATTCACACGACGTGGTGGCTGGCCGTTGGCCTCATCGTCCTCTTCCTCCCTTACTTCATCATCAGCAAGCATGTCCACATCATGCTGGCCCCCCTCAATCTGATCCTGGCAAAGCAGAGCGAGCGCGGCCATCTCGACCCCGCCGTGTCCGCCGGCTCCCCGGCCGAGACGCTCCCCGGCGCGGGAACGTTAGCCGACCTTGCCTGGCCGCGCCTGCTCGACGCATATGCGTGCATCATGTGCAACCGTTGTCAGGACGTTTGTCCCGCGCACAACGCCGGCCGGCCGCTCAGCCCCTCGGCGCTCGAAATCAATAAGCGCTACTGGCTGAACTCGAGTTTCACCGCCTTTGCGAGCGGGGCAGCCTCGCCGCCGCTCGCCGAATTTGCCATCCGTCCCGAGGCGGTGTGGTCGTGCACCACCTGCTACGCCTGCGTGCGCGTGTGCCCGGTGGGGAACGAGCCGATGGCCGACATCGTGGACATCCGCCGCCGGTTGGTGAACGACGGCGCGGAACTGGACGGCGGCCTCCAGTCCACGCTGGAGAAAATCGGCAAGACCGGCAATTCCTTTGGGCAGGCCGCCCGCCACCGCGCCAAGTGGTCGCAGACCGGCCTCGATTTCAAAATCAAAGATATCCGCAAGGAGCCGGCGGAATATCTGTGGTTCGTCGGCGACTATGCCGCGTTCGATGCGCGCGTGCAGGAAATCACGCGCACGGTCGCGCGCCTCTTGCGCCAGGCCGGGGTGGATTTCGGCATCCTCTACGAGGCGGAGAAGAACTCAGGGAACGACGTCCGCCGCGTGGGCGAGGAAGGGCTGTTCGAGCAGTTGGCCGAGCAGAACATCGCGGCGATGCGCAAGTGCAACTTCCAGCGCGTCATCACGACCGATCCCCATACGCTCAATGCGCTCAAGAACGAATACCCGGACTACGGCGGCAAGTGGGAGACGATCCACTACACGCGCCTGCTCGCGCAGTTGATCCAAGAAGGCAAACTCAAACTCACGAAGAAACTCGACTATCGCGCGACCTTCCACGACCCGTGTTACCTGGGCCGCTACAACAAGGGGTTTAACCCGCCGCGCGAGCTGATTCAGGCGACGGGGTGTGAACTGGTCGAGATGCCGCGCAACCGTGAGAACTCCTATTGCTGTGGGGCAGGGGGCGGCCAGATCTGGATGGGGACGACCCCGCCTGGCGAGCGCCCTGCCGAAAACCGTATTCGCGAAGCCCTCACGGCGTTGGGCGCCGCCGACGGCGCAAACGGCGGGGCGCAGCGATGGCTCTTCGTCGTCGCCTGCCCGAAAGACGTGGTCATGTACACCGACGCGGTGAAGACGACCGGCAGCGAAGGCAAAATCGAAGTGCGGGACGTGATCCAGTTGGTGGCCGAAGCGATGGGAGAGGAATTGCTAAATCCCAAATCCCAAATCCCAACGGCCAACCTGGCATAGCTGTTTCGGGATTTGGAAAAAGGGAGCTGGGATTTCACCGATGGCCCAGGGACTCACGGATCTCTCCTTCGCGCTGGCGATGCGCCTGCGCGACCTGGCCCGGATGCTTGACCGCCTCGACCGGCTGGAGTCAGGCACGGGTGAATGGCTGGCCGGGCAGGGCGAGGCGGCGCTGCGGGAGGCGGCGCTGGATATCACGCTGCGCGCCCTCCGCACGGCCGCCGACCCGACGAACTTTTCCATTCTGGAATTTCTCTCAACGCGCGAGAGCGCGCCCATGGCCGAACTGGAACAGGCGACAAAAATGGGCCGCCTCGCGCTGACCGAGCGAGTGAATGATCTGGCGCAGGTCGGCCTCGCCGGACGGAATATTGACACCGACCACGTACAATCCACCTCTGGCGGCGTGGCGCTGGTGGGCCTCGTTGGCAGTATCGGCGAGGCGACGGCGAAGACGCTGGCGGAGGCGTTGCGGCCGGTGACGCGCTGAATTTGCAGATTTCTGATTGTTGATGGGGAATGACCGCTCAGAAATCAGCATTCAGCATTCAGCAATCATGAAATGCCCTCACTGTGATTTTTCCGCCTCCCGCATGAAACTCCACCGCCATCTCAGCGAAGCGCATCTCGACCAGGTGATGACGGAGCACGACGGGGCGACGGGCAAAATGCGGTACATCGTCGGCTGCCCGGTGTGCGGGTTGAAGTATCAGCACGCTGTCAAGCCGCGTCACAAAGACCCGCGTTTTCTCGAGGAACACAAAGCCGAGATTGCACTGGTGGCGTTTGATCAGTTGCTCTATCATCTGGAAGAGAAACATCCCGAAGCGGCGGGCATCCAGAGTTCTGAAGAGCATGATCCATAGGAGGCATTCCCATGGCGCTTTGCAACAACTGCAACGTTCCCGAAAACCTGTACTATTGGCCGGAAAAGCATGTCTGGGCGCGCCCGGAGCCGGACGGCATGGTGACCATCGGCATCACCGACGCGGCCCAGCACCTGGCCGGAAACATCGTCACCGCCACGCCCAAAGAAGCTGGAAAGGCGATCAAGAAGGGCAAGAGCGCCGGAACAGTGGAGAGCGGTAAATGGGTTGGCCCGGTGACGGCTCCCATTTCCGGCGCCATCGTCGCCGCGAATGCCGAGGTGAAGGCCAAGCCATCCATCCTGAACTCCGATCCCTACGGCGTAGGCTGGTATATCAAAATCAAGCCTGACAACTGGGAGGCCGATAAAGCCGACCTGGTGACGGGCGACGCAGCCGTCCAGAAATACACGGCCTTCCTGACAGTGCAGGGGATTGATTGCAGCGCGCGCGCCGGCGGGCTGCAGCCGGGGGCATCCGGCCAGGCGTGACGGCGTATGGCGGTCTATTTCGGTTGTGACATTCCGGAGGACTGCTACTTCGACCTCGGCCGTGATGTGTGGATTCGGTTTGAGGGCGACTTGGCGGTATTGGGCATGACCGACGTGGCCCAGACGCGCGGCGGAAAGCTGGTCAATATCGCCTTCAAGAAGCCGGGCAAGGTCATCCAGCAGGGCAGGAGCGCGGCGACCATAGAGTCAGCGAAGTGGGTCGGGCCGTTCCCCATGCCCTTTAGCGGCGAAATCGTGGAGACCAACGAAGCCGGTTTTCAACGCGACATCCTGCTCGCCAACAAAGACCCCTACGGCGCAGGCTGGCTGGTGAGGGTACGCCCCACCGGGCCTGAATCGGAACGCGCCCACTTGCTCACCGGCCCGGCGGCGGTGGAAGCCTATCAAAAGAAAATTCTCGAATTAGGCGTGAAATGTTTTCGATGCGTTGACGACGCCGGGAACTGAGGGAACTGCGGGAACTCAGGGGCCTGCAGTGCCCTGAGTTCCTTGAGTTGCCCTCACTCCCAGTTTCTTTTCGGAGCCTCAATGTCCTCCAACGGCCACTACGATTTTCCTCCCGAGCTTTACTATGATCGCACGACGCACGTTTGGGTGCGCCAGGATGGCGACCGGGTGACCCTCGGTCTCGACGCCCTCGGCCTCGAATCCCTAGGCGACATGGCCTACATCTCCCTGCAAGCCGTCGGCTTCCCGGCGCGGCGCGGCGAAGCCATCGGCAGCCTGGAAGCGGCGAAGATGGTGGGTGACCTCATCGCCCCGGTGAGCGGTGTGCTCGCCGCCCGCAATGAGGCCGTGCTGCGCGACCCAAGCATTGTCAACCGCGACCCCTACGGAGCCGGCTGGCTCGCGCAAATCGCCCCGTCTGCCTGGGCCGCGGAATCCGCCGATCTCGTCCACGGCCCTTCACTGAGCACATGGGTCGAATCTGAAATCGAGCGTTATCGCTCTCAAGGCTGGATTGACTGATCACAGGTAGCCCATGGCTGATGGCCGATCGTCTGATGTTTGCTATCTGTCATCCGCTGCCTGCCACTTGCTATGACACACTGGCGCCTCATCACCGACGATAACGTCTCCGCCTCCTTCGGCCTCGCCGCCGACGATTGCCTGGCCGGGCGTGTGGGCGTCGGCGAGAGCGAGCCAACTCTGCGGCTCTATACCTATCGCTCGCACTGCGCGCTCGTCGGCCGGTTTCAAAATCTGGATAACGAGGTTCACCGCGAATACTGCCAGGCGCATGGAGTCGCCCTGAATCGGCGGCCCACGGGGGGCGGCGCCATTATCATGGGCGCCGACCAACTTGGGGTGGCTCTCCTCGTTCCGGGCCGCGCCGATGATTCGTACAGCCGGGCGCGCGAACTCATGGCGCAATTCTCGGCGGGTGTGGTCAATGGCTTGCGGTCGTTGGGCGTGGCGGCCTCATTCCGCCGCAAGAACGATATTGAAGTGGACGGGCGCAAACTGGTGGGGCTGGGCATCTACCGTGCGCCGGGCAATGGCCTGCTGTTCCACGCCTCGCTCCTCGTCGGCCTCGACATCCCGTTCATGTTGCGCGTGCTCAAGACCCCGTTTGAGAAAATTTCGGACAAAGAAATCGCCACCGTCGCCGACCGCGTGACCACCGTGCGGCGCGAGATCGGGCGTGCGATTGAGGTGAGTGAGGTGCGCGCGCGCGTGGCCGAGGGCTACGCCCAGGCGTTTGGGGTTTCGCTCACGCCCGGCGATTTCACTCCCGACGAGCGCCGCGCGATTGCGGCCCTCGAGCGCGACAAGTATCTCACCGACCCCTGGGTGCATCAGACCACTGCGGTGCCCGATGCGCTCGGCTCGGCCAAACTCAAAACGCCTGGCGGCCTGCTCGACGTGCGCGTGACCCTGGCGGGCAACACCCTCAAAGCTGTGTTCATCGGCGGCGACTTCTTTGCCGCCGAGGGCGCGGTTGCGGAGTTGGAGGCCAGCCTGCGCTGGCATAGCGCCGCACCGAAGACGGTAGCCGAAACCCTCGCCCACGCTTACGCGGCCCGCGCCTCCGACCTCGCCGCCCTCCCGCTCGATTCGCTCACGCAAATCATTCAGCAAGCCATCCGCCGCGCGCAGGCCGTCGAGTCCGCCGCCCGCGCTGACCCGTATGGATGTTTTGTGAATCCGACCGGGCCGATTGAAGACTTATCCCAACCGCAGACGGAGGCAACGCATGTCTGAAGCCGGCTTCGTTTCGACAGCCGACGAAATTGTTTTCCACGCGCCCGGCTTGAGGCGCTTTAAAACGTCTGAGTATCGCGAGCAAGCCATCACGCACTTTGCGTCCATCAGTGTGACTGGGACCGAATGCGCGCTGGCGTGCGAACACTGCAAAACGCACGTGCTCGAAGGTATGACCGCCCTGCCGCACTTCGACGGCTCGCTGTTTGATTTGTGCTGTCAACTGGCGGCGCGCGGGGCGCGCGGGGTGCTCGTCTCTGGCGGGTGCGACAAGCACGGGCGCGTCCCGCTCCTTCGCCACATCCCCGATTTGATGCGCGCCCGCCGCGAACTGGACTTCACGATCCGCGTCCATCCTGGCCTGCCTGACGAAGAAACGGCGGCGGGCCTGGCCGAAGTCGGCGTGGACGGCGCGATGGTGGACATCATCGGCGACGAGGCGACTATTGGCGAGGTCTATCACCTCCAGGCCACGCCGGCCGATTATGAGGCGGCGCTGGAACGACTGGAGCGTTACCGCGTCCCGGCGGTGCCGCACATCATCCTCGGACTGCATTTCGGCCAGATGCGCGGCGAATGGGCGGCGCTCGACATGATCGCCCGGCACGCGCGCAAGTTCCTTGTGCTCGTGATTCTCATGCCCCTCACCGGCACGCCGATGGTGAGCGTCGCTCCCCCCTCGGTGCCGGAAGTGGCCGCGTTCTTTCGTCTCGCCCGCGCCCGGTTGCCTGGCACGCCCGTCATGCTGGGGTGTGCGCGCCCGCTGGGGCGTATCAAGGCCGACATTGACCGCGCCGCAATTGACGCGGGTTTGAACGGCATTGCCTATCCGGCCGAGGGCATCGTCGCCTACGCCCGTGAGCGCGGCCTCACGCCGAAGTTTGTGGATGCGTGCTGCGGCGTGCAGTGGTAGCCGATCACTAACCGCCATCCGTCACGGCAGTCTGCCAGAGGAGATATGGCTAAGGTCACTCTTTCGTCCAAAGAACAAGCCGAGCAACTGCAAATCAGCCCCGACTACGTTCGCATTTCGATGGCCGCTGCGATTGAACTGGGCCTCAAACCTGGGCGCCTCTTCCGCGACGCGCACTGCGGGTGCATCAACCTTCTGCAAAATTATCCCGAAGGATGTTACGCCAACTGCACCTATTGCGGCCTGGCGCGCGAGCGCCCCGGCGCGCCTGAAGACAACACCTTCATTCGCGTGGCGTGGCCGCTTTATCCCACCGACCTCGTCGCCGAAAAGATCGCCGAGCGCCAGGATCGCACTGGCCGGGTGTGCATCGCGCAGGTGCAAGACCATCGCGCCTATGACGACTTGATTGACATGACGCAGCGGGTGCGCCGCGTCAGCGACGTGCCGATCTCGGCGCTGGTTTCGGCGACCACACTGAACGAAGAGCGGCTGCAGCGCATCAAAGAAGCCGGGGCGGACATTATCGGCGTTGGACTGGATGCGGCCTCGAAAGAAGTGTTCGACGGGACGCGGGGCAAGGGAGCGCGCGGTCCACATGATTGGGATTATCATTGGCACATCGTCCGCGCGGCGCGGCGCATTTACGGCCCTCTGAAAGTCAACTGTCACATCATCGTGGGCCTCGGCGAAACTGACTACGACCTTGTGGATTTGTTCTACCAACTCAAAGACGACCAGATCGCGGGCTACCTGTTCGCGTTCAACCCCGAACCCGGCACGGCCATGCAGGCCGTCCCGCGCGCCCCGCTTCACCGTTGGCGGCGGATCCAGCTGATCAAATACCTGATTGAGGAGCGGAATCTCCCGCGGGAAGCCATCGAGTTTGACGCCAAAGGCAACCTCACCCGCGTCACCGCGCCTGAGTTGATCGTTGAGGCCGCCGTGAACACCGGAATGCCATTCATGACCAACGGCTGCCCTGACCGCACTGGCGTAATGGCCTGCAACCGCCCATACGGCTCCTACCGCCCCGGTGAAGAATTTCGCGACTATCCCTTCCCGCCCAGTGCTGACGACCTCTTGGTGATCCGCCAGCAGATACGGTTGGAAGAAGTACGGCAATGACGAGGCGGTCCGTGAAGGGGTGACACGGCGACAGACACCCTTCCACCGCGTCATCTTGTCAGCGCAGCATGCTGCCCCCGATCCGTTTCCTCCTCCTCGGCCCGACCCACTGGCTTCGCACCCAGTCGGTCTATCACGCCTTAGCGGAGATGATGACGGCGGACTCGCCCGACACGATCGTGCTGGCCCAGCCCCTGCAGCCGTACGTGTGCATCGGTTATCACCAGGAACTGGCCGCGACCCTGGACCGTAAAGCGTGCGCGCGAATGGGGCTGCCCATCGTCCGGCGGAGAGTGGGCGGCGGCGCGACATACCTGGACGTGAACCAATTGTTTTATCAGTGCATCTTCCATCACAGCCGCGTGCCCGCGCTGGTGGACAAAATCTATGCCCGCTTACTAGCCGCGCCGGTGGAGACTTTGCGCGCGCTGGGGCTGAACGCCGAGCTGCGCGGTGAAAACGAAATCGAACTGAACGGCAAACGCGTCGCCGGGATCGGCGGCGGGCGCATCGGCGAGGCGGCCGTGGTGGTGGGCAATGTGTTGTTTGACTTCGACTACCATGCCATGACGCAGGCCTGGCGCGTTCCCTCGGAAGCCTTCCGCCGTCTGGCCTCCGACGCGCTGCGCGAGCGCGTCACCACCCTGTGGGCTGAGCTGCCGCGCCCCATTTCGCCCGACGAGGTTCAATGGGCGCTGGTCGAGGAATTTGCCCGCGCCCTCAACCGCCCGGTCGAGCCGGGCAAACTCACGGACGACGAAATCCGCCTGTCCAACGAGGCGGCTAGGCGGCTCACGTCGTACAAATGGCTCCATCTGCATGCCAACAGCGCCCGCCCGATGACTGCGCTTAAAATTTCGCACGGCGTTTTTGTCCGCTTTGCCGAGGCGGATATGGGGGACGGCCACGTTCGTGCCGCGTTTCGTGTGCGGGATGGCGTGATTGAGGCGGCTTGCCTGGAATCCGACCCAGCGCAAGCCTGGGGTCAGGTCGAGGCCGGCCTGCGCGGCGCACTGTTTAAAGAGTGGCAGACATATCTGGCGGTTCGCTGAATGGCAAAGTGGCTCTCGTCACCGGCTCATCGCGCGGAATTGGGCGAGCGATTGCCTGGAATTGGCTGGAGCGGGCGCCGATGTGGTGGTGCACTATGCGCGCAAACAACGGGCGGCGGAAGAAACGGTCGCCGCGATTGAAGCCCTGGGCCGCCAGGCCATCGCGGTGAAAGCCAACTTAGCCGAGTCCGACAAAATTGAGGCGCTATTCGACGAACTAGAAGCCGCCGTTGGCTGCTGTGATATTTTTGTGGGCAACGCGGCCAGCGGGGTGCATGCGCCCACGCTGAAGATTGCTGACAAGCATTGGGACTGGACAATGGATGTGAACGCTCGCTCTATCCTGCGGTGCGTAAAACGCGCTGTGCCACATATGGAAAGAGCAGGGTGGGGGCGAATTGTCACGATCACCAGTTTGGGCAGCACGCGCGCCGTTCCCAACTACGGAGCGGCGGGCATGTCCAAAGCGGTCGTAGAAGCCTTGACACGTTATCTGGCCGTGGAACTGGCCGGCAAAGGCATCATCGCCAACGCTGTTTCTCCCGGCCTCGTCAGCACCGAGGCGCTGGCGGCCTTGCCCGTGGACCAACAGGCCGCGCTCGCGCATGTGACACGGCGCGTCCCGGCCGGTCGGCTGGTGACGCCAGAAGATGTAGCGCGGGTGGTCGCTTTTCTTTGCTCCGAGGCCGTCTGCATGATTGTGGGGTAGACGATATTGGTTGACGGAGGCTACGGGTTACTGACCGAGTATTTTGTATCATGAAAAATTCTACGCCTTCCCACGAGCAAATCCTTCAAGCCCTCGCACAAGTGCAAGAGCCCGAGCTGCACCGCGACCTTGTCTCGCTCAACATGATTCGCGATTTGCAAATCAGAGGCGGGGCGGTGCAGTTCACCGTCATGCTCACCACGCCTGCCTGCCCATTGCGTAGCCGCATCGAGCGCGAGTGCCGCGAGGCGGTGCTGGTCGTGCCCGGCGTGAAAGACGTAACTATCAAGTTTGATGCCAACGTGGTGCGTGACGCGCGCTTCGACGGGCAAACCCATCTGCCCTTCCGCAACACCATCGCCGTCGCCTCTGGCAAGGGCGGCGTGGGCAAGACCACCTGCGCCGTCAACCTCGCCATCGCCCTCCAGCGCCTCGGCGCGACAGTGGGCCTGCTGGACGCCGACATCTACGGCCCTAACGTGCCGATGATGATGGGCGTGGAGGGCCGCCCGCGCGTGCAGGGCCAGCGCCTTCTGCCCATGACAGCCTACGGGCTGAAGATGATGAGCATGGGCGTTCTGGTGAATCGCGACCAGCCGATGGTGTGGCGCGGGCCGATGTTGCATTCCGCGCTTCAGCAATTCCTCGGCGATGTGGAGTGGGGCGACCTCGACTATCTGTTGATTGACCTCCCGCCCGGCACGGGCGATGTGCAACTCTCGCTTGCTCAACTGCTCCCGCTCACCGGGGCCGTCATCGTCACCACCCCGCAGGATGTGGCCCTGGCCGACGTGCGCAAAGGCATGGCCGCCTTCAGCCAACTCAACGTGCCGCTCCTCGGCGTGATTGAGAACATGAGTTACTTCGTCTGCGCGCACTGCGGCGAACGCACCGACATCTTCTCGCACGGCGGCGGGCGGCGCGCGGCGGAGGAACTGAACATCCCCTTCCTCGGCGAGGTGGCGATTGACCCGGCCATCCGCGCTGGCGGGGACGACGGCCAACCCATCGTCGCCGTCGCCCATCACTCGCCGCAGGCCCAATCATTCATGGACATCGCCGGTCAACTGGCCGCCAAAATCAGCGTGCTCAATATGCAACGCGAACTGCAGGGGCTGATTCAAATTACAGAGATTGGTTGAGCGTAACAATTGGCAATCATGGCTGAAGCCCGGATTGTGGTGATTACGGATGACCCGGTGGTGGTGCGCGGCGTGGAACGTGTGGCGCTGGCCTCCGGCGCGGCGTTCCAGGCCTGCCCGTCGCTGGCCATGGCTCAACTCGATGATGCGCCTGCGGCTATCGTCGTGGATGGGGAGAAACCGGAGGCGCTGGAGGCTGTGAGCGGCTGGAAAGGGCAATGGCCGGGGACGCTGGTGGCCGGGTTTATCTCCAGCCCGAGCCGCACGCGCTGGGAGCAGGCGGAAGCGGCCGGTTGCGATTTGGTGGCCTCGCGTGGCGCGTTGGCGGCGCAGTTGCAGAAGAAACTGAAAGAGCGGCAAGCCGCGCCCGGCAAGCGTCGCATGCGCGTGTGTGATATGGCCGACCTGGCCGGGCGGCTGGGCGTGGTGGCCCGGCTCGGCGATTTACCCACCGGCCCGGCGGCGGTCTATCACTTCAGCGGCAAGGTGTACGCCGCCGCAGATGTTTGCCCGCACGCCGGGGCCTTGCTCTCGGAGGGGGCGCTGGAGGGCGCGGTCATCACCTGCCCATTGCACGGCAGTCAATTCAACGTCTGCACGGGCGAGCGCCTGCGCGGCCCGGCGGATGTGGACATCAAAACATATCGCATTGAGATTGATGGCGGGCAGGTATTTCTTGTTTTGGTTTGAATGGCACAAGGAGCATTCATGAACTACGGTTTCCTCATTGACAACCGCAAGTGCATCGGCTGTCATGCCTGCTCCACTGCGTGCAAGTCCGAGAATGAAGTGCCGCTCGGCGTCAACCGCACGTGGGTCAAGTACACCGAGAAGGGCGTTTTCCCGGACACGCGGCGCTACTTCCAGGTGACGCGCTGCAACCACTGCGCCAACCCGCCGTGCGTTCACATCTGCCCGGTCACGGCGATGTATCAGCGCGCGGACGGCATCGTGGAATTCGACCCGGCGCGCTGCATCGGGTGCAAAGCGTGCATGCAGGCCTGCCCATACGACGCCATCTATATTGACCCGGACACCCACACGGCGGCCAAGTGCCACTACTGCGCGCACCGGGTGGACGTGGGGCTTGAACCAGCCTGCGTCGTCGTCTGCCCGGAGCACGCGATTCTCGCCGGCGATCTGGATGACCCCCACTCCGAAATCGCGCGGGCCGTCGCCACGCAGCAGGTGCGCGTCCGCAAGCCGGAGCAAGGCACGCAGCCCAAGTTGTTTTACATCAATGCCGAAGAAGCCTCCATCACGCCGACGCTGGCGGCGCAGGGGCGGGGCCTGTTGTGGGCCACGTGGCCCGATCACGGGCTGGGCGATTGGCGCGGGCCGATTCACATCGGCGAGGGCACGCGAAGCGTGGCGGGCGCCATGCTGCGCTCCGCCGCCGCGCCGCGCGAGACGTACAACGTCCCGCACAGGATTCCGTGGCACTGGCAGGTGCCCTCGTACCTGGTCGCCAAAGCCATCGGAGCGGGCGCATTCATCGTCGCCGCCGTTGGGGTTGCGCTGGGCCTGCTCCCGGCTACGCCGCTTTTCACGACGGTTGCGGCTTTCATTTCACTCCTCTTCATCGGCATCAACACCGGCTTCCTCGTCTGGGACCTGGACCGGCCTGACCGGTTCTGGACGATCCTCGTCCGCCCGCAGTGGAAGTCGTGGCTCGCGCGGGGGGCATTCATCCTGGTAGGTTTCTCCGGCCTGGGCGGCCTCTTCTTCCTCGGGCACCTCTTGGGCCGGGCCGACCTCGCCAATCTGCTCGTCTGGCCCGGCGTGGTCCTGGCCGTGCTTTCGGCGGTCTACACTGCCTTCCTGTTTGCGCAGGCTGAAGGGCGCGACTTGTGGCAGAGCACGCTGCTCCCGTGGCATTTGTTTGTGCAAACCGTGATGGCCGGGGCGGCGGCGCTGCTGATCGCCGGGCCGTTCTTCGACATGGAAGCCGACTCAACGCGTGTGCTGGCGTGGGCTTTTGTGATCAGCACGCTCATCAACCTGCTCATCACCGTCGGCGGCGAGTTTGGCACGCCGCACGCGAGTCAGGTCGCCGCCGTGGCGGCGCACATGATCACGCAGGGCCGCTACGCGCGCTGGTATGGGTTCAGCCTTGTCGCCGGCCTGGCGCTGCCTCTGTTGATTGCCGGGTTCGCCAGCACAATGCCTGCCGCGCTGGCCGCTGCGGGCGCGCTGTCGCTCGTCGGCCTGTTCGCGTACGAATGGGCGTTTGTGATGGCCCCGCAGGAAGTGCCGAACAGCTGACGGATCACTGCAAACTGAAGACAGGTGACTATGACCACCACTCTCACCCCCCTCCGCCTCCCTCCGCAACACACCGACTCTGGCGACCGTCTCCAGCAATACCCGCCGCCTGACCGGTGGGACGACTGGGTCGAATGGGACAACCGGCAGTGGCCGAAGAAGGTCCCCCGGCATTACATGCTCGTGCCGACGGTGTGCTTCAACTGCGAGTCGGCCTGTGGGCTGCTGGGCTGGGTGGATAAGGAGACAATGCAAGTCCGCAAGTTTGAGGGGAATCCGCAGCACCCTGGCTCGCGCGGGCGCAACTGCGCCAAAGGCCCGGCCACCATCAACCAGGTCAACGATCCTGACCGGATCCTGTATCCGCTCAAACGCGCGGGCAAACGGGGCGAGGGCAAATGGGTGCGCGTGACGTGGGACGAGGCGCTGAAAGACATCGGGGGCAGAATCCGTAAGGCATTCGTGGAGGGGCGGCACAATGAGGTGATGTATCACGTGGGGCGGCCCGGGCACGACGGCGTGATGGAGTGGATTTTGCCCGCGTGGGGTGTGGACGGCCACAACTCGCACACCAACATCTGTTCCTCCGGTGCGCGTGCAGGGTACGCCTTCTGGATGGGCTTCGACCGCCCCAGCCCCGACCACGCCAACGCCAACGTCATCCTGCTCATCAGCAGCCACCTGGAGACCGGCCATTACTTCAACCCGCACGCCCAGCGCATCATGGAGGGCAAAATGGCGGGCGCGAAGTTGATCGTCTTCGACACGCGCCTCTCCAACACGGCCTCGATGGCCGACACGTGGATCGCCCCCTGGCCCGGCTCGGAAGCGGCGATTCTGCTCGCCATCGCCAATGACCTCATCGCGACCGGCAGAATTCACCGGGAGTTCGTGAAGCGGTGGGTGAATTGGGAAGAATATTTAAAGTCCCAAGATCCAAATCCCAAACCCCAAATTACGTTTGAACAGTTTGAAGAGGCGCTGAAACAACAGTATGCCAGGTACACGTTTGAGTTTGCGGCGCAAGAGTCAGGCGTCGAGGCGCGTGTGCTGAAAGACATTGCAGAGGCGGTGGCTAACTGCGGCGGCAAACTTGCGACCCACAACTGGCGCAGCGCGGGGTCGGGTAACCTCGGCGGGTGGCAGGTGGCGCGCTGCCTGTTCTTCCTCAACGTCCTGACCGGCAGCGTCGGCGTCGAGGGCGGCACCTCCGCGAATGGCTGGGATAAATGGGTTCCGCGTCCCCACAAGATGGCCCCCCACGTCAAGCGCTGGAATGAACTCACCTGGCCGCGCGAATACCCGCTCGCGTACTTCGAAATGAGCTTCCTGCTTCCGCATTTTCTCAAAGAAGGGCGCGGCCGGCTGGAGGTGTATTTCACCCGCGTCTACAACCCCATGTGGACGAACCCGGACGGGTTCACGTGGCTCGAAGCGCTGCAGGATGAAGCGAAAATCGGCCTGCACGTCGCCCTCACGCCCACGTGGAGCGAAACCGCGTGGTGGGCTGACTACGTGCTGCCCATGGGCCACGGCTCAGAGCGGCACGACCTGATGAGCCAGGAGACCCACGCCGGGCAGTGGATTGCCTTCCGGCAGCCGGTGCTGCGCGCCGCGCTGGAGCGCACGGGCAGGAAGGTCAGCCGCACCTACGAGGCCAACCCCGGGCAGGTGTGGGAGGAAACCGAGTTCTGGATTGACCTGAGCTGGGAAATTGACCCCGATGGGTCGCTCGGCATTCGCCAATATTTCGAGTCCCCCTATCACCCCGGCGAGCGCATCACCGTGGACGAGTATTACGGCTGGATGTTCGAGAACTCGGTCCCCGGCTTGCCTGAGGCGGCGGCCAAAGAGAGGCTGACGCCGCTGCAATATATGCGGCGATATGGCGCGTTTGAGATTCGCCAAGGCGCGCTGGCCGAATACGACCGGATGCTCTCGTCCGAAGAAATGGCGGGCGCGCAAATGGAGGAGGTCACCGGCATCCTCTACACTAAAGCGCCGATGACGCCGCCGAAGAACATCGTGCCCACGCCCGCGCCTGTGACTAAGGACCTGGGCCGCCCTGTCGGCGTGATGATTGACGGACGACCTAAGTTCGGCTTCCGCACGCCCTCACGCCGACTCGAATTCTTCTCCACCACGCTGCGCGACTTCGGCTGGCCCGAATACGCTACTCCCGAATACATCCCCAGCCACGTCCACCCCAGCCGCGTCCATCGCGAGGCGGGCGAGTTTGTGCTGCTCTCCACCTACCGCCTGCCCACGCTCATTCACACGCGCAGCGCCAACGCCAAATGGCTGGTCGAAATCTCGCACTCCAACCCGACGTGGGTGCATACTTCCGATGCGGAACGGCTCGGGGTGATGACGGGCGACCTCGTGCGCGTCGAGACCGAGATCGGTTATTTCGTGGACAAAGTGTGGGTGACCGAGGGGATTCGCCCCGGCGTGATCGCCTGCTCACACCATTTGGGGCGCTGGCGATTGGCCGAAGGTGAAGGCACGAACCGGATTGCCTCCGCCCTCGTGGATCTGCGGGAAGACCATGGCGAGTGGCGCCTGCGGCAGCTGCGCGGCGTACAACCTTACAAATCCAGCGACCCCGACACCGAGCGCATCTGGTGGACGGATGCAGGCGTGCATCAGAACCTCACCTTCCCTGTCCAGCCCGACCCGATCAGCGGGATGCACTGCTGGCATCAAATCGTGAGGGTGACTCGCGCCCAGCCCGGCGACAAGTACGGCGACGTGTACGTGGACACGAAGAAGTCGCACGAAGTCTACAGACGATGGCTCTCGATGACCCGCCCCCCGACCGGCGAATGGCGCCGGCCGAACTGGATGCTGAGGCCCTTCAGGCCGGATGTGAGCGCCTATCGGCTGGCCGATAGCAGGTAGCGGATGGCAGAGGGCAGCCTTTGGAGTTTGAAACTTGAAGTTTGAGCTTTTATCTCGCCTTTGGCTCCACGAGCCTGACGGCGCCGGCCTCGCCCGCGCGGTGAGCGAGTTGGGCCTGCCGTCGGCTGACCCGGCTGAACTCGCCCTGGCGTATGCCGATGTTTTCCTGCTTAACGTCTATCCATACGGCACGGCGTTCGCCGATCCCGCGGGCGAATTGAACGGGCCGGAGGCGCAACAGATCGCAGCCTTGTATGAGGCGCACGGTTATTGCCCGGCCGAACTCAAAGAAGTCGGCGCGCCGGATCACCTGGGGTTGTGTCTCGGCTTTTGGGCTTATTTCTCGTCAGGGCAAGCCTCCGGGGGGAGCGAAGCGCCCTCGGCGCAGGGCCCAGGCTCCCGCCATGACAGTTTCCTGGCCGACCTGCTCAACTGGGCGCCGCTCTGCTGCCTGGCCGTCGAGCGCGAACCCTCAGTCCACGCCTTTTACCGCGCCCTCGCCGCGCGCACGCGCGAAGCGCTGCTGACAGAACTTCAAATCTCAAACTTCGAAGTTCAAGTTCCCAACTGCCAATCCCTAACGCACGAACCGCCATTTCATCCTTCATCCCTCAGCCTTCATCCTCCCGAAGAAGAAATTGGCCTGCGTGATGTCGTGCGTTTCTTGCTCACCCCCGCGCAGTGCGGCCTGTTTCTCTCACGCTCGCGGCTGGGTCAAATCGCGGTGGCGTTAGGGCTGCACCTCCCCTTTGGGTCCCGGTTCGATGTGGCTGAGATGTTGTTCATGTCCGCGGGGGAGGAGGGGAAGGTCGAGCCGCTGCTGGCCCAACTGGAAACCGAGCTGAATGCCTGGGCGCAGGCCTATCGCGGCTGGGGAGAAGAATATCCGGCCTGGCGGCCCAGCGCTGGAATCTGGCTGGCGCGCACCGAGGCCACCCGCGGCCTGCTGGCCGAGATGCGGCAGGCCGTCCAAACGGAAGCGGCGTGACGTGGCCGGCTGAGTATCTGGCTTTGCGCGCGCGGTTTGGCGTGACGCGCGAACTCGCGCAGGGCGCGCTGGCACGGGCGCAGCCGCTGGCGATGGAGGCGCTCGGCATTCACACGCAGCGGCAGACGCTGGT
>Ga0209342_10001830_pt1 | contig 23453 bp, 24 predicted proteins | sample RifCSP16_2_FD_184023 | JGI IMG/M metagenome (GOLD analysis project Ga0209342, IMG submission 184023) | Soil microbial communities from Rifle, Colorado - Rifle CSP2_sed 16_2 (SPAdes) (version 2) | ecosystem: Environmental > Terrestrial > Deep subsurface > Rock core/Sediment | place: Rifle... | reverse complement strand
TTCGCGAGTGCTCGACATCAATTCCAGTCCCGCAATTGATGTCGAGCACTCGCGAACCCGCTGTGATAAGATGAGAAATCTCATCGTACAATCGATCCCGGATGGCCCTCGTGATCGCGTTCTCGTACGACTCATCGAAGCGATCCGCCACAGCATTGAAGGCATCAAGCACGGGACGGTGACGGCTCAAGAGGGGATGCTTCGGTTTGATCTCGTTCATGATCGAGTCTTCGCTCAAAGAGCGGGAGGGTAATGGCGTGGAACAAAACGGCCGCAAGGGAACGAAGGGTGGAAAAACGTACTTTCTTGGGATGGCGAAGCGTGCGGCGCAGCTGCCGCATGTTTTTCCAGATACTAAAACGCTTGTGAAGAAGCTTGTGAAGTGTTCGGTAGAATGTTCGCGAGTATCTGCCCGAAAAGAGCACGTCGAGATCCTGACTGTCAACCCAGTTCTGTTTGACTCCAAGCTCTGCCTTGACACGTTCGTAAAATGACGTTCCGGGAAGAGGGTAGGAAACAGAGACACCGATTTCATCCGGCCCGCATGTTCTGACCAACTCGAATGTCTGGCGGATCTCATCCCATCCTTCACCGGGATAACCGAATTGAAGGAAGAAGCCAACGCTGATACCCGAGTCATGAAGAAGCTCCGTTGCCGTCCGAATCTCCCCAATCGTGGTTCCTTTTTCCATCGCATCAAGAACTTTCTGAGACCCTGACTCGGCCCCTATCCAAACCGATTTGCATCCGGCTAATGCAAGGTTGCGAACAGTGTCGTCATTGATCAGCAAATCCGCCCTGGACAGACATTTGAACGGGATGACCGCGTTTTCAGCGCGGACAAGTCTGGCAAATTCTGCAATCCAGCCCGGTTTGAGGCCAAAAATATCGTCGGTAATCCACAGATGATCAGGTCCGGCAATTTCGCGAAGAAATTTCATCTCATCAACCACAGATCGCGGGCTGCGGCTGTTGTAGACCTGACCATACAAAGGCTTTGCACACCAATTGCAGTGAAAGGGACATCCGCGCGTTGTTGAAATATTAAGCGAGAAATAGCCGTGACCGCGGTGCCAGACCCTTCGATACAGATCAAGATCCACCAGATCCCAGGCCGCGATGGGGAGGGAATCAAGATTCTTCAGGATGGGACGTTTCTGCGTCTTTGTGACAGAACCGTGATCAGAGAAAGCAAGTCCTGAAATGTTGCGCGCTGCCGGAGTTCCATCGCGCAAAAGGGAGTGAGCCAGTTCGACAAGCGTCACTTCGGCCTCTCCGCATACGACGAAATCAACATTGTGATTGAAGTACTCGGTGAGATGATCCGCTGCATCAGAGCTGAAGACAGCCACGGTGCATCCCATGTGCCTGGCATGGGCCGCCATGCGAAATGCGGCCTCGCGCATTCTGCTGAGGCACATTTTTGTCAGGTAATTGAATGAATCATCATAGATGATGAGGAGCCGGGGTTGGTGTTTCTCAAGTGCTCCGAGGATCTCGTCCTCGGAATCTGCGAGCATCACATCGTGGAGGGCAACGCCGAAGCCGGCAGACCGCAGCATGCTTGCGGCGGTGATCGTCCCCAGGGGAGGGTACGGCATCATCGCCCGGTATTCCTTTGGATCGAATCGGAGAAAGTAGGAATGAGTGAGGAGAATCTCGGTCATCAGACGCCTTCGGAAGTTGCCTTAAGGTGAAATGCCTCGAGCCGCATTCGGTACTGCGTCATAACTTTCGGAAGAAAGTCTCCAACGTACGACGTGGAGACATCATTCTTGCATTGGAAGAGGGATGCACGCTGTTCTTCGGTATATTCCGGATAGCGCCTTTTCCAGACTCGCTTCCAATAGCCCATCAGCATCCCATCCAGTTGGCCCCCGAATGCACCCCGCAAGGGAAACTCCAGTATTCGTTGGACCAGACTCCCGCGTTTGAACTCGATCAACCCATCGCCGGAGTTGACCACGAAGTTCGGCAATACCTCGCGAATCCATGAATTCGCGGATTCATACTCAAGATAGCGGTCGTAATCTGTGAGAGGAATAAGCGTCGCGACTTCCAGGGCCGCATAAAGAGAATGGTTACCGTATTCGAAAGAACGCTCGGAGACAAAGTGGTTCAAACAGAAGAATTTCTTTCTGTTGAGAAGAAATATCTTCTTGAAGAGGATGAGGAGGGTGCGGGCGATCCAGAGTCTGTCGTTTGCCGTGATGATAAGGTAATCGATATCTCCTTTTGCAGAAGCGACTCCTTTCGAGAGTTCCCCGGAAATACAGACACCTCGTACAAAAGGGAATCGCCGGATGAGACGTGCCATGAAGCGCGCAATGGAGAGGTAGCGACGTGCCCGCTGTTCCTTCCTGAGCCGCTCTTGTGCAAGACGCAAGAGTTCCCCGTTCGACGCGGGCGAATAGAACGTCCCGTCGCTTTGAATGAAGGTCGACAACGGAGGACGTTGACACGCGGTGAGGATTTCGCCGGGCGTAGTGGAATTCGAGGGCAGGAAACGATACACTTCATCAGCCGTAAGGGGGTGGTGAAAGACATCAAAATAGAGGATGGTGCGGAGAATGTCCTCCTGGAGTTTTGTCAATGCGTCAGTAGTGTGAGGGATCATCGTGTCGAGCGCGGCATTGCCGGACTGAATAGTAGTGTCGCGGAGGATACAAAAGATTTAACTGCAAGACAATGACCGGGATCGGATGAGCGCACCTTGTAAGTCTGACGATATTTGTCTATATTTTCAGCATGAAGAAGCTTCGGGAGTTCATTCCAGCATTGAAGCGGATTGCAATCGCATTCGGAATTCTGATAGTTCTTTTCTTCATTGTTGATGATATCGTCATGCCACGGTATGTTCAACAAGGGGAAACGACAAAGGTTCCCAACGTTGTCGGATTAAATGTCGATCAGGCAATGCAGGTTCTCGCCGACGCGGGACTAACCGGCAAAGAAGCAGAAGTCCGCCCGGACAAGCAATTCCCCGAGGGGACTGTGGCGGTTCAGACCCCTCTGCCGGATTCTGAAGTGAAGTTTGGTCGCGGGGTCTACTTGACAGTGAGCGGGGGGGAGAGACTCACGGCGGTTCCAGGACTGCGCGGAAAATCGGTGCGTGATGCAACGTTGACCCTGGAACGATTCGGGCTTAAGATGGGCATTATTACCTATCAGGTTTCGACCGAGTATCCGGAAAACACGGTAATCGAACAATCGGTTGTTGATGGCACGAACTTGCGGCCCGGTACATTGATTTCCGTTATAGCCAGCCAAGGCCCCAGTGCAAATCGAGTGCCTGTCCCGAATCTTGTTCGCAAGCCGCTTGCCGAAGCAGAGCGGATTCTCCTGCAGGCCGGTCTGAAGCCTGGAAACATCACCTTTCAGGTCAATAACTCCTTGCTGCCGAACACGGTGATCGACCAATATCCGCGTGCCGGAGGATTCGCCGCGATTGGCCAAGGAATAGAGCTTTTTGTCTCGCAAAAGGCGGATCAAAAAACGAATCTTGAAAACTAGTGCAACTTCCTCTCCACGGCTTTTGCAGTTATCCAAAACTCAATACAATCAGTTGGAAGCGGCATTAGGATGAACGCGGTAACCATTGCCCCCTCGATTCTTGCTTCCGATTTCTCTCACCTTCATGATCAAATCGACCTCGTGACGGAGGCCGGCGCCGACTGGCTTCACCTTGACATCATGGACGGTCACTTTGTACCGAATATCAGTTTCGGCCCCCCCGTGGTGGCGTCGATCAGGAAACGAACAAAGCTGCCGCTTGACACACACCTCATGATCGAGAATCCCGACCAATATTTGGATGCGTTTAGGGCTTCGGGTTCTGACTTCATCACCGTGCACCAGGAGGCGTGCGTCGACCTGCGGAAAACGCTCAAACGAATCAAGGAGCTGGGAGCGAAAGCTGGAGTGGCAATCAGCCCGGCTACTCCGACAAACGTTCTGCAGGATATTATCGCGGATGTTGATCTTATTCTGATTATGTCCGTCAATCCCGGATTCGGGGGGCAACGATACTTGCAGGGAACGGGGGACAAGTTGCGGCAGGCAAACAGCATGATTCAGAAATCAGGACGATCTGTGTATCTTGAAGTTGACGGCGGTATCGATTCAGAAACCGCTCCCGATGCAATTGCGGCCGGAGCAAACGTCCTCGTAGCGGGCACATCGGTTTTCCGGGCACCCGATGTCAAAGAAGCTGTTCGGATTCTTCGGAACTCGGGAAAGAAATAATCCTCACGTGAAATCCTCCACATTTGCCTTCACCCACGTTGACATTATCACGCCGTTTCGTGTTATCGACCGCGGTTCTCTTGTCGTCCATGGAAAGCGCATAGCAGCTGTCGGGAAAATGGATGAAGTCGAAATTCCCTCCGGAATTCAGGTGTTTGACTTTGAAGGTATGATGCTGACTCCGGGATTCATCGATGTACTGGTCCATGGGGGAGGCGGACACGGTTTTGCCGACACAAACAACGAGGCTTTGGAGAACATATCGTCGTTTTTCTTCAAGCATGGAACCACCGGGATGCTCGCAGGATTGTACAGCAAAACGGAGAAGGAGATGATTGTCGACGTGAAGCGAATCGTTGACTTCATCACCAAGTCCCAGCATTCCAATGTATGGGGTATTCACCTTGAAGGACCATTTATCAACCGCCGTCTCCATGGTGCCATGAAGGCTGATTCCTTGTGGGAGCCGGACATGGCCGGATGGAAACGGCTGTACGAGGCCAGCCAGGGACTTATTCGGCTGATGACGATCGCACCGGAACTTCCGGGAGTTGATGAAATCATGAGAACCGCGGCTTCAAAGGATGTCGTCCTCTCAATCGGTCACTCAGCCGCAACATACCAGGAAGTTCTGAATGCCATCGACAATGGAGCGGCACACTCCTGCACAACGAGCTGAAAATCGAGCTGATTGCTGACGGTATTCATATTCACCCCGCGGTTATGAAGCTCTTGTTCAAAGTGAAGGGTGAAGGCGGCATTCTCCTGATTACCGATGCGATACGGGCGTGCGGAATGCCTGACGGTGAGTACACCTTCATGGATCAGGCAATCAAAGTCAACGATAATCGAGCCTACCTCTCCGATGGGACACTCGCAGGCAGCACTCTGACCATGGAAAAAGCAGTTCAAAACATGGTGCGTCTGGTGGAAGTACCAATAACAAAGGCCGTCCGGATGGCTTCACTCAACGGAGCAAAAGTCCTTGGGCTCGAACACCACAAAGGAATTCTTGCGGTCGGGAAAGACGCTGACCTGGTCGTGCTGGACAGGGACTTCAATGTCCAGATGACAGTGTTCGAAGGTGCCATCCGCTACCGGAAGGGGGAGGACCGAAAGGGGTAGGTGCGCGACTGAATCAACAAAGCCGCACTCGGAAGACCCGTGTGCGGCTTTTTTTGTGAAATAGTGCTTGACAGCTGTGCCTCTGTACCTTATATTTGTAAATCCGTACAACGCATTACCTTATTTTATTCATCACACCCCACCTGAAACCTTACTAACTAAACTCTTGAATATGCTGGATGACATCGATACAAAGATCCTTGAGATTCTTCAAAAACAGGGACGTACCCGGAGAAACGATCTTGCTGAACGCGTCGGACTTTCCCTTCCCGCCGTCAGCGAGCGGCTGCGGAAACTGGAAGAATCCGGGATTATCGCCGGCTACTTCGCAAAACTTGACCACAAGAGGCTGGGAAAAGACATCACCGCGTTCATTACGGTCACGGTCGACTCTTCGAAACATTTTTCCTCTTTTGTCGATCACCTTAATAATTCCGAAGAAATACTGGAATGTCATGCGATTACGGGCGACGGGACCCACATGTTGAAAGTCAGGACGGAGAACACGGGAAGCCTTGAGAAGCTGCTTGCGAAAATTCAATCGTGGCAGGGTATCGTCAAGACCACCACAAGCGTCGTCCTCTCCACGGCAAAAGAAACGTTGAGAATCAGAATTCCCACTCACAAATAATCCCACACCTCATTGCAAGGAGTCTTATGGCAACCGGATCAAAGACAAAGGCTTCCGAGGGCGTTGCAAACGTCTTCAAAATGATCAAGGATCGGAATATCAAGGTCGTTGATCTGAAGTTCTGCGACATGCTCGGACAATGGCAGCACTTCTCCATTACCACCGGGGAGTTTTCAGAGGAAGTGTTCGAAGATGGAATTGGTTTCGATGGCTCGAGTATTCGGGGCTTTCAGAAGATTCATGAAAGCGACATGCTTTTGTTCCCCGACCCTGCGGCGGTCTTTGTCGACCCTTTCACCGCGGTTCCAACGCTGAGCCTCACCTGCGACATCGCCGATCCCATCACTCGCGAAAGCTACTCGCGGGATCCTCGTCATGTGGCGAAAAAGGCGGAGTCGTATCTCCTCTCAACGGGTGTTGCTGACATGGCATATTTTGGACCGGAACCCGAATTCTTCATTTTCGATAACATCCGGTACGATCAAACGTATCAGTACGGCTACTATCACATCGATTCGGAAGAGGGATTCTGGAACAGCGGTTCAAACGGGACGCAGAATCTTGGTCACAAGCCCCGCTACAAGGAAGGCTACTTTCCAACGTCGCCAATCGATACCCTCCAGGATATTCGGACGGACATGGTTCTCACGCTCGAGGCAGTAGGTGTCGGCGTGGAGGTTCACCATCATGAGGTCGCTACCGCCGGACAGACAGAAATTGACATGCGACGCGATACGTTGACCCGGATGGCGGACAATTATTTGCTCTACAAATATGTCACCAAGAACGTGGCAAAGAAACACGGGAAAACAGTGACCTTCATGCCGAAACCAATCTTCGGCGACAACGGATCAGGAATGCATGTTCATCAGAGCTTATGGAAATCGGGCAAGCCCTTATTCGCGGGCAACGGATACGCCGGCCTCAGCGAAATGGCCATGTACTACATCGGCGGGCTTCTCAAGCATGCGCCTGCACTCTGCGCCTTGACAAATCCTACGACCAATTCCTACAAACGGCTCGTCCCCGGTTACGAAGCCCCGGTCAACCTGGCCTATTCACAGCGAAACAGGTCAGCTTCGATTCGAATTCCCATGTACTCTTCGAACCCAAAGGCAAAGCGAATCGAATTCCGCTGCCCTGACCCGACATGCAATCCGTATCTCGGCTTCGCAGCCATGATGATGGCAGGCCTCGATGGCGTCATCAACAAGATCGACCCGGGCAAACCTCTTGACAAAAACATCTACGACATGGATCCGGAACAACTGAAGGAAGTTCCATCAACACCCGGATCTCTCGAAGCTGCCTTGCATGCCCTCGAAAAAGACCACGACTTCCTGCTGCGCGGAGACGTGTTCACCGAGGATCTGATCGCGACCTGGATCGAGTACAAACTCGACAAGGAAGTGAAACCAATGCAGTTGAGGCCGCATCCGTACGAGTTCATGCTCTACTATGACGTGTAACAATCGACTGCAATTTCTTCACAATGAATCCCGGTCCTCGACCGGGATTTTTTTTGAATGCATGGAAACCTTGCTTTTCGGGGGGCTTCTTGGTATTTTCTCGAAGTCATGCCATTGACAGATTTCACCCGCATCAAATATCGTGTCGACCAGCGTGTTTGCACGATCACCCTCAGCCGTCCCGAAAAGCACAACGCCCTTGACGATACAATGGTCACGGAGCTCTCTTCCGCATTCCTGAGCGCCCAAAAAGACTCATCGGTCAAAGTGATCATGCTCAAAGGAGAGGGAGAGTCGTTTTGCTCCGGAGCCGATTTGGCCTACCTCCAGCGGATTGCGCAATATGATTTTCACCAGAACCAGGAAGATTCGGTGAATCTCATGAAGCTTTTCCTCCAGATTTCCATGCACCGGAAACCTGTCATAGCGCTTGTTCACGGGAATGCTCTCGCAGGGGGATGCGGCCTTGCGACTGTTTGCGATCTCGTCGTCGCTTCAAAGGAAACAGCCAGGTTCGGGTATACCGAAGTCCGCATTGGCTTCATACCGGCCATCGTCATGATTTTCCTTGTCAGGCGCGTGGGAGAATCCCGCGCCCGGGAACTGACGTTGCGGGGCAACGTCCTTTCAGCAGAAGAAGCTCAACGCATAGGCCTGGTGAATCAAGTCGTACCCGAAACAGATCTGGATCAGGCGGGAATGTCTCTGGCTCAGGATCTCGTGAAGCACTGCAGTTCTTCTTCCATGGGACTGATCAAGGAACTTCTCGCGCGCATCCATGGAATGTCCACAAACGACGCTCTCGACTATGCCGCAAACCTCAATGCCCTCACCAGAATGACCGAGGACTGCAAGAAGGGGATTGAGGCCTTCCTCAGGAAAGAACCAATCCGGTGGTGAACCCCAAGGACCTCTCTTCATCTATCCGCTCCGTTCCCGATTTCCCAAGACGGGGGATTGTCTTCCGAGACATCACCACGCTCCTCAAGGACCCGGCAGCCTTCAAAGAAGCGCTTGATGTTTTCTCGTCCCGCTACAAATCTGTCCCTGTCGACAAGATCGTGGGAATAGAATCGCGGGGTTTCATTTTTGGGGCGGCACTTGCGGATCGTCTGAACGTCGGGTTCATTCCTGCGAGAAAACCGGGCAAGCTCCCGGCCACTACATTGAAGGAAGAGTACGAGCTGGAATACGGGCGCGACAGCATTGAAATCCACGCCGATGCAATTCACCCGGGTGACCGCATCCTGGTTCACGATGACCTCCTTGCCACGGGAGGAACGGCATCGGCGACATGCCGGCTGGTTGAGCGTATGGGCGGAACTATCGTGGGCTGCTGCTTTCTGATCGAGCTCTCGTTCCTCAGTGGGAAGGAGCGTCTCAGGGGCTATGACCTTTTCTCTATTATCCAATACCATTCTGAATAGGCCCTTCACAGCCTTCCGAAGGATGCACAGAGCAGGCGTGCACTTTTTCTTCTCATTTCCTCGAGATCTCTGCGCTTGACGCCGTCATCATCGGCATCAGCAGTGACACTCTGGAGAGCCATCGCAAATTTGCTGCCGAATACAGTCTACAATTCCCACTCGGGGCCGATGCGAATCGTTCCGTCATGAGCGTCTTGGAGCTCTTCAGTTCGGTTTCAGGCCGCTCAGAGTCACGTACGTCATTGACAAAATGGGAGTGATTCGAGGCGCGGTCCATCACGAAATCCTTATCGACCGACAATGGCGGTCGGTCATCACCGTTTTGCGTGGGATCAAGATAAAAGAATGAAAACAATAATCGAGCCCTTCAAAATCAAATCTGTTGAACCCATTCATTTTACAACAGTCCGCGAGAGAGAAGGCATTCTCAAGAAGGCATTCTTCAATCCGTTCCTTATTCGGGCGGATGACGTCCTGATCGATCTCCTTACAGACAGCGGAACGGCTGCGATGAGCGCCAAACAATGGGCGGGAGTGATGGAGGGAGATGAATCCTACGCAGGATCAAGAAGCTTCTTTCGGTTTGAAGCGGTCATTAAGAAACTCACCGGTTTCAAACAGGTCATTCCGACACACCAGGGCAGAGCAGCCGAAAAGATCCTGTTTACGATTCTTGGTGGGCCGGGGAAATTCGTTCCCAACAATACACATTTTGATACAACACGGGCAAACGTTGAATTCTCGGGCGCCGAGGCAGTCGATTTTCAGACTGAAGAAGGGAAACACCCCGCTCTGATTGCAGACTTCAAGGGAAATATGAACATCGCTGCCCTTGAAAGGTTCATCCGAAAGGTAGGGGCCGGGAATATCCCGGTCTGCATGTTGACGATCACTAACAATTCCGGCGGGGGACAGCCCGTTTCCATGAACAATATTCGCGAGACGCGAAAAATGCTCAGGAAGTACGGGATTCCATTGTTCCTCGACGCGTGCCGATTTGCAGAGAACGCTTTCTTCATAAAACGAAGAGAAAGGGGATATGCACGCAAATCGATCGAAGAGATTGCCCGGGAGATTTTCTCGCACGCCGACGGATGCACCATGAGCGCAAAGAAAGACGCCCTCGTGAATATGGGGGGATTCCTTGCGATGAACGATACGGATTTGGCGACAAAGGCCCGCAATCTTCTGATTGTCACGGAAGGATTTACCACCTATGGGGGCCTGGCAGGAAGGGATTTGGAAGCCATCGCGCAGGGGCTTGAAGAAGTTCTTGATGAACATTACCTCACATATCGCATCAGGTCCGTTGAGTACCTTGGCGAAAAACTCACCGAAACAGGCATCCCTCTCGTCCAACCTCCCGGGGGTCATGCAATCTACCTGGACGCCAAGCGATTTGCGTCCCATATCCCCCCGCACGAGTATCCGGGGCAATCGATCGTCTGCGAGCTGTATCGGGCGGGCGGTATCCGTTCCGTTGAAATTGGCAGCGTCATGTTCGGGAAGTATGACAAGAAAACTGGTTCGCTCGTGTCCCCAGCCATGGAACTTGTACGACTTGCTATTCCACGCCGCGTGTATACCCAGAGCCACATCGATTTCGTTATTGAGGTTGTCAGGGATGTCTACGCCCGCCGTCGCCAACTAGCGGGATATTCGATAACCGAGGAGCCCCCCGTGCTGCGCCATTTCACGGCAAAATTCAAACCGATCAGGCGATAGGAGGAAGCAGACAATAGTTGTTGCATCCAACCATCAAAGTTCATACATTTTTTTGAATTTGAATTCCGGGAGTTTGATGCTTAGATGCCCGTCGTGCTCTTTCGACAATGACGATTTTGCCACGATCTGTGTGCAGTGCAAAAGTTTCCTTCAAAATCGGGTTCCCAACCTGAATTTTTTTGAAACCGTTTGGGGGATCATTGAATCGCCGAAGACGACCTTTCGAACTATTACTCTCGCCGAACACAAGAACTACGTCCTGTTTTTATTCGCATGCTTCGGCATTGCCGTTTCCTTCACGACGTTCTGGTATCTGGAGCTCGGAAGACATTTTGATTCGTTGTTGTTCATGATTCCGTGGGCATTGGGAGGGGGCGTGGTGGGTGGTTTGATCATAACACCGCTCCTGAGTGTTCTAGGCCACCTGGTGGGACGATCGCTCGGCAGCAACCAAAGATTCAGAAATTCCAACGCCCTCTTTGCCTATTCACTTGTCCCAGTTGTTTTGTCGCTCATATTGATACTTCCGATCGAACTCCTGACGTTCGGGATGTATATGTTCACATCGAATCCTCCGCCAATCGTCATCAAGCCGGTCTCGTTCCTGTTACTGATGGGATTTGATGTTCTTATGACAGTTTGGGCGCTTGCCCTTGCAGGTATCGGCATGACTGTTGTCTATCGTTTTTCGGTCTGGAAGGCAGCTGGGGCAGTGCTGATCATTCTTTTCATAGCACTGGGTTGCTACTATGTGGCGACGACTCAGGTGACATTGTTGCTCCGGCAGATGGCGTGATGCATGACTCGCGAGGAGTTCGAGGACATAGCCCAGGAAGCGTTCGACAGCCTTCCTGATCAATTTCGTGAAAAGGTCGACAATGTGAGTATTGTGGTGGAAGATTACCCATCGTCGGATCTGCAACGGTCGATCAAAACAGACCGCGATTCACTCCTGGGCTTATATCACGGAGTTCCGCTCGGCCATCGCGGGTCATGGTACGGTGCCCAGCCGACTGTGCCGGATACCATCTTCCTATTTCAGAAAAACATCGAAGCCGGGTGCAGGGGAAATGAGATGATACGAAGGAAGATCGCCGAAGTCCTCTTTCACGAACTGGGCCACTACTTCGGGATGAGCGAAAAAGAAGTCCGCTCCATGCTTAAGAATTTTGTGTAACTGTCCTCACTAGAATGGGAAAGAACAAATATGGCAAAGGTCATTCTCCAGATATCATACGACATTGATCCTGATCGGAGGGAGGACTACGAACGACTTGCACAAGAAATGAAGCAGCACTTCACGCAGGTTCGAAAGAAGAACTACTCCATCTATGAACAGAAGGGGAGGAAGAACACTTTTGTCGAACAGTTTGTATGCAATTCTCAGGAAGAATATGAAGCACTGGAAGATGACCTCGATGAAAAGAGCGAAGACCTTGTCAACAGGCTTGAGGCACTCCTGAAGAACAGCAAGGCACGATACGTCACAATGATTGAGTCCTGAACAGGACTGAAAAAACAAGAAAGCCTGAAGGCTCTGGTGCCCTCAGGCTTTTTCGCGTCTAACAGCTTGCGTCAATTTCTTCGTCCAAGCGTCAACTTCGTCTTGACAGTCTCATTTCCTCTTTGTACCACTACTTCGACCTCATCACCTGGCTTGTACTCGCCGAGGGCAAACGTGTAGTCGTACAAATTCTTGATGTCGATCGTGCCGAATTTGACGATGATATCACCGGCCTGAAGTCCCGCCTTTGCCGCGGGACTCCCTTCCCGAACGCCGGAGAGTTTCATTCCTGCCGCCTGCTCGCCAAAATCCGGAATTGTGCCCGTATACGAACGAATCCCGCGGCCGCCTCCCTGAACAGCCCTCGGTTGTTCAACCTGAACGTATTGCGGCTTCACTTCGGTGACGTCGAGATTCATGGCAATCGTCCGAACATACTCAAGCACCTGTTTCATTCCATCGTAATTGATCCGGTCCCAATCGTCGGAAGGTCGGTGGTAATCGCCATGGAGATCCGTGAAGAAATGGAATACAGGGATGTTCTTTCCATAAAACGAAGACTGATCGCTCGGTCCAAATCCGTCCTTGTTGAGTTTGAGGACAAAGAGGGAATCGGCGTTCGCGCTTCGGGCAAGATCCTCAAATCCCGGTGACGTGCCCACGCCGTAGACGATGAGCTTCCGCTCGTTCAGGCGTCCGATCATGTCCATGTTGAGCATCACAACAATTCGGGAAATGGGGATTGTGGGACTTTTGACAAAGTGCGCCGATCCGAGTAATCCCATTTCCTCGCCTGTGAATGAAATGAACATCATGCTTCTCTTGAGGGTTGATCGCTGGGACGCAAAGTACTGTGCCAGCTCAAGCAATCCCACGGTTCCCGAGCCATTGTCGTCAGCGCCGTTGTGAACGGCAATCGTATCTGGTTGAAGAGAGCCGGAACCTTCTCCGCCCATTCCAAGATGATCGTAGTGAGCACCGATGACCACAACCTCGTTCTTCAGAGTTGCATCTGATCCCTCAAGGTAGCCAATGACGTTCTTTGATGTCCTCCGAATTTCTTCAACCTCAGCTGATGCCTTCACTGAAAGATCTGCAAGGGTCATGGAATGCGGTTTCTTTTCCTTGTTGATCTTCTCCTGAAGTTCCTTGATCGTCAGACCGCTCGATGCAAGGAGACGATTCGCCGACGCCTGAGTCACGGTGAAGGAGGGAACGCCCGCGTTTCCGACGGACTGATCATAGGTGAGACGCATCAGTTCATCCGTGTCGGTGTCGGCCGGACCCGTGACGACGATCAGTGCTGCGGCCCCTTGCTCTTTTGCTTTTGACGCTTTGTACCGCAAACCAGAATATTGATTGAATTCGCTGTGCTGGTTGTCCCCCTCGGGATGAAATCTCATGACGAGAACGGCTTTGTCTTTTACGTCAAGACCCGCGTAGTCGTCGTAGTTCTTTTCCTTGGCGACAATTCCATATCCGGCAAACACCACGCCCCCCTCAAACGTGCCGGTTGATGAGAATCCCAGCGGCCGCACATCCTTGTCGATTGAAAACTTCTGCTGTTTTCCTCCAACGGAAGCGGAAAACGAATTGTGCAATCCCATCTTGACACCGGCAACAAATCCGAAGGACTGAAAGAAGGATTCGTTCTCTCCGGCAGGGGAGAGGCCGTACGTCTTGAACTCCCTGGCGATGTACTCCGAGGTTTTGTCCGCTTCTTCTGAGCCGGCGCGCCGGCCCTTGAGATCGTCAGATGCAATGTACTTCAGGTGAGCGCGCAGCTCGTTAACCGTGATTGCGTCGCTTCTCTTGAGTTGAGCTCCAAGAGAAGGGATCATGACGAGTGTCAGTGAAAAAAGAACGAACCGTCGTAGCAGTTGCATGGGATCCTCAATGGTCATTGTGATGAGTGTTATTCCACCCAATCGGCAAGAAAAATATTGAATTCATACCGCCCTTTGGCGTATCGGTCAGATACAAAAATCAGATGCTTGCCATCCCTCGTGAACATCGGAAAGGCGTTGAAATTCCCGTCGAACGTGATTTGCTCCTTGTTCGAACCGTCGTCATTCATCAGATAAAGGTGGAACATGCGTCCTTTCGCATCCTGAGCGTTTGAAGCAAAGATGACACGTTTGTTATCCGGATGAAAGAAGGGGGCGAAGTTTGCGCTGCCGGTATTCGTGAGTTGCCGCCGGTTCTTTCCATCTGCATCGCATACAAAGATCTCCATCCTGGTCGGGCGGACGAGCTCCTGGGCCAGCAAGGCCTTGTAATCCGCCACAGCGGCACTGTCTTTCTGGTGGAAGGCACGATAAACAATACGTTTTCCGTCCCAGGAAAAGAAAGCTCCCCCGTCATACCCGAGCTCATTCGTTATCCTTGTCACCTCGGAACCGTCCAGATTCATTGTGTAGAGCTCAAGATCTCCGTCGCGGGAGGAAGTAAATACGATCCTGTTCCCGGCGGGAGAAATGGTGGCTTCGGCATCATATCCCTTGGTTGCAGAAAGCACTTTGAGGTCGGATCCGTCGGGATTCGATGTGTAAATATCATACGCATTCCACACTCCCCAGACATAGCCTCTCGACTTGTCCGGCCTGGGATAGCATTCGTCACCCCTGCCGTGAGTCGAAGCGAACAGAACGCGTTTCCCGTCGGGAAGAAAATACCCGCACGTTGTGACTCCCTTACCCGTGCTGGCAAGCCGCTGGTTTGAGCCGTCGAGACTCATGGTGAAGATCTGATCGCACTCATAGGGGGGCCGTGTCGATTGAAAAACGATACGCTTGTCATCAAAAGAGAAATATGCCTCTGCGTTCGTCCCACCAAAGGTCAATTGTCGTATGTTGTGAAGATGCCGCTCGTTTTCGTTGCCAGACTGAGGTGTCATCCGGCTCTCAAAGAAGAGAAAGAAGAGGGAAACAATGCTGAGGAAAAGATGGCTCATAGAACGTCAAACTCCTTGCAGATGTATGTGGAACGGATTAACAATGGTAAGGAACATACGATTTCTTGTCCGCTGGATCAACAATCAAATCGATTTTGTGAAGTCTGACCGTCATCTCTTCACAGGTCGATGGCCGGGAAACCTTCAAGAACTCTTCGTTCCCTTTCGAGTAAACGTCCTGAATAATATGTTCCGAAGTCGTTCTCCCGATTGAGCGGTGAAGAGTCCTTCGATGAAGGGCCGCTGCCTCGAAGAGATCATAGATTGAACAGGCAATGAGGCGATAATCGTTTTTGGCGGACATCAGTTTCGCAAGAGTATGTGGGAAGACATCAAAGGATCGGGAACGACTGGAAGTGGTTTTTCGTTTGATTTCTATGTTGTTCATCAAACAAAAGGCATTGCATCTTTTGTTCCCCGTGGCTACTTTTCTCCTATGACCCGAAAGACCATCCATATCGGCTGCCGCGTTCTCCTGGTCCTGCAAATAGCCCTGATGGGAGCTGATTTCACTCACACCGATGTTCTCTATGTCGGTGGTTCTCCTGCAAGGTTCGAAAGCCATGATTGCGGGTCTCGCGAAATCCACAGGGCCCTCGATTCCAGCCAGCCGTGTCTTCCTTGTTTCCGAAATACCCATTCCATTGCATTCCCCGACTGCGGTTCCCTCAGTATCCCGATTATCAGCACGCCATTGATGCTCCTGTCGAGTTCCGTTTCACACGAAAGCGACGTCACCTCGTCCGTTCTCAAGCGAGGTCCTCCAATCCTGACAGCTGTCTGACTCAGCCGAGTCATCCCTGCACGCCGATCTTCGAACCTTTCTCTTTCGGTACAGCGCCGGGCCGATACATTCGGACAGGACCGGAAGAACCATACAATTGGAGGATACTCATGATACGCCTTTCTGCCATTTTCAGCCTTTTGCTGGCTCTCTTGTTCGCGAGTAACTCCTTTTCCCAGGAGAATCCTCGCGACACACAGCGCGAGGAGCTCGTGAGGCAACTCGCAGAGCTTCGAGCGACAATCGACAGTCTTAAAAATCTCTACACCCGCAATGATGAAATCGAGTCACTCGAGGAACGGCTCGAGAAGAGATTTGCGGATCTCGAGAACAGAATCAATGCAGCCGCAAGGGCAACATCCACAACCGTCTTCAATCCCCGAACAACGGCGTTCATCAACTTTGCCGCCCGTGGCGATAACAAGACCGCTTTCAACGAAGACGGCTCGGTGGAAATAAGCAACAGGCCATTCCTCAGGAGCGTAGAACTGGATTTCAGGGCGCCGGTGGATCCTTATGCTGAGGCCATTGCGATCCTGTCTGTCGAAGATGAGGCAGGTCAGGGCTTTGCCATCGATCCGGAGGAGGTCTACGGATTGATCAAGCAGCTCCCTCTGCTTGAGAGTGCCCCTCTGGGGATGAAGCTCAAGGTGGGAAAATTCAGGGCTCCTTTCGGCGTAAGCAACCGCCTCCATCTGCATGACTTGCCCTGGACAACGCGGCCCCTTCCCATAGCCAAATTCCTTGGTACAGAACATGGGGATTTTTTTGAAAGCGGTTTCAATCCGATCGGCGCCGATTTTGATTTCTTTCTTCCAAATCCAATCCCGCGAACGACTCTCGAAATGAATGTCGATATCGTGAAGTCGGGGGATCTGGGATTGTCACAGGGTGAGGGGGGAAGGCAGCCCGCATGGTTGGCCCATCTCAATCTCTCTGCGGATTGGAACAACGAACATCTTGTCGTCCTTGGGGCAAGTGGCTACAGTGAACGAGGCGTGCCGTCGACAAGCCTCCTCGGATTGGATCTGACCTACAAATGGGCCCCGCCGGAACAGCGTTCCTCCCGTTCATTGGTTCTGGGTGCTGAAATGTTCTTCGGAAAAAGAACGTTTCTGGATTCCCTCCAATCGGAAGTGACAATCAGGCCTCGCGGATGGTATGCTTTTGCTCAGGTTCAGCTCTCATATTGGCTCTACCTTGGAGCGCGCTACGATTGGGTGCAGGAACCGTCGCCGCCTCTCATCACAACCCGTTCGATCGGTGCATACGCAAGTTACTATACCACTGAATTCCTCCGGTTCAGAATCGGATTTGAGCGTCGGACTTCTGAGGATGATATTCGGAACGGATTGAACACCGCGCTGCTTGAAATCAATTTTGTTTTTGGCTCTCATCCGACTGAACCCTATTGGGTCAATCGATAAGTGGAGATGAAAAAAATGAAAAGAACATTTTGTGTCCTGATCCTCATGCTGATTGCCTCATGGCTGGTCGCTGTCAATGCTCAGGAGAAGTTGAAGGTGGTGACAACCTTGAATTATCTCAGTGCGATCGCGAAAGAGGTGGGTGGTGAATACGTAGACGTCGTGGCATTGGCGAACCCAAAGCAGGACCCTCACTATGTGACACCGACGCCGCGGATGAACGAAACAACACGGGGAGCGAATCTCTTCATTGAAAACGGCCTTACCCTCGATGTGTGGGCAAAGAATGTTCTGGATGCATCGGGGAATCCGGGAATCCAACCCGGGAATCCCGGTCATTTGGTCGCGACAATCAACGTTCCGGTGAAAGAACTGCCAACAGAAATTTCGCGATCGTGGGGAGATATCCATCCACAAGGGAATCCGCATATCTGGCTTGATCCGTTGAACGTGAAGATCGTTGCGGACAATATCGCGGAACGACTTGCGAGACTTGATCGGGCACACGCGAACGCTTATACTGATGGGGCCGAACACTTCAAGCATCGCATCGATGCGGCAATGTTCGGCGAGCCTCTTCTGAAAGCGATCGGAGCAAAAGCCGGAGACATTCTTGCACGGAAAATGAAGAATGATCAACTTGAAGAATGGCTGAAATCGAAAAACCTGATATCGAAGCTCGGCGGTTGGATGGCGGCCGTGCAGCCTTTCAGGGGATCGAAAATCGTGACGTACCATAAAACATATGTTTACTTTGCAGATCGGTTCGGGTTCAACGTCGTGGGAGAACTCGAAGAGAAACCCGGTATTCCTCCGCCCCCGCAGCGCCGTGACGAGATTGTGGCAGAAATGCAGCGGCTTGGCGTCAAGGTGATTCTCAACGACAATTTCTATTCCCGTGAAGCATCTGAGTACGTCGCCGGCAAGACGGGTGCCAAAGTCGTGGTCACTTACATCGATGTCAACGCAACGGACGAAATCAACACCTATGAGAAGCTCATTCAATATCTCATCGAGAACTTGACCGTCGCCATCACAAGGCCGAACTGAACAATGGAACAGATCTTCTATCTTCCTTCATCAATGATGTGGCCCCTTGCGGCCTGTCTCGTTCTCACGGGTATTCACGTGTACCTGGGAGTGCACGTCATCGCACGAAAAGTCATTTTTGTGGATCTGGCGCTCGCGCAAATTGCCGCCCTTGGAACGGTGATTGGCGTTTTGCTCGGCTATGAGGTGGGGAAGGATGCAACAACGCTCTACCTTTATTCGCTTGCATTCACAATCTTCGGCGCGTTCATTTTCTCGGTGACCAAAATGAAGACCGAAAAGGTGCCGCATGAAGCGATCATCGGCATCGTATATGCGGTCACATTTGCGGCAACGATGCTGGTCATCTCGCGCAGTGCACTGGGGCCTCAGGAACTTGATCATATTATTAAGGGAGAGTTGCTCTGGGTACAGGGGCCCGTTGTCATCAAGACCGCCTTGATCTATGCCGCTGTTGGCATCTTTCACTTCGTCTTTCGAGGGAAGTTCATGGCCATTTCTTCCGACCCAGTGAAAGCGGAAGAGGCTGGAATCAATGTTCGTTTGTGGGATTTCCTGTTCTACATGTCGTTCGGTTTTGTCATTACCAGCTCCGTCGCCATCGCCGGTGTGTTTTTGGTGTTCAGTTACCTCGTCATTCCCTCGGTGGCGGCAATGTTGCTTTCTGAGAGACTTGGAACGCGCCTCGCGATTGGCTGGATAGGAGGATCTGTATGCAGCCTCGTTGGCGTCAAGCTTTCCTGGAATACAGGTCTTCCCACAAGTCCCCTCGTCGTGTGTGTTCTTGCCGTGGCGCTGATGGCAAGCGGGTTGTACTATTTTGTGAAAACAACGAAAAACAAGCGTGTGGTCTTGAGAAACGTCGCTCAGTCGGTGGGAGTGGTGACCATTTTTATTCTCGGCGTTCTCTTCTTTCGAAAAGCAGAGGAGGACCCGCTGGAGCACAACCTGCATCTCCTTGAAAGCCAGCTGACCACAGATCGTGTTACGGCCATCGTCAATTTCAAGGCATTCCCCGCCGACAAGCAACATTGGGTACCCCTGGTAGTCGGGTGCCTCACGGATCAGGACGCGGAGGTCCGACGCACGAGTCTCGCAGTGCTCGTCGAATCGGGCGAGAAGGGATTTCTTCCTCTGATACCGGGAATGCTCAAGGATGAATCCGATGATGTGCGTCAAACAGCGGTGACAGCGCTGCGATCACTCGGTGCCCCTGAGAATGCCGGTCAGCTACTCGACGCGGCAAAAGAAGAAATGGATCCCGAAATCCGACTCTCAATGTTCAAGGTGGCGGTCGAATTGGGAAGCCCGAAGGCGTTGATTGAGCTCGGACTCATCGTGGAGCAGGGTAGTGTTTTTGCAGATGACGCATTTGACGCATTAAGGGCACACCTGGCCATTACGTTTCGGAAAGAAGAAACAAAGAGCCTGATCGCATGGATCAGACAGCACGAGTCTGAACTGCAATGGAATCAGTCAACGAGGACATTTACGACCGGCAGCGGTTCATGGAGAGGGAAGGCACATTTCTAACAGGAAGGGTGGCTTTATGAAAGGAAAGAATGCCATTGTCACCGGTGGAGCAGGCGGGGTTGGCTCTGTTCTTGTTCGACGTTTCGTTCAGGAAGGAGTCAACGTTCTTGCGACCGTCACAAAGGAAAGCGATGGCTTCGTATCAGGAGCAATCCCGATGAAAGTTGATGTCACAAAGGAGAAAGATGTGGAAGCCCTTTTTGCGAGGGCAGTGAGGGAGTTTGGCTCAGTTGACATCATGGTCAATACAGTTGGAGGATATATCGAGCAGAAACCTCTGTCCGATGTTGCTGTCCTTGAGTGGGAATCGATGATGGAGAGGAATCTGAAAACGGCTTTTCTATGTACGCGGGCAGCTGTTCGGGCCATGAAAGGACGGGAGTATGGGAGGATCATTAATTTCTCTGCGAAGATAGGCCTCCGGCCGACGGCAGGGAGGGCCCCGTACGCCATTTCAAAAGCCGGAGTGTCATTGCTGACGGAAATTGTATCGCAGGAGCTTCAAGGAACGGGGATGACGATCAACGCAATCGCTCCGGGTATCGTTGCGACAGTGGCAAACAAGAAATCGATGCCTGATGCTGACACACGCTCCTGGGTTTCACCGGAGGCCATTGCGAATCTTGTCTGCTGGCTTTGTTCTGAACACGGGGATGCGGTATCCGGTACAACAATAAGAACTTGAACTACACGTTGAATCATGGGGAGAAAACATGTTGACTTTCGAGGGTTCTTTTGATATTATTCGTGTCGTTTTTCTCGAATATCCGGGCTAATCTCAATCTTCTTTCAGGAGGAACACAGTAATGGATATAGTTGGCCTTTTGACATTCTTATTCCAGCAGGCAACAACCGACGGCGGCGGAGCATTGAATTGGCTCCAGGAAAAGTATGTAGATGGCGGCTTTTTTATGCATCCGATTCTGGGTGTCTTGATTGTCGGGCTTGCATTTTGCGTAGAGCGTCTCTGGACATTGAATCGTGCTTCCACAGACGCGAAGAAGTTTCTGGTTTCCGTTAAATCCGCTCTTGATCAAGGTGGAGTCCCTGCAGCACTCGATGTCTGCCAGAATCACCGAGGATCAATTGCGAGCGTTTTCCAAGCAGGGCTGCTTCGTGCAGAAGAAGGAATTGAGTCGGCGGAGAAGGCGATTATCAGCTACGGCGGAATCGAGATGGCGTTTCTCGAGAAGGGACTTGTCTGGATCTCACTTGCGATCTCTCTCGCCCCGCTCCTCGGATTCACCGGAACTGTGCAGGGAATGATCGAAGCCTTTGATGCCATCAAGGAGGCAAAAAATATTTCCCCGGAAGTTGTTGCTGGCGGTATCTCTGTCGCGTTGTTGACAACATTGTTCGGCCTTGTTTCTGCCATGATTCTGCAGGTATTCTACAACTTTTTTGTCTCGAGAATCGACCGCCTCGTCATCGATATGGAAGAGAGCTCGATAGAATTAATCGATTCCCTCGTGCTTCTGAAATCAGGCAGGAAAACATCCGAGCGCGGGACGACGGCCGAAAAGAAAAAGTAATTCCGACGACTGAAAGGCCCATGAACCATGCTGCGCAAACGTTCAAGCAGGGATGTTGAGATCCCCACGAGTTCGATGGCGGATATATCCTTCCTCCTGCTCCTTTTCTTTCTTGTGACGACAACAATCGATGTGGATACCGGAATCGGCTTGGTGCTTCCTCCTCCTGTGGAAGACACAGATATCGTCAAGGTGAAAGAAGAGAACATCATCAAAGTCCTGGTGAATGCGGCAGGGGATGTTCTCCTGAATGAAGAATTGACATCGCTTCCCCAGATTCATGAGATCGTCGCCAACAAGCTGCGAACCAATCAGAAGTTGATTGTTTCCATCAAAACGGACAGAAACACGCCATACCGCATCTATATTGCTGCTCTTGATGAGATCAAACAGGCGTACAGCATCCTCCGTGAGGAATATGCCATGCAGACGTTTGGTTCTCCCCTCAAGTCGCTTTCAAAGTCGCAGCTGGACGAGGTCCGCGAGAAGGTCAAACAGAGCATTTCCATAGCGGAACCTGAGCGAACACGATAGGACCGACATGAAATTCAAGAAGAAGCAGGCCTCGACCAAACAAAACATTCCAACGGCATCTCTTCCGGATATTATCTTCATGTTGCTGATTTTTTTCATGGTCACAACGGTATTGCGCGAATTTAACATCCAGGTCCAGTACACGTTGCCCTCGGCTACCCAGATTGAAAAGATCGACAACAAACGTATTGTGACCTATGTGTGGGTCGGTCGTGATGGCCGGGTGCAAATCGACGACAATATCGTTCTCGTCCCCGAAATCCAATCTATTGCAGCAAAGAAACGACGGGACATACCGCAGGTCATTATCTCGCTTCGTGTGGATGAGGGCTCTCGTATGGGAATCGTCACGGATATTCAGCAGCAGCTCCGAAAGGGAGACGCCTTACGGATCAACTACTCGGCCCTCCAAAAACTCTAACAGTGGTGAACAACATTTTTTCTGCCGAGGCAGTCTCGTAATACGGGATTGCCTCGTTTCATTTCGCACGCGGAGACGTAAATGACGTTGAGCGAACGCATTACCGATGACATGAAGGCCGCAATGAAGAAGGGGGAGAAACTGAAACTTGAGACCCTTCGCACAGTGAGGGCGCAGTTTATTGAGTTTTCCAAGCGCGGAGCAGACAAACCCATCACTGCGGATGACGAGTTGGCGATTCTGCTTGGAGCGATCAAAAAACGCAAGGAAGCGATTGACCTGTATCAACAGGCGGGAAGAAAAGAATTGGTAGATCAGGAAGGCCGCGAGATGGAGATCCTGCAGGCATATCTGCCCAAACAGATGAGCAGGGAAGAGGCCGAAGGACTCATTCAAGGAGTCATCAGGGAAGTCGGCGCGACTACTCCACAGGATTTTGGCAGAGTGATGGGGAGAGTGATGAAAGAGCTGAAAGGGAAGCTTGATGGTGTCATTGTCACGGAATTGGTGAGAAAAAATCTCGGAGCATGATGACATGATCATTGACATCATGATTATCTTTCCCGTCCTCACCCTTACCGCGTTGGGAATGAGGGATGGATTGACGAAGAAAGGTATTGCGTTGTTTGTAACACTTGTTGCTGTCGTGGTTGCCCAACTAACGATGGACGACATGGCTGCGTTCTTTGTCGACGAATTCGACGTTGAGCGAAGCGACGCTGTCCTCTATGGTTATTTCACGGTGTTCTTCGGACTGATTCTCCTCCAGTCTCTCATCTTCCGGCTCACAGGGCACGACTACAAGATCGGCGGAATTGCCGACCGTGTCGTCGGGGCGTTTTTCGGATTCGTCCAGGGCCTTTTTATTATGAGTGTTGTGTTCATGATGCTTGCGCTTCAACGGGTCCCTTCACGACCGTATCGTGTCGACTCACGACTCTACAGCACCGTTGTCAATATTGCGCCTCAATTCCTTGATTTTACTCTTACGACGGTTCCCGTCACGACAGAGGAAATCAAGGAGAAAACCGGGCAACGTCTCGATGAATTGACAAAACCCCAAGGCGGGACGCCAAAGCCCGCGCCAACCGAA
>Ga0209342_10001829_pt1 | contig 23454 bp, 25 predicted proteins | sample RifCSP16_2_FD_184023 | JGI IMG/M metagenome (GOLD analysis project Ga0209342, IMG submission 184023) | Soil microbial communities from Rifle, Colorado - Rifle CSP2_sed 16_2 (SPAdes) (version 2) | ecosystem: Environmental > Terrestrial > Deep subsurface > Rock core/Sediment | place: Rifle... | reverse complement strand
CCCTTCTTCGAGGGCATCCACAATCTCTTCGAGCCGTTTCAATGCGGCCTCAAACGTTTTCGTCCCTTTTCTTGTTGTCATTCCCCCTCGATTCTGGCTTTGCGGCTGCCATCGTGAAATCGCAATTCCGTCTTGTCGCCTTCTTCCAACCCCCGTGCCCACATGATTGTCTTGCCGTCTTTCATCACGATGACATACCCCCGTTTCAGTACGTTCCGGGGTCCCAGTGCTTCAAGAGTTTGCGTCAGAGTGGCTAATTCCCCCTGCGAGCGTTCCAACATGCGGGCAGTAACGGATGTCAGGCTTCTTTCAATTTCGTCGATCCGTTGGGAATACTGCAGAAGGAGGTCCTTTGGCCGGTTGAAGGAATAGCTTGCCACCAGACTCCCAACCCGGTCGCGAAACGTCTTCACCCTCTCAGTCAGATTTTGCTTCATAGAATAGCAATAATTGCCAAGAATATCAAGAATTTCGGCTCGATCGCGCACAGCCATCTCTGCAGCTGCTGAAGGAGTGGGGGCACGCAGATCCGCAACAAAGTCCGAAATTGAAAAATCTATTTCATGCCCGACAGCGCTGATCACTGGAATGGATGATTGGTAGATAGCCCGCGCCACCACCTCTTCATTAAAGGCCCATAAATCCTCCAGCGATCCGCCTCCTCTTCCTATAATGAGGACATCGATATCCCCGTACTGATTCATTTCCCGAATTGCCACCGCAATCTCCTCAGCTGCACCCGGCCCTTGGACGCGGACGGGGAGAACAACAACTTCGACCGACGGTTGCCTTCGCTCCAGAACACTTCTGATATCCTGCAAAGCGGCACCTGTCGGAGACGTTATGACTCCGATGGCATGCGGAAATTCAGGAATCGGTTTCTTCTTCGCGGGATCAAAGAGTCCTTCGGCTTCGAGTTTTCGCTTCAGCTGCTCAAAGGCCAACTGAAGTTCGCCGATGCCAACCGGAAGCATGCGGACAACATCAATCTGGTAGTTCCCCCGCGGCGGGTACACGGTGATCGCTCCCCGTGCCTGAACCTCCATGCCATCTTCGGGGGAGAACAGGAGATTCTCCGCCCGACTTCTCCACATCACACCCGAAATTTGCGCCCCTTCGTCCTTGAGAGTGAAATAGAGATGTCCCGATGTGTGTCGTTTGAAATTCGAGATTTCCCCCTGGAGCCACACATGCGGAAAAGACTCCTCGAGCGAACCCTTGATCATCCTTGTCAATTCGGAGACCGTCAGGATCTTTCCGTCTCGTTGCGGTTGCGAGTTCATTGCGAAAAGGTAGCAAGAGTTGGTGCTACATTCAACTTATCTTTGCACGGTTTCCGGCTACAGTCGCAGGGCAATCGTTTCCCATCCGGTAGGTCACCGTTCACGGCGACCACGTTGCGCGCGTACCGGCGTGAACGCCGACCTGCCTTCGAGCAATGCCTCCGCCATCCGATTAATCGGACGGCTCGCATACATCAACGCCCTCATCTTGTCTTTCGCGGCCATGTTGCGTATATTCGTCATCAACCTTGAAAGGAATTTCGCATGCACGTAGATATTCTGGCTGTCGGCGCGCACCCCGATGACATTGAGCTTTCGTGCGGCGCAACGATTGCGCGAATGGTCCAACTCGGCCATTCCGCTGCTATCGCCGACCTCACACAGGGAGAACTCGGGACTCGCGGAACGAAAGAGATCAGGTCTCGCGAGGCCGAAGAAGCGGCCGGAATCCTGGGAGTGAAAACACGGAGGAACCTCAAGATCGCCGATGGCAATATCGAAGTGAGCCAAACGAATCTCCACAAGGTCATAGCCCTCATTCGTGAGCTCAGACCGTCCATGATGATCATTCCCCACTCTTTCGATCGCCATCCCGATCACACGCACGCCCATCGCCTGTGCCGCGAGGCATGGTTCTATTCTGGTCTATCCAAAATCAGCACAAAGCACGAGGAAACGGATCAAGAGCCTCATCGCCCGGACGTTTGGTTTGAATTCATGCAATGGCATGAATTTACGCCGTCGTTTATTATTGATGTTACAGACTCATGGGAAACAAAAATGAAAGCGGTGCGGGCACACTCATCTCAATTTTTCGATCCGCACAGCAAGGAGCCGGAAACGAGACTCAGCAAACCGGATTTTTTGGAGTTGGTTGACGTTCGCGGACGGGCATATGGGCGGAGGATCGGCAAGAAGTTCGGCGAACCCTTCCTTTCCCCGGTTCCCATCGGAGTTGCGGATATGTTCAGTTTGACCTTTACGAGAGGCTAGAACTTGATGATGAGTCAGATCCTGGTTGGGTGGCACGAAGGCTCATTGTTTCAGGAAGGCTTCATTGTCATGCGTTATCATTTCGTTTCTTTGCTCCTCATTCTCTCATTTTCTCAACTTCCTTGTCAGGATAAGAACATGAAAATCGACTTTATAGGAATGGAGGACGGTTGTCCAAATACACCCAAGATGTGGGCTTCCCTCCAGGAAGCATTGCATGAACTTCATTGGAAAACAGCGATTGACTCTCTCGATCTCATTGATCTTTCAAGAAAAGAAGACGCGCGAGCGGGTTATGGATCACCGACAATTCTTGTCAATGGAAGAGACCTTTTTGATGTATCCCCAGCGAAATCATTCAATCCAGCTTGCCGATTCTATCGTGGCGGAGTGCCTGGAACAAAGGATATCGCTGCAAAGCTCAAGTCGCTCAGGCCGTAGACTCCTGCCGCCTAACCGGTTGCTCCCCAGACTACGTTGAAGCTCTTCTGGCAGAAGCGGTTTTGGGGCGCATGGACTTCATCAAGTTGCGACCAAGATGGATCCACTTGTTCATGCTAATCCTCTTCTCCACGATTGATCGAATGAAATTGGAGAGTATCCCCGTGGATGCGACGAACTTCAAAACGTTTCAAGAAACACAGTACGTTCAAACATATCGACCAGCCTGATGGCTCTCCACAGCGCCGTCGAGGAAGACCCACGCGTTACTACATACAAGGAGACATCGTGAGAATGCGAATAGTCAAAATCCTGACAATAATACTTGCCGTCAGCCTTGGAACATCCTTTTCAGTCGCCGGGGAAAAGATGGGAATCTTGATTCTTGCTCACGGTAGCAAGGATAAGAGATGGGAAGATGCAGTCCGGAGTGTCGCAGAGCCAATCAAACAGCGTTATCCGCTCGAGATTGCTTTTGGAATGGCCGATCCGGCAACCATGCAACAGGCCATCGACAAGTTGGAAGCCGAGGGCGTGACAAGAATTGTAGTGGTTCCTTTATTTATCTCAAGCTACAGCCCCATCATACGCCAGAACGAATACTTGCTCGGGTTAAGAAAGAAACTTGCCGATCCTCCGATGATGATGCAGCACTCGTCAGACGGACATGAAAGCAATCATCTCTCACACGGGGGAGAACTACCTTCACTCAGGCCATTGAGAGTGAATGCCCAGGTAATTCTCACAAAAGCGCTTGATGATAATCCCCTCGTTGCCGAGATCCTTGATGAGAGGATTAACGAACTCAGCAAGGATCCCCCGAATGAAACGGTCATCCTCGTGGCTCATGGGCCAAACGACGAAGAGGATAACAGGAATTGGCTTGGGACAATGGAGAGTATTGCAGATCGAATCTACGTGTCGCGATCTGAGGCCCGAATGAGATTCAAGCACATCTTTTGCGTGACCGTGCGCGATGACGCTGAAAAGGCCGTCCATGACCAGGCAAGACAACACCTGCGCTCATTGGTTCGTCAGTCTGGAAAGAGCGGAGATGTCATTGTGATTCCCGTGTTTGTTGCGCAGGGTGGCGTAGAATTGAAGATTGTGGAAAGACTAGAAGGGTTGAAGTATAGATGGAGCGGAAAAACCCTTCTGCCTCATGGTAACATTCAGCGTTTCATAGAGGAATCAGTTCAACATCTCCCTGGTCTTGATTGAGGACTGAAGCACTCGCACCGCTGAAAAATCGGTATTTGGGGCGGCAAAGCGAATTTGCCATATGTTCCCCTAGGATCTCAATGCTTGTGGCCGTGAAAGTTGGGTTTCACTTTTTCTTTCGTCACGCCTGGAATGTCCTTACCCTCTCCAAGCTGCCATCCTGCATAGCAATCGGAACAAATACCTTTTCCCTCTCTCAAGTCCTTGTTGCAGGTGCAGCTCTGATGGTCCAGCGCGCATCGGTCACACGGCGCCTTTATGCAGCAGTTATAATACATCTCCTCTTTCGCTTCAGCAAGAAGCTCTTTTGCTTTCTGAACTTTCTCCTTCGCCGTGAGGCTGTCCGATTGTTTCTGAGACTTCGATTGAATGTTCTGCTGATCTGCCGCCGGTTTCGCAGTTTCCTGTTTCCCGTGGCCGGCATGCTTTTCCTGCGCAGTTGTCGTCGCGGAAAAAGCGACCGCTGCAATGACAATCAAACAAGCAATGATGATGCGCTGCATAGCTCCTCCTTCAAGGTATTATTGGTTTGTGAACGGCGTGAATTCTCTTGTTAACAGTCTGTGGACAAACGTAGCGATTTCAGCGCGTCAGTCTGTAAATCGCTACGTTTGTCCACAGACTGTTAAGGCGACCGGCAGCAAGTTGAGAGAGTCGAATATGCGCCAACAGTACCGGATGCTGAGGATCAACCGACACTTGCCCCAGACCCTGTTTGTCCGTTCTCACAACGGTCGTGTTCCGGTTCGTTATCACGCGAACCGGAGCATTGGAGACTGCCACACCTTCATAGAGCAACTGGAACTGAATGGTCGCCCGATCCTGCCCGGTATCCTTCCACGATTTCACCACTATCTCCAACGGCAATCCGAGCACTGAATCCTGCGGCGTATGAGAATCCGTTGCGACAACGATCTTCATAATGCGGCTGTACGTTTCCCTGAATTCCTCAACGTGAGGCGTGAGGTAGTGTGACGCCTCTCTCTTTGTCAGTCCGATCTCTTCTCGTAGATACTGTTCAGCCAGATCTCCTTTGAACGTGATCTCCCGCTGCTTCACACCCGTTGCAACGATCATGGTTGGCTCGGGAGGAAGCGAACCCAACAAGGTCGAATCCGACGGGTCGCCTGCAAGGGCAATGGAGACGCCGGCGGGTAAATAGGCACGCGGGTCAACGAAGCGGTCAACACCTTTGATGGGCTCTCCATGCGGAAAATGCTCCGCAACAAGCGCAGAGATCGTGATCCGCGTCTTATCCTTGTTCCATTTCGCTGCGAGCCAGGCATCATGGGCATGAGCGGAAAGTGTGACAAGAACCATCACCACGACAGCACCGGAGACACGTTTCATGAAACCTCCCTTTCTAATGGTCCGACGAGTTTCTTTTCTTCCAAGAACCTATTGCGCAACAGCCAGATGACGTTCTGTGTGTACTGACACATCATCGCTGAGCCTTCCATCTCTCAGGTAAATACATCGTTTTGCAAATCGAAGGTTTTCCGGATTGTGAGTTACCATGATGATCGTGTGCCCTTCGGAATTCAGGCGTTGAAGAATCTTCATGATTTCATCGCTCGTCCCGGTATCCAGGTTCCCTGTCGGTTCGTCAGCAAGAACAATCGGCGGCTGATTCACAAGTCCACGCGCAATCGCAACCCGCTGCTGCTCCCCCCCGCTCAGCTCATCCGGAAGCCGAAATGCTTTTGAGCCCAAACCGACATTTTCGAGAATCGCTTTTGCCATGATCTCTTGCTCATCGTTGTTGCGACCTGTGATGACCAATGGGATCATGACGTTCTCGAGAATGGTCAAATACGGCAACAATTGAAAGGACTGAAACACGAAGCCCAGATACTCACGGCGAAAATCCGCCCTGCGTTCGTCGCTCAACGAATACACATCAATGCCATCCACAATGACCGACCCCTCAGACGGATGATTCAATCCACCCAGAATAGACAGGAGCGTGCTTTTACCGGAGCCTGACGGGCCCATGACCGCGACGAATTCTCCCTGAGCGATTTCAACCGAAACTCCGTCCAGCGCAGGGACGCACTCTTTACCGGTGTTATATGTTTTTTTCAATTGCTGAATCTGGACAAGGCTCATATTCTTCGTTCCATTGTTCACAAATTAAGAATGCCTACAATGCCTTTAGGGCGACCGTCGGATCGAGCCGCGACGCCTTATATGCAGGGTAGATACTTGAAACCAGTCCCACGGAAACAGCGAGCATTATCGAAAATGCAAACAATGCATAATCGGCTGACCAGCCGGCCGTCCCATTCACTGTCATCAATGGAGTTACCAACTGTGCAGCACCTGCACCGATGAAATATCCGCTCACCCCCGACAGAAAGCTCGTGAGAAATGCCTCCGTGAGAATGATCTTCATGACATGGGTTTGGCGGAACCCGATGGCGCGGAAGATACCGATCTCCCTTGTTCGTTCATTCACGGACGCCATCATATTCGTGATAACAATAAGAGCTGCCACGAGGAGGACCACCCCGGAGATCCCATACGAGAAATGCTCAAACCGGTGCATCGCCTCCATTTTTGATTCAATCGTCTGACGAATGGCCACCACCTTCGCCCCGGGCAATTTCTCCGATGTCTGGCGCACAATCTCCTCGATGGGACAGTCGTAACAGAGAGCCGCGACTTCGACGAGGCTCAATTCATCCGGTTTGCCGAACAATCGCTGGGCTTCCGCAAGATCAATGAATACAACGCCATCGTCTTGCGAACCGGTTGGTTCGAGGACCCCCGCAACGGTAAACGATTCTCCTTGGATCTCGAAAGACTGGTTCAAGTCGAGCCCGAGCGACTTCTTCGCGTCTGCTCCAATGATCGCCTGATCCTTCGTTGCCGGTCTCCGTCCAACCAACTTCCACCATTTCTTCAGTTGCAGTTCTTGATCGAACTCGACACCGACAACGAGGACGGTTCGGTCTATCACCTCGGTTATATTGAGAAGCTTCGGAGCGATGATCCTAATATTCTTGCTGTTCTCGATCGTGAGAATCTCCTGCGCGTCTTTTGTACGAAGCTGCTTCACATCCAAAGCAACGCCAGAGACCGCCATTCCACCGTAGTTCAGCGAGAGGTCATCAGATTTTGGAGTGATGAGAATATTCGCTCCAAACTCGTCTAATTTGTTGGCAATATCTGCATTCATGATCCTGGCCACCGTAATGAGTGTGACAACCGTACTGACGGCAATGGTTAGTCCAAGAACAAGAAAGAGCATCTTGGACTTTCGCCGTCGAAGATTGTTGAGCGAGATGTTGTAGAGTTTCATTGTAATCTTTGATTGTTCGTTTTCTGCATCCCGCTGTTCTTGGGCGGGAACGATAGGCGACTATCGACTTAGATTCGCCTCTGCCACCGGACGACCAATTGCTCGTCGATCTGAATTTCGTTCCCAGCGACGGTATTGGGGAGGGCGTCCGGCGGGTACTTCCCGCATGAACCACTCACCGGCTCGAGATCGTTCAACTCCCATGTCGAGCCGCAAGAGTTGCAAACCAGCTTGTCGCCCTTCATGTGGAACCGAGTCGAATTGCACGGTTCACACATGCTCACGGCTGTCACCACCTTTCCCTCGCCGGTGATATAGGCAAGAAGGGGTATATTGTTCAGTTCGGTGGAATACTGAAAGGCAATGAACTTCCGTTCCCTGAGCAGGTCGAGTGGTAGTATGATCTTTCGATTCTCGACTTTTGCAGGGACATCGATCATCTGCTCTCCCGTCACACTGTAGCTCGCAGGCGAGACAATTGCTGGAGACGCCTTGATGACTGGGTTACCGCTCTCTGGAAGGTTGAAATATACCCAGCCGCCGAACACGGCAACAACTCCGAGCGCGATGAATATTTTCAACCGATTCTTGCCCGACGGTCTATGGTTTGCCACAACTCGGTCGTGTTTTTCCTGCCAAAGAGGTTTTGCCGGTTTCTTCCCGGTCAGTGAAGCTCCGCATCCGATGCAGAAGTTCGAATCAGGCTCGAGAGCCTTTCCACATTCTGAACAAAAGTTTGCCATGATGTTGCTCCTGTTGTGATTCGGTTTCTGTTGATTTACAATCTTGCACTTACACCTATGACCGGAAGAAATGGAATGATTGTTAGTTGTTCTTTCGAAGAATACGTCTCATCCCACATGTAGTGCACGATGTTCTTTTGATTGTAGGCATTCAGTACTTCCAAATAGACATCGAGATCGAACGATGCAAATTGAAAATGTCGAGTTACACGAACGTCGAGTCGATTATATGCCGAATAACGATCCGAGTTATGGATGCCGGGAATGGGAAACCAGCGTTCTTCGTTCGGGTCGTACCAGGACGAAGCGACCGGTGTGTATGGCCTTCCGCTGCCATAGCGGAAGCGCAAACCGGCTTGCCAATGTTCCGAGAATTTGTAGTTTGAAACGACACTTATCAAGTGTGGCCGGTCAAAATCGAAAACGTGCAGATCGCTGTTTGTTCCTTCTCTCCGCTTTGACAGAGAATAGGTGTACGACAACCAGCCGAAGAATCCTTGACCATTCTTGAGTTGAACGTAAGACTCTACGCCGCGTGAGTATCCGTCGCCATTATTGGAAAGATTCCAAAGCGAATCGATTGTAATGAGTCGAGAAAGATTCTTGTTGTACAGCTCAAGGCTCACCACCATTGCGTCACCCACCTCGTGCCTGATGCCGATGCCATAGCTTTCAGCACGCTTGGATTTGAGATTGCTGTTGATATCCAGCTCAAACGGTCGTGGTGACTGATAATACCATCCGTAGCCTGCCGAAAGACTCATGTGTTCATTCCAGGCATAGGAAAGATTGAATCGCGGGGAGAACGTACTCTCCTTGCTTTTCGCAATGTAGTCATATCGAACACCAACGCTCGCACTTAGCGATGGGGAGATGGTCCATCTGTCATCAACATAAAGTGAAGGCTTCATGGATGTTCCGGTTCCCCGAAGTTTTAGCTCGTTGAAGTTCAAGGCTATTTCGAGCGGGACATCAATGGTGACATCTTCCTTCTCTCGACCGAGCCATCCGCCGATATGCAGCTCATTTGCGGGAAAGATGACGGTGAAATCCTGCTTGAGCGTCCATTCTTGAATGTTGTATGCTTCTACGGCATTACGCGGTTGAACGGAAGAGCTTTTCGCTTGACTCCATGAGACGATAAAATCCGAAAGAAAGAACTCGCCGAGCAGAGAGCGAAGGCGGCCTGTTACAACACCGCTTTTGTTTTCCCAGGAAAAATCTCCTGTGTAGTTGGGACGGTCAAAAAAACCGTACATCCGTTCTCTGGAGTAAAGCCCGGAGAAGGTCAATTTATGGTCTTGTGAAAGGTTGAAATCCACTTTTGAGTTAATATCAAAGAAGTACGGCAGCACGCTGTAATCGCTGGCAAGATCAGTATATTTGAGCAGCACGTCGAAATAACTCCGCCGGGCAGAGAGCATTGCTGTGCCATTGGCAAATGCGAGCGGCACTTCGACTGTTCCACTCGCATCCGACATGCTGATCGATGCCTCGCCATTCAGCTTCTCCATATTGCCGGTCCGATTCTCAATCAACAACACCGAAGAGAGCCTATCACCATAGCGGGCAGGGAATCCCGCCGCATAGAACTCGACTTTCTCGACGAGTCGGGAGTTGAAAATGCTCCAGTAGCCGCCGCCCATCATATCGAAATGGAATGGGTTTCGGATTGTTGCGCCGTCGTACAGCACGAGATTTTCATCCGGACTTCCGCCGCGCACGTAGAGCTTTGAATTGTCACCATCGGATGCGATTCCTGGGAGTGTCTGAACCACCCAGAAGATATCCTGGGCGGAACCTGGTGTATTGACCACCATTTGTTTTCCGAGACGCGCTGTGATGCCGCTTGCATCGTAGCGCTCGGGTTTCGGTGTAATGACGATTTCTTCCGTTTCCAAAGCTGTTTCTTCCAGCAGCACGTCAATAACATTTTCCCCCTGTTTGATTCGAACGTTTGAAACGAGCTTCTCCTTGAAACCGATCATCGAAAATCTCACGGTATACGTTCCAATCGGGATATTTTGAATAGAGTAACGTCCCTGTGAATTTGTTGCAGATCCAATGTTCGTGCCCTTGAGAATAACGTTGACCAGCTCAAGCGGCTGCTTTGATCCCTTGTCCAGCACAACTCCTTCAAGACTGCCCGTTTGCGCTTGTGCGGGGAGACAAACGACTGTGAGTGCAAACAATAAGACCATTAGAGACGATTTCATTTTGTGTCTCATTGACTTAGAATTTGCGCCCTCCGTACTTTTTTTCTACCTCATCGACTAGCTGCACGATAGTGTATGTGCCCTCGCGAATCTTGTCATCAACAAAAGTCTTGACCTCCTGTGCTCCGCGTGGATGAGCACAACTGCAGTCTTTCAGTTCATCAATGCCGCATTGACCGCACGGGCACGTGAAGCGTGAAAAGACTTCCACTCGATCCGCAATGGTTGCGGGCTTGGAGGTGTTGGAGATTCTTGAAGCTAAGGCGAACATCTCGCTTACCGGCTGTTTGGGTACCGTGAGCTTTGTCGATTGCCCTGTCGTGTGGGCAAGAGAATCGTAGCGAGAGGAAAGCGCGGACTTCATCCACCCGAACGTGTTATTGACGGCAAGTATGATTTCCTGCGATGATTTTCCGGATTGAAGGTTCGTCCTGATGAATTGCCGTTCCTGTATGGCGGTGTTGCACCGGCAGGTATCGAGAGGCTGTTCCCCACACGCTCCGCACGAACAAATGAATTGTGAGGCAATGTCCAGCACTTTCCTCTCCAAGGCCGCATCGCTGCTCTTCAACTCCACGAGAGAGGCTTGTGGTTCCGGTTTCCCCCGCTCACCACGCTCGTAGAGTACAACAATGAAGAGAATCCCGGCAGTCAACAAGATAAGACCGACTACTCCGGGACTCCGGCGCCATTTCGTATCGACTCGTCGATCCTTTTTCTTGTATCGCGCTTGTGCTGGAGCCAGTTGTCGAGGGTGATGAGCTCGTTCTTGCCGAATTTCGGAACCGCAATTTGCGCAGAACTTCGCCCCTGGAATGCTTTCAAAGCTGCATGTAGGGCATGGCCTCAAATCATTTGCCTTCTCTGTTTTCCCAACCTCAATACCACAGTTCGCACAAAACTTTGTATTATCCCTGTTTTCCGCACCACATTCGTTGCACTTCATTTCAAAATCCTTTCATTGAATCACTTCCTCGCTGTGAGTTTCTCAGCCTCTAATCCATCTCCAATCTGTCCTGAGACAAGTTCAACTTCAGCTCTCGTCTCATCAACAAGACGCATAACCTTAACAATGCCGAGTTCTTGCTTGTGGGGCAAAGGGGCACTGGCGCCATGATTGTGTCCGCCGCTTGAGGTTGAAGGCTGATGATATTGGTAGAGAATAAAAAGGTCTCCCACTTTTACATCGGCTCCCTTGGAGAATTCGAGGTAGATCTCTTTCGGGAGGCCATCGACGACTTGAATCCGGTACGATGTGCTGCATGAAGAAACAAATAAAGAAAGGACGGATAGAGTACCATATGCAAGATATTTCATATTTGTTCCCTCGTCTAGAACATGCTTCCCCCACGTGCAGCCCAGATGACGATCATCACAGCCCCCATGACGATGCCGCCAATGATGAGATAGTCCGACATTCCTCCCCTCCGGTCCATCAACATGCTGCCGTGGCCATCTCCTGATGCTGCCGCGTGCCTTGTCGTTTCGATGATAACCTCAGGCCGTAATCGTCGCTCGCCCAGCGCGCCAATGTGAAACATGGTCTTGTGCTCACTCGCCTGGGAAGGTGTAAAGCTGACGACATAGACTCCTGGTTGCGCGCTTTCCTCGACTTCCTGGTCAAAATTCATATCATGCTCCGGCGACAGAAGAACGCGCGTGGAGTCGCCCTCGCCATACATCGCGCTCATATGGCGTTCTTCTGGCGCATGCAAGAACGATGTGTGGAAGGAAACCTTCGCGTTCGAGACGGGTTGGCCGGTTGTCTTATCCACGAGCTTGAGGGTAAAAACCGCCTTTTCACCCACTTGAAGTGGTGGGAAGAGTGCAATTGCCTTCACATCTCCGAATTCGACTTCCTTTTCAAGAGCTGATTCAAGTGCCATCTGGTGGCTCCCCGAATCCATTCTTCCGTGAGTTCCCATCATCCCGACACCCATGCAGGATACGAGGAACAGACTTAGAGTAAATGCGGCCATGCTTTTCATTGTTTTTGATCCTTTTGTGAATTCCGTGTGTCAGGCTCCGACATATTGTTTCGGACTGCTCTCAAACTGTTCCCGGCAGGCGTGCGAGCAAAAATAGAACCGGATCCCTTTGTACTCAACGAAATATGGGGGACTGTTCTTATCCACATTCATTCCACAAACGAGGTCGATGGCTGTTTCACCATCATTTGTCCCGGATGTGAAGTAGCCTGGATCCTTGATGAAGGTCAACATGCACTCTGCGCTGCAGAAGTAGTATGTCTTGTCGAGAAATGTCTTTACGACCGTCCTCGAATCATCTTCTTCGATATCCATTCCACAGACGATGTCCCGTATCATGGCTTCCCTTTCATTCACTGCCGTAGAAGTACCGTGCCACGTCATACCCCAGCCTGCTGATCAGCCCCTGCAGAAGTTGTCCATCGGTGTAAAACGTCCCCTGCTGCTCGCCGCCGCTGTAATAGTAGGTCGTCGTCGAGAAAGTGGATTCCACGTGCTTTGCCCAAACGACGGTCGAGGAATCGCAATCGACCAGCCTGACTGTGACGCTGCCTGATGCGATTCGGTTTGAATATGAGTTTGTGTATTTCACTTCGCCAACCGACGTAAACAGGTTTCCTGTCAGGAGATATCGACATTGAAGACCTTGCTTCAATCCATGAATGGTATGCATATCGGGAATGCCGTTTACGTTGAGATTGTTCGCAAGCAGATAATTGCGTACAACCGTTGCAGGAATAATTTTCATATGCGCGGAGTGTTCAAGAAGGTTGACAATAACCTCATCGGACACCTGTCCACCCAAATTCGAAAGAACGCTTTCGGTTTCGAACGGCATGATCGCAATCGCCTCGCCGGGCTTGATGATGACAGAGGGACTGATCTGTACCGTCCTCTTCGTAACCGAGCCTGTTCCGCAACCAGTCAGAAAGAACATAGCCAGGAACACCGTTGAAAGGTAAATGATTGTTTTCATAGCACTCTCCTTATCGAAGCCGTTGTTTCTCAACGATGTCGTTCGACTGAAGCTCACCGCTGATGAGTGTCACCGCTGCGAAGTGTCCATCGAATAATTCGACGACTTTCGCTTCGCCGACCTTGATTTTCCGATAACTCGGTCTCCCGTTACGCGCCGTCGGAACATCTCGTTGATATTCAGAAAGCCACCGCGTATTATCCACTTTTACTCGGTACACGAACATGATATCGCCGACCTGTATTCCGTCGTCAGTTCCAATGCAGATGTGGACCCTGTCTTCGAATTTCATCAGTACGGATCCACGCATTGTTTGATGGCTTGTAGAACACCCGCCAAACGCACTCACAATCAAGAGCATACTAATCGCTATCGGGATGAATCCTGTCGTTTTCATTTGACCACTCCCGTATCAATTATGTTCGCTTCTTCGACGAGCTTCCGGATAGGGCGATTAACCTTTCGCTCCAACATGAGCCATAGCAATGTAGTGAGGACAATCGCAACACCGGCCAGTAGAAGAAGCGAAGTCCTCACTTCTTGTGCCGACCGGTTCATCTCTCTTTGCTGCTGAGCGAGAAGTTCTCTTGTGTCGCTCCCAAACGAGTCAAGTTGGTCAAGAAGCCTGAGTCTAAGGCTGTCAAGTGATGACATGATGAGATTGTGCGAGACAAATAGTTCCGCTCTCTCTTGCTGATGATTCCGCTTCCCTTCATTTGACAGCCTCTCCACAACGTCGAACATGCCACCTGCGATCAGATGGAAACGATGCTCAAGATTTGTAAGCACGTCGAAAGTCGACTTGGACACAGCCTGCGATTCCTCGAGATCTGAAACCGCATCGATGACCTTCACACGGGCTCTCTTGAAATCGCTAAGGGCATCAGTCGCCTCTCCACGGTGGAATCGTTCTACCGCCAACATTTCCTCAAGCACGCCGCTTTCCATCGCACTCGACGCCTCTGAAAGAAGTCGCACGGTTTCCACTGTTCTTCTTGCGTCGAGTTGAATCTCGTTTGTCCGAAGCCCAATGAACAGTGCGACACCGAGGACACTGATTGTCATGAGCAAAAATGCCGACCGAATTCTCCTGTGGCTGCCACGCAGCATGAAGTTGATGAGTTGCTTGATCCGTGATTCCTCCAGTTTGCTTGTCCGCTTGCCCAGCGGGATTTGACTTGGAAGCCCTGGATCGTATTCCTCTACAAAGAAACAATGATCAGCTACAGCCCCTATCGTGCCAACGCGATGTACGCTCTCACGAACAAGTTCCACTTCATCGTCGCGCGAAAGCAACTCCATTCGGGAGATTTTGGATGATGGTGAAAAGTATTCGGTGACCATGATTTCTGCAATTCCCAGGGCCTCGAGCTCTTCAACGAGCCAGTGGACTCGCACCGTGTTGATATATGCGGTGATCTTTTTCATGTTTCCTTTGCCTGGTCGCTAGCTCCGAACGAGAGACCCATCGTTTGTCGAGCTAGCTCCATGATGATCGTTTCTCTGGTCATTCCTCCACGATCAGATCGTTTGCCGACGTATTGTCGTCCTTTCCCATTGCCTTTAGATATTTTGCAGGCTTTTCAACAAACGAATGAAGACATCCCGGTGCACAAAAAAAATACGTTTGACCATCATAGAGAGCACTGCCCGCTGCAAATTCCTCATCAATCATCATTCCACAGACAGGGTCTTTTTTCATAACGGCATCTCCACCGAGGGATTAGTGCCCATCATAAGCAAACCTTGCATGTTTGACCTCATTGTCGCTCTGAAAGCTCACATCAATCATGTACCTTCCTTTTTCATCGAGCTTCAGGCCGCCGCCATAATGATTCATCATCGAGGATAAATCAACACTGCCCGATTTCTCCGATGGCGCAACGATCTCAATCGTAACTTTCGCTTTCTCTACGGGCTGGCTTGATTTCTCATCCGTGAGAGTGACCATTACATGGTGAGTTCCGGCCATCATTGCTTCCATCATCTTATTATGTTCATCGTCTTTCATATCGGGTTTTGTTCCTTCTTCCATCTTTCCGTGATCCATCCCTTTCATCTCTCCATGCATCATGTGCCCACCCATCGATGAATCTTTTTTGCCTTGCATCATCGTGCCCATCATTCCGTGATCCATTTTGCCCATATCGTGTTTCTTTTCCGAGTGCATCATACCTCCAGCCTCGGATGAGTTCTTACCACTTTGCATCATTGTTCCCATCATCTTCTTATGTTCATCTTGCGTTATGAGCCATACTCGGACCTGTACACCTTCAACAGACTTTTCGAACGTCGGCTTTCCCATCATAGCGGACATCCTCTCTTGCCGGTCGGTTGCGGACAATTGCTTCTTTTCCAGAGTCATACCGCACTTGGGGCATTTCCCGGGTTTATCGGAAATGACATCCGGATGCATGGGACACGTGTACACAACCTTTGATTGCGCTTGTGCCTGTGTCGTTTGCTGTTCAGGCGTTTGATGATTGTGTTCCTGAGCCACGGATGTATTCCGCAAGCCGAAGAATGCCGCAATTGCAATTACGATAATGAAATGATTCTGTCTCATACTGTTCTCCTCTGTTACTGTTGATTGTGTTGGTGGTTTGATTTTTCCTTCTTCGTGTCTTCAAGCATTTCCAAAACAATGCGGAGCATCCGCTTGTCATCTATCATGGCTCTGCACATTTCCGTCATCTTCATCGTATCGCCGACTGCGTAATAGATCATCTTCTTCATCATCGTTGCGTGCATCTGATTGTTAGAGGCAATATGGTCCATCAGCAAGTCCATCATCACTGAATCTTTCATCATCTCCATCATTTGCATGTGTTTGTGCTGTCCCAAAGCGAACGATGAGAGGGCAGTCAGGAGAGCCACAAGGAGGATCAAAGGTCTTATTTTCATAGTTTTTTTCTTCATCGTTTAGTCTTCTAGGAGCTGCCCTTCGGTGGCCAATTCCTTCTTCAAGCTCCAGCTCTTCCACAAATAGTAGATGACGGGATAGACAGCGAGTTCCAGCAAGAAGGAAGATGTGAGACCGCCGACCATCGGGGCAGCGATGCGTTTCATAACATCCGCGCCGGTGCCCGTGCTCCACATGATCGGGAAGAGGCCGATCATGGTCGTCAACACGGTCATGAGCTTGGGCCGCACGCGCTGGACGGCCCCGTGGTGGATGGCCTCCCGCAGATGCTGCAAGCTTCTCATCTTGCCTTCTTTCTTCCACTGTTCATACGCTATGTCGAGGTAGAGAAGCATGATCACCCCCGTTTCCGCGTCCAGGCCGGCCAGTGCAATAATGCCCACCCAGACAGCGATACTCAGGTTATACCCGAGGATGTAGAGCAGCCAGAAGGCTCCGATGAGCGAGAACGGCACCGCCAAAAACACTATTCCCACCTTGGTCATCGATCGCGTGCTGAGATAGAGCAGCACGAAGACGATGAAGAGCGTCAGGGGAATGACGAGCATCAGGCGCGTTTGCGCCCGCTCCATGTACTCGTACTGACCGCTCCAAATGATATTGTATCCCGCAGGCAGTTTTATCTTTTCTGCAACGGTTCGCTTCGCATTCTGTACGTATGTTCCGACATCGATGTCTTTGATGTCGACATAAACCCAGGCATTGGGACGCGTATCTTCACTTCGAACGACCATCGGACCTTTGCGGGGAGTGATCGTGGCAAGCTGACCGATCGGAATCTGTTCCCCTGTTGGCGTCGGGACGAGCACACGTTGAATCGCCTCGAGATCATCGCGGAGTTCGCGGCTATATCGCAGGTTGACACTGTACCTTTCGAGGCCCTCCACCGTGTTTGTGATGCTCATTCCTCCCATTGCCGTCTGAATGACCATTTGCACATCGCCGACCGTCAAGCCGTAGCGGGCGGCCTCCCTGCGATCGATATCGAAATCAAGGTAGTTCCCGCCGACGGCCCGTTCGGCAAAGGCACTCAATGTGCCGGGAACGGTGCGCATGACGGACTCAACTTCTTTCCCTATTTCTTCCAACACTTTGAGATCGGGGCCGGCGATTTTGATCCCCACCGGAGTCTTAATCCCGGTGCTCAACATATCTGTGCGGGTTTTGATCGGCATCGTCCAGGCATTCGTCAGTCCCGGAAACTGGATAGCACGGTCCATCTCGTCGACCAGCTTCTCCACTGTCATGCCGGCGCGCCATTCACTTTCTGGTTTAAGCATGATCGTCGTTTCGATCATATCCAGACCAGCGGGATCGGTCGCGGTCTCAGCGCGGCCGATCTTGCCGAACACATGATGCACTTCGGGAAATTGTCGAAGAATCTTGTCGGTTTGCTGAAGGAGCTCTCTTGCCTTTGTGATCGACATTCCCGGCAACGTTGTCGGCATATACAGGAGGTCACCTTCATACAGGGGCGGCATGAACTCAGAGCCAAGTTGGCTGTAAGGGAGATAAGTCACCACGAGGAGAGCCAGCGTCAGCCCGATCACCCATTTGTTATGCTTCAACACAAAATCGACAACAGGGTGATACAGCCTGATCAAGACCCGACTGAGAGGATGGCGTTCCTCCGACCGGATTTTTCCGCGAATCCAATATCCCATCAGCACAGGAACGAGCGTGACCGCAAGAATGGCTGCGGCTCCCATGGCGTAGGTCTTGGTAAAGGCAAGCGGTTTGAACAGCCGGCCTTCTTGCGCTTCCAGGGTAAAGACGGGAAGGAACGAAATGGTGATGATAGCCAGAGAAAAGAACAACGAGGGACCTACTTCCTTGGCTGCATCCAATATCACTTGCCAGTGTTCCTTGCGCTGTGCCGGGGGTTTCTCATGCTCGCGTTCAAGATGCTTATGACCATTCTCGACCATGATGATAGCGGCATCAACCATGGCTCCGATGGCGACAGCGATTCCACTCAGTTACATGATGTTCGCGTTAATGCCCTGCATTTTCATGACAATGAAGGAGATCAAGACTGCCGTCGGCAGTGTAATGATCACGACAAATGAACTCCGGGCATGCAAGAGGAACGCAATAATCACGAGAGCCACAACAACCATCTCTTCAATGAGGCTTTCGGTGAGCGTATCAATGGCTCGCTCAATGAGGCTTGACCTGTCGTAGGCCATCTCGATTTTCACGTCCTCCGGCAACCCTTGCTTCAGGCCTTCTAACTTTTTCTTCACGTTCTCGATTACTTCCAGGGCGTTCTGGCCATATCGCATCACAATAATGCCGCCGACGACTTCGCCTTCGCCGTTGCTTTCGGCAAGACCACGGCGCATCAGAGGTCCAATCGTCACGTCCGCAACATCCGCCACGTACACTGGAGTGCCGCTTTTCTTGTCCACCATAAGCGGGATGTTCTTGACATCATCAACGGACTTTATATATCCAAGGCCCCGCACCATGAACTCCATCTCACTCATTTCGATAACTTCACCGCCAACGTCGTTGTTGGAGTTTTTGATTGCCATCTCAACCATATTGAGCGGGATGTTATAGGCTAAGAGCTTTGTCGGATCGACCGTTACCTGATACTGTTTGACAAATCCACCGATGCTTGCTACCTCTGCGACTCCTTCAACGGCCGTGAGTTCGTATTTGAGATACCAATCCTGGTATGACCGAAGCTCCTGCAGCGAGCGCTTATCGGATGTGAGTGTATACATAAAGACCCAGCCTACGCCGGTTGCATCCGGTCCCAGTGCGGGAACAACGTTCGGAGGAAGACGCTTCTGTGCATAGTTCAGGTATTCTAGGACCCGACTACGGGCCCAGTAGAGATCGGTTCCGTCCTCGAAGATGACGTAGACCAAGGAATAGCCGAAGAACGAATAGCCACGCACAACTTTGGATCCCGAAACAGAGACCATTGCGGTGGTGAGTGGATAGGTCACCTGGTCTTCCACAATGCGTGGAGATTGACCCGGATACTCGGTATAAATGATCACCTGGACGTCGCTCAAATCGGGGATCGCATCAATCGGAATGCTCAGCATCGAATAGACACCCCAACCGATAAGAAAGAGCACCGCGAGAATGACCATGAACTTATTTCGAATCGACGCTTCAATGATTTTTTCTAACATGTCTCAAATCCTTTGTCAGGTTCTATTCGTCAAGAAGAACATTAGTGCTGTTGGTCGTCTGGCACGTACTTCTCAGGGCTCTTCTTAAACTTCTCCAAGTCATCATCGCTGCAGAAAAAGTAGGTCTTCCCTTTGTGCATGTACGATCGTTCCTTGTCGGGTGTAATTGTCATTCCACAAACAGGATCTACCACAGTTTCAGGAACCACGGCCATCGTATCGACGTCATTGTGATCCTGCGCCCGAGGTTTTTCCTGATTCATTTCGTGACCCGCATGTTCCGCCGATTTCAGCGTCTCCTGTCCTTTCTTCGCCTCTTGTTGCTCCATGGGTTTCCCTGCCCGCCCGGAAGAATCCCCTGTGGCGGGCGGGGACATGTCATGCCCCTCGTGTCCCCGCATCAAGCCCACAGCTGCCTTGAGGTTGCTTTCGGAATCAATAAGGAATTGAGACGAAGTGACTATTTTCTCACCCTCTTTGATCCCGTCGAGAACCTGGACGTAACCGTCGGCCATCACCCCGAGTCGTATTTCACGCGGATCAAAGTAGCCTCCGCCCAGAGCTATCACGGCAATATTGCGTTCGCCTGATCGAATGATGGCCTGATTCGGAATGGCCACCGCATCGACAGCAACGGGAGATATAATCTTCACCGTCGCAAACATTTCCGGTTTCAAGTCGAGACTCGCGGTGTTGCTGACAACCACGCGCACCTTCGCTGTTTTTGTTTCCATATTGAGGGTGGGATAGACGTACGTAATCGTCCCTCGAAACGTTTTTCCGGGCAGATAGGAAAGTTCCACATTCGCCTGTTGCCCAACTTTTACCCACGGCAACTCGTACTGGTAGATGTCCGCAAGAACCCACAGCGTGGAAAGATCGGCAATCTTATAGAGGTCCATCCCCGCCATGACATTCTGCCCTTTAAAAACCATTTTCTCCATGACGATCCCCTCAACGGGCGAGTAGATTGTCATCGTTTTCCTGGGCGATCCGCGCTTTTCGAGCTGCTGGATCTCAGACTCGGAAATGTCCCAATACAGAAGCCTGCGCTTTGCACTCTCGATAAGTTCATCTGCACCTGTGCGTGCCTCTTCAATACTGCTTTGCTGCAACTGTTTTCTGTATCGAATTGCTTGCAAGTATTCTTCCTGTGTTGAGACCAGTTCGGGGCTGTATAACTCCATCAAGGGATCCCCTTTTTGAACAACCTTGCCAGTGTAATCAACGTGAAGCTTCTCCACCCATCCCATGATTTTCGTGTTGACTGAATACACCTTCGTCTCGTCAAAATCGACCTTCCCGACTGCTCGAATGACTTTGCTGAGTTTCCTCCGTTCGACCGTTGCAATCTTGACGCCAATATTCTGGACGGTCACAGGATCGATTTTGATTCCCTTCGAATCGCCTTGACCTTCGTAGACCGGCACCAAATCCATTCCGCAATCAGGGGCTTTCCCCGGCTTGTCGGAAGTGTACCACGGGTGCATCGGATCTCTGTAGAAGGCGATTGTTTTTTCGCCTGATGTGCCCGACGATTCATCGTAGACCGGGACGAAGTCCATACCATCAGCGGCTTTCTTCGGTGTTGGAGATGTTATTTGAGGACTCATCGGGTCACGATAGTAAAGGATCTTCCTTTCCGATGAAGAGTTTCCTGCGTCCGAAGGGCGAAATGCCAACCAGCCTGCCCCCAGACCGATTACGAGGCTCAAAACTGCTATCACGGCGATGCGTTTCATTACTTGGCTCCTTGAATATCCGTTATTGAACTTGTGCTGAGATTTCCGAGATGTCCATGCCGACAGCCTGCTCGAGCTGGGCCTGACTTGCCATATGGCTCATAACTGACATGTAATAATCGAGCTTGGCCATCAGAAGCATGCGATAGGCATCGATGAGCATGAGAAACTCCGTCTTTCCGGTTTGGTATGCCGCGACAGTCGATTGCAGGGTCTGTTCTGCCTGCGGGATGACAGTGTTCTTGTACAAGAGCACCAGATTCTGATTTGTTTGAACCTTTACAAGAGCATCCTGAACCTCAAACAAGGTCATGTTTTTCATAGCGGTAAGATCTTCCTCGGCCTTCCTTACATTCAGTGCGTTTTCATCAGTCTTCGACGTATATTTTCCGCTCGACCACGGAGTCAAGGGAATGCTGATTCCAAGCATTGCCGACCAGAAATCGTTTTTGGTCATGGCCATGTCCTTGTACATGAAACGCAGCATCAGATCGGGGAAATATTCCTTTTTCGAAAGCGAGAGTTCAGATTTGTTCATTTCGATGTTAAAATTCATCGCTTTCAGTTCCGGACGAGATTCGAGGGCTAGAGGTCGAATTTGCTCAAACGTCCAGCGTGGAATATCCTTCTCAATTTCAGGTACGAACCCGAGCGGTGCATTTGCTGGACGACTCAGGATTGTGTTAATCATCGATTCGATGACCGCACGCTCCTTTTGCAGATTGAGACCATCATTGATAAGCGTGGACAACTCTGTTTGTGCGCGCAAGATATCGGGCTGCTTCCCCATCCCAACTTCGTATTGTTTTAAGGCGATATCGACAAACCGGCGCATGAGGTCCTGATTTTCTGCATTGATCTGAATTTTGCGCTGCACGAGGTAGAGCTCAAAGTACGATGACTTGAGTTCGCGAAGAACTTTTCGCTCTAACGCATTATATCCCTGATCCATCATATTGGCGTTGTTTTCCGCTGCCTTGCCCATATCAGAAAGCTTCCCCGGGAATGGAAACATTTGCTGTATGAAATAGTCCATTTCCATTTGATTTTTGAGCGGATTGGGAAATGACTGAACTGGCGTCTGAAAGAACTCGACGCCGAATTGTGGCGCATCCCAGGATGTCACTTGATCAACGCGGGTTCTCGCGGCCGCGGTTTGATGCCGGGCAGCGCGAAGCTGAGGATTGTTTTCGAGCGCCTCCTTCACAAGTCCATCAAGACGAAGGGGCTTCTTCTCTTCTTGTGAGAAAGCCTGGTAAGTGACGAGAACCGCCATCAAGAAGAAAACGAGAGAACGGAAGAATCGGAACATGGGCAACTCCTTGTTGAGAAAGAATGATCTCTTTCGTTACCTCACGTGGAAAACATGAGGAAAGCACACCCGTATCCTTGGGATAGAGGAATCCCCGGATTAGGGTAATTACAAGGAGAAGCTGTTAGATAAGAAAGGAAGAGTTGAGAATGTGTTTCCCCACCGGCGACAAGAACGATGCCTCGGTGCGGGAATCAGAACGGCTGGAGGAAAAGGAAGAGAACGAAATATCTGAAAAAAGACTGACGACAAGAGTCGCCGCTCTTTGAACCTTGCTGATTTTGTCTTTTTCGACTATTGCCTGCTTAACAGCCAGACCGCCAATAATACTATTCGTATGGCACGCTTGGTCAGATTCAAACGATGCGCCAGCCTTCGGCGCTGAGTTCTGGTTGCATTCATCCTCATTCATGCGATCAGGTATTGCGCAGCATGCCATTTGCTGCTGCAACCTGCATTCATGAAGAATAGTCGTAAAACCAGAGCTCGCCAGTACAAAAACAAAGAGCACAACAACGTGCAAGCTCGCGCTATAATGAAGAATTTTTCTCATGGTGGTGAAATTATCAACATTCATGCCAGGCTAACTCGAAATAAAATCAGGAATAATTCTTTGAAAGTCAATAGTATTTGAAGCCGCTATTCTCGAATCTGAAAATTCATGAGTACTTCTGATTCCTACTCTTGAGAACCCAATGACCTTTACGATCTGCTTAAAACATACGGCGCCAGGCCGGAAAAAGCGTTATAGATAATTGACAAATGTTTATATTTTGTCGCGTGCATCACCCGTGTGCGTCATTTGCGCGGTTCTTTGAACGATCTATCCCCTGCCTCCTGCGCTCTTCAAAGGCTTGTAAGGAAGAATTCCAAAGACAAGAAAGCAGATCCCGGGGCGTACGAGAAGCTCGATGAATGCTGCAAGCTGCCTGAGGATCGGGAGTAGTCGCACCGGCGGTGGATCGGCTCATGCTCGTACGGACGGCGAGTATCGAGCTCTTGTCTGCCTATTGTGAGCCGAAATTATAGGCGAACCCAACCCAGGGGAAGAAAGGAAATCCTCTGATTCGGGAGCCGGCAGGATAAATGAAGCCCAAATCAGCTGCGAGGCGATCCCCGAAAAAGCGTATGCCAAACGATAAAAGAGCAATGTCGGAATC
>Ga0209342_10001828_pt1 | contig 23460 bp, 21 predicted proteins | sample RifCSP16_2_FD_184023 | JGI IMG/M metagenome (GOLD analysis project Ga0209342, IMG submission 184023) | Soil microbial communities from Rifle, Colorado - Rifle CSP2_sed 16_2 (SPAdes) (version 2) | ecosystem: Environmental > Terrestrial > Deep subsurface > Rock core/Sediment | place: Rifle... | reverse complement strand
GAGCGCTTCCGGCCGGTCGCCGAGGCGGCCGCGAAATCGGGAATCAAGGTGCGCGGCTACATCTCCTGCGCGCTCGGCTGTCCTTACGAAGGCAGCATCGCGCCGGAGAAGGTCGCCGAACTCGCCGCAGCGCTCCACGACATGGGCTGCTACGAGGTGTCGCTCGGCGACACCATCGGCGTGGGCACCCCCGGCAAGACACGGGCGATGATCGAGGCGTGCGCGCAGCGCGTGCCGATCGGGCGGCTCGCCGGGCACTATCACGACACTTACGGCCAGGCGCTCGCCAACATCTACGCCTCGCTCGAGCTGGGCGTGGCGACGTTCGACGCCTCGGTGGCGGGCCTGGGCGGTTGTCCCTACGCCGCGGGCGCCTCGGGCAATGTCGCGAGCGAGGACGTGGTCTACATGATGAACGGGCTGGGGATCGAGACCGGCGTCGATCTCGACAAGCTGGTCGACATCGGCGAGTGGATCTGCGGCCTGCTCGGGCGCGAGCCCTCCTCCAAGGCCGGCAAGGCGATCGCGGCGAAGCGGAAGGTCAAGGCGCCTTGATCGAGACGCCGTGCGTCAAGGTGTGCGTGATGGACCCGCAGCACGGGCTGTGCCGGGGCTGCTTTCGCACGCTCGAGGAGATCGCCCGCTGGAGCCGGATGAGCGGTGCCGAGCGCGAGGCGGTGATGCGCGGGCTTCGCGAGCGCCGCGAGCGCTCAGATGTCGCCGAAATCCCCGTGCCGCCCCTTGCCTGAAGCGAAGCGCTTCGCGCCCTCGGCGCCCTCGGCGACGAACGCCGGAATGCCGTTGTACCACTCCTTGCGCATCGCCTCGCGCAGCGAGAGGCCCTGCTGCATATAGGCCGAGCGCCGGTCGGCGCGCACGCAGGCCTGCGGGAAGCGCGCGATCTCGTGCGCCATCGCCTCGGCAAACTCGCGCGCCCTCCCGTCCGGCACCACCTTCTCGCACGCGCCGATCCGGTAGGCCTCCTCGGCCGGCACCTTGCGTCCGGTGAGGATGATCTCCATCGCCCGGCCCATGCCGACGAGGCGCGGCAGGCGCACGGTTCCGCCGTCGATGAGCGGCACGCCCCAGCGCCGGCAGTACACGCCGAAGTACGCCGACTCCTCCATCACGCGCACGTCGCACCACAGCGCGAGCTCGAAGCCGCCCGCCACCGCCGGGCCGGCCACCGCCGCGATCACCGGCTTGTCGAGCTCGAGGCGCGTCGCACCGAGCGGGCCGCGCGGGAGCGGCTTCCGGTCATCGAGCGGATAGTCGATTTCCCGCAGCGGCGAGGGATCCTCGGTGAGCGAGGCGCCGTACTTCAGGTCCCAGCCGGCGCAGAACGCGCCGCCCTCGCCCCATAGCACTGCGGCCGCCGCGTCGGCGTCGCGGTCGAACGCGGTGAAGGCCTCCACCAGAGCTTCGGCGCTCTCGGGGTCCATGGCGTTTCTCGCCTCGGGCCGCGAGTGGATCACCGTCCAGACCTTGCCCTTCTTGTCGACCCGGACCGCCATGCCGAACCTCCTTTCCTAGCCGTATTTCCTGAGGTCCTCGATCACCTTGCCGTCGTTCGGCAGGCCGCCCGGCGCGACCAGCTCCACCTCGCCCCTCAGCTTGGTCACGTCGCGGATCGAGGCGACGATCGCCTCGGCGAGCCCCGCCGGGCGGTCTTTCACCTCGCATTTCAGGGTCATGCGGTCGCTTCCGGCCTCCCCCTCGACGACGAGCCGCGCGCGCGCGATCTCCGGATGGCGGCGAACCACCTCGCTCACCTGCTTGGGCGTGACGAACATGGCGCGCACCTTGGTCGACTGGTCGGCGCGCCCCATCCAGCCCTTGATGCGCACGTTGGTGCGGCCGCAGGGGCTCGTCCCTGGGAGCACCGCCGAAAGGTCGCCGGTGCCGAAGCGGATGAGCGGATAGTCGCGGTTGAGCGTGGTGATGACCACTTCGCCCACCTCGCCCGCAGAGACCGGGTCGCCGGTGCCCGGGCGCACGATCTCGAGGATCAGACCCTCGTCGAGGATCATGCCCTCGTTCACCGAGCCGTCGGGCATCACCGATTCGTACGCAATCAGCCCGAGGTCCGCGCTGGCATACATCTGCGTGACGCCGATGCCGCGCTCGCCCATCGCTTTCCTGAGCGCGGGCGGCAGGTACTCGGCGCCCACCTGCGCTTTCACCAGGCACGAGATGTCCGCTTTCAGCTCGTCCGCTTTTTCGACGATCAGCTTGAGAAACGACGGCGTGCCGATGTAGCCGTTCACGCCGAGGTCGCGGATCGCGGCGACCTGCATCTCGGTCTGCCCGATGCCGGCCGGCAACACCGTGCAGCCGAGCGCGAGCGCGCCCGACTCGAGCATCGAGCCCGCGGGGGTGAAATGGTAGGCAAAGGTGTTGGCGATCAGATCGCCGGCGCGGAATCCTCCGGCGTAGAGACCTCTCGCGGTGCGCCACCAGTCGCTGCCGCGGCCTTCCGGGTCGTAGATCGGGCCCGGCGAGACGAAGATCTTGGCGAGCTTCTCCACCGGCGTGGCGTTGAGCCCGCCGAGCGGAGGCATGCGCTTCTGCAGCTCGGCGAGGTCGGACTTGCGCGTCACCGGCAGCCTCGCCAGCGCCTGGCGCGAGCTCACCGCTTCCGAATCCACCTCGGCGAGGATCTGCGCGAAGCCGGGAGCCGCCTTCTTGGCGTGCGCGATCTGCTGCGCCAGCGCCGCCATCAGCGCCGCTTCGCGCTCCTCGCGCGATCGGGGCTCGAGGGCGTCGTAGAAAATTGGGGTCAGATCAACATTTCCGCTTGCATCGGGGCGCGACATGCTAGCACCGGAAATGTTGATCTGACCCCAATTTTCACAGCCAGCGCTTGCGCCGGCGATAGGATTTCACGTCACGGAAGCTCTTGCGGCCCGTGGAGGAGAAGCCGAGGTAGAACTCCTTCACGTCCTCGTTCTCGGCGAGCGATTTTCCTTCGCCGTCCATCACCACGCGGCCGTTCTCGAGGACGTAGCCGTAGTCGGCGTACTTGAGCGCCATGTTGGTGTTCTGCTCGGCGAGCAGAAAGCTCACCCTTTCCTTGCGGTTGAGCTCTCTCACGATCTCGAAGATCTCGTTCACCAGCTGCGGCGCGAGCCCCATCGAGGGCTCGTCGAGCAGGATCATCTTGGGGCGCGCCATCAGCGCGCGGCCGAGCGAGGTCATCTGCTGCTCGCCGCCCGAGGTGTAGCCCGACAGCGCGGCGCGGCGCTCCTTCAGGCGCGGGAAGTAGCCGTAGACCTTCTCCAGGTCCTCGCGTATGCCGGTGCCGAGCGCACCGCGCGTGTAGGCGCCGGTGAGCAGGTTCTCCTCGACCGTAAGGTGCTGGAAGCAGCGGCGGCCCTCCATCACCTGGCAGATGCCGAGCTCGACCAGCGCGGCGGGATTGAGACGGTCGATCCTCTCGCCCTGGAACGTGATCTGCCCCTTGGTGACCTCGCCGCGCTCGGCGCGCAAGAGGTTGGAGATCGCCTTGAGCGTGGTGGTCTTGCCGCAGCCGTTCGCGCCGAGCAGCGCGACGATCTGCCCCGGCTGCACCTGGAGCGACACGCCCTTCAGCACCAGGATCACGTGGTCGTAGATGACCTCGATGTTGTTGACCGCCAGGTAGGCGGCCGGCTGCGCTTGCGGCTTGGCAACGGCAGACATGTCGGGTCTCTGCAAACTAAAACGGCCGCCCGGGCGGCCGTCTCAGCTCGCGCGGGCGGCTACTTTTCCTTGGAGCAGTCGCGCGGCGTGATGCCCTTCTCTTTCGCGTACTGCGCGGCGGAGGCCTCGATCATGGGACGCACGATCGACTGGTCGGACGGGATCCAGTCGGTGATCACCTTCCAGGCCTTGCCGTCCCATTGCAGGAACTTGACCGCGCCGCCGCCCTCGTGGTCCAGGCACGAGACCTTGAGCGGCTGCATCAGGTCCGATGCCCCCAGCTCCTTCAGGCGCTTCGCGTCGAGGTTCAGGTTTTCCAGGCCCCAGCGCACCTGCTCGCCGGTCATCGAATTGCCCTTGCCGTAGCGCTCCTGCGCCTTGCGCACCGCTTCCACGGTGAGGATGCCGAGCACCACGCCTCGGGTGTGGTAGATCGAGCCGATGCGCGACTTGTCCTCCAGCTCGCCCTGGCCCTTGGCGTACACGTACTTGAGGATTTCCTGCATGACCGGTTGCTTGGTGCCGGGCAGGTTGAAGCCTGCGGCGATGTAGCCCTTGGCCGCGTCGCCGGCCGGGATCACGTCCTCTTCCGCGCCGGACCACCACACGCCGAGAATCTTGGTGCTCGGGAAGCCGACTTTCGCCGCGGCCTTGAGCGCGGTCGGGTTCATCACCCCCCAGCCGCGCAGGATCACCCAGTCGGGCTTGATCTGGCGCACCTGCAGCCACTGCGCCTGCTGCTCGTTGCCCGGGTGCGGCACCGCGATGTGCGTGACCTGGAAGCCGAATTTCTTCGCCTGCACGTCGAGCACCGGAATGGTTTCCTTGCCGTAGGCCGAGTCGTGATAGATGTTCACGATCTTCTTGCCCTTCAGCTTGTCCATCCCGCCTTCCTTCATCCCGATGAACTTGATCTTGGCGGTGTTCTGGCTCCAGTAATTGGTGATGAGCGGGAACACATAGGGGAACACGCGCCCGTCGGAGGCGTCGGTGCGCCCGTAGCCGACCGAGACGATCGGGATCTTGTCCGCGGTGCCCTTCTCGATCAGCGAGTAGGTGATGCCGGTCGAGAACGGGTGGATGAGTGTCGCGCCCGTTGGGCCCTTTTTCTTCGAGCGCTCGTAGCACTCGACGCCGCGGTCGTTGCGGTACTCGGTCTCGCACTTCTCCCAGGTGAGCTTGACGCCGTTGATGCCGCCGTCGCGCGCGTTCAGCAGCTTGAAGTAGTCGATCATGCCGCCCGAGGCGCCCGAGCCGCCCGGTGCGTACGGCCCGACCCAGTAGAAATTGGCCGGTACGAACTGCTCCTTCGCCTGCGCGGCCACCGCGCCGGCGTAGGCCCCCGCCGCGAGCGCGGCGACGGCGACTAGAAGTGACTTGCGTTTCATGGCTTCCCTCTCCTCTGGAATCACTTTTCCTTCGAGCAGTCGCGCGGCGTGATGCCCTTTTCCTTGGCGTACTGCGCCGCCGAAGCCTCGATCATCGGGCGCACCAGCTTCTGGTCGGACGGGACCCAGTCGCTGATCACCTTCCACTGCCTGCCGTCCCATTGCTGGAACTTCACCTGGCCGCCGCCCTCGTGGTCGGCGCAGGAGAGCTTGAGCGGCTGCATGAAGCCGACCGCGCCGAGCTCCTTCAGGCGCTTCTCGTCGATATTCAGGTTCTCAAGCCCCCAGCGCACCTGCTCGCCGGTCATCGGCTGGCCCTTGCCGAAGCGTCCCTGCGCGGTGCGCACCGCCTCGGTGGTCAGGATGCCCCACAGCACGCCGCGGTTGTAGTAGATCGTGCCGATCCGCGACTTGTCCTCCAGCTCGCCCTGGCCCTTGGCGTAGACGTATTTCTGGATCTCCTTCAGCACCGGGAAGTTCGAGCCCGGCGCGTTGAAGCCGGCCGCGATGTAGCCCTTGGCCGCGTCGCCCGCCGGGATCACGTCCTCTTCCGCGCCGGACCACCAAACGCCCATGATCTTGGTGCGCGGGAAGCCCACCTTCGCCGCGGCCTTGAGCGCGGTCGGGTTCATCACTCCCCAGCCGCGCAGGATCACCCAGTCGGGCTTGATCTGGCGCACCTGCAGCCACTGCGCCTGCTGCTCGTTGCCCGGGTGCGGCACCGCGATGTGCGTCACCTGGAAGCCGTAGATCTTGGCCTGCGCATCGAGCACCGGGATGGTCTCTTTCCCGTAGGCCGAGTCGTGATACAGGTTCACGATCTTCTTGCCCTTGAGCTTGTCCATCCCGCCTTCCCTGGCGCCGATGAACTTGATCTTGGCGGTGTTCTGCGACCAGTAGGTGGTGATCATCGGGAACACGTACGGGAACACGCGCCCGTCCGCCGCGTCGGTACGCCCGTAGCCGATGGAGACGATCGGGATCTTGTCGGCGGTGCCCTTGTCGATGAGCGAATAGGTGATCCCGGTCGAGAGCGGGTGGATGAGCGTCGCGCCGGTCGGGCCCTTTTTCTTCGAGCGCTCGTAGCACTCGACGCCGCGGTCGTTGCGGTACTCGGTCTCGCACTTCTCCCAGGTCACCTTCACGCCGTTGATGCCGCCGTCCCGCGCGTTCAGCAGCTTGAAGTAGTCGATCATGGCGCCGGCGATTCCCGAGCCGCCCGCGGCGTACGGGCCGACCCAGTAGGAGTTCACCGGAACGAACTGCTCCTTCGCCTGCGCCCACGCCCCGGCCGAATACCCTGCCGCCGCGACGAGCCCCAGCGTCACCACCAACGGAATTCGTTTCATTGAATTCGCCTCCTCCTCAGGAGCGGTAACAGCCTGTTCAGTATAGCCCTTCTAGTGGGGAAAGGGCCACAGGCGGAGCTTTTCCTTGGCGATCTGCCACAGCCGCGCCAGGCCGTGCGGCTCCGCGATCAGGAAGAAGATGATGAGCCCCCCGAAGATGATGACCTCCAAGTTGGATACCACGGCGAACGAGATCTCGACGCCGAAGAGGCCGGACACCCAGCCAGAGGCGAGGTTGAGGAAGATCGGGAACAGGATGATGAAGCCGGCGCCGAGGAAGGAGCCGAGGATCGAGCCGACCCCGCCGATGATGACCATGAACAGGATGCGGAAGGACAGGTCCAGGCTGTAGGCCTCGGGCTCGACCGTGCCGAGGTAGGTGAAGGCGTGCAGCGCGCCCGCCACGCCGGCGTAAAACGAGCTGATGGCGAAGGCGAGGAGCTTGGTCTTCATCATCGGAATGCCGACGACGGACGCGGCGACGTCCATGTCGCGCACCGCCATGAAGGCGCGGCCGGTCTCGCTCCTCATCAGGTTCTTGGCAAGAAGCGCCATCGCCGCCACCACCGCGAGCGTCAGCAGGTATTTCTTCGCCGGGGTGTCGAAGCGGTAGCCGAGAATCGCGATTTCCTGCGCGGTGATCACGCCCGAGGTGCTGTAGTTGGAGAACCAGCCGACGCGCTGCAGCACCCACAGCACGAAAAACTGGGCCGCGAGCGTCGCCACGGCGAGGTAGAAGCCCTTGATCCTCACGCTCGGCAGGCCGAACACGATCCCCACTGCCGCCGCGCACAGGCCGGCGAGGACGAACGCGGCGAGGATCGGGATCCCGGGAATGCGCAGCACGAAGTTGTAGGTCATGAACGCGCCCACCGCCATGAACGCCGCGGTGCCGAGCGAGAGCTGCCCGGCGTAGCCGGTGAGGATGTTGAGACCCAGCGCGGCGAGCGAGAAGATGAGAAACGGCGTCAGGATCGCACCCAGCCAGTACTGGTTGCCGAACGCGGGCACGAGCAGGAACGCGACTGCGAGCAGGATCGCGATGGCGACCCGGTCCTGCAGGATCGGAAAGATCTGCTGGTCCTGCGCGTACGTGGACTTGAACTGGCCGGCCTCGCGGTAGAGCATCGCTAGACCCGATCGATGATCTTCTCGCCGAACAGGCCCTCGGGCCGGAACAGCAGGAACACGAGCGCCACCACGTAGGCGAACCACGACTCGATCCCGCCGCCGACGAACGGGCCGAGGTAGACCTCGGCGAGCTTCTCGGTGGCGCCGATGATGAGGCCGCCGACGATCGCGCCGAGGATGGACTCGAAGCCTCCCAGGATCAGCACCGGCAGCGCCTTCAGCGCGACGAAGGTGAGCGCGTATTGCACGCCGTTGCGGACGCCCCACATCAGCCCCGCCACCAGCGCGACGAACCCGGCCACCGCCCACACGATCGCCCAGATGTGCTGCAGCGGGATGCCCACCGCGAGCGCCGCCTGGTGGTCGTCGGCCACCGCGCGCAGCGCCCGGCCGATCCGCGTCTTCTGGAAGAACAGCGCGAGCACCGCCACCAGCACCCCCGCCACCAACGCCGCGAACAGGTCGAACTGGCTGATGTTCACGTTCCAGCGCTGCGACAGCCACTCCATCGGCACGTCGGGGACGCCCAGCTCCAGTCCGTGCGGCTGCGAGCCCCAGATCATCTGCGACAGCCCCTCCAGCACGAAGGTGAGGCCGATCGTCGCCATGAACAGCGTGATGGGCGCCTGATTCACGAGCGGGCGCAGCACCACGCGCTCGGTGGCGATCCCGAGCAGCACCATCGCGGCGAGCGTCACCACCAGCGCGAGCCAGAAATTCCATCCGGCCTCGGTGAGCGACACGAAGGTGAGCGCGGCGAAGAACACCATCGCGCCCTGGGCAAAATTGAATACGCCCGAGGCCTTGTAGATGAGCACGAAGCCGAGCGCCACCAGCGCGTACATCACGCCCGCCAGCAGCCCCCCGGCCAGCACCTCGACGAAGAAGACGAACTCCATCTAGTGCGCCACCCCGAGGTAGGCGTCGATCACCGCCTGGTTCGAGCGCACCTCGTCAGGCGTGCCGTCGGCGATCCTGCGCCCGTAGTCGAGCACCACCACGCGGTCGGAGATGTCCATCACCACGCCCATGTCGTGCTCGATCAGCACGATCGTCGTGCCGTAGTGGTCGTTGACATCGAGCACGAAACGGCACATGTCCTGCTTTTCCTCCAGGTTCATCCCGGCCATCGGCTCATCGAGCAGCAGCAGCGTGGGCTCGGCGGCGAGCGCCCGGCCCAGCTCGACGCGCTTTTGCAGGCCGTAGGGCAGCCGCCCGACCGGGGTCTTGCGGATGTGCTGGATCTCGAGGAAGTCGATGATCTCCTCGGCGGCGCGGCGGTGCGCGAGCTCCTCCTTCTTCGCCGGCCCGGCCCACAGCGCCTGCTGCAGGAAATTGCAGCGCATCTTGAGGTTGCGGCCGGTCATGATGTTGTCGAGCACCGTCATGCCCTTGAACAGGGCGATGTTCTGGAAGGTGCGCGCGATGCCGAGCGCCGCCGCCTCGTGCGAGTCCATGTCGTGGAATTCGCGCCAGGCCGCGCCCTGGCGCAGCCGGATGGTGCCTTTCTGCGCGTGATAGACGCCGTTCAGCACGTTGAGCATGGAGCTCTTTCCGGCCCCGTTCGGCCCGATGATCGCCCTGACCTCGTGCTCGCGCACGTCGAACGACACCTCGACGAGCGCCTTCACGCCGCCGAACGAGAGCGACACGTTCTCAACCGCGAGGACGACCTCGCCGACGCGCTGCGCGCCTGCGATCGGTTGCGGCACGGTCATCGAATCACGCCGCCTTGCGGGCCGCCGCGGACGCGAAGGTCCTGGCGTCGCGGATCTTGAGGTCGGCCGAGAACGTGCCGGTGCGCCCGTCCTCGTAGCGTACCTGCGCCTCGATGTGCACGTCTTTGCGGCCGCTGTAGAGCGCCTCCACCAGGGCGGCGTACTTCTCGGCGATGAACCCCCGCCGCACCTTGCGCGTGCGCGTGAGCTCCTCGTCGTCGGGATCGAGATCCTTGTGCAGGATCAGGAAACGGTGGATCTGGGAGTTGGCGAGCTCGGGATCCTGGGCGAGGTCGGCGTTCACCCGCTCGACGCACCCGCGCACCAGCTCGTACACCTCGTCGCGCAAGGCGAGGTCGGTGAAACCCGAGTACGCCAGGTTGCGCCGCTCGGCCCAGTTGCCCACCGCCTCCATGTCGATGTTGACGAAGGCGCACACCGTGTCGCGCGCCTGCCCGAAGCACACCGCCTCCTTCACGTAGGGGAAGAACTTGAGCTTGTTCTCCAGGTACTTGGGGGCGAACAGCGTTCCGTCGGAGAGCCTGCCGACGTCCTTCACGCGGTCGATGATCTTGAGGTGGCCGTCGGCGTCGACGTAGCCGGCATCGCCGGTGTGGAACCAGCCCTCGGCGTCCTTCGCCTCGAGCGTCGCCTGGGGATTCTTGTAATACTCCTTGAACAGGCCCGGCGAGCGGATCAGCAGCTCGCGCTCGGGCGTGAATTTCAGCTCCACCCCGCGCACCGCCGGCCCGACCGTGTCGGGCTTCACCTGGCCGTCGGGCTGCACGCAGACGAACACGCTGGTCTCGGTCGAGCCGTAGAGCTGCTTCAGGTTGATGCCGATCGAGCGATAGAACTTGAACAGGTCCGGCCCGATCGCCTCGCCGGCGGTATAGGCGACGCGCACCCGGCTCATGCCAAGGACGTTCCTGAGCGGGCCGTAGACCACCAGGTCGCCCAGGCGGTAGAGCAGCCGGTCGAGCGCGCCCACCGGCTTGCCGTCGAGCAGCGCTCCACCCACGCGCTGGGCGATCGCCATGAAACGCGCGTACAGCCAGCGCTTGACGCGGCTCGCGTCCTCCATGCGGATCGAGACCTGCGTGAGCAGCGCCTCTAGCACTCGCGGCGGGGCGAAGTAATACGTCGGCCCGATCTCGCGCATGTCGGTCATCACCGTCTCGGGCGATTCGGGGCAGCAGATGCAATAGCCGGTGACGAAAGGTTGTGCGAGCGAAAAGATGAACTGCCCGACCCAGGCGGGCGGCAGGTAGGCGAGCGCCACGTCGCGGTCGTCGAGCCGCTCGAGCTCGGCCGCCGCGCGGGCGCGGTCGATGAGCGCGTGGTGGGTGAGCACCACGCCCTTCGGCGTGGCCGTCGTCCCGGAGGTGAAGAGCATCGCCGCGGCGTCCTCGCCGCGCCCCTTGGCGATCTCGGATTCGAGAAACGCCGGGTCGCGCCGGTACGCCGCGCGCCCGCGGTCGCGCAGGCTTTCGTAGCTGGCAAGGACGCCCTCGGCATAGTGGCGCATGCCGCGCGGGTCGTCGTAATAGATGTGCCTGAGCGTCGGGCACTGCGGCAGGATCTCGAGCAGCTTGTCCACCTGCTCCTGATCCTCCGCGAAGGCGTGCGAGATCTCGGCATTCTGGATCGGGAACCCCATCTCGGCGGCGACCGCATCCTGGTACAGCGGCACCGGGACGCCGCCGAGGCACTGCGCGGCGCACATCGCGGCATACAGGCGCGGGCGATTGTCGCTGACGAGCGCCAGATGGTCGCCGCGCTTGAACCCCTGCTCGGCGAGGCCGCAGGCGAGCGCGCGCACCTCTTCGGCGAATTCGTGCCAGGTCCAGGTTTGCCAGATGCCCAGGTCCTTCTCGCGGATCGCAGGGCGCGCGCCGCGAATCCGCGCGTGCATCATCAGCAGCTTCGGAAACGTGTCCAGCTCTCCGATGCCGGGTTCCATGGGGTCCCTCTCCTCGTTGAGCCCGCGGATTCTTGCACAAAATCCGACGTGCATGGCATAGAGTACGGGCCTCCGCCGTTGTCGTACTGGAGACACCGCAGGGCACCGCGCTTCTCGCGGTCTGGACTTAATCTGCGTCAAGCCCGGCGCCGGCGCGCCGGTCTAGGCTGCGGCCCATGCTGCTGCTGATCGTGCTGATGGTCGCCATGATCGCGGTGGTGGTGAGCTATTTCTGGCAGCTCTCGCCGCGCGGAGTGAATCGCGCCAAGCTGCTCGCCGCCAACGTGATCGTGCTCGCGCTCGCTGCGGGTGTCGCCATGCTCGCCGGCTACATCCTGTACCGCGGCGGCGCGCAACAGGTCGAAAAGAAGGACATGCTCGCGTATCTCGCCATCATGGCGGGGGGCATGGCGTTCCTGCTGGTGGTGCTGGTCGGCGGCGTGATCCGCAACCTGCTCGTCTTCCCGCGCTCACGCCGCGCCCCAGACGTCCCGGGCGAGCGTTAGCACCAGCTCCAGCTTCCTCCTCTGGTCGTCCGCTCCGTCAGCGCTTGCCTTCGAGACGCAGGAGCGCGATCAGCAGCTCGACGATCATCTTCTTGTGCGGGTCGCTCAGCGCCTCGTACTTCTTCGACAGCCACTGCGGGTCTACGCGGTAGGCGGCCGTGTCCTGCTTGAGCGTCGCGTGCGCGTGTGCCGGAGCGCCCTCGCCGAAACGCAGCCAGTGCGGCGACACCTCCAGCCAGAGCGCGAGCGCGCGGATCTTGTCCTGGGAAGGGAGCGCTCTCCCGGCGAGCCACTTGCGCACCGCCTGAGCCGTGACCGGGGTGCCGTCGTAGCGCAGGTTGAAATCGCGCGCGAGGCCCGCGGCCCCGCCCGTCACTTGCGCGCGCTTGAGGCTCTCTCCCAGTCGCTTGCTAAAACCTTGTTTTTCATCGACAAGCGCCATCCCGGGAAAAATAGCATCAAGGCCCTGCGGGGATGGCTACTATCGGTTGTCATCTTTCGAAACCGTCAGTACGATGCGCGCTTCGATCAAGATGGATTGGCGAACGCTCAGCCTGTCGGAGATCGTCGAGCAGATCCCGGTCGGCGTGGTGATCACGCGCCGCGACGGCCGCATCGATTTTGCAAACGCGCGCGCGCACATGCTCCTTGGCGCAGGCGAAACCTTGCTCGCCGGACGCGACATTGCGCTGATCAGGACGGAGTCCCGCTTTGCCCCGGCGCGAGCGCAGGCATCGCGGCAGGGTCACGCGCAGTGGCAGGACCTGTCGAGCTGGCGAACCCTGTCCGGTTCGCGCGTCTGCGCGCTCGAGACAATCGTCCCGATGGTTGACGAGGACGGCGAAGTCCGCTACTTCGTCCACTTCCTTCAGCAATTGAGCGCCACCGCGATGTTCCCGGGCTGAGCCGGCGCCCGCGGCGCCGGTTACGAGGGATCGGGCTGACGGGCGCTTCGCGCTGCAGGCGCGCCTCGTGCAGGAACGCGGTCTTTCACTTGAAGACGCTCTGGACGAGAACGCCGGGAAGCCACGTCGCGGTCACTGGCACGAAGATGACGACGAGCAGCGTCGCGAGGTCCGCGAAGAAGAAGGGGATGGAGCCCTTGATCACGGTGGTGATCGGGATCTTCGAGGTGCCGCTCACGGCGAAGAGATTGAGGCCGACCGGCGGGGTGACGACGCTCATTTCGACCGCCAGCGTGAGCATGACGCCGAGGTGCAGCGGGTCGATCTTGAGGGCGTAGGCGACCGGGAAGACCACCGGCACGGTGAGCAGCACCATGGCGATGCCGTCGACGAAGCAGCCGAGTATCAGCAGCACGCCCATGAAAGCGAAGATGAACCCGGTCTGCGACAGGCCCCAGCCGGTGACGACCTTGGTGATCTGCTGCGGCCAGTAGAGGTTGGCGGCGAGGAACTGGAACACGCCCACGCTGCCCACCAGGAACAGGATCACCGCGGTGAGGTTCAGCGCGCGTCGCGTGATCGGCACCAGCTGCCTGATGAACTCGCCCCGGCCGCTCGCGAGGCCGTAGATCAGGGCGTAGCCGCAGGCGGCGGCCGCGGCTTCGGTCGGCGTGAAGACGCCGCCGTAGAGGCCGCCCAGGATGATCACCGGCATGCCCAGTCCCGGCAGCGCGCCCATGAACTCGCGCCCGAGCCGCGCCCACGAGAAGCTGCCGCGCGGCAGCTTGATGCGCAAGCTGATGATCATCACGGTGATGATGCTGGTCAGCGCGAGCAGCAGGCCCGGGATGATGCCGGCGAAGAACAGCTTCACGATGGAGGTCTCGGTGACGATGCCGAAAAGGATCAGGATGATGCTCGGCGGGATCAGGATCGCGATGCCGCCGTTGCCGGCGACGATGCCCGCCGAGAGCCACTTCGGATAGCCGCGCTTGGTCATCTCGGGGATGGCGATCACGCTCATCGCCGCGGCGGAAGCGACGCTCGAGCCGGAGATCGAGGCGAACAGCACGCAGGCGAGGATGGTCGAGACGCCGAATCCCCCGGGCAGCCAGCCCGCCAGCGCGTCGGCGAACCGGAACAATTGCGCGATCAGCCCCGTGCGCTCCATCAGGAAGCCGGCATAGATGAACAGCGGGATCGCCATCAGCGAATAGCGGCCGATGAAATTGAAGAAGGCGCGGAAGATCACCTCGGGCTCGAGCAGCGGGTCGATCAGGATGTAGACCGCGCTGCTCGCCGAGAGCGCGATGCCGATCGGGATGCCGACCACCAGCAGGACGAGCACGACGATGCCGACGATGACCACGCTTCAGGACTTCAATGGAGGAGCATCTTGCTTTCGTCCTCGGCGGGCTCTTCCAGGACGGTGCGGCCGCGCATCTTCTGGATGTCGCGGTACACCTGGAAGAAGAGCTGGATCGCCATGAACGTGAAACCGAACAGCAGCACCCACAGGAACGGCGCCAGCGGCAGCAGCAGGCTCTCGGTGCGCGTGTCGTACTTCTGGCTGTCCATGACCTCGGGAATTCCCCACCACACCACGGCCAGCAGGAACAGGAACGAGAAGGTCAGGCCCGCCAGACGGACGATCTCGGCCGCCTTGCGCGCGCGCGGCCCGACGGCCTCGGCAAGCTCAAGGAAAACGGTGACGTTGAGGTGCGACTCGTTGCGCTGCGCGATGCAGAAATAGAAGAAGACGCTGCTCAGGATGACGTAGGTGACGAAGTCCTGCTGCCAGTAGAACGACTGCCCGAGGGTATAGCGCCGCACCACCTCGAGCAGGGCGAGCAGCGTGCAGCCGAACAGCAGCACTGCGGCGGCGGGCCCCAGGATTCTCTCCTGGAAGGCCCGCCAGATTGCGTACGCTTTTTCCACGCGCCGGGGCCGGTCCTCGGCGCCGGGTTACTTGATGACGATCTTCGAGGCGTGCTTCGTGCAGTCGACCTTCTCGATCCACGAGGAGCCGGCCGGGTTCTGCTTGGACAGCTCGCGGCCCTCCTTGACGAAGGTGTCGACCCAGGGGTTGGCGGCAGCCGGCGTCTTGCTCTTCACGTACCGGGTCGTCGCGTCGCCCATGGCGCTCACCATGGCGGAAACCTCCTGCGGGTTCAGCCAGTACACGCCCGGCTTGGCCGGGTCCTTGGTGCCGTACTTGTCGTAGGCCATCTTGTCGAAGCACCAGTTGTACTCTTTCTGCACCTGGATGGTTTCCAGAATCAGCTTCTGCAGCGCGGCCTGGGTCGCCGGGGACTGCCGGTCCCACCAGCGCCGGCTGGCGCTGATCATGTAATAGTCGCCGACGAAAGCGCCGGCGCCGCCCATGGTGTAGTAAGGCGCCTGCTCGCGCATGCTGTTCCAGCCGCCGAGGCTGGTCATCAGCCCGTCGATCACGCCCGATTCCATCGCGCTCGGCACTTCGCCGAACCCCATCACCACCGGGTTCGCCTTCCACGACTCGAGCGAGGCGTTCTCGACCGGGCCCATGCTGCGGATCTTGCGGCCGGTGAAGTCGGAGGGCTTGGTGTAGCGCTTCTTGCCGCCCACGCCCATGCCGAAGCTCATGTGCCCGACGCCGAACACCTTGATCGCCTGGTTCTTCGCCAGACGATCCACCAGCATCTGGTAGGTCTTGGTCTTATCGAGGTTATCGACCGCGCCGACGGTAGTGAGTACGCCCGGACCCACCACGGCCATCATCCAGGCATCGACCGGCGCCGCCTTGCCGATCTGCATCCAGGTCATCTCGAGATTGCCCTGGCGCATCGCCTCGAAAGCCTCGGGCACGGTGTACAGCGCGCCGGCATAGTACAGGCGCGCCTCGCTTCCAGGGATCGCCTGAGGCAAGCGCTCGGCGAAGTACTTCATCGCCAGGCCCGCCGGGTGCGGCGGCGGCGGGAAATCCGCGGCGAAGCGCAGCACCACCTTCTTCGGTGCGTCCTGCGCGGCCGCCGGTTGGGGGGTTCCCCAAGCCAGGGCCAGCGCCGCAATCGCGGCGCCCAAAATCCGTGTGGGCTGATACGGTGCCATAGATACCTCCTCCTCCGGCGACCGTATCCCACGGACCGTCCCAGCGTCAAGCATTGCGCACCGCAGCGTTTGCGCCGCGGACGAGGAAAGGGGTAGATTGCGGCGAGGAGGATTGCCATGAGACCGATCTTTGCCGCGACTGCCGCCGTAGCCCTGCTCGGTGCCTGCGCTTCGACACCCCCCGAGCCCCTGCGCGCGACCGCCCAGCTGCAAGCGACCAAGGGCAACAAGACCTTCGGAGAGGCGACCTTCGAGCAGGTCGGCGACAAGGTCCACGTCGTCGTCTACGTGCAGGGGCTCAAGCCCGGCCAGGAGCACGGCCTGCACATCCACGAGGTCGGCGATTGCAGCTCGGGCGACGGCATGAGCACCAAGGGCCACTTCAATCCCTTCGGCAAGCCGCACGGCAATCCTTCCAGCGGCGAGCGCCACGCCGGCGACTTGCCGGCGCTCAAGGCCGCCAAGAACGGCCGCGCCAAGGTCGACGTCATGATGGACATCATCACCGTGGCCCCCGGGCCGGCGAGCGTGATCGGCCGCGGCCTGATCGTGCATGCCGATCCGGACGACTACAAGACGCAGCCCACGGGCAACGCCGGCGCGCGCATCGCCTGCGGGGTAATCCGTCCGGGTTGAGCGCGGCGCGCCTACATGCTGCGCCGGTACTGACCGCCGACCTCGAACAGCGCGTGGGTGATCTGCCCGAGCGAGCAAACCCGCACCGCTTCCATCAGCACCGCGAACACGTTCTCGTCGCGGATCACCGCCTGGCGCAGCCGCTCGAGCATCGCCGGAAAATCCTTGGCATGCTTGCGCTGGAACTCGCGCAGGCGCTTGAGCTGGCTTTTCTTCTCCTCCTCGGTCGAGCGGATGAGCTCCAGCTTCTGCGGAGCCGCCTCGCCGTGGGGATTGCGGAAGGTATTGACCCCGACGATGGGGTACGACCCGTCGTGCTTCCTGTGCTCGTAAGTGAGCGACTGTTCTTGTATTTGGCCGCGCTGGTAGCCCGTTTCCATCGCCCCGAGCACCCCGCCTCTTGAGCTGATCGCCTCGAATTCCTTCAGCACCGCCTCTTCCACCAGGTCGGTCAGCTCCTCGATCGCGAACGAGCCCTGATTCGGGTTCTCGTTCTTGCCCAGGCCCCACTCCTTGTTGATGATCATCTGGATCGCCATCGCGCGGCGCACCGATTCCTCGGTAGGCGTGGTGATCGCCTCGTCGTAGGCGTTGGTGTGGAGCGAGTTGGTGTTGTCGTAGGTCGAAATCAGCGCCTGCAGCGTGGTGCGGATGTCGTTGAACGCGATCTCCTGCGCGTGCAGCGAGCGGCCCTAGCGCGAAGAGGTGGCCGGGGCCCTAGCGGGGTGGAGTGCTTCTACAAGATCGGAAGCAATGAAAGTAGCTATGCTTAGGTCCTGGCTTGAGATGCCAAAAATCCCCGCATGAGCATCGTCAACAAACGCTTCGTCGACGAACGGTTTGCTCAAAATGGATAGATCTCGTCCGAAAGTCGCGGCGACTTCCTTCTTAGTTTTTCCGACGAGTAGCTGCGCGAGTTTCCCCTTCGCTTTGAGTCCGATCCCGGACTTCGTCATTCGGGACCGAATATCGGCGACTCGTGCCTCACGATCCTCTAGGCCACTGAATTCGAGCCAGAACACGGATAGATAGTCTTCCGATGTATCTGGAAGAAATGCTGTAGCGGCGGGCGTCCCGTCTTCGCGAAGTCTTGTGGAGCTGCAGTACCGAACTACGTGGTGCGTGCTTGGTATTTCGTCGCCGTCACTCACGACGAGAGCCACATCATAGGAAAAGGGACGACCTGACTCACTAGCGCACCGATCCGATCCACGGTTGTTGACCCGGAAATCCTTTCCACCTGGCCGGTATGTCTGGGATTGTCTCGAGCAACCGTGAATTGCACGGTCGTGATATCGGAGAAGTAAATACCAACCGCTCTACTTTTGGACTCCCGCCACTCAGCGAGGAGTCCCTTAGGACCGAGTGTCAAATGCGGATAGGGCATCCGTGGATGAGATTTCGCGAAAACGGCAAACGCATAAAGCGCATCCATCGAAAAAGGTTCCTCCTCGTCTTGCGCCGCCTCGACTAACGCTTTCACTCGTGACGCAATCGCAGCACCTGCGGGCACGACTGTGGCCTCAAGCTTGTTAAGCAAGGCTCTAAACTTTTCGTCGAATTGTTCAACAGGTTGAAGCTGGTCAAATACCGAAGCATTGGAAGCTTCCAATGCACCGGCGGAAGCGGGTGCTGAACAAACTGTAAAAGCTGCAGCGCCACTCGAATAACCGGCAGGGAGGCTGACAACAACATCGTACTCCGACGGCGTAGCGCCCCATATCAGCGGCAAGACGTTTGGAGGACTAAGCTCGTGGCCTATCTTGACAGCCAGCAACTTTGTGAGCGGCATTGACTCAACGGCCTCTGCTGTTAGCCAAGCCAGGCCGCTTGCCGCAAGAGCGCTTATCGTGATGTTCCAAGTTGCCGGTTCCGGGATCCAGTTTCTCGGCACATAAAAGACAGCCGCCGGATTCTCGCGCTTGTCTTTAGGGTCGATCGACGGCTGGGTTGCAGCACTTCCAACGTCGGTGATAAATTCAATGTCGCGTACGGAGAGCGCTTGATTGTTCATCGTTCCTTCCCCCAGACGCTGCGTTGAACATCGCGATCAGTAAGCTCTTCAAACCCCTTCACGATCCACTCGTGAGCTGTTTCAAACCAGTCGTCAACTCCCTTGTCGGACCTATCGCTCCCGATCCCCTTCGCGCTTAGCTCGAATAAGAGAATCTGCTCCTTCTTTTCGCCCCTAAAGGCAGGTTGAAGCTTTATGGACAATCGACCTTTGTCGGCCGGAAGATCGAACAGGGCTTGCCAGTTAACGCTGCGGGGCGCGGGAAGAAAACCATCCTTACTGGACTGCCACGTCATTCTCCCCATAACTTTGTCGATGTCACTCATCGCGGTCCAGCCGGCCTCGTGGGATATGTGATTTACGTATGTCAATTCACATTCCCGAATGGCGAGCCCGATGCCCATCTCTGCAAGAAACTCTCGATATAGCGTCCAATGCTGCGAAAACTTTCGGTATATCTCGTCGTACGTTGAATATTGCGAACGATTGGGGCCCTCACGCCAATTGAAATAGAACCGATCGCGCTGCAGCTGCACCAGCTCGTCTTGATTCTTGTTGATGAACCAAAGCCTTGGCAATGGGATAGAGCCCGAAGCTAGATCTCTTGCGATGCTCTCCTCTAGACCAAGAGGTATCGCATGTTCGCATTCCGGAAACTCGCTCATGATTCGCGGCCAGAAAGCCCCAAGGTGTGCGACTTTCAGCTTGGGCACCGGCTCGAGAACCAGGCCCGATACCACCTCCGTGACAGGCGGTTTCTTGTATTTAGCGTGTGACTTCAATGGCTTACGTGGCCTTGACCGTCACGACCGGCTTGCTGAACGCGCAGCTTTTTCTGGCCATGAGCGCACAGTCTACATGCTTCTTCTGTACTGCCCGCCCACCTCGAACAGCGCGTGGGTGATCTGCCCGAGCGAGCAAACCCGCACCGCTTCCATCAGCACCGCGAACACGTTCTCGTCGCGGATCACCGCCTGGCGCAGCCGCTCGAGCATCGCCGGCGAATCCTTGGCGTGCTTGCGCTGGAACTCGCGCAGGCGCTTTAGCTGGCTCCGCTTCTCCTCGTCGGTCGAGCGGATCAGCTCCAGCTTCTGCGGCACGGCTTCCCCGTGCGGGTTGCGGAAGGTATTCACCCCGACGATGGGGTACGACCCGTCGTGCTTCTTGTGCTCGTAATGGAGCGACTCCTCCTGGATCTTGCCGCGCTGGTAGCCCGTCTCCATCGCCCCGAGCACCCCGCCTCTTGAGCTGATCGCCTCGAATTCCTTCAGCACCGCCTCTTCCACCAGGTCGGTCAGCTCCTCGATCGCGAACGAGCCCTGGTTCGGGTTCTCGTTCTTGCCCAGGCCCCACTCCTTGTTGATGATCATCTGGATCGCCATGGCGCGGCGCACCGATTCCTCGGTGGGCGTGGTGATCGCCTCGTCGTAGGCGTTGGTGTGGAGCGAATTCGTGTTGTCGTAGGTGGAGATCAGCGCCTGCAGCGTGGTGCGGATGTCGTTGAACGCGATCTCCTGCGCGTGCAGCGACCTGCCGCTCGTCTGCGAGTGGAACTTGAGCTTCTGGCTGCGCTCGTTCGCCCCGTAGCGCTCGCGCATCGCCACCGCCCAGATGCGCCGCGCGACGCGCCCGAGCACCGCGTACTCCGGGTCCATGCCGTAGGAGAAGAAGAACGACAGGTTGGGCGCGAAATCGTCGATGTGCATGCCGCGCGCCAGGTAGGCCTCGACGAAGGTGAAGCCGTTGGCGAGCGTGAAGGCGAGCTGCGAGATGGGATTCGCGCCGGCCTCCGCGATGTGGTAGCCCGAGATCGACACCGAGTAGAAATTCCTCACCTCGTTGTGGATGAAGTACTCCTGGATGTCGCCCATCACTTTCAGGGAAAACTCGGTCGAGTAAATGCAGGTGTTCTGGCCCTGGTCCTCCTTGAGGATGTCGGCCTGCACCGTGCCGCGCACGGTGGAGAGTGTCCACTCGCGGATCTTGGCGGCCTCGTCTTCGCTAGGCTCGCGGCCGTTTTCCTTCCTGAACTTCCCGAGCTGCTGGTCGATCGCCGCGTTGAAGAACATCGCCAGGATGGTCGGCGCCGGCCCGTTGATCGTCATCGACACCGAGGTCTGCGGGTCGCACAGGTCGAAGCCCGCGTAGAGTGCCTTCATGTCCTCGAGCGTCGCGATCGAGACGCCCGAGTTCCCGACCTTGCCGTAGATGTCGGGCCGCTCGTCCGGATCGAAGCCGTAGAGCGTCACCGAGTCGAACGCGGTCGACAGGCGCTTCGCCGGCATGTCCTTCGAGAGCAGGTGGAAGCGCCTATTCGTTCGCCACGGATCGCCCTCGCCCGCGAACATGCGTGTCGGGTCCTCGGTCTCGCGCTTGAAGGCGAACACGCCGGCGGTGAAAGGGAACGCGCCAGGGACGTTCTCGCGCAGCTGCCAGCGCAGGATCTCGCCCGCGTCCTCGAACCTGGGCAGCGCGACCTTGGGGACCTTCGTGCCCGAGAGCGAAGTGTGCGTGAGCCGGGTGCGCACCTCCCGGTCGCGGATCCTCACCACGTACTCGTCGCCCGAATAGGCCCGCACGGTGTCGGGCCACATCTCGATGAGCTTCTTCGAGCGCGCATCGAGCGCCGAGTTCCTGTCGTCGATCAGCGAATCGAGCGCGTGCGCGTCCTTGCCGGCTTTCTGCAGCATCGATTTTGCGGCGATCAGGCTCTGGCGCTCGCGCGCGCGGCGCGACTGCCCGAGCGCGTGCGCGTGGTAGCCGCGCGCGCACTCGGCGATCTCGGCGAGGTAGCGACCGCGCTTCGCGGGAATCAGCACGTGGATGCTGGAGGAGACCTTGCCGGCCGGCCGCGGCAGCTTCCCTGGCGCGAGCTTCAGGCCGTGCTCGGCGAGCTTCGCCGCGAGCGCGTGGTAGAGCGCGGTCACCCCGTCGTCGTTGAAGCGCGAGGCGATGGTGCCGTACACCGGCATCTCCTCGGCCGCTCGGGTGAATGCCTGGCGGTTCCGCTGCACCTGTTTTCGCACGTCGCGCAGCGCGTCCTCCGCCCCCTTCCTGTCGAACTTGTTGATCGCGACGAAGTCGGCGAAGTCGAGCATGTCGATCTTCTCGAGCTGGCTCGCGGCGCCGAACTCGGGCGTCATCACGTACAGGGACACGTCCACGTGCGGCACGATCGCCGCGTCGCCCTGGCCGATGCCCGCGGTCTCGACGATCACCAGGTCGTGGCCGGCCGCCTTGCAGGCGGCGACGGCGTCGGCGAGCGCGGCCGACACCTCGCTCCCGGTTTCGCGCGTCGCGAGCGAGCGCATGAAAACGTTCGGCCCGCCGATCGCGTTCATGCGGATGCGGTCGCCCAGCAGCGCCCCTCCGGTCTTTCTGCGCGTCGGATCGACCGAGAGGATGGCGATCCTCAGCCGCTCGCCCTGGTCGAGCCGGAAGCGGCGCACCAGCTCGTCGGCGAGTGAGGACTTGCCCGCGCCGCCGGTGCCGGTGATGCCGAGCACCGGCGCCTGGCGCTTCGCCGCTTTCTCGTGGACCGACTTCTTCAAAGCGGGGTCGCAGACGCCGAGCTCGAGCGCGGTGATCACGCGCGCGAGCGCCCTGCGATCGCTCTCCTTCAGCTCCCTGGGCGCGTCCTGCGCCGGGTCGAAGTCGCAGCGCGCGAGCATGTCGTTCACCATGCCCTGCAGGCCCATGCGCTGCCCGTCCTCGGGGGCGTAGATGCGCGCCACGCCGTAGTCCTGCAGTTCCTTCACCTCCGATGCGACGATCACCCCGCCGCCGCCGCCGAATACGCGCACGTGCGCGCCGCCGCGCTCGCGCAGGCAGTCGATCATGTACTTGAAGAACTCGATGTGCCCGCCCTGGTAGGACGAGACCGCGACGCCCTGCGCGTCCTCCTCCAGCGCCGCGGTGACGATGTCCTCGACCGAGCGGTTGTGCCCGAGGTGGATCACCTCCGCGCCCGAGGCCTGCAGGATCCGGCGCACGATATTGATCGAGGCGTCGTGGCCGTCGAACAGGCTCGCCGCGGTGACGAAGCGGATCTTGTGCTTCGCCTTGTAGACGAGGCTCTGCGACTCGGACAGGTCGGTCACAGGGGAAGCCTAGTTGACGTTTACGTCAACGTCAATCCCGGTAGGACCGATCCTTGGCGTCGACCAGCCGCACCAGCGCGGCGAACACGTCCTCGCAGGTGCGCTTCTCGGCCGGCCCGCCTTCGCGCACCGTCTGCTCGAACACCTCGGGGCGCACGCGCTGGATCGCTCCGGCGGACGAAGCGGCGACCTGCACGTCGCAGGCGCGCTGCAGCGTCCAGAGCGTTAGGAAGGCCTCGGCAACGCTCGGGCCCCAGGCGAGCAGGCCGTGGTTCCTCAGGATCACGGCGCGCTTCGTGCCGATGTCGGCGATGAGGCGCGCCTTTTCGCCCGGCTCGACGGTGATGCCCTCGAAGTCGTGGTAGGCGACCTGCCCGACCAGCATCGCGCCGTAGAAGTTGTCGGGCGACAGGCCCTCCTTCAGACACGCGACCGCCATCCCCGTGGTGGTGTGGGTGTGCATCACGCAGTGGGCGCCGTCGAGCGCGCCGTGGATCGCGCCGTGGATCACGAAACCCGCCTTGTTGACCGGCCACTTCGACTCGCGCAGCTGGTTGCCCTCGGGGTCGATCAGCACCAGGCTCGAAGCGGTGATCTCGCGATAGTGCAGGCCGAACGGGTTGATGAGGAAGCGCTTCTCCGGCCCCGGCACGCGCAGCGTGATGTGGTTGAAGATCATCTCGGTCCAGCCGAGATGGTCGAACACGCGGTAGCACGCGGCGAGCTGCACCCGCGCCTCGCGCTCGGCGGCGGTCATCGAGGCCTCGTGCCCCTTGCGCACCGCGCCGCTGTGGTAGATGGTCACCGGAAGTCGAATATACGCCCGGCGTTGCCTCCCCGCACCCGGTCGCGCGCACCATCTGCCAGCCGATCGACGCGCCCCAGGCAGCCGATCGGGTCGCCGATGGTGTGCGGGTAGTCCGAGCCGTAGCACACCCGGTCCGTGCCGAAGACGCGCAGCGCCATCGCCAGCGCATCG
>Ga0209342_10001826_pt1 | contig 23468 bp, 20 predicted proteins | sample RifCSP16_2_FD_184023 | JGI IMG/M metagenome (GOLD analysis project Ga0209342, IMG submission 184023) | Soil microbial communities from Rifle, Colorado - Rifle CSP2_sed 16_2 (SPAdes) (version 2) | ecosystem: Environmental > Terrestrial > Deep subsurface > Rock core/Sediment | place: Rifle... | reverse complement strand
AGATGGCCGAGGCCGTCGAGAACGCCCTCCGCACAAAGACGCACCTGATCGCCGAAGCAGGCACGGGCGTGGGCAAGAGCCTTGCCTACCTCGTCCCCGTGGTCCTCTGGGCCCGGGAGGAGAACCTGCGCGCAGTGGTCTCCACGTACACCAAAACGCTTCAGCAGCAGCTCGTGCAGAAGGACCTGCCGTTCCTCAAAAAGATACTCGGCGAATTCCGCTTCGCGCTGTGTGTCGGGGGTGAGAATTATCTCTGCCTCAGGAGGTTCGATCAGATCCGCATGCAGGAGGTTCGATCAGATCCGCATGCACGATCTCTATGAGCAGGCGGAGCGCGAGCCCCTGAACCAGCTGTTCGCGTGGTCCACCACTACCCGCACCGGGCTCCGGAGCGAGCTTGAGACAGAGCCTCCTCCCGGTCTCTGGACCAAGGCCTGCCGGCAGGCCGATCTCTGCTTCGGGAAGGACTGCTCGTTCTACAAGGACTGCTACTATCAAAAAGCAAAGGCGGTGGAACAGCAGGCGCATATCCTCGTGGCAAATCACCACCTGTTCTTCGCGGACATGGCAACCGGCGGCAACGTGCTCCCGTTCTACAAGGCCGTCGTATTCGACGAGGCGCACCAGGTCGAGGACGTTGCCACGGACTATCTCGGCGTCGAGGTCTCGAACTATTCGGTCCGGTATCTGCTCGACTCGCTCATGAGCCAGCGAACGCGCAAGGGAATGCTGACGCGCCTCACGAACCAGGGAGCGGAGGCGCAGGTAGCCCGGGAAATGACGGACGGGTTGAGGCTGGCAGGCGAAAATTTCTTTCTGGACCTCGCCGGCCTTCTTCGCCGGGAGCCCGCGCTCAGGATCCGGCGGAAGAACATAATCCCGGACATGCTGAGCGAGCCGCTGCTGGAGCTGAAGGACGCCCTTCTTGAGCTGAAGGCAGAATCGCAGGAAGAAGAACAGGAGGTGAAGGCGTTCGCTTCCCGGGCGCAGACGCTCGCGTCGGCGATCCGGCTGAACCTGGAGCAGGGGGCCGAGGGATTTGTGTACTGGGCGGAGCGGGAGAACACGCGGTACCGGCTTGTCGCTTCACCCATAGACCTCTCCGAGACCCTTCGGGAAAACCTGTTCGCGAAGACCGATACGATCGTGCTCACCTCAGCCACCCTCTCGGCCGCGGGTACGTTTACCTATATAAAAAATCGCCTCGGCCTTGACGCGCCGGGGGAGCTTCTGCTCGACTCTCCTTTTGACTTTGAGAAGCAGGCCCTGCTCTATATCTCGCCCTGCCTCGACGACCAGCAGGCCCCTGAGTACCAGCAAAAGTTTGACGAGGAATTGAAAGCCATCCTCTCCGTGACCCAGGGGAGGACGCTGGTGCTTTTCACCAGCTACAGCCAATTGAAAAAAAGCGCGGTGACCCTGAGAGCCGAAATGCCGGGACTCGGCGTCCTCTGCCAGGGAGAGATGCCGGCGTACCGGCTTGTGAAACAGTTCAAGGGCATTTCGAATGCCGTGCTCCTGGGAACCGCTTCGTTCTGGCAGGGGATCGATATACCCGGCGACGCGCTCCAGTGCGTGGTGATAGCGAAGTTGCCCTTCGCCGTGCCGGACGACCCGCTCGTGGAAGCGCGGATGGAGCAGCTCAAAAACCCGTTCTTCGAATATCAGGTGCCGCAGGCAACACTCCTGTTCCGCCAGGGCTTCGGCCGGCTCATCCGCACGAGGACGGACAGGGGCGCGGTGGTGGTGCTCGATTCGCGCATCATGACCAAAAACTACGGCAAGTGGTTTTTGAGATCGATCCCGAAGTGCAGGGTGACGGATGACCGGGAAGAGCTCAGAAAATTCTTTGAGAATATAAGACGGTCATAATACTTTGGAAATAGAAATTATCTCAGCAGTTCTCCTTGACATTATTTCAGCGGATGATAAGCTTTTATCATACGGCAGTGATCATTCAAAACCTCTTTCGTAACGCAAGTCCATTCTTTAACTCATAATTTTTCAGAGCCAGGGCGGATCATAGTGATGCAGGAGGTGTTCCATGGCCAATCTTGAAATAAACGGGAAAAACTATCAGGTTGACGCGGGACCCGAGGTGCCGCTCCTCTGGGTTATCCGGGAGCACCTCAAGCTCACCGGCACCAAGTTCGGATGCGGCATCGGCATGTGCGGCTCATGCACCGTGCATATCGACGGGAAAGCACAGAGATCGTGCCAGGTCCCGGCGGGCGAAGCCCAGGGAAAAAAGATCACGACCATCGAGGGACTGGCGGACACGCACCCGGTCATCAAGGCTTGGATCAAGGAGCAGGTCCCGCAGTGCGGTTACTGCCAGTCAGGCCAGATCATGCAGGCCGCGGCCCTGCTTGCCGGGGACCCTAACCCTTCGGAAGAAAAGATCATCAGCTCCATGGACGGCAATCTCTGCCGCTGCGGCACCTATCCCCGCATCAAGCTCGCGATCAAGACCGCTGCAAAGGAAGGGAGGAAGCCATGACCGGGTCGATCACACGTCGGGAATTTCTGAAGACTTCCGTGCTCGGCGCGGGACTGACCATCGCCGCGGTGATGACGCCGACGGGCCTCCGTCTGCTCTCCGCGGAGGAGGCCAAAAAAGAAACGCTGCGGGCGCTCAATCCCATGGCATGGATCACCATAACGCCGGACAACATCGTCACCGTCACCGTGAACAAGTCCGAGATGGGACAGGGCGTATACACGTCCCTTCCGATGATCGTGGCGGACGAGCTTGAGGCGGACTGGAAACAGGTTCGTTTCGTCGCCGCGCCTGCGGGAGATGAATTCAAGGATCCTGTCCGCAACAATCAGTTCACCGGCGGCAGTTCCAGCGTCCGCGACATGTACGAGCCCTTGCGAAAGATGGGCGCGGCAATGCGGGAGATGCTCGTTCTCGCAGCAGCGCGCACGTGGGCTGTGCCGGCGCGGGACTGCGCCGCGTTCATGGGGACGGTGAAACATATCAAGACCGGAAAAACGCTCTCCTACGGCGCGCTCAGCACAGAGGCGTCGAGGCTTCAGGTTCCGCAGACCCTTCGGCTTAAAAATGAAAAGCAATTGCGCTATATCGGCAAGGCCATGCCCCGCACGGACGCGCTCGAAAAATCAACGGGCAAGGCCATGTTCGGGATCGACACGTTCGTGCCTGATATGCTCTACGCGTCGATCGTGCGGCCTCAGCAGTATGGATCAGAAGTTGCTTCCTTCAACAAAGAAGCGGCAGAGAGCGTCAAGGGAGTACGGACAGTGGTCAAGATCCCGAGCGGAGTTGCTGTCTGCGCTGAGGCCATCGACGCGGCGTGGAAAGGGAGAAACGCCCTGAACGTGAAATGGCAAAATCCAAAATACGGCGACATGGATACCGGGTCCCTGGAAAAAGAGTTTGCCGCAAAACTGAACGACCGGGGACCCGTAGCTAAAAATGAAGGAGACGCAAAAGCGGCGTTGGGCCGGGCTGCCAGGAGGATCGAGGCAACGTACGTTCTCCCCTACCTCTCCCACGCGACCATGGAGCCCATGAACTGCACGGCATCGGTAAAGGCCGACCAGTGCGACGTCTGGGCGCCGACGCAGAACCAGACAGGCGTGCACAATCTCGCCGTAAAGATCTCGGGCCTCAAACCGGAGCAGGTGCACGTCCATACCACATACCTTGGCGGTGGATTCGGCAGACGCTTCGAGACCGACGTCGTTGAGGAAGCGCTCCGGCTCTCCAAGGCGGCCGCGAGGCCGGTGAAAGTCCTCTGGACCCGGGAAGAGGACATGCAGAATGATTTTTACCGGCCAGCGACCTGCACCAGGATCGAAGGCGCCCTCGACGAGAAAGGGCAGGCGACCGCCTGGTCGCACAAGATCGTCTGCCCGTCCATTTTCAGCCGCGTATTTCCAGGGCAAATGGAGAAAGGGATCGACCCCGCTGCGGTTGAAGGCGTGGAGAATATGGAGTACGAGATCCCGAACCTGTATGCTGAATATGTCCGGATCGATCTTCCCGTTCCGGTGGGCTTCTGGCGCTCCGTGGGAAGCTCCCATAATGCATTTACCGTTGAGAGCTTTGTCGATGAACTTGCCTCTGCAGCCAAAAAAGACCCGCTTGAGTTTCGCCTCGATCTTCTCAAGAACCATCCCCGCGCCCGGCGTGTGCTCGAGACAGCAGCACAAAAAGCGGGCTGGGGCAAGCCCGTAACGAAAGGACAGGCGAGGGGGATTGCCTATCACCTCTCCTTCGGCAGTTATGTTGCAGAGGTCGCCGAGGTATCGGTTGATAAAAAGAACGGAGCGATAAAAGTCCACCGGGTCGTCTGCGCCGTGGACTGCGGCTCAGTCGTGAATCCGGAGATCGTGTCCGCGCAGATGATGGGCGGGATCACCATGGGGTTGAGCGCCGCCTTGAAGGAAAAAATGGAATTCGCCAGGGGCGGCGTGCAATCGGAGAACTTCCACAACTACGACCTCCTTCGGATGAGCGAGACACCGAAGATCGAGACTCATATCGTGACGAGCGGAGACAAGCTCGGGGGCATCGGCGAACCCGGCGTTCCGCCTATTGCCCCGGCGGTGGCGAACGCGGTCTTTGCGGCCACCGGAGCGCGGATCAGGAATTTGCCGATGAAGCCGGAAACGGTCCTGGCAGCGATGAAGAAGGTTTGACCCCGAGAAGCCGGAACCAATGCTTTCGTCGTCTTACTACAGTCCTGGATTCCCGCCTGCGCGGGAATGACAGAATAAGGGAACTCTGGAGCACGTTGCAGGGAATTTTAATCCGAGATTGCTTCGTCGACTTGCTCCTCGCAATGACGGCTTCTAAAATCAGCCTCTATCACGAGGAAGGAGAGACAAGCTGGTTATGGAGATCTACGAAGAAGCCATAAGACTTAAAAAACAGGGCAAGTCCTCCGCCGTGGCCACGATCGTGCAGTGTATGGGCTCATCGCCGCAGAAGGAAGGGGCAAAGATGCTCGTGCGGGACGACGGCACGACCACGGGTACGCTCGGCGGTGGCTGCATCGAAGCGGAAGTAAGAGAAGTCGCGCTTACGGCCATAAAGGACGGCACTCCGCAGACGATCCCCTTCGCGCTCACGGAAAAGCATGGCGGGCTTGTTTGCGGCGGAAAGATACTGGTCTATATCGAACCCATTATCCCCGACCCTTCCCTGATGATCCTCGGCGCGGGTCATGTGGGCAGGGCGCTTTGCCGGGTTGCGAAATTCAGCGGGTTCAGGGTGACGGTGGTGGATGACCGGGTGGAATATGCGAACAAGGATGCCGTTCCCGATGCGGACAGCGTCGTGGTATGTGATTTCGAGGACACCTTTGAGCGGGTGCCTGTGGATAAAAAATCATTCATCGTCGTCGCGACCCGCGGCCACAATCACGACCTCGACGCGATCAAGGCTGCCTTAAAGACCGGGGCACATTACGTCGGCCTGCTCGGAAGCAGACGGAAAAAGGCCCTCCTCTTCAGGATGCTCGAAGAGAGCGGGTTTTCAAAAGACACCGTCAACAGGGTCATCATCCCTGTCGGCCTCGCAATCAATTCGGTGACCCCCGAAGAGATAGCAATAAGCATCATGGCGCAGATCGTCCAGTTCAGGAGAGAAAATGGCGCTTCGCGTGTCGGCGGTTCTTCTTGCAGCAGGCTCTTCGAAGAGAATGGGGCGGCCGAAACAGCTTCTTCCCCTCGGTGACAGGCCGGTAATCCGGTACTGTTGCGAGAACATACTCGCGGCGGGAGTTACCCGGATCACCGTGGTCATCGGCCCGCAGGGAAAAGAGATTGCTGAGGCGCTGCACGGCCTGCCTGTGGACTTTGTGGTAAATCCGGATCTCGAAAGCGAGATGGCGGATTCCATAAGGATCGGTCTCCGCGCCCTTCGTGACCATTATACCGGTGTCCTTATTTGCCTGGCTGATCATGCCCTGACGTCGGCAGAGACACTCAGGACCCTCATGGAACGCTACAGCGAAGACCCCCGCAAGATCATTTTCCCCGTGTATAACGGCAAAAAAGGCCACCCCACCCTGTTTCCGAAGTCAGCTGCAGAAGAGATTTTTTCGGTCAAAACGTTGAGAGACATCATAAAAAAAGATCCGGAAAGAACGCGGCGCATCGATGTCGCTGACGAAGGAGTGGTCCTTGATATGGATACCGAGGAAGACTATCAAAACATCCTGAAAAAAAAGATACGGATGCAGACAGGTATTTGACGTTCCGCACCTGAAATGAATTCTGGAGTGAGCGCTAACCCCGTAGCTTGCTGCGAGGTTTGCGAGCGAATACGATTATGTTCTTACCTTGAGAATCGAGATTCCCTGCAGCTTGCTGCAGGGAGCTTCAATGGGCCGTGATTTAGGCCATCACTTGCAGCTCGAACAGGACGAGGACGAGCAGCTGCCACACCCGCCGCCGGAACTTGACGATGACGCGTCCCCTGAAGACTTTCCCATGCCGAAGCGGGACATGCACTTCCTTGTTTCCTTCGATCCGCACTGCGGGCAGAGGACTTCCGGGTTCGATCCGAAGACCAGCTTCTCGAAGCTGCTGCTGCATTTATTGCATTGATATTCGTAAATCGGCATAGCTTAATATTATCCCAGATGCGCAGATAGCGCTCCGATGTAAGGTCAAGGTCAAGGTCAAGGCTGAGGTTGAGCAATTCTAAACCTTAACCTCGACCTCAACCTGCATCGCGTATCCGTGTTCATCCGTGGCAAATATACTTGCCCCTATTTCTTCTCCAATTTCTTCCAGTCCGTCAGGAACTTCTCGATCCCGATATCCGTCAGCGGATGTTTCACGAGCTGGTCGATCACGCTGAACGGGATCGTGGCGATGTGCGCGCCGGCCAGGGCCGCGTCCAGAACATGGAGCGGGTTCCGTACGCTCGCGACGATCACCTCGGTGGGGTACCCGTAGTTCTCATAAATAGTGACGATCTGGCGCACGAGGTCCATGCCGTAGTGGCTGATATCGTCGAGCCTGCCGACGAAAGGGCTCACGTACGCCGCGCCCACCTTGGCGGCAAGGAGCGCCTGGGTCGGCGAGAACACGAGGGTCATGTTCACCTTGATGCCCTTTTCCGAGAGCACCTTGGTGGCCTTGAGCCCCTCCTTGGTCATCGGAAGCTTTACCACGATGTTCTTGTGGATCTTCGCGAGCTCCGTGCCTTCCGCCACCATCTTGTCCGCTTCAAGACTGACGGCTTCCGCGCTTATGGGGCCGTTCACGATGGAGCATATCTCGGCGATCACCTGTTTAAAATCGCGTCCCTCTTTGGCGATGAGCGAGGGGTTCGTCGTGACCCCGTCCACCACCCCGAGGCTCGCCGCCTCGCGTATCTCTTTCACATTTGCGGTATCAATAAAAAATTTCATCCACTGTCTCCTTTTCTTTTTTTCGGCTAATCACGAATTATGGTGCATGAGATGAGAAGGCTGCCTCTGAGCGAAAGCAGCGCCCGGGAGCGCCACTCCTTTGAACTGAAAAGCGGGTGCTTCTGTTTATCGCCTTCAGCAGCCTGTCCGGCAACTGCCCCTCGTCAGCGCGATTGCGCGGCTGAGCGAAGGGGTCGCCTTCTCATCTTCTTTGTTCATCGCGGCTTCCACGATCTGTACCGTGTGCAGCACTTCGACATAGGAGCCGGCGGTCGCCTTCTCATCTTCTTTGTTCATCGCGGCTTCCACGATCTGTACCGTGTGCAGCACTTCGACATCGGAGCCGGCGCTCCTCAAGGCATCCGTTATCTGCATACGGCACCCGGGGCAGCCGGTGGCCACGACAGACGCGCCCGTCGAGATGATGTCCCTGGCCTTGGCCCCGGCGATACCGGAAGAAAGCTCATGATGGGTTATTCTCATCATCCCGCCGAACCCGCAGCAGCGGTCGGCATTTTGCATCTCTCTGAGCGTCAACCCGGGAACGGCGAGAAGGACCTTCCTCGCTGTTTTCGAGAGGCCCTGCCCCCGTCCCAGGTGGCACGGGTCATGATACGTGACGATCGTCCTTGCCGGAGCAAGATCAAGACCTTCGAGACCGTCGAGGAGAAGCTCAAGAATATCGAGAACAGCAGGTCTTGGAACATCAGGCGGGAGCAGTTTAGGATATTCTTTTTTAAAAGTCAAGCCGCAAGAAGCACATGCCGTAACGATCACATCCGCGCCGAGCCCTGCGAACAGCGCGGCGTTGCTGTGCGCGTGCTCCCGGGCCGCTTCCCGGTCCCCGAGCGACAGCAGCGGCCTGCCGCAGCATGTTTGTTCTTTTGGTATGATGACATCGAAACCGAGCCTGCCGAGCACGCTGACAGCCGCGCGGGCAATGTCCTGCTGAAAATAGTTCGACGCGCATCCGACAAAGAACGCCGCCCTCCCCCTCGTCCTTCCCCGGCCTTTGTGCGCGGCAGAGGAATCGGCCTCCGGCGCCGTGTCAAGAAAGGGCTTATGAGAAGCCGAAATGCCATTCCCCTTCCCGCTCTCGGCGAAAGACCCGCGGGTATAGCGCAGGACCACCGGAGCCAGCCATGCGAGCGAGCGAAGGGCGCGGCCGCTTCTGAGGACGCCGGAAAGGATGCTGTTGATGACCCCGCGCCCTGATTCGCTGACCGCCTGCTCTTTTGCGGCCTGGATGATATCGGCAACAGGCACGCCGCTCGGGCACGATGCCTCGCAGGCCAGACAGCCCGCGCACGTGGCAAGGCGGTCCTTAAAAAGGTCCGACAGCGGGAGCCTCCGGTCGCGCACCGCCCTGATGAGCGCCAGCCTGCCGCGGGGTGAGAGTGATTCTTCCCGTTCCTGCAGGAACGAGGGGCAGACCGCCTTGCATGCCCCGCAGAGCACGCACTGGAAAAGCTCTTTTCGGTACTGTTCTAACGATTTTTTATTCATGAGTTGGGTATTCAATGTGAAAATATTCAGACAGTGCTTCAGGAAGGCGCTTCAGGGCACAATGGTCACGGGAGTGCCGAGGGACACAACGCTGAATATCTCATCCACATCCGCATTGTCAAGGGCGATGCATCCGTCGGTCCAGTTCACCAGGTCCGGTGCGTCCGGGGCGCGTTTGATGGCCGAATCAAGGGTCCTCCCGTGGATCCCCACGGCCCCGCCGACCCCCGTCTCCCACGGCGGCTGACGCCTCTCTTCGTTCGCCTTTCTTATCCTGGTGTATTCCGACGGCGTAATGATCCCCTGCTGGAGACCGTAAATCGCGTGTTTGATGCCCGGATAACTGATGCCCATGAACTTGTAGAACAGCTTGCTGTGGTTGATGGTGCAGATATAGAACTCACCCTCGGGCGTCCGTTTGTCTCCCATGACCCGCTTGTCCCCGCCGGCATATCCCTTGCCGAAAACAGCCCAGTAGCTCTTCACCGGCGTCATGCCCTTATACAGCGTGAGCACATAGCGGGATTTCTGGATGACGACCCTGAGCTCTCCGGCGGTGGAAGAAAGCTTCGCGGCAAGAACGGCAAACCGGGAAGATTGAGCGTCCGGCCCGGGAGAGATGCAGCTGATCAGCGCAACAAGGACAAGAAGCCGCAGGTATAAATATGGTGTCCGAATCCGTTTCATCGTCCGGGATCAGGTGCGGTCCTGTTCCGCAAACTTCTGCGCGCAGGCCTCACTGCAAAAATAGGCGGGCCTTCCGTGGATACGTCTGGCCACTGCCCGCTCCTTCAGCACATACGTGCGGCACTGCGGATCAAGCACCATGTCCTCTCCCTTGAGTTGCGCGCGTTTCTTTTCTTCGCCGTTATAACCCTTGAGCGCGGAGCGGAACAGCGTCTTCAGTGAAAAATAGAGAAGAAGGATAAAAACAAGAACAAGAACACTTCGAATCATCTAAGGCCCTTCCTTCAGCACTTTTTTGAACGTTGTTATACACGCCCTCATGCGGTCCGACTGGGGATAGTTCGGCGAAACCCTGAGAACGTCCTCCCAGACGTGAATGGCGGCCTGATAGTCCCTTTTATCATATGCATAGACAATTCCCATGTTATAGCGGGCGTTCTGATTGCCGGGGTCGTGTTCCAGCGCTGTTCGGTACTCGGCAAGCGCCCTGTCGGACATGCCCATATTCCGGTAGGCGGTTCCCATGTCGGTGCGCACATCGGAGTTCCTCGGGTCAATGCCGAGAGCGCGCCGGTAGGACGCTACCGCCTCCTTCCAGCGGCCGGAGTTATAGTTGGCGTTTCCGAGGGCTATCAGGACGGCAAGATTGTTCGGGTCCTCAGCGAGGAGCCTTTGGTACTCTTCGATCAGGCCGTCATAGTAGGGGGTCTGCCCCTCACTCCCCTGCGCGGGCTTTTCGTGCGCAGGCGAAGACACGGCCTGTTTGCCGCTGTCCGCCTTACTGCATCCGGACAGGAGCATACAGGAAAAAACCGCCGCTGCAATTCCTTCTTTCATCATGATCTTCACAGATTGCTTCAGAGGTCGACATGCGTCTCGCAAAACTCGCTTCGGGGTCTTGTATCTTCACTTCCGGGCAGGGATCAATGCCTGAAGTGCCGCATCCCCGTCATGAGCATGGCCATGCCATGTTCATTCGCCGCCTTGATCACTTCTTCATCCTTGAGAGACCCCCCGGGCTGGATGACCGCCGTCGCGCCCGCTTTCGCCGCCTCATCCAGGCCGTCGCGGAAGGGGAAGAAGGCATCCGATGCGATCACGGTCCCCGCAAGCGGGAACTGCGCCTTCATCACCGCGATCCGCACGGAATCAAGCCTGCTCATCTGGCCCGCCCCGATCCCGATGGTCCGATCGTTCGTGGTGAAGATGATCGCATTCGACTTCACGTGTTTGCACACCTTCCAGGCGAAGGCAAGCGCCTCGTATTCATCATCCGTCGGCTTTCTTTTCGTCGCGACCGTGAGCTTTCTGACGTCGCCGATCCTGCCGAGGTCCCGGTCCTGGTAGATGAGACCGCCGACGAGCCTTTTCATGTCCATGCCCTCGGGAGTGCCGGTCACGTTCGGCCCGATGTCGAGCAGCCGCAGGTCTTTTTTCTTTTTGAGCTCCGCGAGCGCCTCCGGCGCGTACTCCGGCGCCACAACGACCTCGACGAACGTGGACGTGAGCTCCCGGGCGGTCTCGATGTCCACCATGCGGTTGAAGGCGATCACGCCACCGAAGGCCGAGACCGGATCGCAGTCGCGCGCCCTCCGATACGCCTCTCCCTGCGTCTTCGCAATGGCCACGCCGCACGGATTATTGTGCTTCACGATCACGGCCACGGTGCCGTTGTATTCTTTTGCGAGCTCGAGCGCGCTGTTCGCGTCGAGAAAATTATTGAACGACATCTCCTTGCCCTGGAGCTGTTTTGCATTGGACACGGACGGCTCTTTGCGGTTGAACTCCCGGTAGAACGCTCCCTGCTGGTGCGGGTTCTCGCCGTAGCGGAGGTTCTGTATCTTTTCGAACTGGAGCGTGAGGATGTTCGGGAACCGGGTCTTCTCTTCCGCGGGGACCTGGCTGTCGAGGTACGCTGAGATGGCGCCGTCATAGCGCGCGGTGTGAAGGAACACCGTGCGGCAGAGCTCGAACCGGGTCTTTTCCGAGACGCCGCCCGTCTTCCGGATCTCCTCGAGCACCCGTCCGTAGTCGCGGGGAGACACCACCACCGCCACATCCGGATCTCCTCGAGCACCCGTCCGTAGTCGCGGGGAGACACCACCACCGCCACGTCCGTATAGTTCTTCGCGGCGGACCGAAGCATGGTGGGCCCGCCGATGTCGATGTTCTCGATCGCCTCTTCGAACGTGCACCCCGGCCTGGCAGTGGTCTGTTCAAAGGGATAGAGGTTGACGACGACGAGATCGATCGGCTCGATACCGTGCTGTTTCATCTGTTTTACATGATCAGGATCGTTCCGCCTGCCGAGAAGCCCGCCGTGGATCTTGGGATGCAGGGTCTTCACCCTGCCGTCGAGCATCTCGGGAAATCCCGTGAACTCGGACACGTCCTTCACCTTGACCCCGCCGTCACGAAGGAGCTTGGCCGTCCCTCCGGTCGAAAGAAGCTCCACGCCGAGCTTCTCAAGCTCCCGGGCGAAATCGAGAATGCCGTCCTTGTTTGATACGCTGATGAGCGCGCGAGACACCTTTCCCACGACGGGTCCTCCGAAAAGAGAATTTGAATAATTATAACTGCTCAGGTCAACCACGCGCTCTGTCGCTTAGCGTGCTATAAGTCCTTGAAATTCGGCGGAGTCGGTACTTTTGCCCGCAACGCCTGCGTCGCTAAAAGCATCTTTACCCTGCACGCTTACAGCGCCTATCGCTCGTGGCTGACCTGAGCACCTGAGTAGTTACGAATAATTAAGATACGCAATTTTAACCGAAAAAGGGGGGGAAAGTCAATTTAATAGAAGAGGTTGGCGCCCCCATGCAAAAAAGGCGGCGATCGTCTCCATCAGAGCGCCGGATGATCAATCAGTCTTCTGCGCGAGCGCCTTCTCGACGACGGCAACGATGTTGTCCAGAAACTCCTTGCTTTTAACGATATAATCGGAAGCGCCCCGGCGCTTCGCCTCCTCCACGATCTGATCGTCCTCCCGCCCGGTGATCATAATGATCGGCATGCTGTCGTGAGTTTTTCTGAGGACGTCGAGGACCTCGAAGCCGTTCATGTCCGGGAGACAGTAGTCAAGGAGCACCAGGTCAAATTTCGCCTGTCCGATCCTGGCAATGCAATCGCCGCCGCTCCCGGCTTCCACGATGTTGACCGTTCGCAATCCGCGTCGAAGATTTCTGATGACAAGAAGGCGGTGGTTGGGATTGTCGTCCACCAAAAGGATATTGACCGGCTGAACAAATTGCTTTATCTCAGCGGAAAGCGGTTCTTTCTCAAATAAACCCATGGGTTAAGCATATCATAAAAACGCACAGGCAATCAATATTTTCTGTAAATATATAATAATTCCAAAGCGAATTGTTTTTGACTTACCCCTGCGCCGGGCGGCTCTGACGCGAAAGCCGTCGCTGAGCCTGCCGCCTCCCAGTGCCGAATACAACAATGCTTCTTCAGGATGCAAGATAATTTTATTGAAAAACAAATACTCTGCCGGGCATGCAAAGGCGGCTGAGCGATGAGCCGCCCAAAAAAACAAGGATCCTTCTCTTTTTTCCGCGCCGCCATTTACCGCCGGGGACTGACCGTTGACACCATGATCCGTCGCGAGATGACGACATCACCCCACAACGTTATACTCGCGTACGCGGAACTTAACGCCCAGGCCATCCGCGATCTTCCGGCATGCCTCGATGTCCACCTCGGGAAGCGATACCACGGTGACCGTCACATCGGGAACATGCTTCTTTGCCTCACGGATAAAATCCTTGACAGCTTCGTACGTGATCCCGCCGAACTTCGGCTGGCTGATCTTGTCATAGAGCGCGGCATTCTGGGCGTTCAGGCTCACGCTCATCGCGTCGACGAGTCCGGCAAGCTCGGGCAGAACATTTCTCTTGTGGATCAGGTTCGCGTGGCCATTCGTATCAACGCGCACCATTCCACCGCGCCTTTTCACGTCCGCTGCCACGGCCTTCACCACGTCCAGCCGCAGAAGCGGCTCGCCGTAGCCGCAGAAGACGATCTCGGCATACCGCTTGGGGTCGCCGATCTCTTTGATCATCTCTTCGGCCGTCGGTTCGTCTTTAAGCCGTAGATTATGCCCTTTGACGAAATCCGTATGATAGCGCACGCAGAACGTGCAGGCCGCGGTGCAGCGGTTCGTGATGTTGAGGTAGAGCGAGTTCCGAATGGGGTAGGTTATCCTGCCCCGCCCGGAGATGCTGCCGATGCCGAAGAGCTGCATGGCGTTGAAGCTCGTGATCCTGGCCACGTCATCGAAGGAGAGGCCCTTGATCGCCGCGATCGCCGCGGCCGTATGGCGGACATACGCGGGCTCGTTCCGCTTGCCGCGCACCGCTTGAGGAGCAAGATACGGCGAATCCGTTTCGATGAGCAGGTGCTCGATCGGTATCTGCCTTACGACCTCGCGCAAAGATTCCGCCTTGGGGAACGTGACCGGTCCGGCGACGGAGATGGAGAGCCCCATCTCGATCACCTTGTTGGCCATCTCCAGGTCTCCGGAAAAGCAGTGCATGACCCCGCCGAGTTCCGGGGACCATTCTTCGGAGAGGATCTGAAGGGTGTCCTCATGGGCGTCGCGGTCATGGATGATGACCGGCAGGCCCAGTTCGCGCGCCTCGCGCAGCATATCGCGGAACTTTCTCTTCTGGTCCGTTCGCGGTGAATGTTCGTAATGGTAGTCGAGCCCGACCTCTCCGTACGCGACGACTTTTTTGTGCTGCGCGAAATGGCGCAGGATCTCGTACGCCGGATGGAGGATGTCCTTCACTTCATGGGGGTGGATGCCGACGGCGGCATAGATGAAATCATACTTGTCCGCGAGCATGACCGCGTCGCGGCTCGATTCCACCGTCGTTCCGATGGTGACGATATATTCAACGCCCGCCTCGCGCGCCCGCTGTATCACGTCGTCGCGGTCGTCGCTGAACTCGCGCATTTCGAGGTGCGCATGGGTATCGATGAGCATAATTTTAACTCGCGTTGTTCAGCATAAGGATTATGACACAGAAAATATATCGTTGTGAACTTTCCCGGGCCGAGATCATGGCTCGTAGCTCATAGCTGATAGCAAAACCTACGAGCTATGAGCTATCAGCTACAAGCTCTACTTCACCTTGCTCCCCGGTTTTGTTTCCCGGTCGAGGGTGATCACCGAGAGCCCTTCCGCGTTGCCCGCGGCAAGCAGCATGCCCTGGGACTCCACGCCCATGAGCTTCGCCGGTTTCAAATTCGCGACGATGACGATGTGTTTATCGATCAATTCCTCCGGCGCATAGCTTTTTCCTATCCCCGCCACTACCTGCCGGGTCTCCGTGCCGATGTCCACCTTGAGCTTGATGAGCTTCTCGGACTTCTCGACCCGCTCGGCAGAAACGATCTTTCCCACCCTGAGGTCGGCCCTGGCAAAATCTTCTATCCTGATCAGCTCCGGGCCCGCGGGTCCGGGAGTTGCTGCGGGGGTTTGGGCGTCCTCTGCTGTCTTTTCCATTTTTTTCTCCGTTCTTTTTATCTGCTTTGTTTTATCCGTGTCCGTCCCTGTTGCTCCGCTGCCGCCCTCTTCTTTTTTCTCGATCCGCGGGAAGAGCTGTTCACCGGCATGGATGGCCGTTCCCGCGGCCAGTCTGCCCCAGGACCGCTCCTCCGGCAAATTGCAGGAGGAGATCTTTTTCCTGATGCCGAGGCCGTGCCATATCTTCTGGGCCGTTGAGGGCATCACCGGAAAAAGGAACAAGCCGAGCAGCCTGAGCGTTTCCGCGAGATGATAGAGCACGCTCCCGAGCCTCTCCCGGTCGTTGTTCTTTGCGAGCGTCCACGGCGCGTTCTCCTCCACGTAGCGGTTCGCGCGCGTCACGAGCGCCCATATGTCCTGCAGGTATTTATTGAACGCGAGGGCTGACAGGTCGGCCTCGATCTGAGCGGGGAGCGCCGACGCCGTCTCGCGGAGTTCACGGTCGAACTGCCGCTCGATCCCGGCAACAGGCGCCTTTCCTTCAAAATATTTGCCGATCATCGTGAGAACGCGGGAGAGCAGGTTCCCGAGATCGTTCGCCAGCTCGGTGTTGACACGCGTGACGAATGATGCCTCGGAAAAATCCCCGTCCAGCCCGAAAGGCACTTCGCGCAGGACAAAATAGCGGAAGGCGTCCGCGCCGTAGGAATCGACCACCTCGTTCGGGTCGACCACGTTGCCCAATGACTTGGACATCTTCCTGCCGTCCCTCGTCCACCAGCCGTGGGCGAAGATGTTCCCGGGGAGCGGCAGTCCGAGGGCCATGAGCATCGTGGACCAGTACACGCTGTGCGTGGTGAGGATGTCCTTGCCCACGAGATGATGATCAGCGGGCCACCAGTATTTTTCACGGACAGCCGGGTCGATCGATCCGTCGGCAGGCGGGCTCAGGTAGCGCGTCGCCGAGAAGTAGTTCACGAGCGCATCGAACCAGACGTAGGTGACGAAGTCCTTGTCAAAGGGCAGCTCGATCCCCCAGGAAAGGCGCGCCTTGGGACGGGAGATGCAGAGGTCGCCGAGGGTCTGTGATCTTAAAAATCCGAGCACCTCGTTGCGCCGGCTTTCGGGCCGTATATAGTTTGGATTGTCCTCGATCTGCCGGATCAGACGTTCCTGATATCTGCTCATGAGGAAAAAATAGTTGTCTTCGGTGATGCGGTCCACGGGCCTGCCGCAGTCCGGACACTTGCCGTCCGCGAGCTCCTTTTCCGTCCAGAACCGCTCATCAGGGGTACAGTACCAGCCCTCATAGGTCCGGCGCTCGATCTCGCCCTTGTCGTAGAGACGCAGCAGCAGCTCCTGGACAACGGCGATATGCTCCTTGTCGGTCGTCCTGATGAAGGCGTCGTTGGATATTTCCAGTTTTGTCCAGAGACGCTCGAAGTTCCGGGTCATCCTGTCCGCGTGTTCCTTCGGCGTCAGGCCCCTCTCCTGTGCCGCTTTCTCCACCTTCTGTCCGTGCTCGTCCGTGCCCGTGAGGAAGAATACCGGATGACCGAGAAGGCGGTGATAGCGCGCGAGCGTGTCCGCGGCGATCGTCGTATAGGCGTGCCCGATGTGCGGCACGTCGTTGACGTAATAGATCGGTGTCGTGATATAGAATGTGCGAGCCATCGAATTATTATCCAAGTGCAGCTACTCAGGTCAGCCATGAAGCGAAGGCGCTGTGAGCGTGCCTTGCAGTTGTCTGTAGGCCAACTCGACCCAAACATCGCGGGCGAAGCGAAAGCGATGCTGGATCCATTACGGGGCATAATAAAACCGCCAAACGCTCAGGCACGCTAAGCGATCGAGCGAATGGCTGACCTGAGCAGTTGCCGCCAAAAATTACTCACCCCCCTGTTTCTTTCGTTTCCTGCGCCAGAACCGCCGCTTCCTTTTGCCCTGAGCGCCCTTTTCGTCCTGCTGCTGCGCCGGTTTCTGCTGCTGCGGCGGCTGCTCCCCCTGCTTGGCCTGCGGCGGCGGCTGCTCCCCCTGCTTGGCCTGCGGTGTCCGCTCTCCGGACCGGCCCGCGTGCGCCTGCCCTTTTTTGTCTTGGGGAGCGTCCTTTCTTTTTTCCGGTCTTCCGCCGCTTTTTGGTCCGGCGTCCTTCTGTTTCTCGCGGCGAGAATCCTCGCGCTGTTTTCGCTCTTCCTGTCGCTTCTTCTCCTCGGAAACGCGGCGCGCCTCAGCCTCCCGCTGTTCCTCGGTGATCCGCCGTTCCTCCCCTTCCTTCTTTTCCCTTATTGCGGCGTCGCGCAGCCCGGCAATATCTTTTTTGATATCGTCATAGAATTCGTATTCGTACGACAGGCAGCAGAGCAATCTTCCGCATACGCCGGAGATCTTTGCGGGGTTGAGCACCATCTCCTGCTTCTTGGCCATGCGGATCGAGACCGGTTCGAAGTTCTTCAGGAACGAGGAACAGCACAGATCGCGGCCGCACGGCCCGTATCCCCCAACAAGCCTGGCCACGTCCCTGACGCCTATCTGGCGCATCTCGATCCGGACCTTGAACGTGTACGCCAGTTCCTTCACCAGCTCGCGAAAATCCACGCGGGACTCGGAAAAGAAAAAAAAGACCGCCCTCGAAGCGTCAAAGGAATATTCCACGCGGATGAGCTTCATCGGCAGCTCACGTTCCGCTATCAGGTCCTGGCAGGCCTTGAACGCCTCGGCCTCGTGCTCCCGGTTCTTTTCTTCCTTCTTGATATCTTCTTCCGTGGCCTTTCGAACGATCTTTCGGAGCGTCCTTTCCGTCTGCCCTGCTGAAGAGGAGGCATCCGGAGAGACGCCCTCCTTCTCTTCCACTTCCAATTCCGGCAACGCCGCTTCCTGCGGCTCGGAAGAAGGACTCGCGGGCCCCTCCGTCTGTTTCAGGCGCACCACCCGGGCAAATCCCGGCCCCCGGTCGGATTCGACGATCACCTTGTCGCCGACGGAGACCTCAACACCCGTTGTATCAAAATCATAGACCTTCCAGTTCTCTTTGAACCGTACCCCTGCGATCTTCATATCTCTCCCAGTGCGGAACGCCGAGTGCAGAATACGGAAGCGGAACGATCGAACAAGGCGACACCCAGGCGTTCCTTTTTATTCCGAACTCCGAACTCTGAACTCTGCACTATGTCATCCTTTCCCCAGCTCCAACAACAGGTTCTCTGCCACAAGCTGCGCGTTCGCGCGCCGGCCGAGCAGGTTCCTGCTCATGCCCATACGTTCCATGTTCGCGAGCATCCTCGGAAGCGGGAGCCGTTCGGCCCATTGTCCGAGCATATCCCTGGAATAGCCATGGACAAGGAGGTCCTCGTCGCCAGTTATATGATAGATCACGGCGTCACGAAGCCACTCAACGCCGATCTCGAGCAGACGTTCAAGCCGCTCGCGGTCTTTTGACAACGCGTCGGCCTCCGCAAGCGCGTCACCGGGGCCCATCGACTCAACCCTCGACCAGAACGCCAGGACCTCGTTCCGCTCCGCCTTTTCTCTCTCGCCGTCCATCGCGAGGCCCCGGCCCAGACTTCCCTGCGCGAGCGCCGCAAGGAACGACGCGTCGCCTTCCGACAGCCCCCTCGTTCGCGCAAGCACCTGAGCGAGGGCGCGTCTCGGAAGCGGATGAAATCTGATCTCCTGGCATCGGGAACGGATGGTCTGGAGCAGGCTTCGCGGCATGGAACTGATCAGCACGATGAGGGCGTCACCCGGCGGTTCCTCGAGCGTCTTGAGAAAAGCGTTCGATGAGGCGGCGTTCATGCGCTCGGCCCCCTCGACGATCAAGATCTTCTTGGCCCCCTCGAACGGTTTGAGCGAAAGAACGGCCTGCGCCTCTCTGATCTGGTCGATCTTTATCTCATCGCCGTCCGCTTCCAGGAGGTGCAGGTCCGGGTGATTGCCGGACGCTGTCTTGCGGCACGCCGGGCACGTGCCGCAGCCGCCACCGCGACCCGGCTCATGACAGTTAACCGCGGCGGCAAGCGCAAGGGCCGTCATCTTCTTGCCGATGCCTTCCTCGCCCGAAAACAGGTAGGCATGCGCCAGCGTATGGTTCGCGAGAGCGCGTTTTAATATGGTAAGAGGCCTGTCATGGCCGACGATCGCTGTAAACGACACCGTGCTTACTCCAATGCAAAATTCAATGATGGAATGAACGGATTCACATTTAATTTCGTAAAAAGTCTTTGTCTCACACAAAGACACGAAGGCACGAAGGGGGAATTAATAAATTTCAAGTGCTTTTCTTTGTGGTCTTTGTGGCTTCGTGTGAAAATTCGATTTTTTACGGGCCCATCACCTTTTGCACTTTGCATTTTTCATTTTGCATTCTTCACGTCCCCAGCATTTCATCCACGATCTCCCGTATCGCTTTCTGCACCTGGTCCGGCGGACGGGACGCATCCACCACGCGTATGCGATCGGGCTCTTCCGCTGCCAGCGCAAGATACCCCTGCCTCTTCCGCTGCCAGCGCAAGATACCCCTGCCGCACGCGGGTATGAAACGCGGCATCCTCGTTCTCGAACCGCGCCTCGCCTTCAAGGCCGCTGCTGGAGTTCCTGCCGTGGGCGCGCGCGAGTCCAGCTGTCGTATCAATATCGAGCAGGAGCGTCAGATCAGGCCGCATCCCGCCGGTCACCATGCGGTCAAGCGTGCGGATCATCTCTCTGTCCAACCCTCGTCCGTAGCCCTGGTAGGCGAGCGTCGCGTCGGAGAACCGGTCACAGAGAACGATCTTTCCGGCGTCGCGCGCGGGACGAATGACCTCTTTCAGGTGCTGGGCCCTGCTCGCGGCATAGAGAAGGAGTTCCGCCGTGGCGTCCAGCGTTCTGTTCGCCGGATCGAGAAGCACCTTCCTGATCTGGTCCCCGATCAGCGTGCCGCCCGGCTCCCGGGTGAGCATTACCTTCCTGCCCTGCGATGCAAGGTAATCCGAGAACAGGGCGATCTGGGTGGACTTCCCGGACCCCTCTGTCCCCTCAAAGGTGATGAACGCTCCCCCCATCTATTTCAGCTCCAGGACCGCATCTCCCTGCGTCTTGAGGGCGGGGTTTGAGGTGAAAAGGATCACCTGCGTCTTTGTGCCGAGGGCGCGGAGGACCTGACACGCGGCCTGTTGCCTCGCGGGATCGAAACCGGCGAGCGGATCATCAAGAATGAGCGGCAGCCGGATCTTGCCGGCCAGCGCCTCGACAAGCCCGGTCCGCAGGCAAAAATAGAGTATTTCTCTTGTACTGTGGCTCAACTCCGCGCAACCCATTCTCACGTCCTTCTTGTCATACACGGCCGGGCCGCTGTCCGGTCCCGCCTCCACCCGCACATATCTTCCCATGGTAACGGCGGAAAGGTTCCTCTGCGCCGCGGCCTCGACCGCGGGCACAAGCGTTTCCATCTCTATCTCGCCGATCCGGCTTGCAATGGTCAGTTCGGGCAGAAAGGTTGCCCCGTGTCCGCTCCGGGGGGCTGCCGGGACCCCGAAATCAGCGGGGACATCGGCGTCCGGCGCGCTGAAATCCCAGGAAGGACCTGCGGACTCCGACTCCATCCTCTCGATCTCCTGCCGGATGCTGTACGTATCCACAGCATACTGGGAAACGGCCCGCGCGGCCTTTTCAAGCTCAAGGACCTCTTCCTGCAGCTTGCCGTACTCGGCGCGAAGCGCCTCGACCGCGGCGCCTCCGAGGAGACGCTGCCGCTGTTCGTTGAGCTCTCCGATAAGCGAGGAAATATGCCGGTAGTTGTCCGCTTTGTCTTTGAGCTCCGCTGTGGTGGATGAGGCCGTTGCCTGCAGGTAGGCCGTGATCGCCCCTCCACTCTCTCCAATACTTTTTTCCAGCTCCTCGCGTTCCGCCTCAAGCCCCTCGATCTCTTTCTGAACGAGATCCTTCTGCGCGTTCTTCCGCGAGCTCTTATACCAGGCGGCGGAGACAAGCGCGAGCGACACCAGGACGCCGATCGGAAAGTAGGTCGACAGCTCGGCCGCGGGAAGAATCGTGGGAAAAAAAACGCCGCCCGCGAGCGACCCGATGCCTGAGAATATTCCAAGAATAAACAGGCTGTCCGTCAGAAGAGAGGCCTTCGGCATCCCCTGAAGCTGCATCTTCAGCGCCTCGATGTCCTGCTGGAGCTGTTCGGACTTGATGATTTTCTGACCCTGGCTCTGCTCATGTGTTTCAATAAGCTCTTCAAGGTTCTCAGGCAGTGTTTCGCAGCCCTTGAGCAGGGACAGATCGGCCTGGATGTCCGCATACCGGCCGTTGATCTCTTCAAGCGCCTCCAGTTTTTTCATGGACTCTCCGCGCCTGAGCTTGGCCGCGTCCAGCCGGTATTCCGCATCCGCGGCCCCTTCGGCCTTGCGCAGCGTCTCGCGGAGCTCAGCAAGCCTTGCATCCTGCGGCGCCGCCTTGCCGGACGGAGCAGACGAAGGCTGTATCTGAACAACCGGCGGCGCGAGAACCGGCGGGGAACTGCTCACCGCCGCCTGCCCTGCGTAGTGCTCGCGCCGAAGAACAAAGAGCCGGGAGTACTCCTCTTCGGACATACCGGTCGTCAGCCCCGCCATGAACTGCACGGTAGCCTCCCGGTCCTTGTGCAGGAGAGCGAAGTCCTTTGTGGATGCGTTGTATTTTGAAAGGTTCACCGCTTGTTTTGACAGGTCCTGGATGATCCGGTAGTATGTGCCGTCATCGGAACACACCACCAGGGCGGCACGCGAGGCGTCAGGGGTCTCCCGTGATATGAGCGACGCTATACGTCCTGCCTCGTTGCCCGGGAAAAGCAGGCCCCCCATGGCGTCAACAGACGCCGTCTTGCCCGCTTCATTGCCGGCCGCGATGATATTAAACCCGGACTGAAACCTGAGACGCACGAGCTCCTTGAAGCCCCTAACCCCTTGCATCACAAGCTCAAGCAGGAACATAAAAAAAGGCTCCTTTCAGTGCTTTCCTGCTACTATAACGCAAGTGGAGCAAAGTTGCAACTGAGAAAAGGACTTGGACTTTCACCAAAATTTAATCAATTCAAAGCGCGCAGCCCTTGAGCGATAGCCGCGCTTCGCGTTGCGAACTTTCAACTTGCCACTCAAAACTTTCAACCTGCTTCCAGTCTCTCCAGGGCCGTTGTCAGGGCCTTCGCCTTCTGGAGCGTTTCCCGGTATTCCCTCTCGGGATCGGAGTCGGCAACGATCCCCGCCCCTACCTGGATATGGGCAATGCCATCTTTTATGACAAAGGTCCTGATGATGATGTTCAGGTCCATGTCTCCCGCGTTGGAGATGTAGCCGATGGAGCCCGTATAAGGGCCGCGCGCGACCGGCTCAAGCTCGTCGATGATCTCCATGCATCTCACCTTGGGCACTCCGGTGATCGTGCCCCCGGGAAAAACCGCCCGGATAAGGTCGAAACAGTCCCTCCCCTGCGCAAGCTCTCCGCGGACATTCGAAACAATATGGATAACATGGGAATAGTCCTCGATCACCATCATCTCGTCGACCCGGACCGAGCCGTACGTGCAGACCTTGCCGAGGTCGTTCCTCTCGAGGTCCAGAAGCATGATATGCTCGGCGCGCTCTTTCTCGTTCGTGAGGAGCTCGACGGAGAGCTCCTGTTTCTCAACATCGTCATTCCCCCGTCTGCGGGTGCCTGCGATCGGCCTCGTATCGGCAATCCCGTCGCGAAGGCGGATAAGCCGCTCCGGCGAGGAGCTCACCAATTGCAGGTCGCCGAAATCGAGGAACGCCGCAAAGGGAGACGGGTTGATCTCGCGGAGGAGCGTGTATAACCTGAGCGGATCGGCGCTGCCGATCTTCGCGCTCAGCCTCTGTGACAGGTTCGCCTGGTAAATATCACCTGCCGAGATGTACTTTTTGCAGCGTCTGACCATTGACTCGAAATCCGCCTGGGCCATGTTCGGTTTAAGGCTCAAGCCTCGGGCGCCCCCCTTTCGGGATAACGGGATGTCGCTCTTCATATTCTTTGCGATGAGTTTCGAACTGAGAGTTGAGAGCCTGTCTGCGGCTTCATCATAGAGCCTGTCCCACTGGTCCGGTTCCGGACGCCGAAAACCCATCTCCTGCTCCCTGGCGCCCGGATTGACGATCACCCACACCTTATTCAGGATATGATCAAAGGCGATCACCATGTCCACAAAGATGAAATATGCCTCGGGGATGCCGAGGTCATCTTTTGCCGCGCGCGGAAGCTTCTCGATCTGATGAACAAAGTCGTACGAAAAGAACCCTATCGCTCCGCCCGTGAACGGGGGAAGTCCGGCCGCCTTTTCAACGCGATAATTGGACAAAAGTTCGCGAAGCTTCTGAAGCGGCTTTTTTTTCATTGACGCGCGTCTGCCGAATCTGCCGGCAGGCGTCGCAGGC
>Ga0209342_10001825_pt1 | contig 23478 bp, 19 predicted proteins | sample RifCSP16_2_FD_184023 | JGI IMG/M metagenome (GOLD analysis project Ga0209342, IMG submission 184023) | Soil microbial communities from Rifle, Colorado - Rifle CSP2_sed 16_2 (SPAdes) (version 2) | ecosystem: Environmental > Terrestrial > Deep subsurface > Rock core/Sediment | place: Rifle... | reverse complement strand
TGTGAGGCAGGGCGTGTCCTCCATGAGGTCCCTGCACGTCTCGCAGTCCGCGCACCGCTTCACGACCCACTTCGCCAGTCGCGCAGGATCCTCCTCGCGCCCGGCGCCCCTGCTGTCCTCCATGCGCCCGCTCCTCACATCTGCAGCGATTTCACTTCCAGGAACTCCTCGAGGCCGTGCCTGCCCAGCTCGCGGCCGATCCCCGACTGCTTGTAGCCGCCGAAGGGCGCGAGCGGGTTGAACCTGCCGCCGTTGATGTCCACCTGCCCCGTCCTGATGCGCCGCGCCACGCGCTCGGCTCGCGCGGGGTCGCCGGACCAGACGGCGCCCGCGAGGCCGTAGATGGAGTCGTTGGCGATCCGGACCGCCTCCTCCTCGTCCCGGTACGGCATGATGCAGAGCACGGGGCCGAAGATCTCCTCCTGCGCGATCGTCATTCGCGGGTCGACCTCGGCGAAGACGGTCGGCTTCACGTAGTAGCCGAGGGGGAGGCCGTCGGGCGCCTCGGGCCCGCCGGCGACGAGCCGGGCTCCCTCCTCGATCCCCTTGCGTATGTACGCCCGCACCGAGTCGCGCTGCTCCGCGGAGGCGAGCGGGCCGAGCTTGGCCACGCCCGCGAGCGGGTCGCCTATGGTGTACTTCGCGGCGGTGACGCGCGCGGCGATCTCCGCCGCCCGGTCGTGCTGGGAGCGCGCGACGAGCAGGCGCGTCCACGCCGAGCACGTCTGGCCGCTGTTGAGAAAGCACATGGCGACGGAGACGCCGACCGCCTTCTCCAGATCCGCGTCGTCGAGGACGACGCTCGCCGACTTCCCGCCCAGCTCGAGGGCCACCCGCTTGATGGTCTTCGCCGCCACCTCCGCCGTGCGCCGCCCGGCGGCCGTGGAGCCGGTGAGGGAGATCATGTCGACGCGGGGGTGGTGTAGGAGCGCCTCTCCTGCGACCGACCCCTTACCCGAGACCAGGTTGAAGACGCCGGGGGGCAGGCCGATCTCGTGGGCGACGTCGGCCAGGATGAACGCGCTCAGGGGCGCCACCTGGCTCGGCTTCAGCACCACCGTGCAGCCGGCGGCGATGGCGGGGACGACCTTGCCGATCGCCTGGTGCAGCGGGTAGTTCCAGGGGGTGATGGCGGCCACGACGCCCACGGGCTCGTGCACCACGAGTGAGTTTCCGATCTTCTCTTCGAAGTGGAACTCCCTCAGGATGGCGGGGTAGCTCTTCGCCACCGTGATGGGGAGGCCGGCCTGGATGCTCCTCGCGATGGCGATGGGCGAGCCCACCTCGCCCGCGATGGTGGTTGCGATCTCCTCGGCGCGGGCCTGGAGGCCATCGGCGAGGCGCTCGAGGTGGCGGGCGCGCTCGGCGACCGGCGTCGCCGCCCACGGCTCGAAGGCGTCGCACGCCGCCTGCACCGCGCGCCGGGCGTCCTCCTCGCCTCCGGCCGGGACCCGCCCGATGACCTCCTCGGTCGCAGCGCCGACGACGTCGATGGTCGCATCTCCCGACGCCGGCACCCATTCTCCGCCGATGTAGAGCTTTTCGTGCGCGCGCATGCTCGCCTCCAGGCCTCCTGCGTGTGCCGGGGCAGTATACCGAGCGCAGGTCGGAGTGGCGCGCGACAAGAGGCCGCCCTGCCGCCCACCTCAACGTCAACGACCACGTCAGCGCGATCGCGGACGTGGTCGTTGTCTTGAACGGCGACGTGAACGCCGCCGGCGCGTCGTCGGTCAGGCCTGCGCCGTGTGATCCAGGCGATGCGCCAGCTCGGTGAGGGTCTTCGCCTGCTCGGCCACGTGCTTCGTCGACTGCATGGCCTCCTCGCTGGCGAGGAAGATCTCGTTCATCGACTTCAGGAGATCCTCGATCCTCTTGTCCTGCTGCAGCGCCACGACCGCGATCCCCTTCGCGGCCCGGGACGAGTCGCGCAGGGCGGTCGCCAGCCGCTGGATGTTCTCGCCGGTGCTGCTCGCGACCTTGGCGCTCTGCTCCGCGCGGCGCACGCCATCTTCGGCGGCGGTGACCGCACCCATCATGGCGCTGTGCACGTCGCCCAGCAGGGCCTTCACCCTGGTGGCCGCGGCCTTGGCCTCGGCCGACTGGCGGGAGAGCTCGGCCACGATGAACCTGAGGGCCATCGGGAGCCCGCGGTCGGCCGCGACCTTCCCCATCTCGGCGACCGCGCTGCTGGTGAGCCGCTGGAAGCGATCGGCCATGTAGCTCACCACCGAGGCGATCTCGAACACGTCGCGCAGACGCCCGTGGAGATCCCCGATCTTGCCCGAGAGGCCGCGGACGTTATCGGTGAGCGCCGCCATCTCCCCCATCGACTCCTCCGCCGTGCGGATGCCCTGCTCGTAGGACGCGCGAGAGGCGTCGGCGAGGCCCACCACCGTCTCCGCGGTGACCGCCGCCTGGGCCGCGGTCTGCCCGAGCTGGCTGATGCTGGCCGTCGTCTCGCGGAGCGAGGCGGCGGTCTCGGAGTTCATGGAGGTGAACGACGAGACGGTCGACACCAGGCTCTGCGTCGCCGCGAAGAGCTGCCGCGCCGTGTCCACGAAGGCCTGGCGCTGCCCGTCGTCGGCCGATCCCACCCGCTCCTGCCTGCTCCGCAGGAACCATCCGCCGAGCCCCAGCATGAGCGGCATCAGGTCGAGGAGCCAGGCGATGGGCTGGCCTTGGGCCCGCCCCAGCCTCGTGAAGAACCCGTCGTTCGCCGGGTCGAGGACTGCCTGGAAGATGGTACCGTAGATCGGGAAGGCGAGCCCTATCAGCGCGCCGTACAGACCGAATTTCACGGGGTTCATGCTCTCCTCGTTCTTGGTCGTCAAGGTCCCGATCCTCCGTCTCCGCGTCCCGCGTCCCACGCACCCAGGGATTGGCGCTCGAAGCTCAATGGTGGTATTAACGCATGGCCAATGGCTGATGTCACGTCCTTTGCTCCTGGTAGGGTCGACGCAGGAAAGTGATAGTGACACGATTGCGATATCTGTTACAGACCCCTTCGGGTACGCGAGCCGCTAACCCCTCGCGATCAGGAAGCATTCAGCGCCCGGCGACCATCCGTGACTCGTGACGCCGTGCGCCAATAATGGGTCTTTTTCATCCCCCGACTCATCGGGCAAGGAGGCGAGCGTGGGCCAGCATCTCTACGACGTGGGACAGGTCGAGGCGCTGATCGCGCAGGGGAAGAGCCTCTTGCTCGCGGGGGACGAGAGCCTCCTGAAGCGGCTCCCCAAGGGCAAATGGATCGGGGGGACGATCCCCTATTTCATGAGCGAAAACGGCGGCCTGACTGACCGCCAGCACATCTTCGTGAACGAGCTGCCGCCCGGCCTCTCCTGCACCGGCATCCGCCGGTACGGCGAGGCCGAGATCGAGCGCATATACGCCGACATCCCCGACGGTGGCGTCGGCGTCTTCATCGCGCCCGCCACCAGCAAGGTTCACCTCTCCTTCGCGCTCAACGCGCCGAGCTTCGAGGGCTTCGCCAGCCGCCCCGTCATCGGCTGGATCGCCGGGGTCCACCTCTCCGAGCTGGGCAAGACGGCGCCCAAGGTGTTCGACGGCTCGACGGGGCAGATGCTGGACCAGCAGGCGGTGGTGATGCACGTGGCGCTGCCGCCGGGGAAGATGGCGGGGCTCGGCATCCTCAACATCTTCCGCGGCGGCACAGGTGCGACGATCACCTTCCCCACGAGCGGGTTCGTCGCCACGGACGTCGACATCGACGGGAAGAAGCAGAACCTCGCCAAGTACGTCACCGAGAAGGGCGTCGACACGCGCCTGCCCCTCGTCGCCGACTACTGCGGCCTCAGCATCAACGTCAGCTTCCAGGCGGTCGACAAGGAGAAGGGCGAGGTCACCTTCTACGCGCCGGTGTTCGCCAACGTCGGCTACCGGCACGCCGCGCCCGTCGGCGACTACGTGCAGGAGTTCGTCTCCCAGCTCCCGAAGGGGCTCGACGGGCGGATCGCCTTCTCGTGCAACTGCATCCTCAACTACCTGTACTCGGGGCTGGAGGGCAAGACCACGGGTGAGATCGTCGGGCCGATCACGTTTGGTGAAGTAGCCTACCAGCTCCTGAATCAGACCATGGCCTACCTCACGGTGGAGTGAGCGGCGCCGCTCACTCGAGATGATCCCGTGAACGAGCCCGAGCCCGAGGAGCCGGGCGCGGGCTCGTTCACGGGCTCGGGGTTCAGCGGATCCGGTGGCCGCCGCAGTACACGGTCGTCCCCGTGCGCTCGCGGATCGTGACCACGGTCATGTTCAGCTTCCCGGCCAGCTCCACGGCCAGGGAGGTCGGGTGCGAGAGGGCGATCACGATCGGGACGCGGGCCCGCGCCGCCTTCTGGACGAGCTCGTAGCTGATGCGCGAGGAGGCGAGCAGGATCTGCGCCCGGGCGAGCTCGTCCCGCAGGAAGAGCTGCCCCACCGCCTTGTCCACCGCGTTGTGGCGGCCGACGTCCTCGCCGAGCGCGAGCAGGCGGTACTCGGCGTCGAAGAGGCACGCCGCGTGCGACGCCCGCGTGCTGCTGTACATCGCCTGGCGCGCGCAGAGCGCCCGCACGCACTCCGCCATCCCCGCCGCGGTGATGGTGGGGCCGTCGCCGAGCGGGCTCACTTTCTGCGTCAGGTCCTCCACGACCTGCTTCCCGCACAGGCCGCAGCTCGTCTGGCTCAGGAAGCTCTTCCGCTCGAGGAGCTCGGGGACCTGCGCGCGCCGCTCCTCGGTGAGGGTCAGGGCGACGAAGCTCGTCTCCTCGCGCTCGCAGAGGGAGATGTGGTGAATGTCGGCGGGGCGGTCGAGGAGCCCTTCCGCCAGCCCGAACCCGGCGACGTGCGCTCGCTCGTCGCCGGGGGTCCGCATGACCACCGCGTAGGGCTTCCCCTGCACGATGATGGACAGGGGCTCCTCTTCCACCAGCTCGCGGGGCGCCTCGTCTCCTTCGGGAGGAGACAACCGCATCGCCGCCATCGTCACGTGGTGAGCCGCAGCTCGGCCAGCTTCTCGGGGGTGGGGACGCCGGTCTTCACGTCCCATCCACGAATCGTGTAATACTCGTCCTTCATCTTCTCGAACTGGACCTTGTCCAGCACCGCGCCCTTGTACTTGCCCTTCGCGAGCGGCGTCTCGAAGAACTTGCTCGGCAGGGTGTCCAGCTCGCGGTTCATCCCCTGGCGCACGTCGAACATGCGCTCGAGGTTGCGCAGCCGCTCCGCGACTTTGAGGACCGCCGGCACGTCCCAGTCCTTGCCGGTGACGAGCTGCAACATGCGCGTCGCCTTGTCGATCGTGTGGAACACGAAGTTCGCGTAGGGCCAGGTGCACACGCCCATGCTGTCGACGGCCAGGTTGTTGTGCTCGGACTGGATGGTCGATCGGGCCTTGCCTCCGTAGGCCTGCGGGATGGCCGCCTCCGAGTCGCCGTACATCTCCTTCCCCACCTGCTGGAACCAGTCGGGCGCGTTCTGCCACTCGAACTCGAGCAGGCTGCCGCGCATGGGCAGCGGGTCACCGCGGTGCCCCACCGCCTGCATGAGGCCGCTCGCATGGTAGGCGCGGAACTCGTAGGGGTGCGGCGCCAGGCCCTTCACGAGGTCCAGCTTCGCCACCGCCTTCGGCCCGATCTTCTCGGCGAAAGCGGCCTGGCCGTCGGCCAGGAGCGCCCCGTAGCCCTCCCGCTGCGCGATCTTGCGGATGGTCTCCAAGATGGCCTCCTTGGACCCGCGCTTCATCGCGATCCCGTCGGTGTCCTTCTCCGAGATGATCTTCTCGTGGAAGAGCTCCATGAGGAGGCCGATGGAGGCCGAGGTCTCGGTCGCGTCGAGCCCGAGCCGGTTCGCCGCCTGGGTCCCCTGCCAGAAGACGTCCATGTCCGTGTTCCAGACGGCCCCCGTGAAGCCGCTCCACGGCTCACAAGTGGTGAAGCCCTTGCCGAACTCGGGGACGTGCAGGAAGTTCTTGCAGCGGATGGGACAGGCGAAGCAGCCCACGTTCTTCTTCGCGTGCTTCTCCAGATAGGCTGGCCCGCCGTACTTGTCGTTCATCTCCTCCCAGTCGACGTCCTCGAAGTAGCCCACCGGGAAGAAGCTCGACTTGTACATCACCGAGACGAAGCGGACGACGCCGAAGCTCCCCAGCTCCTTGCAGGCGCCGCTCTCGCGGATCTCCTGGTTGAGCGCGATCGACTCCTTCAGGAACTCGTCGGGCTTGGCGACGCCGACCGACTTGTGGCCCCTGACCGCGATGGCCTTCACGTTCTTCGAGCCCATCACCGCGCCCAGGCCGCCGCGGCCCGCGGCGCCCGCGTACTCGGTGATGAGGCAGGCGAACTTCACCAGATTTTCACCGGCGGGCCCGATGCAGACGACCTTGATCTCCGGGTCGCCCAGCTCCTTCTGGATGAGCTTCTGGGTCTCGAAGGTGTCCTTGCCCCAGAGGTGCGCCGCGTCCCTGATCTCGACCTTGTCGTCGTTGATCCAGACGTAGACGGGCTTCTCCGCCTTGCCGGTGAGGACGATGTGGTCGTACCCGGCGTACTTGGCCTCGGGCCCGAAGTAGCCGCCGAAGTTGGACCTGCCCCTGAAGCCGTTCTGGGGCGCGAGGGCGGTGACGTCGGTGCGCCCCGAGGACGGCATGGCCGTCCCCGCGAGCGGGCCCATGCTGAAGATGAGCGGGTTGCCGGGATCGAGCGGCTTCGTCCCCGGCTTCAGCATGTCGTAGATCAGCCGGAGGCCGATGCCGCGGCCACCCAGGTAGTCGTCGAGTACGGTTCCGTGGAGTCGATCGCCACCTCGCCGGTGCCGACGTCGATCTTCAGGATCTTACCCATCCAGCCGTTCATGAAATTGCCTCCGACGCCAATCTTGATTCCGCGCCGCTACCCTGGGTGGACCTCGCCCTACCCCTGCTCCCCGACGGCCTCCCGCACCAGGAGCGGGATCTTGTCCGCGCAGGACAGGAGCTTCAGGTAAGCTTCCTTCGACATCTCCTCGTAGGTCAGCGCTCCGCAGGGACAGACCTTGACGCAGGTGGGGTCGCCGTCGCACAGGTCACACTTCAGGACGTCGCCGTTCTCCGGGTGGGTGAAGGTCGCGCCGAAGGGACAGGCGAAGACGCAGCTCAGGCAGCCGATGCAGCGGGCCTGATCCACCTCCAGGGCCCCGGTGGCGAAGTTGCGCTGGGTGGCCCCCTTGGGGCAGACGAGCTCGCAGGCCGGCTTCTCGCAGCGCCGGCAGTTGATGGGCACGAAGATCCCGTCCCGCTCCCATTTCACCACGTGAACCCTGCCGGCGGCGGGGTTGCAGACGCCTCCGTGCTTCAGCGCGCAGTAGCTCTCGCAGGTGCGGCAGCCCGAGCATTTCTGGGCGTCCACGATCAAGGTCTTCAGCATGCCCGGTATTCCTCTCGAGGCCTCAAGGCCCTGTCCATTCACTTTCAGAAAGGCAGCAAGCTCAGCTCGACCCGCTTCCTGGCTACCTCCCAGGGCTTGCTCTGGGCCACCGGCTCTTCCACCGCTCGCTGCGCCAGCAGCGCGAGGAGCGCGTTGTTGGCCGTGGCCGCGTCCAGGATCTGGGCCTCCTGGACCACCCCGCGCTCGTCGGCGCGGAAGCGGTGATAGATGAGCCCCTGAGGCGACTCCAGGGCGGCGTGGCCTTCCTGGCCCAGGGCTGTGGGGATGGTGCGCGGGGCCGGCCCGGAGAGCTTCTCCACCTCGCAGGTGGCGACCAGCACCTCCGCCGCCTCGAGGAGCTGCACGAGCATGGCCCAGTAGGCCGCGAGCACCCCGCCGTGCGGGAAGGGGCCCATGGCCTCGACCAGGCGCAGGCGCTCGGCCTCCGCGAGCGGCGTCGCGACGGCCTCGCCGCCGTTCAGGCGGGCCAGGGGGCCGACGAAGAAGAGGCTCTCCGCGGACCCGGCGGCGAGGTCCTTCCAGCCCTTGTCCTTCAGGAAGGCGAAGGGCTCGTAGGACCAGGGCTCACGCTGCAGCGCGACCTTGTCGAACAGGGCGGTGGTGGCGAATCGCTCCAGCTCCTTGCCCTTGGCGTCTCTCAGGATCAGGCGGTCGGGTTCCGGCGCCAGGGAGAGGGAGGCGAGAGGCCCGACCGCGATGTCCTGCACGTCGGCCAGGAGCTTGCCCGCCGGGAAGACGTCCTCGCGCACGAACGCGGAGAGGCGCACCGCGCAGTCGCGGCAGGCGGCGGCGATCTCGGCCAGCCGCGGGTGGTGCTCCTCCCTTAGGGACCGGGAGACGCCGCCCGCCACCGCGGTGACGGGATGGTCCGCGCGTCCGCCCAGGATGATCGCCGCCTCCTGTGCGAGCGAGAGGTGGCGAGAGAGATCCTGCACGACGCCGTGCAGGTCGCGCTTCCCCGGCCGCACCTCGCGGGACCGGAGCTCCGCGAACGGGCTCTCCTGCGAGGAGGCGAGGAAGTAGAACTTGCGCAGGAAGTGGCGAACGAAGAGGACCCGGCGCAGAGCTTCCCGCATGTTAAGCGCGACCGCGGGCGGCTCCACGTTGAAGAGCCGGTCCAGCGCCTGGGCCGCGCAGAGATGATGCGCGGGCGAGAGGATGGACAGGATCCGAGGCAGCTCCTCCACCAGGCGCCCCTTGCACAGGGCCGCCGCGTCGCGTGGGGAGGTCGCCTGGAAGTAGGCCCGCGGGGGCCCGCCGTTCACCGTGACGGTGACCTGCGCAGGCTGCTCGAGCCACCTCAGCGAATCAAACGTTACCTTCGACATCCCTCAACCTCGTCTGGGGGCCAACAGGGCGCATTGGCTCGGTAGCGAGTAGCGGTAGAAGGTGCCAGCCAGGTCGACGAAGCTCCCCACCAGGCCTGCGATCTCCTGGGCGTTCTTCGAGTCGAAGGTGGAGGCGATGGCGGAGACCATCTTCGCGCCGGGATCCATGATGGCGGGCGCCTTTCCGAAGCAGCCGCGGCAGGGAACGCCCACGCCCGTGCAGAGGCCGCCGCAGCCCTCCTGCGTCGCCACCCCCTGGCAGACGAGGCCCTGCTCCAGCAAGCAGCGCCCGGTCAGATCGTAGGCTTGATAGGGGCGCTTGCAGGTCCCGGACTTCTTCTCCTCCTTGACGCGCGAGCAGCTCCCGCAGACCGCCTTCTCGCCGGCGAAGACGGTGCCGCGCGGAGGGAGCACACCGGAAGTGATGGCCTCCGCCACCGCCTCCGGCAGCCTGGCGACCGAGTAGGAGAGCCGCGCTGGCGACTCCCCGCGACAGACGAGGGCCAGCGTCGCGGCCCAGAGGAGGTTCTGGGTCGGCGGGCAGCCGGGGACCACGTAGTCGACCTCCACCACCTGGGAGAGCGCCAGGGCGCGGGGCTCGGTCCTGGGCAAGGTCGGCTTGTCTTCGCTCTCCGTCGCGGCGACCGCGGGCTCTGCCGGCGGCGCGAGGTTGACGAGCCCCGGCAGGCCGCCGAAGGCGGCGCACGCTCCGACGCTCACCAGGATCTTGGACCGCTCCCGGAGCTTCATGGCCGCCTGGCGGTCAGCCTCGGTGTGGATGGCGCCGGCGAACAGGGCGACGTCCACCCCGCCCTCCACCGCCTCCCACGGGGTCCCGAGGACGTACGGCCAGAAGACGACCTCGGCGAAGCGGCCGAGCTCGCTCACCTCGTTGTTGACGTCCAGCATGCCCTGCTCACAGGCACGGCAGCCCGTGGCGGTGTGGACGGCCAGCTTCACCTTCTGCCCCGGCCGGCTCACGCGGCGCTCCTCTTGTAGGGTCCCAGCTTGCGGATCTCTTCGGTCATCTCGTTGATCGTCTTCTGGTAGGGCCCAGGCTCGGAGGCGGCGATCCACTTCAGGCGGAACCGCAGCTCCTCCATGCCCAGCTCGCCCAGGAGCTTCTGGAGGAGCGGGGCCCGGCGCATCGCCTTGATGTTGCCGGAGATGTAGTGGCAGTCGCCCGGCCAGCAGCCGCCCACGAGGACCCCGTCCGCACCGCTGGCGAAGGCCTTGATGATGTAGCTCGGGTCGACCATGCCGGAGCAGTTCATACGGATCACGCGCACGTTGGGCTTCTGGATGAAGCGCGAGACCCCGGCGGCGTCCGCCGCCACGTACGTGCACCAGTTGCAGAGGAAGGCGATGATCTGAGGTTCGAAGTCGCTCATCGAATTGCCTCGCTACGCTCGGCGAGCTCGTCAACGCACCCACGCCGCGCATATAGGGAGCGCGGCCCGGGTACCCGGCCGCCGCAAGCTCCTCGCTCGTCCACGGCCGTAACTCGCTGCGGGCTTGCAAATGGCGTCTCGGCCTGCTCGCTCATGCCAGCATCCCTTCGATCTGCGCGAAGATCTGGTCGGGAGTGAAGTGCTGGACCTTGATGGCCGCCACCGGGCAGGCCGCGGCGCAGGTGCCGCAGCCCTGGCAGAGAGCCTCGTTCACCACCGCCACCTTCCGCTCCTCGCTGAAGCTGATGGCCGTGTACGCACACAGGTTCACGCAGGTCTTGCACCCGGTGCAGAGCTTCGGGTCCGAGCTGGCGACGGTGGGCTCCACCTCCACCTCGCCCAGGCTGAACAGCGTCAGGACCTCGGCTGCGGCCGCCCCGCCCTGCGCCACCGACTCGGGGATGTCCTTCGGGCCCTGACACCCGCCGGCGAGGTAGATGCCGTTGAGCGGCGTCTCCACCGGCCCGAGCTTCGGGTGCAGCTCGAGGAAGAACCCGTGCTTGTCGGAGGCCAGGTTGAGCGCCCGGGCGACGTTCTGGTAGTCCGTCTGCGCCGTGAGCCCGGTGGCGAGGACCACCATGTCGGCCTCGACCTCGATCTGCCCACCCACCAGCGTGTTCTCGCTCCGCACCACCAGCTTGCCACCCTGCTCGAAGACCTTGGCGGGCCGGCCGCGGATGTAGGTCGCCCCCTCCTCCTCGATCGCCCGGCGCAGGAACTCCTCGTAGCCCTTACCGCCGCAGCGGTTGTCTATGTAGAAGACGTACGCCTTCCCGTGGTGGTTGTGGTGCTTGAAGATGCTGAGCTGCTTCGCGGAGATCATGCAGCAGACCTTGGAGCAGTACTCCGCGCCCCGGGCCTTGTCGCGCGAGCCCACGCACTGGATGAAGGCGATGCTCTCGGGCACCTTGCCGTCGCTCGGCTTCACCACCTTGCCGCCCGTCGGTCCGGCGGCGTTGCACAGGCGCTCGAACTCGAGGTTGGTGAGCACGTCCTTGTACTTGCCGTGGCCGTACTCCGGCCACTTCTTGGCGTCGAAGATGTCGACGCCGGTGGCCACGACGATGGCCCCCACGTCGAGCTCGCGGACCTGCTCACGCTGAGTGAGGTCGATGGCGACCGGGCCGCACTTGCGCACGCACTCGCCGCACTGGCAGCAGACCGAGCAGCTCAGGCAGCGCTGACCCTCGGCCTTGGCCATCTCCTCGGTGAAGCCCAGCTCCACCTCGGCGAACCCGCCCTTGCGCTCCTGCGCCGTGAGGAACGGCATCTGCTGCCTGGCGATGGGCTTCGCCCGCTTCCGCTCGTCCTCGGTGATCTCCTTCGGGACCTCCCTCTCCTTCGGGAGGACCTCGCGCAGCCCGTTGTGCACGATGTAGGAGTAGATCGCCTCGGCGGCCTCGCGCCCCTTGGCCACGGCCTGGACGAAGGAGGCAGGCCCCAGGGTGCAGTCGCCACCGGCGAAGACGCCCAGCCGGCTCGTGACCAGGGTGTTCGGATCGGCCACGATGAGGCCGCGCTGCGTCACGGCGACGCCGTCCTCCGGCGTCAGGAACTTGAGATTGCTCTTCTGGCCGATGGCCAGGATGACCGCGTCCGCGTCCCGGGTCGTGAGCTGGTCGTCGAAGTAGGTGGGGGCGAAGCGGCGCTGCTCGTCGAAGACCCGCTCCACCTTCCTGAGCTCGATGCCGCTGACCTTGCCGTCCTTGACCAGGACCTGCTTCACGCCCCAGCGGTTCTCGATCTTGGCGCCCTCGTGCTCCGCGTCCTCGATCTCCCAGGACGAGGCGGGCATCTCCTCCCGGCTCTCGAGCGAGATCATGATGAGCGGGGACGCGCCCTGCCGGATGGCGACGCGGGCCGCGTCCACGGCCACGTTGCCGCCGCCGATGACGATGACCCGCTTGCCGGCGAGATCCGGGCCCTTGCCCGAGGCCGAGTCGCGCAGGTAATCGACGCCCCAGTGCACCCCGGCCGCGTCCGACCCGGGCACCGGGATGCGCACCGCGTCCGTGAGCCCCGTGCCGAGGAAGACGGCGCGGAAGCCCTCCTTGGTCAGGAGGTCGTTCACGCTGCGGCCCGGTCCGATGGGCGTGTTGCAGTGGATCTTCACGCCCATCGACGCGAGGTTCTCGAGCTCCTTGCGGAGGATCGCCTTGGGCAACCGGTACTCGGGGATGCCGTAGCGCAGCCAGCCGCCGGCCTCGGGCGCGGCCTCGAAGATCTCGGCCTTGAAGCCCATGAGGGCGAGGAAGTAGGCCGCGGACATGCCGGCCGGGCCGCCGCCGACGAGCGCGATCTTCTCCTCGCGCTCCTCGGTCTTCGGGGGATGGACGAAGACGCCCTTCGCCATCTCGTTGTCGCCGAGGAAGCGCTTCGTCTGGCAGATCGCCAGCGGCTTGTCCGTCTGCCCGCGCTTGCAGGCGGTCTCGCAGGGATGGAAGCAGATGCGGCCGCAGGAGGCGGCGAACGGCATGCGCTCCCGCACCAGGGCCAGGGCCTCGTCGTACTTCCCGATGCCCGTCAGGTTCATGTAGCCGACGACGTTGACGCCCGCCGGGCAGGCCGACTGGCACGGCGCGAGGCCGTCGCGGATGATCGAGTACTTGTTGGGGATCGCCTGGGGGAAGGGCCGGCTGATGGGGTGGCGCGTGGCCATCCCCAGCTCGAACTTGCTCGAGACGTTGATGGGGCAGACCGTCTGGCAGTCACCGCAGCCGGTGCACTTGTCGAGCTTCACGTAGCGCGGCTGCTGGCGGACCTTGACCTTGAAGTTGCCCACGAAGCCGCGGACCTCGGCGATCTCGGCCTTGGTCATGATCTCGATGTTTGGGTGGCGCCCCACCTCGCTCGTCTTGGGGGTCAGCGTGCAGCCGGCGCAGTCCAGTGTCGGGAACGTCTTGTCGAACTGGGACATCCGGCCGCCGATGATCTCCTCCTTCTCCACCATGTAGACCTGGTAGCCGGAGCGCGCGACCTTGAGGGCGGTGGTGATGCCGGCGATGCCGCCGCCGACGACCAAGGCCTTGCGGGTGACCGGCTGCCTCGTGCCCACGAGCGGCTTGTGGTGCTTGACCCGGGCGATGGCGCCCTTGACGAGCGCCTTGGCCTTCGAGGTGGCGAAGTCCCGGTTGTCGGTGACCCAGGAGCAGTGCTCCCGGATGTTCACCATCTCGAACATGTACTGGTTCATCCCGGCCTGCGAACAGGCGAGCCGGAAGGTGGGCTCGTGCATCTTGGGAGAGCACGAGGCCTCCACCACGTGATCCAGCTTCAGCTCCACGATGTCGTCCCGGATGAGCTTCTGCCCGGGCTCGGAGCACATGTACTTGTAGTGGCGGGACACCACGACGTCGCCGCCTTCGGCGCCGATCTCGTCCGAGATCTTCTCGACGTCCACCATCCCGTCGATGTTGGTGCCGCAGTGACAGATGTAGACGCCGACCCTCTTGCTCATCCGATCAACCCCTTCTTCTCCAGCAGGGCCACGGGATCGACGAGGTGATGGTTCAGGCCCAGGGCCGCGGGAGCGATCCCGAAGGCCAATCCCATGAGCTGAGTGAAGTAGACGATGGGGAGCTGGTACTCTCGCTGGTCCTGCTTCCCGACCTCGCCCTGGCGCATGTCCAGGTTGGCCTGGCAGAGCTGGCAGGCCACGACGATGGCGTCGGCTCCGCGGAAGGCCGCCTCCCTGACGATGCGCCCGGTGAGCTCGACCACCTTCCCCGTCTTGCTCGCGGTGAGGCTGGCGCCGCAGCACTCGGTCTTGAAGTCCCAGTCGAGGACCTCGGCGCCCAGCGCCCTCAGGATCTCGTCCATCGAGGTCGGGTTCTCCGGGTTCTCACAACCCGTGACCTGCCGGGGCTTCACCATGAAGCAGCCGTAGTAGGGGACGACCTTCAAGCCGGCCAGGGGCTTCTTCAGCTTGGCGGCGATGGCCTCGAGGCCCACTTTTCTCCGAAGGAAGTCCACCAGGTTGTGGACTTGCAGCTTGCCCGAGAGCTCCGCCTCGATGAGCTCCTGCACCTCGCCCTTCAGCTTCGGGTCCTGGCGCATCTCCTCCTGGGCGCTCGCGAGGCGGCGGTAGCAGAAGGGGCACGGCGCCACGACGTCGGAGGGCTCCCGCTTCTCGAAGACCGCCAGGTTCAAGCCGGAGAGGGCCGTCGAGACGAGCTTGTTCATCTTCAGGCCGGCGGAGGAGCCGCAGCAGACCCAGTCGTGGGCCTCCTCCAGCTCCACTCCCAGCGCGCGACAGACCTCCCGGGTGGAGTGATCGTAGCTCTTGCCGATCGACTCGAGCGAACACCCGGGGTAGTAGCTCACCTTCATGGCTGCTCCCCCGCCTTCCGGTGCGCTCGGGAGAAGATCCGGGCGACCCGCTCATCCGAGCGGCCCCCCTTGAGGAAATCGAGGGGGGAGATCATCCCCTTCTTCATCATGGCCATCCCCGCGGCGAGGTCCTTGAACGGCTGCCGGGTGCGGAGGTTGAAGCTCACGCCGACCTTCAGCTCCTTGGCGCGGCCGTACCTCTCCACGGACTTCAGGAACAGCTCCTCGAAGAGGTGGATGTCGGGCTCGGAGGGCGCGATCCCCTCGCGCTCGGCCATCTCGGCGAGGGCGGTGGCCACCGCGTACATGTTGATCTCCACCGGGCACCGCGTCATGCAGGTGCCGCAGGCGACGCAGTACCACCAGGTGGGATCCTCGAGCGCCTGCCGCTTGCTGCCGTAGAGGATCTCGGCGATGAGGCGCCGCGGTCCGCCCACCTCCTCCGAGGAGATGGGGCAACCGCCGCTGCACTTGCCGCACTGGAGGCAGGCGAGCAGGTTCTGTCCGCTCTCCTCGATGACGCGGGAGGAAAAGTCCTTCTCCGCCGCCGCTCCGGTCATCCTGATCATGCCGACTCGCGTTCGTCAGGGGTGAAGACCATCGCCACTTTCAGTGCTTCCCTGGCCCTGATCTCTTGCACCACCCGGGCCGGGCTGCCGAAGATGAGGGTCCCGGTGGGGCACTTCTGCACGCACGCCGGCCACAGGCCCTGGTCCACGCGGTCACGGCAGCCGTCGCACTTGGCGATCTTGCCGGTGGCCGTGTTGAGCTGCGGGACCCCGAACGGGCAGGCCACCGCGCAGGTCTGGCAGCCGATGCACTTCTCCAGGTCGGAGAAGACGATCCCGTCCGCGCGCTTCTGCATCGCCCCGGCGGGACAGGCGAGGACGCAGGCCGGCCAGTCGCAGTGGCAGCAGGTGGTGGGCTGGAAGGACATCGCCAGCTCGTCGCCCTCGCCCGTCGGCCCCACCTGGATCACGCGCATGGGCCGCGGCTCCGCCGGGAGGCCGTGCTCCATCTTGCAGGCCGTCTCGCACCCGAAGCAGCCGATGCACCGGGGCGCATCCACCAACAGTATGTTCCTCTTGGCGTGGATTTTCATGAGTTCGCCCGCTTCAGCAAGCTACGGGCCTCGTCCAGGGCCTGGTCCTTGCGGTGCACGATCGCCGGGACGCCGCTCACGCCGCGGGGAGAGGCGATCCGCCATGGCTGCACGGCGCGGCTGAGGCAGGCCCGGCCGGAGAGGTCGCCTCGCGGCGTCGCGATCTGCACCTCGTCGCCGTTCTGGATGCCGAGGAGGCTGGCCGCGTCCGGATGGATCTGGACCGCGTCCTCCTTGACCTGCCCCTGGGTCCACGGCCAGAAGCTGCTCGCGTCGCCGGGCCGGCAGTCGGTCCGGGCGGCCAGCAGCGCGAACGGGTAGTCCTCGCCCTTCCCTGCGCCATTCGAGATGGGCGCCAGCGCCGCCGGCGCGCGGTGGAGGGCGGGCGCGCTCTTCTCGGCGGGCCAGATCATCTGGGAGCGAGGATCCGCGTCGCGCACGGCGTCGAGCTTCAGCCCGGCCGTCGACGGACTCTGCGCCAGGAGCCAGGAGTAGAAGGCGCCGTGATCGGCAAGGGTCTCCTCGGTGGCCCAGGGGAACTGCTTCTCCCAGCCGAAGCGCCGGGCCAGCTCCGCCCAGAAGTCGAGGCCCGAGCGGCAGCCCGCCGGGGACGGGACGACCTTGGCGCCCCACTGGACGGCTCCGTCGTTGCTGAAGGCGAGGCCGTCGCGCTCCGCCCACAGAGCGGCCGGGAACGTCATCGAGGCGCGCTCCCACGTGGAGTTGGGGAAGGCGCCGAAGTGAACGAGGAGATCAGCCTTCTTCGCCAGCCTGCCGAAGGGCGAGAGATGGTCGAGCGAGTTGCCGGAGCAGATGACGGCCTTCACGTCGCCCCGTTCCTTCACCTCGGCCAGGGCCGGCGCAGGCTTGGCCTCACCGTCCTGGACGCGAAGCGGCGGAACGCCGGCGTCGAGCGGATACCAGCCTCCACCCTTGAAATCCGACCAGCCCTTCGCGGCCGCCAGGGTGGGCCAGATGGCGTGGTGCTCGAGGCTCGAGAGAGCTCGCCCGGTGATCACGGTGACCGGACCGCTCTTCACGAGGAGCCGCGCGAAGTGCTGCAGTTGCTCCGGGGAGACCCCCAGGATCGCCTCCGCGCCCTCGAGCGACATCTTCTCGAACGAGGCCTTCCAGGCGGCGTCGCCCTTCACGGCCGAGGCGTCCTGGCCGCTCTCCGCCAGGATGAGCTTCGTCAGGGCGAGGCCGAGCAGATTCCCCGTGCCAGGCTCGATCCTGATGGTCTGGTCGGCCTTGGCGAGGGTCGAGGTGAAGCACGCGTCCGCGGCCACCACCTGCGCTCCCCTGCGCTTAGCCTCCTGGACCCAGCGGAAGGCCACCGGATGCGTGGCGGCCAGGTCCGCCTCCACCAGGAACAGGCACCCGCTGTTGACCCAGTCGGAGCAGGGCGCGGCCGGCCGGCCCTCTGGAGCCGGGCCGAGGGCGTGGAAGACCTGAGACGTCCCCCAGAGCTGGGCGAACCGGAGCGCGCCCAGATGGAAGTCCAGCCCACCCTCGAGATCGCAGCCGATGAGGAGCGAGTCGGGGCCGTGCTTCTCCTTCGTCTTGCGGAGCCGCTCGGCCAGAAGGTCCATCGCGACCTTCCAGTCCTCCGTGGGCTGGAGCGCTCCCTTCGGGCCGCGGATCGCCGGCTGGGTGAGGCGCTCGGGCAGCGAGAGCCCCTGGACGAACGCGGTCCCCCGGGCGCAGAGCGTGCCGCCGCTCACGGGATGCGCCTCGTCCCCCTGCACGTCGACGACGCGGCCGTCCTCGACGGCGACCAGGAGACCGCAGCCGACGCTGCACTCCTGGCAGACGGTCCGGACCTGTTTGTCGCGTTCCAGGCGCGAGCCGGGGGGCCGCGTCATCGGAGGGTGATCAAACATGGCCACCTCCGGAGGCGGGGCACCGCCCTCCGTTGCAAGCGTCGGTCTGCAGACTTTGCAGCGCGTTCTCGGCCCGCCGCAGGCTTTGCAGAACCTTCAAGGCGTCCCGCCTCCCCGTCCGGCCGACCGGGCTTCGACCCATCGGCGCGCGCTCGATGGAAGCGCGCCGACGGGCGCCCCGCCAACCCTTCTTCGCCTCGGATAGAGCGAACACAGTCACCTTCGTCCCGCCCCCGCGCTTCGTGTGCGCCTCCACGCTGCAGCGAGCGCGCCAGGTCGCCTGGCAGTACTGCGGACGCGCTACCCCCTTGGGTTAACGCGGTGGCTCGCGGCCACCGTGCACGCACAGCGTCACAGGCTCTGCGACTTTGGAGTGACATGTCACGCCGCTGTGACAGCCCGGGCTCCAGCGCGAGAGATGCGCAACTGCGGCAATTCGCCGCAAAATCCGCGCCCCTCGGAGACCGCCGCGAGCGCTCAGCCGGAGCGTGAGGGTAACCCTCATGGCCCGTCGATTGCGCTACGTCAGGTCCGGAGGACGCATGACGCACACGGATCTCGTCTCAGGAACTGGCACCGCTGACGATCGGGGAACGCGAGAGGCGCCCGACGCGGCCGAGCGCCCCGCGCTTCGCCCACACCCGACCAAGCTCTTCGTGGAGGTGACGTCGCGCTGCAACCTGCGCTGCGCCATGTGCGTCAAGCAAGCGCCCGGGCAGGAGGCTCACGACGGCGACATGGCGGAGGAGACGTTCGCGCGGCTCGCACCGGCCTTCCCGCACCTCGACGCGCTGGTCCTGAATGGCGTCGGCGAGTCACTGCTCCACCAGGGCCTCGAGCGGTTCATCGAACTGGCTCGGCCGGCGATGGCCCCGAGCGCGTGGATCGGCTTCCAGACCAACGGTCAGCTCGTGACGCGGAAGCGCGCGCTCTCGCTCGTCGGGGCGGGCGTCGATCGCATCTGCATCTCCTCGGACGCCGCCTCGCCCGAGGTCTTCAGCGCGCTGCGCAAGGGTGGGAAGCACGAGAAGGTGGAGACGGCCTTCGCCGCGCTCCACGGCGCCGCCGAGGAGCGCGGCCGTCCCATCTCGCTCGGGGTGGAGTTCGTCGCGATGCGGGACAACGTGCACCTCCTGCCGGATCTCGTGCGCTGGGCCTCCCAGAACCACGTCGGCTTCGTCATCGTGACGCACATGCTCCCGTATTCCGAGAGCATGGCGGGGTCGGTCGCGTTCGACCCCAACACCGATCGGGCGCGCCAGATCTTCCGGGACTGGAAGGAGCGTGCGGCGGCGGGCGGCGTGGACCTCGACCGCTACTTCCAGCTGTTCATGAGGTTCCACCGCTCCCCGGAGGAGGAGCGGGTCGTCGAGCACGTGTCGAGGATGGTGGAGGCCGCGTCCGCGGAGGGCGTCACGCTCAACCTGGCGAGCCTGCTCCGCTGCGACGAGGCGATGCTCCGGCGCGTCCGCGCCTGCTTCGACGAGGCGGAGGAGATCGCCCGGCGAGAGGGCGTCGAGCTTCGGCTGCCAGCCACGGCCGCGCGCCACGACCGGCGATGCGACTTCGTGGAGGACGGCGCCGCCTTCGTCTCCTGGGACGGGGACCTGCACCCCTGCTACTTCCTCTGGCACCGCTACCGCTGCTACCTCGGCGGCGCCAGGAAGGAGGTCCGCCCCGAGGCGTTCGGCAACCTCAGGGACAGGGACGTCCTCGCTATATGGAACGGCCCCGCGTGGCGCGCGTTCCGGCAGCAGGTCGTGAAGTACGAGTTCCCGTTCTGCTACGACTGCAACGTCGCGCTCTGTGACTATGTGCAGGGGGAGGAGGTCAAACAGGACTGCCACCTCGGCACGGTCCCCTGCCCTGCATGCCTCTGGTGCACCGGTGTGTTTCAGTGCCTGCGCTAGTGGAGGCCCCGCTGAAGGGCCAGCCCTCGACCCCCATGGTGTGACATGGCACAGGGGGGTGTGACATTTCTTCCTCCGTGAGGCGCGGTGGAGCGAAGCGAGCTCGAACGATGCCCAAGCTGCCGCAAACACTGTGTTGTCTCAGCGTGCCGACAGTCGCTTGACGCACGGCGCAACAAACATTCCGCCTCATCTCCCCCTGGAAAGAAGGTGCTCCAACTGGTACGGTCCTACCTGGACATCCATGCGGCTAATTGGATCACCGACCACGCGCCTAGAGCGGCGGCGGCTCGTCGATCGAGCCTACGAGCAGTACGTTGTCGACGGGGTTCAGCCGCAGGACGTCAGCGACGAGATCAGGCGATCGTGGCAGCGCGCCCGGGAGGACTACCGGATCGACCCCGGGTTGAAGAGGCCTTGCCGCGTCCTCTCCGGCGAGGAGCTGGAGGCGCGGCGCGAGCGAGACGGGTACCTCCGCCTCGCCTCGCCCATCCTCGAGGACTTCTCGTCCCGCCTCGACCTGTCCGGCCACGTGCTGGCCTACTTCGACGGCGACGGCTGGATGCTCACCATCGACGGCGACAAGCGCGTGATCGAGCGCGTCGCCGACATCGACTTCCGACCGGGCGCGAACTGGGCGGAGGACTCGGCGGCGACGAACGGCCCCGGGACCGCGCTCGCGGAGGGGAAGGCCATCGAGGTATTCGCCTCCGAGCACTACGTCTCGGCCTGGCAGCCCTGGAGCTGCGCGGCGGCTCCCGTGCGGGTGCCGGGCGAGGCGCGGCCGGTCGGCCTCGTCGACATCACGGGCCCGTGGGAGGTCCAGCGCCGCCAGTCCATCCTCGTGGCGCGGGCCATCGCGCGGGCCGTGGAGGAGCGGCTCAGGGCCGCGGCTGGGGTCCGGGACGAGGTCGTGCGCCATGCCTTGCTCTCGGTGCGGGACCCGGGGGACGCGCTCGTCGGGGTCGACGCCCACGGGCGCGTGCTCGCCGCGAACGACGCCGCGACGAAGCGGCGGCTCGTGGAGGGAGGGGCGCTTCCGCATCTGGTGAAGCAGGCGCTCACCGCCGTCCTCGCCCCTTCCGCCCACCTGCCGAAGGGCGAGGTGCTGATCCGCGCCGTGGACGGGAGCACGCTCGTGGCCTCCCTGGTGCAGTACGAAGGAGCGCCCGTCGGCGCGATCCTGCGCGCCGTCGTGACCGCGCCGACTGCGCGCCCGATGCCCGTGCGCGCGCAGCCATCGACGCGTTACGAGTTCTCCCGCATCCTGGGCCAGTCGGAGCCCCTCCTGCGCGCCGTCGAGCTCGCGAAGACCGCGGCGCGCAACAGCCTGCCGGTGGTCCTCTCCGGCGAGTCGGGCACGGGGAAGGAGCTGTTCGCGCAGGCCATCTCGTCCGCCGGGCGCGGGGGGCGCTTCGTGGCCGTGAACTGCGGCTCCATCCCGGCGCAGCTCGTGGAAGCCGAGCTGTTCGGATACGAGGCGGGCACGTTCACGGGCGCGCGGCGCGAGGGCAACCCGGGCAAGTTCGAGGACGCCAACGGAGGCACGCTCTTCCTCGACGAGGTGAGCGAGCTGCCCTTGCAGGCGCAGACCGCGCTCCTGCGGGTGTTCCAGGAGAAGGAGGTGGTCCGGCTCGGCGGCAGCTCCACCCGCCGCGTCGACGTCCGGGTCGTGGCCGCGACGAACAAGCCGCTCGAGGACGAGATCCGGGCGAGGCGGTTCCGCCGGGATCTGTACTATCGGCTGAACGTCTTCTCCATCTCCGTGCCGCCGCTCCGCGAGCGCGGCGACGACATCCTCCTCCTCGCGCAGGCGTTCCTCGTCGAGGCCGAGACGGAGGTGAACCGCCCCGATCTGGCGCTGGCACCGGACGCCATCGCCGCCATCCGCGCCCACGATTGGCCCGGGAACGTCCGGGAGCTCCGGAACGTGCTCCTGCGGGCGGCTGCGACCGCGCCGAGCCCGGGCATCAGGGCGGAGGACCTCGTGCTCGATCTCGCCGGGCCCGATCCCGCGGCGGCGCCAGCTGCGAGGCCAACGGGTCCCTTGCGAGAGGTGGTGCTCGAATCGGAGCGGGATGCGCTCGTCGCCGCGCTGGACGCATGCGGCTGGAACTTCGCGCGAGCGGCGGACCGGCTGGGAATCTCGCGCATGACGCTCTACCGCCGGCTGCGCAAGTGTGGCGTGACGCGGAAGTCGGCGGGGCAGTGACCCGCCACTGAGACCAAATTCTCGCGCAAAGACGCCAAGTCGCAAAGGAGCCTTCTTGCGGCTTTGCGCCTTTGCGCGAGATTCAACCGGGCTACGCGCCGAACTTGACCCGAAGCAACACCTGCTCGGACGGAGGCAGGCCGTTCAGTCCGGGGCACGAGCCGCCGAGGATCGCCATCACCTCGCGCTGCTCGAGCACGATCCCGTGCGCCAGGAACGTCTTGCCCAGCTCCCCGAGGAGGAGGTTGAAGAGCTTCACCAGCACGGTGCCGACCGCGCCCGCCGCGACCGCCGGCGCCGCCTCCGTGGCGCGGGTGATGGCGCGCCTCATCGGGGAGTAGGCCCCACCCCTTCGCATCGTCGCGCCGGCCACGCCCGGCATCGACGCCGAGAGCGCGATCCGCGATCCGTCCTGGATGATCGCCGCCTCGGGCGAGTCCACGACATCGCCGTCCAGGAATATCGTGGTGATCCGCTCCTTCACATATCCGGGGTCGATCTGCATCTGCTCCGTGAGGAAACTCGACAGCGAGCAACCGGTCACCGCGGGGACGGTGAAGCCCCGCTGGAATAGATCGTTGAATGGCTCGAGCTGCGACTGCTCCAGGGTGAGGGTCAACTCGGTCATTGTCGGTTCTTCAGCCCCCGGTGACGGCTAGGTTGGTCGTGGCGCCGAAGCGGCCCTGCTGCAGGAGGTGCGACGCGGGCTTTGCGCCGATGGACGACGCGATCCGGCGGGAGAGCTCGTCCGCCTGGTCGTCCGCCTGGAGCAGAGGCCGCAGCGGGATCTGCTCGCCGCCGAACAGGCAAAGCCTGAGGTCGCCCGTCGATGAAACGCGCACCCGGTTGCAGGCGTGGCAGAAGCCCTTCGAGTACGGGGCTATGAGCCCGACCCGACCCGCGTGGCCGGCGTGGCCGTAGTACGCCGCCGGACCGTCGCTCTCCTCCTTGGAGAGGCTCGCCCAGCCGCGGGCCTCGAGCTCGCGCCGGACCTCTTCGGCAGGCAGGTGATGCTGCCGGAAGAACTCGCCGTTGTCGCCCGTCTGCATGAGCTCGATGAAGCGCACGGAGAGAGGGACGTCGCGCGCCCACGAGAGGAACCGGTCGAGCTCCAGCTCGCAGAAGCCCTGCAAGAGGACCGCGTTCACCTTGATCGATGGGATGCCCGCCGCGAGCGCGGCCTCGACCCCGGCGATGACGCGCTCGAGGTGAGGGAATCCCGTGAGCCCCGCGAAGCGCTCGGGATCGAGGCTGTCGACGCTGACGTTGAGCGATGTGAGCCCGGCGGCGCGGAGCGCCCCTGCCATCTCGGCGAGCCGGTAGCCGTTCGTGGTCAGCCCGACCCTGCGGACTCCGGCGATGCCGGCGATCCGGCCGACGAGATCGACGAGGTCCTGCCTCGTCGTGGGCTCGCCTCCGGTGAGCCGGACCTTCCAGACCCCGAGTCCGGCGAACGCGCGCGCCAGGCGCTCGATCTCGGCCGCCGAGAGCAGAGCAGAGGTTCCGCGCGGGCAACCATCGGGCAGGCAGTAGACGCAGCGGAAGTTGCACCGGTCGGTGACGGAGAGCCTCAGGTACTCGATGCGACGTCCGAATGCGTCTTTCAAGACTCCTCCCGTCCGCCGACCCAAAAGCATCATTCGGGCCAGGGCCGAAGCCCCTCACGCTCGGCGTAACAACTTGTACTTACAGCGCATTCCAGACGAGGATCAACTCCCGTGAGCCCGTGAGCCGCGCACCCGTCCGTGACATGTCACGGCAATTCACCGCTGAGACCGCAGAGAACGCTGAGCTGTCTTCATCTCTGCGGTCTCTGCTCTGCGGTCTCTGCGCATTCTGCGG
>Ga0209342_10001823_pt1 | contig 23493 bp, 21 predicted proteins | sample RifCSP16_2_FD_184023 | JGI IMG/M metagenome (GOLD analysis project Ga0209342, IMG submission 184023) | Soil microbial communities from Rifle, Colorado - Rifle CSP2_sed 16_2 (SPAdes) (version 2) | ecosystem: Environmental > Terrestrial > Deep subsurface > Rock core/Sediment | place: Rifle... | reverse complement strand
GCCGATGTCACGGCGCGGGCCCGAGCACTCGCGATTCGCCCTCGAGAGCATCCTCGCCGACCTCGAGGCGCTCGTGCGCCTCGAGAGCCCGAGCGACGACGCGGCCGCCGTCTCGCGACTCGCGGCGTGGATCGGCAAGGGGCTGGGCGAACGAGGCGTCGGCTCCGCTCGGCACCCCTGCCCTCCGCGCGGCGACGCGGTCCTGGCGGCGGTCGGCCCCGGCGAGGGCGGCACTCTCCTGCTCGGGCACCTCGACACCGTCTGGCCGGTGGGGACGCTCGTGGACATGCCCTGGCGGGTCGAGGACGAGCGGGCGCTCGGCCCCGGTGTCTTCGACATGAAGGCCGGCATCGCGATCGCGATGGCGGTCCTCCCCGCGCTCGCCGCCGAGCCGGCTCCCCCCGCGGTCTCGCTGCTGCTCGTGCCGGACGAGGAGGGGGGTGGCGCCGCCTCACGGGAGCTGCTGCTCGCGGAGGCCCGCCGGCACCGTCGCGTCCTCGTGCTCGAGCCCTCGCTCGACGGCGCGGCGAAGGTCGCGCGGAAGGGCTGTGGGGTGTTCGAGGTCTCCTTCGCGGGCCGCGCCGCCCACGCCGGCCTGGAGCCGGAGAGGGGGGCCTCCTCGCTCGCCGAGATGGCCCGCTTCGTCCTCTTCCTCGAGGGGGTGGCGGACGCGGAGCGGGGGACGACGCTCGTGGCGACGCGGGCACGGGCCGGCTCCGCCGCCAACGTGGTGCCGGAGAAGGCTCATCTCACCGTGGACGCCCGGGCCTGGTCGCGAGGCGAGGCCGAGCGCGTCACCGCCGCCGTGCGGGGCTATCGGCCGACCGATCCCGGGGTCACGGTGACGGTGGAGGGCGCCTTGGACCGCCCGCCGCTCGAGCCCACGCCCGCCTCGCGGGCCCTCTTCGAGGAGGCCCGGCGTGTGGCGGCCGGGCTTGGCATCGAGCTGGGCGCGGTGCGTGTCGGGGGCGCCTCCGACGGCAACTTCACGGCCGCGGCCGGGATTCCCACCCTCGACGGGTTGGGACCGAGGGGCGGCGGCGCCCATGCCCGCGACGAGCACGTGTTGATCGCAGACCTTTCCCGGCGCGCTTCGTTTCTCGCCGCCCTCGCTGCCGGCCTCGCCCGGGGACGGTAGGAGATCACTCCTGGCTGGCACTCCACCCCGTGCGGAAATACAATCGCCCAGCGACATAGACCGTCGGCAAGGAGGGCACATGGCGCTTTCGCGAGGAGCCAAGATCGCAATCGGCTGTGGTATTGCGGCGGTGCTGGCGGCGGGCGCGGTGGCGACTGTCGTGCTCGGTCTGGCTTGGTGGGGCGTCGGCAAGGCCAAGCAAGTGGCGGAGCAGTTCGAGACGGACCAGAAAGGCGTGGAGGAGGCGCTTGCGAAGGCCAACGCCAATCCTTTCTCGCCTCCCGCGGACGGCGTCGTCCAGGAGGACCGGCTGCTGCGCTTCCTCGCGGTGAGGAAGGCGATCCACGACAACGTCTACCTGAAGCACAAGGACATGATCGAGGCTCAGGCCAAGAAGGAGAACCCCGATCTTTCCGCGCTGGCCAAGCTTCCCTTCATCATCGCCGAGCTGCGAGCAGCGAAGGCCCGCGCCCTGGCGGACGAGGGCATGAGTGAGAACGAGTTCAGCTGGATGTTCCAGACCGTCTACGGAAGCCTGGTGATGGCCGGGATTGCGCAAGAGGGCGGGGGCACGGCCGAGGACACGGGCGAGACGCTCGACATCCCGCCGGCCAACCTGGAGCTCTTCAAGAGGCACCGCGATGAGATCCTGAAGTACACGATGGGCGGCTTGGAGCTGATCCCGTTCTAGAACACCTCTCCGCGCCGAGCAGGGTTGGGGCTCGGCGTGCACCCCGTCTGCGGGCGCGCAGCTTCGAAGCGCAGCGGCGTCCTCGTCGGGGCCCCGCCCGCCGAGCCCCTCGCTTGCTGTAGCGCTAGGGCTACTGCGTCGGCGTCGTCTCTCGACCCGCTCGTGCGCGCGCCCGCAGACGAGGCAGGAGCGCCTCCGCCAGACGGTCGGCGGCCAGCGCGTGACCGGCCCCGCTCCAGTGCGTGTCTTCGGGGAGGTAGACCGGCTCCGCCTGGTGGCGCTGTCGGAGATCGGCAAGGATGTCGAGCACCTCGACCCCCGCCGCCTCCAGAAACCCGCGGAGCCTCCGGTTCGGGAGGTCGAGGTCGAAGTCGCCCGCACGGCCACCGAACCGGGCCAACACCTCGGCGAACACGCGCGCGTCGACCTGCACCTCGTCGGGGATGAGCAGGACCACGAGCGCGACGTCCTTCTGCCGCAGGAGGTCGCGCAGCTCCAGGAGCAGCCGCTCCGTGGCCCGAAAGCCCCGGCGAGAGAGCCGGTCCGGCTGACGGCGGCACGTCTGCAGCCGGCTCCACTCCACCTCCAGGTAGCGGGCACGGTCCGGGCCGCTCGCCGCGCGCTCGGCGGCGTGGACCGTGAGCCGCCGGCGGATGAAGCGGTAGAGGTGGGAGCGGAGAAGCAGGCGCTCGATGCGGCCGAGGGGTACTGTCGTCAACTCGCCGTCGACGACCGCGTAGAACGTGCCGGAAGCGTTCTCGATCACGTCACCGGTGACGAAGAGCCCCAGCACCACCAGGTCCGGAGACAAGCGCAGGCCGAACTTCGCGAGGTGTGCGATCTCCTGTCGGGTGTCGTAGCCGGGGACGCCCGCGTTCAGCACCTCGACCGCAAACGGCAGGGCGGCCCCTGCCAGTCGGCGCTCCAGCAGCTCGAGATAGACCTCATCGGGCGACCGGCGGCCGAAGGTGAAGGAATCGCCGAGGCCGAGGATGCGGAAGCCTCCCGCCGGCTTCCGGGGGGGAAACTCACGACCGCGGAAGCCCCAGGTGTTGGTCTCGATGCCAGAGGAGGCGTATCCGGGGCGCAGGGTGTGGCCGACGTCGGGATCGGACCGGAAGAGACCCCTTCCCGCGTAGGTCCCCTCCTGCGGCGCCGCCACGCGGACGGCGACCTCCAGGCCGGCGAGACCGAGGGCGGTACCGAGGAGCAGCAGGAGCGACTCGGCGAGCCGGCGGCGCAGCAGGAGGGGCAGGGTGAGCCCCGCGCGGGAACCCTAGCTCAGGCGCGGCCCTCAAGCACGGCGATGCGCTGCTCGAGCGGGGGGTGGGTGGCGAGGAGATGGAGCAGGCTCTTCCCCCCCGCGATCTTGAGCGTCGCCATCTCGCGGTTCGAGGTGTCGACCGCCTGCTGGAACGACGCCAGCCTCCGCAGCGCGCCCACCATGCTGCCCCGGCCCGCGAGCTGCGCCCCGCCGGCGTCGGCACGGAACTCCCGCTCCCGCGAGAACCAGGCCGTGATCATCGCGCCCAGGATCCCGAAGGCGATCTGCGCGGCGATGAAGACGACGAAGCTCACGAGCGAGCCGAGCATGGACGGCCCGCGCTCGTCGCGCGAGAGCGCCCCGCGTACGATCGCGGCCACGATGTGCGAGAGGTAGAGCACGAAGGCGTTCACGACCCCCTGGATCAGGGTCATCGTGACCATGTCCCCGTTGGCGATGTGCGTGATCTCGTGGGCAAGGACCCCCTCGATCTCGCCCTTGTCCATCGCCCGAAATAGCCCCGTAGAGACGGCGACGAGGCTCCGCTTGCGGCTGGGGCCGGTGGCGAAGGCGTTGACCTCGGGCGAGTCGTAGACCCCGACCTGGGGCATGGCGAGCCCGGCCTGCTGGGCGAGGTGGCCGACGGTGTTGTGGAGCCAGTCGAGGTCGGCCTGCCCCGTGCGCCCGTCGACGAGGCGCACCCCCATCGACCACTTCGCGATCTGCCGCGACATCAGGAGCGAGACGAACGAGGCGCCCATGCCCCAGACGAGGCAGTAGACGAGGAGGGCGCCCTGGCCCCCCGCGAGGTCGAGGACCCCGAGCGAGCCGAGGACCGCCATCACGATCGACACCATCACCAGGATGGCGATGTTGGTCAGGACGAAAAGGAACACGCGCTTGGCCACGACGGTTCTCCTTGGCAAGAAGACCAGCGGGTCGGAAGCGACCCAACACCATCAGTCTAGCCTGCCCCTGAGACCCCGATCAAGACTCTCCGGCCGCCTTGCGCACAGAGGGGCGAAGATGGGACCCTAGCCGCCCTCATGCGCGACCGCACCGCTCTCTTCGCCGGTCTCCTCTTCCTCTTGAGCGGTGCCGCCGCCCTCGTCTACCAGGTGGCCTGGCAGCGTCTGCTGGCGCTTCACAGCGGGGTGGGCCTCTACTCGGTCGCGATGATCGTCGCCGCGTTCATGGCCGGGCTCGGGATCGGCAGCCGCCTCGGCGGAGCGGCGAGCGCGCGGGTGAGCGCGGGTGCGGCGTTCCGGCTCTTCGCGCTGCTCGAGCTCGCGATCGCCGCCTTCGGGGCGGCGAGCAGCTGGATCTACTACGACTGGCTGTACCCGAGGGCGGTGCACATCGAGAGCCCTTCGTGGACGGGAGGGGTGCTGCACTTCCTGGCCCTCCTCCCCCCGACCGCGCTCATGGGCATGTCGCTGCCGTTCCTCGTCCGCGCGGTCGTGACCGACGTCGAGGGGGCGGGGCGCCGGATCGGGTGGCTCTACGGGATCAACGTGCTCGGTGCGAGCTTCGGCGCCCTCGCCGCTCCCTGGCTCCTCATCCCGCGGAGCGGGCTTCGGGGCGCCGTGCTCGTGGCCGCCGCCGCCAACACCGCGGTCGGCCTGGGGGCGCTGGCGCTCGCCGGTGCCCGCCGACCGGGCGCGCCGGCCACCGAGCCGCCAATCCTGGCCCGTGCCGGCCCCTTTTCGCCCGAGGCGCCCGGCGGCCGCCCCTTCGGCCTGTGGCTCGCCCTCTACGCTCTGTCCGGCTTTGTCGCCCTGTCGCTCGAGATCGTCTGGTTTCGCCTCGTGGACGTGGCCGTGAAGTCCACCGCGTTCACGTTCGGGACCGTCCTCTCCGTCTACCTCCTCGGCTCCGCGGTGGGGAGCCTCTACGGCTCCGCGGGCGTCGCTCGCCTGCGCCGGCCGTTGCGCGCCTTCCTCCTCGCTCAGTGCGGGCTCCTCGCCCTCACTGCGCTCGGCGTCCTCGCCCTCGCCGCCCTCCCCGCCTCCGCGCCCCTCTACCGGTGGTACGTCGAGTACTGGGCGACCCCGGAGTTCTTCGCGTTCGGACACGTCTCCGCGCCCGGCACCGTGGCGCGCCTCTACGTGCTCTTGCCGCTCGTGCTCTTCTTCCTCCCCACCGTGCTCATGGGCTTCTCGTTTCCCGTCCTCCAGCGAGCGGTGCAGGACGAGGTGCGCACGAGTGGACGCAAGGTCGGTCTACTCCAGGCGGGCAACATCGCGGGCTGCATGGCGGGGAGCCTGCTCGTGGGGCTCCTCGCGCTCGCTCACCTGGGGACGCCGGGCACGCTGCGCCTGCTCCTCGTCCTCGGGCTCGTGTTCGCCCTCGTCGGGTGGCGCGAGTACGGGGGCGCGTTCGCCCTTCCTGCCCTCGCCCTCGCTCTCCTCGCGGCGGCGGTGCCGGGGCCGGACGGCCTCTGGAGCCGGCTCCACGGGCTCACCGACCCGTCGACCTTCCGTCTCTTCGACGAAGACGCGACGAGCGTCGTGGCCGTCACCGAGATCCCGGGCCGGGGGCGCTTCTGGCTGTGGGTCAACGGGAAGTCGAACAGCTGGCTGCCCTATGGGGGGACTCACACGCTGCTGGGCGCCCTGCCCGCGCTCGTCCACCCCGGGCCGGTCGACGTGGCGGTCATCGGCCTCGGCTCGGGAGACACCGCGTGGGCCGCCGGGTGTCGCGGGGAGACGCGGTCGGTCACCGTCTTCGAGATCTCCACCCCCCAGCCCCCCATCCTTCGACGGCTCGCGGTGCGTGCCGACCTGCCCGACCTGCGGTCCCTGCTCGTCGACGGCCGGTACCGCGTCCGGCCGACCGACGGGCGTCATGCGCTGGAGGCGGAAGCGGTCCTATACGATCTCATCGAGACCGACGCCATCTGGCCGGAGGTCACCGGGAGCGGCAACCTCTTCTCGCTCGAGTTCTTCACTGCCGCCGCCCGCCGGCTGAAGCCAGGGGGCGTCATGTGCACCTGGGCCCCCACCCCGCGCGTCCACGCGACGTTCGGCGCGGCCTTCCCGCACGTCCTCGTCGCCGAGAACGGGGAGATCCTGATCGGGAGCCTCGATCCGCTGCCGGTCGACGCGGATACCTGGCAGGAGCGGGCGGATGCCGCCCGCTCCTACCTCGGCCGCCGGGCCACACGCAGCGCGCGCTGGGCGCTCCGGCACGCCCGATCCGCCGACCCGCCGCCGCCCATCGCCCTCAACCGCGACCTCTTCCCGCGCGACGAGTTCGCGGTGGATTGAAGGCGAGGCCGGTCCGACCGGCCCGCCGAGGCCTCAGTCGGTCGCCACCTGCGGCCTCACCGCCTCCAGGTTGATCGAGACCTTGACGTCGTCACTGAGCATGAAGCCGCCCTGGTCGAGGACCTTGTTCCAGGAGACGCCGTACTCCTGGCGATTGATCGTGGTCGAGGTGGCGAACCCGATGCGCCGGTTGCCCCAGGGGTCGGTGAGCTCGCCGAGCACGGTGACGGGGAGTGTGATCCGCTTCGTCACCCCGCGCATGGTGAGGTCCCCGGTCACGTCGTAGGTGTCCTTGCCCGTGGGCCGGACCGAGGTGCTCTTGAACGTGATCGCCGGGTGGGTGGCCGCGTCGAAGAAGTCGGCCGAGCGCAGATGCTCGTCCCGCTTTGGCTCGCTGGTGTCGATGCTCGTCGCCTGGATCGTGAACTCGACGGAGGAGTTCTCGGGTCTCTCGCGGTCGATCCGGATCGTCCCCTCAACCTCCTTGAACTTGCCCGTCACCTCGGTCATGAAGTGGCGGACCTGGAAGAGCACCGTCGCGTGCGACTTGTCGACGGTGTACGTCTCCGCGGCCAGGGCGGGGGAGACCGCCATCAGGGCCACGGCCGCAAATGTCAGCTTGGTCTTCATCTTCGTCTTCTCCTGAATCATGCTCCCTTGTCCTCCGGCTTGGAGGACGGGTCAAAGGAAAATCCAGTTCGGGCGCGCACGTTGTCGAGGAGCCGGATGAGCGCCCGCGTCCGCTTGGGGCCGAGGGGCCCGAGCAGGCGATCCCCGGCCTCGGAGACGGGCCGGTCGAGGACGGCGAGCAGCTTCCCTCCCGCGGCGGTGAGGAAGCACAGGATCCGGCGCCCGTCGTGCGGACAGCGCTGGCGCCGGACGAGCCGTTTCTTCTCGAGGCGATCGAGGAGCCGGGTGATCCCCGGGCTCCGCTCGATCATTCGTTCCGCGATCTCCAGGGTGGGGAGGCCTGGCTCGCCCGCGCCCCGCAGGATGCGCAGTACGTTGTACTGCTGGCCGGTGATCCCGTGCGGCTCGACGAGCGTCTCCAGGGCCCGTCGCAGCTCGTCCGCGGTCCGGAGAAGCGTGACCAGCCCCTCGTCGGCCAGAGAGGCGAAGGGCCGCCTCTGCTTGATCTCGTCGCGCACGGAACCCATATGCACCGAAGGTACGGTCAGACACTTAACTAGTCAAGTAAAATACATGACTAGTGATGTAAATCTAGGTCAAGGTTCCGCCAGGGGGCCCGGGCGCAACCACGGGGCGGGCCAGGAGCAGGGGGCGTTGCTGACGTGAGCGGAGGCGACGTGCGGGCCCCCGCGATCGCGCGAGCGGGGTGTCCTATGGCACTTCGCGGACGCCCCCCGCAGGCGACTTCGAAGTCGCTCCGCGGACGTCCCCAAACGCGTCGCACATGAATGAGGACATGCGAGCGCGGAGCGGGGCGCGCGACGCCTCCGCCTCCCGGCTGCACATGGCCTGGGTTACGCGACACTACTCCACGCGGCCACGGGCGGCGACGGGGAACTCCGCCTCCACCCGCTCGCCGCGGACGCCGAGAAGCCGGTCGTGAAGGTTGGCCACCACACAGGCGTGGTTGGGCAGGATGCGCAGGCGCTCGCCGACGCGGAAGGACTCGCCAGGGGCGACCGTGATCACGCCATGCTCCTCCGACAGCCTCTCGATCCGGCTCCCGCGGCCGAGGATCCATCCATGTCCCCCGGGGCGGGGGCGCAGGGGATCGGAGGAGAGCGACTTGCTCCCGGCGTCGACGACCGCTCGGTCCGCCGTGGGCACGCTCACGACGGTCGCGAGGACGGTGAGGGCGCAGTCCTCGAGCGCACAGGTGCCGAGGCTCACCTGGCTGGCGTCGTGGAAGACGTAGTTTCCGGGTCGGCACTCCGTGACCCCCCGCACCGCCATCGCCCCCGCCGCGGTGGGCGTCGAGCCGACCGAGACGTCCTCGATCGGCACGCCGGCCGATCGCAGCTCCGCGGCCACGGCGACCATCGTCTCGCCCTCGGCCCGAGCGACCTCCGCCCGCGCCTCGGCCGTCTCCGCCAGATAGCCGTGGCCGGCGTGGGTGAAAACGCCCCGGAGGCGCAGCCCGGGGAGCTCGGCGAGGCGCCGAGCGAGATCACCCGCGCGTTCGGGGGTGACGCCGACGCGGCGGAAGCCGACGTCGACCTTGAGGAGGACGTCGAGCCGCCGTCCGGCGGCGCGGAACGGCTCGGCAAGGGTCTTCGCCCCCTCGAGGCTGTCGACCCCCACCGCCAGCCGCAGGCGCTCGGCCAGGGCGAGGAGGCGCCGGGCCTTGTCCGCGCCGACGACGGGGTAGGCGAGGAAGAGGTCGTCGAAGCCCGCGTCGGCGAAGACCTCGGCCTCCCCGGCCTTGGCGAGCGAGAGGCCGGCGGCGCCCGCCGCGATCTGCATCCTCCCGATCTCGGGCGACTTGTGGGTCTTGGCGTGGGGCCGCAGGCGCACACCGGCCTCGCGCGCACGGGCGGCCATGCGGGCGAGGTTCCGCTCGAGCACGTCGAGATCGACCAGCGCGGCCGGGGTCGGAAGCTCGCCCAGGGATCGCACCCGCCAAGGCTAGCACCGTCCCTGCTCGGGCTGGAACCGACGCATCACCGCGAATGATGCCTTTGGACGATGGACACAAGCTGAGCGTATGCCTCAATTTGCACGCTCAGATGCGGTCGGACGACTTGGCCCATCGCTTCCGTCGCCACCGGTGAGCCTGGGTATTCCACCCCGAGGCCGTTTTCGTCCCGCGTCAAACGAGGAGGCGGGCATGAGCGATTCCGAGAGCTGGTTCATCCAGGAGCTCGAGAGCCGCGGCGTCTCACGCCGCGACTTCGTCGGCTTCTGCACGGCCATGGCGGCCGCGCTCGCGCTGCCGCGCACGGCCGCGGCCCGCATCGCGGCCGAGATCGAGAAGACCGAGAAGCCCATCCTGGTCTGGCTCGAATTCCAGGACTGCGCGGGCAACACCGAGTCCTTCCTGCGCGCGAGCCGTCCCACCGTCGCCGAGATCGTCCTCGACACGCTCTCCGTCGACTACCACGAGACGATCATGGCCGCCGCCGGTCACCAGGCGGAGGCCGCGCTCGCGAAGACGGTGAAGGAGCGCGCCGGCCGCTACCTGGTCGTGGTCGAAGGCTCGATCCCCACCGGGGCGAACGGGGCCTACTGCACGATCGGCGGTCGCTCCGCGCTGCAGATCGCGCGCGAGGTATGCGGCGCCGCCGCCGCCACCATAGCCATGGGCACCTGCGCCACCTTCGGCGGGCTGCCGGCGGCCTCTCCGAACCCGACGGCGGCGCTGGGGGTGGCGGACGCCGTCCCCGGGGTGAAGAACCTGATCAACCTCTCCGCCTGCCCCGCCAACGTCGAGAACCTGACCGCGCTCATCGTGTACTTCCTGGCCTTCAAGCACTGGCCGCCGCTGGATGCGTGGCGTCGTCCGCTCTTCGCCTACGGCAAGTCGATCCACGACAACTGCGAGCGGCGTGCGCACTACGACGCCGGCCAGTACGTCGAGGCCTGGGGCGACCCCGGACACCGCACCGGCTACTGCCTCTTCAAGATGGGCTGCAAGGGCCCGGTGACCTTCCAGAACTGCCCCAACGTCCGGTGGAACGACGGGACGAACTGGCCCATCGGCTGCGGGCATCCCTGCATCGGCTGCGCGGAGCCGGATTTCTGGGACAAGATGACGCCCTTCTACCAGCACCTCCCGAACGTGCCCGGCTTCGGCGTCGGGGCGACCGTGGACAAGGTTGGCATCTGGGCCACGGTGGGCGTGGGCGCCGCGTTCGCCGCCCACGGCTTCGTGTCCCTCGGCAAGAGGTGGTGGCAGGCCGAGCACCATCCCGCGGCGCGTGAGAAGGCGGAGGAGAAGGAGCGGCGCGAAGCCGGTGAGCAGAAAGGGGGCCCGTCATGACGCACGTCGTCGTCGATCCCGTCACCCGGATCGAGGGACACCTCCGCATCGAGGCGGAGGTGGACGGTGGCCGCGTCAAGGAAGCCTGGTCGTCCTCGACCATGTTCCGGGGGGTGGAGCTCATCCTGAAGGGCCGCGACCCCCGCGACGCCTGGGCCTTCACGCAGCGGATCTGCGGCGTGTGCACGACCGTGCACGCGATCGCCTCCATCCGCGCGGTCGAGAACGCGATCGGGGCGACGCCACCCGCCAACGCGCGGCTCCTCCGCAACCTGATCATCGCCTCCCAGTGCGTCCAGGACCACGTGGTCCACTTCTACCACCTGCACGCGCTCGATTGGGTGGACATCGTCTCCGCCCTCAAGGCGGACCCGGCGAAGACGGCCGGCCTCGCCCAGTCGATCTCCGACTGGCCGCTCTCGAGCCCGACCTACTTCGCGGCCGTCCAGAACCGCATCAAGGGCTTCGTGGGGCGCGGGCAGCTCGGCCCCTTCGCCAACGCCTACTGGGGCCACTCCGCCTACAAGCTGCCCCCCGAGGCCAACCTCATGGCGGTCGCCCACTACCTGGAGGCCCTCGACTGGCAGCGGGAGATCATCAAGATCCACGCCATCCTCGGCGGCAAGAACCCTCACCTGCAGAGCTTCCTCGTGGGCGGCATGGCGACGCCGCTCGACCCCGACCAGCAGGCCGCGATCAACGCCGGCTCCATCGCCGCGATCCGATCCCTCATGCAGAAGGCCCGGGACTTCGTGGCCCGGGTCTACATCCCCGACCTCCTGGCGGTGGCATCGTTCTACAAGGAGTGGGCCGGCTACGGGGCGGGAGTCGGAAACTACCTCGTCTACGGCGAGTACCCGGAGGACGACGCCAAGCAGCCGACCTTCTTCCTCCCCTCCGGGGTCATCCGCAACCGCGACCTCTCGAAGGTCGAGCCATTCGACCAGCAGAAGATCACCGAGCACGTCAAGCACTCCTGGTACGAGTACGCGGGAGGAGACGACCAGGGGCTCCACCCCTGGAGCGGCGAGACCCAGCCCACCTACACCGGGCCCGAGCCACCCTACGAGCGGCTACAGACCGACGGGAAGTACAGCTGGCTCAAGGCGCCACGCTACGACGGCGAGCCGATGGAGGTCGGACCGCTGTCGCGGATGCTCGTCGCCTACGGCTCCGGCCACCCCCGCGTCAAGGAGCTGGTCGGCACCGTGCTCACCAAGCTCGGCGTCGGGCCGGCCGCCCTCTTCTCGACCTTGGGGCGCGTCGCCGCCCGCGGCATCGAGACGCTCGTCCTCGCGGAGCGTATGGAGACGTGGCTGGACCAGCTGACCGCCAACATGGAGCGCAACGACCTGCGGATCCACGACAACGCGAAGTGGGACCCCTCGAGCTGGCCGAAGGAGTGCTCCGGGGCCGGCTTCCACGAGGCCCCCCGCGGGGCGCTCGGGCACTGGGTGCATATCAAGGACGGCACCATCGTCAACTACCAGTGCGTCGTCCCCAGCACGTGGAACGCGGGCCCCCGGGACGCCGGCGGCAAGCGTGGTCCCTACGAGGAAGCCCTCCTGGGCACCCCGGTCGCCGACCCCGAGCAACCGCTCGAGATCCTGAGGACCGTACACTCGTTCGACCCCTGCATGGCCTGCGGCGTCCACGTCGTGGACGCGAAGCGGCGCGAGCTCGCGCGAGTGAGGGTCTCATGAGCGCCACCACCCTCCATCCGGGCCGGACCAAACCCTCGGTGTGCCGCTATCCCGGGGAGCTGGTCCGGGTCTACGTCTGGGAATGGCCGGTGCGGATGACGCACTGGTGTACGGCCTACGCGATCCTGTTCCTGGCGGTGACGGGCTTCTACATGGGCAACCCCTACATCCAGGTCACCGGGGCGGCCGGGCAGCACTTCGTCATGGGGTGGATGAAGACCATCCACTTCTGGGCGGCGACCGTGTTCGCCCTCTCCGTCGTCTCGCGGATTCTGTGGATGTTCATGGGGAACACCTACTCGAGGTGGGACAAGTTCGTCCCCATCGCCGGGCGTCGCCTGACCGGGCTCCTGGCCAGCCTGCGCTACTACCTCTTCCGCCTGCGCCAGCCGCCCGGCTTCGTGGGCCACAACCCCCTCGCCGGCTTCACGTACCTGTTCGTGTTCGCGCTGTTCCTCCTGATGATGGCGACGGGGCTCAGCCTCTACTCGATGAGCGCGCACGTGGAGTCGCCCTTCCGGGTCTTCCGCTTCCTGCTTCCGATCGTGGGCGGACCCCAGACCGCCCGCTTCCTGCACCACCTCGGGATGTGGGGGATCCTGGCCTTCGCCGTGCATCACGTCTACAGCGCGGTGCTCATGTCCCAGGTGGAGGCCCGGGGGACGGTGGAGTCGATGGCCTCCGGCTACAAGTTCGTGCCCTGTGAGGACCTCGTCTACTCCGGCTACCGGTTCGTCGACCACAAGGATGCCTGATCGGCCCGTTCCGCTCCTGGTCCTGGGCCTCGGCAACGTCCTGTGCGGGGACGACGGGCTGGGCGTCGCCGCCGTCCACCTGCTCCTCCGGCGCCATCGCCCGCCGGCGGACGTCTCGGTGCTGGACGGCGGGACGCTCGGCCTCTCGCTCCTGCCGCACCTCGAGGACGCGCGGGCCGCCATCCTCGTCGACGCGATCCGGGGGGAGGGACCGCCGGGCTCGCTCGTCCGCCTCGAGGGTGAGGACGTCGCGCCGGCGGTCGCGGCGCGGCTGTCGGTCCACCAGGTCGGGGTCGTGGATCTCCTCGACGGCGCGCGGTGGCACGACCGCTGCCCGGACCCCCTCGTCCTCCTCGGGGTGATCCCGAGGAGCCTCGGCCTGGGGGTCGGCCTGTCGCCTCCCGTCGAGGCGGCGCTGCCCGCCCTCGTGGAGCGCATCGTGGCGGAGGCGGCCCGGCTCGGCCACGCTTTCACGCCGAGGTCGATCGATGAGCCGGCTGCCGGCGGTCCTTCTCCTTTCGCTCGCGCTCTCGGCCTGTAGGGGAGAGGACTCCGACCTTCCTCCCGCCTACCGGCGGCTGGAGGTGCCGGAAGAGCACCTGCGTTCGAGCGAGGTCCGGGCGCGCGGCCGTCAGCTCTTTGTGCGGAACTGCGCACTCTGCCACGGGGAGCGGGCTGACGGCCGGGGTGCGCGCAGCGAAGGTCTCGCCCGCCGTCCCGCCGACTTCACCCATCCCGCGTGGAGGGGGCGCGCGTCGCCGCGCCGGGTCTTCTACGCGCTGCGCGAGGGCGTGCGGGGGACACCCATGCCGAGCTTCCGGGGGGCCTTCGACGAGGACGAGACCTGGGACCTCGTGGCCTACGTGCTCTCGGTGGCGGCCGGGGGGCACGCCGAGGCTCGCGAATTGCCTAAAACAAACGAGCCAACGGAATGATGCAAGGGGGGGATGGACCCCGAGCCCCCCGTCAGGCGAGCCTGGCCTAGGCGGACCCGACGTTGAGGAGTTGCCGGCCACTGGCATGCCGACCATGAGTCTCGAGGGCCGTCGGATCGAGGTCCGGGGAACGGTGCAGGGCGTCGGCTTCCGCCCGTTCATCCACCGCCTCGCGGGCGAGGAGAGGGTCTCGGGCTGCGTGCGCAACGACGCCCGCGGCGTGACGATCGAGGCCTTCGGCAGCCCGGAGGCGCTCTCCCGGTTCCTCCGCCGCATCGAGGCCGAGCTGCCCCCCGCGGCCGACGTGCGGGAGCTGCGGGCGGAGGCGATCGACCCCGAGGCCAGGGAAGGGTTCGAGATCGTGGCGAGCCAGGGAGAGGGCGAGCGGCGGGTGTCGATCCCTCCCGACCTCGCCACCTGTCCCGAGTGCCTGCGCGAGGTCCAGGACCCCGCTGACCGGCGGCACGGCTACCCCTTCACGAACTGCACCCACTGCGGGCCGCGGTACACGATCGCCCGCGACGTGCCGTACGACCGCGCGGCCACCTCGATGGCCGGCTTCCGCATGTGCCGGCGATGCGCGGGGGAGTACGAGGACCCGCGCGATCGGCGCTTCCACGCGCAGCCGAACGCCTGCCCCGACTGCGGACCGCGCCTGAGGCTCCTCGACGCGTCGGGCGACCTCCTCGCGGGCGAGCCGATCGCGGAGTCGGTCCGGGCCCTCCGCGAGGGACGGATCGTGGCGGTCAAGGGGCTCGGGGGCTATCACCTCGCGTGCGACGCTACTTCCCCCGAGGCCGTTCGTCGCCTGCGGGAGAGGAAGAAGCGGGACGAGAAGCCGTTCGCGGTGATGATCAGGGATCTTGGCGACGCGGAGCGGCTGGCCTTCGTCGGCGAGGAGGAGGAGCGGCTCCTCCGCTCGGTGGAGCGACCGATCGTCCTCCTTCGCCGACGTCCCGGGGCCTGGCTCGCCGGCGAGGTGGCGCCGGGCAATCCGCTCGTCGGTCTTTTCCTGTCCTACACGCCGCTTCACCACCTGCTGCTCTCACAGGTGGGCCGGCCGCTCGTCATGACCTCGGGGAATCTGTCCGAGGAGCCGATGGCGTCGCGAGACGAGGAGGCGCGCGAGCGACTGGGCGGCATCGCCGACGTCTTCCTCGCCCACGACCGGGAGATCGAGAACCGCTGCGACGACTCGGTCGCGCGCGTGATCGCCGGGCGGGCTACCCTCCTCCGCCGATCGCGCGGCTACGTGCCCCGTCCGATCCCGCTCCCGCGACCCGTGGCGCGCCCCGTCCTCGCGTGCGGGGCGCACCTCAAGAACGCCTTCTGCCTCGCCGCCTCCGACCAGGCCTGGCTCGGGCCGCACGTGGGCGACCTCGACAACCTCGAGGCCGGCCGGGCCTTCGAGGAGCAGGTCGAGCGTCTGCAGCGCTTCCTCGGAATCCGGCCCGAGGTCATCGCCCACGACCTGCACCCCGACTACTTTTCCACCGGCTACGCAATGCGTCGGCCGGAGCCGGTCAAGGTGGCCGTCCAGCACCACCACGCCCACGTCGTGTCCGCGATGGCGGAGCACGGCCTCCCGGGGCCGGTCCTCGGGCTGGCCTGGGACGGCACCGGCTGGGGCACCGACGGCACGGCGTGGGGGGGAGAGCTACTCCGGGCGAGCTACGGCGGCTTCGAGCGCGTGGCCACGCTCCGACCCCTGCCCCTCGCTGGCGGTGACGAGGCGATCCGGCAGGTCTGGCGGATCGCCCTCGCCGCGCTCGACGACGCGTTCGAGGGCGCGCCGCCGCTCGAGGCCCTCGCCCTCTTCCGTGAAATCCCCGCTCGCGACCGGGCGGTCGTGCGCCAGATGATCGCGAAGGGAGTGCGATCTCCGCTCGCGCACGGCGCCGGGAGGTACTTCGACGCCCTCGGGGCCCTCGGGCTCGTCCGGGCGCGCGCCACCTACGAGGGCCAGGTGGCGCTCGAGTGGAACCTCGCCGCGGACGAGGAGGAGGCGCGCGCCTACCCGTTTGCGCTCGACGAGAGAGACGGCGTCCTCGAGGCGGACCTCCGCCCGCTCGTCCGGGGAGCGGTGGAGGACCTCGTGGCCGGCGCCTCGGCGGCGACGGTCTCGGGCCGCTTCCACAACGCCATGGCCGACGTGGCGGCGGCGATGGTCCGCCGGGCGGCCCGAGATCGCGGGCGTCTGCCTGTCGTCCTGAGCGGTGGCTGCTTCCAGAACGCGCGCCTCGCGGAGGGCGTCCTCCGGCGTCTCGCGGGGGAGTTCGACGTCCGTCTCCACGAGCAGGTTCCGCCCGGTGACGGGGGGATCGCGCTCGGGCAGGCGGTCGTGGCCGATGCGGTGACGAGCGGAATCGGAGGGTCCTGAGCCCATGTGCCTCGCGGTGCCGGGGAAGGTGGTCGAGATCACGGGCGAGGCGCAGCTGCGCATGGGCCGGGTGGACTTCGCCGGTGTCCAACGGCAGGCCTGCCTCGCCTACGTGCCCGAGGCGCAGGTCGGGGACTGGGTGCTCGTGCATGTCGGCTTCGCCATCTCGAGGATCGACGAGGAGGCGGCGCGGGAGACGCTGCGGACCCTCGCCGAGATCGGCGCGCTCGCGGAGGTCGCAGCGGGCGAGCCACCGGTCGGGACGGCAGAGACGGGAGGGCCGGATGGGGTTCCCTGACGTCGTCCAGCTCGCACACGGGGGAGGGGGCATGCTCACCGCCCGACTCATCGAGACCGTCTTCGCCCCTGCCTTCCGCAACCCCTATCTCGAACCGCTCGGGGATGGCGCCGTCTTCCCCTTCGGGGGCGAGCGTCTCGCCTTCACCACCGACACCTTCGTCGTCAAGCCGATCGTCTTCCCCGGAGGCGACATCGGCTCGCTGGCCGTGCACGGGACGGTGAACGACCTGGCGATGTGCGGGGCGGAGCCGCTCGTCCTGAGCGCGGGCTTCGTGCTCGAGGAGGGCTTCCCCCTTCGCGAGCTGGAGCGCGTCGTCCGCTCGATGGCGGAGGCGTGCGCAAGCGTGGGCATCCCGATGGTGACGGGCGACACAAAAGTGGTCGACCGCGGCAAGGGCGACGGGGTCTACGTCAACACCTCGGGCGTCGGACGCGTCCGCGACGGCGTCCACGTCGGTCCCCGCTGCGCCCGGCCGGGAGACGCCGTGCTCGTCTCCGGCCCGGTGGGGGACCACGGTATCGCGGTCATGGCGGCACGGGAGGGGATCGACTTCGAGACGGCGCTGGTTTCCGACTCCGCCCCCGTGCTCGAGGCGGTGCGGGCCCTGCTCGACGCCGTCCCTGACACCCACGTCCTGCGCGACCCGACGCGGGGTGGCCTCGCCACTGCCCTCGCCGAGATCGCCCTCTCCTCGAAGGTCGGCATTCGCCTCGAGGAGGGGGAGATACCGGTGCGCGACGAGGTCCGGGGGGCGTGCGAGCTGCTCGGCTTCGACCCGCTGTATGTGGCCTGCGAGGGGCGCTTCCTCGCCGTCGTTCCCGGCGAGCGGGCCGAGGTCGCGCTCGCCGCCATCCGCTCGCGCCCCGGTGGGGAAGGGGCGCGCCGCGTGGGCGCCGTCGTGCCCGAAGACCCCGGGCGCCTCGTGCTCCGGACGCGGATGGGCAGCCACCGGCTTCTGGAGCGGCTGTCGGGAGAGCAGCTGCCGAGGATCTGCTGATGCACGAGTACTCCCTCGTCCGGGCCCTGGCCGACCGAGTCCTCGATGAGGCCCGCGCGCGCCAGGCGACGGCCGTGCACCGTCTGGCGGTGCGGATCGGCGCCCTCTCCGGGGTCGAGCCCGAGCTGTTCGCGACCGCGTTCACCCTGTGCCGGGAGGGTCTGCTCTCCGGGGCCGAGCTCGACATCCGCCGCTCGGAAGCGGCGTGGGCCTGTCCGCAGTGCGGGGAGAGGATCCCCGCCGGGAGCGCGCTGCGGTGTGTCGGCTGCGACCGGCCGGCGCGCCTCGTCTCCGGGGACGAGATCCTGCTGGAGCGCATCGAGATGGAGGTGCCCTGATGTGCGACACCTGCGGCTGCGGCGACATGCGGATCGTCTCCTTGGAGGTCCAGGACCGCATCCTGGCCGCGAACGACCGCACCGCCGCCCACAACCGCGAGCATTTCGTCGAGCGGGGTGTCTTCGCCGTGAACCTGATGGGCTCGCCGGGCTCGGGGAAGACGGCCGTGCTCGAGGCCACGGCGCGGGCGCTCGGGGCCAGGAGCCGTCTGGGGGCGATCGCGGGCGACCTCGAGACCGACCGCGACGCGGAGCGGCTGCGGGCGGCGGGCGTGCCGGCGGCCTCGATCACGACCGGCTCCGCATGCCACCTCGACGCGGAGATGGTGCACCGCGCGCTGCACGGCTTCCCGTGGCGTGAGCTCGACTATCTCTTCGTCGAGAACGTCGGCAACCTCGTTTGCCCCGCCGTCTACGACCTCGGCCAGGCGGTGAACGTCGTCGCCCTCTCCGTCACCGAGGGCGAAGACAAGCCGCTGAAGTACCCGGTCATGTTCCGCAAGGCCGACCTCGTGCTCCTGACCAAGGTGGACCTGCTCCCGCACCTCGAGCTGCGGATTCCGGAGCTCGAGGAGGCGCTGGGGCGTGTGATGCCGCAGCCGGCACTGCTCCGGGTCTCCGCGCGGACGGGCGAGGGCGTGGGGGGGTGGGTGTCGTGGCTCGAGACGCGCCGTCGCGGCCTCGGCCGTGCCATGATAGCCGCGACCGGTGAAGGCGTGCGGCGGGAGACACCATGAACGAGCAGGGTCTTCTCTGGGCGCTCGCGGCCACGGCGGCCGCCGTGGGCGCCCTGCACTCGATCGCCCCTGACCACTGGGTGCCGTTCACCGCCGTGGCCCGCGCCCGCGGGTGGACGGCGGGCCGCACCGCCCAGGTCACGCTCCTGTGCGGTTTCGCCCACGTGACGGTGTCGGTGGTGCTCGGCCTCCTGGCCCTCGTCCTCGGGCGGGAGGTGCTGGAGGCCTTCGGGGCCCGCCTGGAATCGGTCGCGGGCATCCTCCTCGTCGGTTTCGGGCTCGTCTACGGCCTCCTGGGCCTGCGGCGGGCGGCGGGCCGCCGGCTCCACGGCCACAGCCACGCCCACTACGACCACGTCCACGACCCCTCCCGGGCCACCGTGGCCGGGCTCTTCCTGCTCTTCGCCGCCGACCCCTGCGTGCGGCTGATCCCGATCATGATCGCGGCGGCGCCGCTGGGGTGGGCCCCTCTCACGGCTCTGATCGCGATCTACGAGGCGGCGACGCTCTCCGCCATGGTCGCGATCGTGCTGCCGGCGCGCGCGGGGGTGGTGCGCGCCCTGCAGGCCCCCTGGCTCGATCGCTACGGGGACGCCGTCGCCGGCGCCGCGATCGTGGCCACCGGCATCGTCGTGTCCGCGCTGGGCTTCTAGACCCCCCACGGCATCGGCTTCGGTTAGACTCTGTGGCGTCCCCCGCTCGGGAGCGCGACGGGAGGCGAGCATGGCGAGCGCAAGCATTGCCCTGAGCCCGGCCCTGACCCGTCAGGGCCGCTGGCTGATCAGCCCCGCCTACGATCTGGCCTTCATCACCTTCTCGGCGGTCCTCGTCCTGTTCCCCCAAGTCTCTTTCCTGCTGCTCGGCAAGAACATCTACGTGGACCTGGCGGTCACGCTCCTCATCGGGGGACCTCATCTCTTCGCGACCTACACCATGACCTTCATGGAGCCGCGCTTTCGCGAGCGCTGGCCACGCTACACGCTGGGCGCGTTCTTGCTCCCGCCGCTGATCGTCACCCTCGCCGTCGTCAACCTCACGCTGCTCGTGACCGTGTTCTTCTTCTGGGCGTCCGTCCACGTCATCCACCAGGTCGCCTACATCACCGATGCCTACCGCATGAAGGACCCGCGGGGCTGGACCTGGACGGGGCGGGTCATCGACTACGGGCTGCTGGCGACGGCCCTCTACCCGATCGCCACCGAGAAGCTCATTGCCGGTCACTTCGTCACCGGGGGCCGGGTGCTGCTCTTCCCCGAGTTCCTCAAGCAGCCCTGGGTGCCCTGGCCGGTGTGGGCGGCCTTCCTCTTCTTCGCCGGGGCGTGGGTTGTCAAGACGCGGGAGGACTGGCAGGCGGGGCAGCTCAACGTCGGCCGGGCTCTTCTCGTCGGCCTCTCCGCCGTTCTCTTCTTCTTCACCCCCATGCTCTCCAACCTCGACGTCGCCTTCCAGGGCCTCAACACCTGGCACAGCTTCCAGTACCTGGCGGTCGTCCTGTACCTCAACCGCTATCGGTCGGCGAGGGGCCTCATCGGATCCGAAGTCGTGGAAAGGGTGTCGCGGCGCGGGTGGACGCTCTACGCGCTGTGTCTTTTCTGCACGGTGCTCACGGCGGCGCTCTACTTCCTCGTGCTGACCATCGTCGTGAAGGCCGGGGCCTTCGCGACGGGGGGACCCTTCCGCATGCTGCTCGTGGGGGAGATCCACGCCGGGCAGCACTTCTTCGCCTTCTACAGCGTGATCCTCTCGTTTCTGCTCATCCACTACTACTTCGATCACTTCATCTTCCTCCAGCGCGATCGCGTGATCACACCGAGCTTCGCCGAGACATGAGGAACTCCCCGCGCCGCAGGGGCGGTCCCACCGAGTTCGCGGTCTGGGGCTGCCGCGGCTCGCGAAGCCTGCTGCCCCCTCGCTCCGCCATCGGCAACCACACCTCCTGCTACTCGCTGCGCCATGGGAGGGACCTCATCGTGCTGGACGCCGGACGCGGGCTCGCCGCCCTGGCCTCGGCGATGGGCGTCGGCGGGGGACGGGGCCGGGTGCGCAGGGTGCTCGTCCTCGTCGGCCACGCGCATCTCGACCACTGGGAGGGGCTCAAGGACGCGGAGTGGTTCTGGAGAAAAGGCAACCGGCTCGAGGTGCGGATTTTGGGGCCCGCGGAGGCGATCCGCGTCATCCGTGGCGCCTTCCGACACCCCTCCTACGTCTCGCTCGAGCTGCTGTCGGTCGGGACCGCGCGCCATGTCCGCTGGGGTGTCCTCGGCCCGGGTCGCACCCGGACGCTCGACGGCTGGAGGATCCGCGCGACGCCGCTCCGGCATTACAGCGGCGACGAGCGCCGGCGCTTCTGGCTGGAGGCCCTCGGCTTCCAGGTGACGGCGCCGGACGGGGCCACCGTGGCCTACATCTCCGACCACGAGCCCACGCGGCAGACGCGCCGGGGGGAGCGGGCGCTGCTCGAGTCCGCGCACCTCGCGGTCTACGACACCCACTTCCCCGACCTGCGCCACCACAAGCACGGCCACGGCTCGCAGGAGCACGCGGCGGCCATGGCGCGCGCCCACCCGGGCGTCCTCGTGCTGGCCGGGCACCACGGCCCGACGCTGAGCGACGCGCAGATCCTCGCCGCGTACCGACGGCATCGCCGGGGCGCGCCGAACTTCGCGCTCGCGGTCGAGGGGGCCACCTACCGCTGGAACGGCCGCGCCTTCCGTCCCCGGAGTGCCGCCCGGCGTGGGGCGCGACGGTGAGCGACCCCAGGCTGGACGCCCGGGCCCGTCTGCGCCACGACCTCCGGACCCCGCTCCACCAGATCATCGGCTACGCGGAGCTGTTGGAGGAGGACGCCCGGGAGCGCGGACAGGAGGATCTCATCTCCGACCTCGGGAAGATCCGCGAGGCCGCCCGCCGCGCCCTGGAGGCCGTGGACGACGCCGTCCCTCCCACCTCGGGGCCGGAGGGGCCTCCGGTCGTCTTTCAAGAGAGCCCACCGGAATCGGCGTCGCTGGCTCCCGAGGCCGCGCCGCCCCCGCCGGCGATGGTGTCCGGTCCCGCCCGCGTGCTCGTGGTCGACGACAACGAGCTGAACCGCGACATGCTCTCGAGGCGGCTTGGTGCCCGAGGCTTCGCGGTCGAGGTGGCGGAGGACGGGGGGACGGCCCTCCGCCGGCTCGAGCCGGGTGGTTTCGACGTCGTCCTCCTCGACGTGATGATGCCGGGGCTGACCGGGCTCGACGTGCTGCGTCGGGTGCGGGAGCGGTGGCCGGCGTCCGACCTGCCGGTGATCATGGCCACCGCCAGGGACACCTCGCAGGACGTCGTCGAGGCCCTGAGCCTGGGCGCGAACGACTACGTCACCAAGCCACTCGACTTCGCAGTGGTCCTGGCGCGGATCGAGGCCCAGCTCGCGCTGAAGCGGCAGAAGGAGGAGATCCGGCGCCTCGCCGACGACCTCGAGGTCCGCAACCGCTTCATCCGACGGCTCTTCGGCCGCTACCTCAGCGAGGAGGTCGTCTCCGACCTGCTGGCCTCGCCGGACGGACCGCGGCTCGGGGGCGAGCAGCGCAAGGTGACGCTGCTCATGTCCGACCTCCGGGGCTTCACCCTCCTGACCGAGGGGCTGGCCCCGGAGCAGACCTTGCGGCTCCTCAACTCCTACCTCGGGGCGATGGCGGACGTGATCCTCGCCCACCAGGGCATGATCGACGAGTTCGTGGGGGACGCGATCCTAGCCATCTTCGGGGCGCCGCTCGTGCGCCCCGACGACGCGCGCCGGGCCGCGAGCTGCGCGGTGGCTATGCAGGTGGCCCTGGACGAGCTCAATCGCCGCAATCAGGCGGAGGGGCTGCCACGCCTCGAGATGGGCGTCGCCGTCCACACCGGCGAGGTCATCGTCGGTAACATCGGCTCCGAGCGGCGGACGAAGTACGGGGTGGTCGGGAGCGCGGTCAACCACGCGGGCCGGATCGAGTCCTTCACCGTCGGGGGGCAGGTGCTGATCTCGGAGGCGACGCTGCGGGAGACGAGCGATTCGGTGAGGGTGGGGGCGCGGCTCCAGATCGACGCCAAGGGCACGCGCGCCCGGCTCGTCGTCTACGACCTGCGCGCGGTCGGGGAGCTTCGGATGCCCGACGCGGGCGAGGAGCTGGTGACGCTCGGGACGCCGGTGGTGGCCCTCTGCCACGTCGTCGAGGGCAAGAGGGTGGAGGCGGAGGCCTTCGGGGCGCGGCTCGTGGAGCTGTCGGTCAAGGGCGGGACGCTGCTCACGCCGCGTGGGCTGCGCGTGCTCTCGAACCTCAAGCTCGAGCTCCGGCCCGAGGGGGGCCCGCCGCTCGAGCTCTACGCCAAGGTCGTCTCCTCGAGCGACGACGGGCGGGTGTCCGTGCGCTTCACCTCGCTGTCGGCCCCGGTCGAGGCCTGGGTGCGCGACACCGTCGTCGCCGCCGGCAAGACCTGAGCGGGCTCGGGGGTCGCGCTCGCGCGCTCGGGCCTGACCGACCCGGACGGAATCGGCATTCAGTGCGCCACGAAGGCGCGAAGGGACGGTGAGTGAGAGTCTCACCCGGGGAGTTTTCGGTGCACCCCGGTAGCAACTCGAGCGTGGGAACGGGGGACTGTGACCACGAAGCCTTGAGTGAAGCCCACCATGGGTGGGTGAGCGAACCCACGGGCCGTAACGCGAGTGAATCCTGAGCAGGCCTCGAAAGGTATGACGTGGACGCCGACCCGCCTGAATGCCGGGGAAGGCCGAAGCGGGAGGGGGAAGGAACCGAAGTGTGCCCTCTTTCGGTCCACCGGGGTAATGGGAACGGCACGTGGGGAAGGCCCGTTGACGCAACGTGGGAGACCCGCTTGGGATGGGAGGTCGCGACTCCCGAGGCCAGCGAAGCTGGCGGTCCTGGCGGGAGTCGGAGAGGCCCATGGTACCGAGGAAGCCGCTATTGACACCTGCGTAACTAATGTCCTAATATGCGGAGTCACGGAGGTTGCATGCGACCTCACGGAACCCCGCAAGAATTGGAAAATCGTAGACTCCG
>Ga0209342_10001818_pt1 | contig 23515 bp, 22 predicted proteins | sample RifCSP16_2_FD_184023 | JGI IMG/M metagenome (GOLD analysis project Ga0209342, IMG submission 184023) | Soil microbial communities from Rifle, Colorado - Rifle CSP2_sed 16_2 (SPAdes) (version 2) | ecosystem: Environmental > Terrestrial > Deep subsurface > Rock core/Sediment | place: Rifle... | reverse complement strand
AAGCGGAGATCCGTGCATTGCATACATGATCAGCCCGAATCGCACATTACCGGTTGCTCTTACAAAGAAGCTGTTCAAACGGTAGCAGGGAGAGAGAGAAAGAACGGAAAGGCATCAAACTTTTGCCAGCATGTCTGATTCTTCTTCCTGAAATTCCGTGGCGCCGTTCTTGAGCGACACGACGATCTTGCTTGCGTCCTTGAACTTTCCGCGGAGTATTTCTTCCGACAGCGGGTCTGCTATGAATTTCTGGATGGCGCGCCGCATGGGTCTGGCGCCATAGGTCGGCTGATAGCTCTCCTCGATGAGCCACTCCTTCAAGTCCTGAGTCACCTCCAGGTGGATGCTGTAGTTCTCGTGTACGTGCGTGTTGAGCTCCGTCACGAGGATATCCACGATCTCTAGGAGGTGTTCCTTGGTGAGAGGATGGAAGACGACAACGTCGTCGATCCTGTTCAAGAACTCGGGATTGAACGCCCTCTTCAACTCAGACATGACGCTCCCTCGCATTTTGTCGTACTGGTTCAGGGTATTATCCTTCTGAAATCCGAGGGGGGTGTCCTTTTCAATGATCCGCGCGCCGAGGTTGGAGGTCATGATGATGACCGTGTTCCTGAAGTCCACCTTTCTGCCGTAGTTGTCGGTCAGATATCCGTCATCGAGGACCTGCAGGAGCATATTGAAAACATCGGGGTGCGCCTTTTCTATCTCATCAAAGAGCACCACCGAGTAGGGCCGGCGTCTGATCTTTTCCGTAAGCTGACCGCCTTCATCATATCCGACATATCCCGGAGGGGCCCCCACGAGCCTCGATGAGCTGAACTTCTCCATGTATTCGGACATATCGACGCGGATAAGCGCCTCTTCGCTGTCAAAGAGGAACACGGCGAGCGTCCGGGCGAGCTCGGTCTTGCCCACGCCCGTGGGTCCCAGAAAGATAAACGACCCGATGGGCTGCTTGCGCGTCTTGAGGCCCACGCGGGAGCGCCGGATCGCGCGTGAGACCGCGGCAATGGCTTCGTTCTGTCCGATGATCCTCTTGTGAAGCTCTTCCTCCATGCGGAGGAGCCGGGACGACTCTTTTTCCTCGATCCGTGAAAGCGGAATGCCGGTGATGTTCGATACGACGATGGCAACTTCTTCCTCGCTGATCACCGGAATGTTCTTTTCCTGAGAATCTTTCCAGTCCTTGTGGATGCCGTCCAGAACCTCGCGCAGACGGCTTTCCTCCTCGCTGATGGATTCAACCTTGACGTAGTCTTTGATCCTTGAGAACAGGGCCTTCTCCTGTTCGAGTTTTTTCAGTTTTATCTCGGTAGATTTGATCTCCGCGGGATAGGTGTACCGGTTCAGTTTTGCCCGGGCCCCGGCTTCATCGATCACATCGATCGCCTTGTCCGGCTGGAACCGGTCCGTGATATAACGGTCGGAAAGACGGGCTGCCGTAACAACGGCGTCATCGGTGATCTTGATCTTGTGGTGCGCCTCATATTTCGGCCGGAGCCCTTTGATGATGCCGATGGTCTCTTCGACCGACGGGGGCTGCACATAAACAGGCTGGAAGCGGCGCTTGAGCGCTCCGTCTTTCTCGATGTGCTTCCTGAACTCGTCGAGCGTCGTCGCGCCGATGCACTGTATCTCTCCCCGCGCCAGAGCGGGCTTGAGCATGCTCGATGCGTCGATAGAGCCTTCCGCTGCGCCCGCGCCGACCAGGGTGTGCAGCTCATCGATGAACAGAATGATATTGTCCGCCTGGACGATCTCCTTCATAACGATCTTGAGACGCTCTTCGAACTGTCCGCGGTATTTGGTCCCCGCGATGAGCGCGCCGAGGTCGAGCGATACCACGCGCCGGTTCAGGATATTCTCGGGGACATCGGAGCCTACGATCCTCTGGGCAAGGCCTTCGACGATCGCGGTCTTCCCGATGCCGGGCTCGCCGATGATCACCGGGTTGTTTTTGGTCCTGCGGGAAAGTATCTGGAGCACCCGGTCGATCTCAGTATCGCGGCCGATGACCGGATCGAGCTTGCCGACCCTCGCGAGCTGGGTAAGATCACGGCTGAATTCGTCGAGGGCGGGCGTGGGGCTCTTCTTTGCGCTCACCTGGGTGGCGGCGCGGCGAAGATAATTGATGACCAGCTGACGAATGCCGAGGAGGTTCGCCCCGAAACTGCGGAGGATCTTTCCGCCGATCCCTTCTTCTTCGCGGATGAGGCCGAGGAGCAGGTGCTCGCTTCCGATATATGAATGTCCGAGGAGCCGCGCTTCCTCAACGGCATATTCCAGGACCTTTTTTGCGCGAGGCGTGAAGGGGATATCACCGAAGGTGAGCGTGTTGCCGCTGGCAGGCAGGTTGCGTTCCACTTCCATGCGGAGCTGCTCGATGTCAATGCCCATCTTGCGCAGCACGGCAACGGGGATGCCGTCCTCTTCGCGAAGCGTTCCGAGCAGAAGGTGTTCTGTTCCCAGGTAATCATTCTGAAGGCGCTCCGCTTCTTCGCGGGCGTACACGATTACTTTACGACCCCGTTCTGTGAACTTTTCAAACATCATGGATGGTATCTGCCTCCACGCATAGGTTTTGTCTTTGATGTTTAAAATATACTCCATTCAAGCCGTTAAAGTCAAGAGCCATTTGGCCGGGGGCTCATGTCATGGACCATACTGGCGGCGATAGTTTTCCCGTCGATGGAAACTCAGAGGGGACGCAATGAGTGTCCTGCTTATGCTGGGCTTTTACGGTTTTCGCAGTGCAATCCGTGACGAAGAACGCCTCTGCAATGGTTGTCATGATGGTAAACCTGTCTCGCATAAAATAGTTGACAAGTCCTCTCGCATGAGGTAAAAGGTACTTCTATGACAACGGCGATGAGAGAGAAAATTTCCGCGGTGCTCGATGGCATTCTGGGCGGCAGAAAGATCGATGTTCATGATGCGCTAACGCTGGCGACAGCTGCGGGTCCGGATCTCGGCGACCTGCTGGCGGCGGCGGGCAGGGTGCGAGAGCGATTCAAGGGCGCTGTTGTCGATCTCTGCTCGATCGTGAACGCGAAATCCGGCGCATGCAGTGAGGACTGCTCGTTCTGCGCGCAGTCGGCGCACCATTCAACGGGCGCTTCCGTCTACCCGCTTATTGATGTCAGGGAAATGACAAAGGCCGCGGAAGGGGCGAAGAAGAACGGCGCCAGGAGGTTCTGCATCGTCACGAGCGGCCGCGGCATCGAGTCCCGTGACGACCTGGAAAAGATCGCCGAGGGGATCGAACGGGTGCGGGAGATCGGGCTTTCTCCGTGCGCCACGCTCGGCACCCTCACGCAGGGGCAGCTTGCCCGCCTCCGGGACGCCGGGCTTCACCGCTATCACCACAATATCGAAACATCGAGGGCTTTTTTCCCCCACGTCTGCACTACGCATACGTTCGATGAGCGGCTTGACGTTCTCCGGCACGCGCAGGCGCTCGGTCTGTCCGTGTGCAGCGGCGGCATCCTCGGGATGGGAGAAACCATGGAAGACAGGACGGCCATGGCCCTTACGCTCCGGGAGCTGAACGTGGATTCCGTTCCTGTCAACTTCCTCATGCCGATCCCGGGCACGCCGCTTGAGAGGGTTGCGGCCATCACGCCGCTCGAGGCCCTCCAGTCCATCGCGCTCTTTCGCCTCATTCTGCCGGAGAAGGAGATCCGCGTATGCGCGGGGAGGGGCGCGGCGCTCAGGCAGCTTCACCCCATGATCTTTATGGCAGGGGCCGACGGCTTTATGATCGGCAATTACCTTACGACGACCGGTCTTGATCCGGCAGATGATCTCAGGATGGTCAAGGACCTGGGGCTCCGAATAGAATCAAATTCCAATAAACAGGCACCAATAATCAAATAAATTCCAGGCAGCAAATTCAAGACACGAAACCGTTTGGTTATTAGAATTTGGTCATTGGAAATTATTTGGCATTTGGGATTTGTGATTTGGAATTTTATCCAATATGGACTGTAAAAATCTTTACAGCATCCGGATGCGGGCGTCCGCCGGGAACAGGCACCTTTCCGGGGCAGAGAGGATCGTCGCGTTCGGGAACATCGAAGCAACGACACGGGACCTGCTTGCCCGGGCCTTGGGAAAAGATCGCTTCCCTGACGAGATCGTGGTGACCATCGATAATCTCGAGGATACCGCTCTACAACGGCAAGCGGCGCTTGATCTCGTTACCCTTGCCGTGCCGGACGCCAGGACCGGGAGAGCAGCCGCATCTCACGTGCTCCAACGGGCAGGGGTTTCTCCAAGGGCGGCCTCGATCGCGGTCAGCTCCATCAGCATGGGCGCCGCGTTGTCCGGGGGGGCGATGCGCGGCGCCATGATCATGGACGCGCGGACCGGTGAGAGGCTTGAGCCCGATCCGGAACGCGGGGTGCGGGTATCGCGATTCGACTGGAGCGACGGGACCAAAGAAAAAATACGATATCTCCTTGCCGGCATAGGGCTTACACACTTCAGAACAATTGAGGCGCTTGCCCTGGCCACCAAGGTCGCCCATGCTCCGGGTGTGATTGCGGAGCTCTGCTGGTCAGACGATCCCGACTATACCGCCGGTTATGTCGCATCGCTCGAAACCGGGTACATGCGTTTCCCGCGTCTTAAGGAGCACGGTGATGAAAAAGGCGGCAGGGCCTTTTTTGTGAGGCGGGAGGAGACGGATATGGATTCATTGATACGGTATCTACAGACCGAAGCTGTGCTCATTGTTGATACGGGTGTGTGCAGGCCGGAGATCGATCCGGATGAGTTTTTCGAAGAAAGGGTCAAGGGGACCTGAAAAAGTGCGGAGTGAAGAGTTCGGAGTGAGGAATGAAAGGGCGGATTTTATGGACCAAGGCAACGGTTCGACTTAGCTCGCCGAAGTCCGTATTCCCGTGCATTACGTCGACACGGTCGACTCGGTCCAAAAGGTCGGCTTGCTCCAAGAAGTCTTCGCGCCTTGGTGCCTTCGTGGCAGAGAATTTGTTTTAAGGACATCATGTTCGAACAGGAACTTTCTCAATTAGAAAAGAAATATCTCCTCCGAAAACTTACTGTTGTCGCGTCCGCCCAGGGACCGAGGGTCACGGTAGATGGCAGGAGCATGCTCCTTATGTGCTCCAACAACTATCTGGGTCTCGCGGAACACCCTGCGCTCCGGGAGGCCGCATGCGCCGCCATGGAGCGTTATGGCTTCGGTTCCGGAGCGTCGCGACTGGTCTCGGGCACGTCCGATCTTCATGCAGAACTCGAACGCAAGATCGCGCAATTCAAGGAAACGGAAGCAGCGATCCTTTTCAACTCCGGATATGCGGCAAACACGGGGATCATTCCCGCTGTCGCGTCGGCAGGCGATGCGATCCTGAGCGACAGCCTGAACCACGCGAGCATCATTGACGGCTGCAAATTGAGCAAGGCGGTTGTTCATGTCTACCGTCATAAGGATGTGGACCACGCGGAGAGCCTTTTAAAAAAGAGCAGGAACGCGAGGCGAAGGCTTATCGTTACGGACGGGGTTTTCAGCATGGACGGCGACATCGCGCCTCTCCCGGAACTGGTATCGCTTGCTGAAAAGTATGATGCCGTAATCATGGTCGACGATGCTCATGCTACAGGCGTGCTCGGCGGGCAGGGGAGAGGGACCGCGGAGCATTTCGGCCTCGAAGGCCGCGTGCATATCCAGATGGGCACGCTCGGCAAGGCCCTGGGCTCGTTCGGCGCCTATGCGGCGGCAAACAGGGATGTGATCGATTATCTCATAAACACATCGAGAAGTTTCATCTACAGCACTTCTCTCCCGCCCGCTGTCTGCGCGGCCTCGATAGCGGCGCTTGATATTGTCCGGACGGATACCGGTCTGCGGAACAGGCTGTGGAATAATCGCGAGAGGTTCGTAAAGGGACTGGAATCTCTCGGCGTCGACATCGGCGGTTCCGAGACGCCCATTGTTCCTGTCCTCGTCGGGGGCAGCGGGAAGACGCTTAAAGCCGCTGAGAGAATTTTTGAACTCGGGATCTATGCGACCGGTATCAGACCGCCGACAGTTGCCGAAGGCAGGGCAAGGATCAGGACAACGGTCATGGCAACGCATACGGAAGAAGACATCGATCAGGCGATCGAGATCTTCGGCAGACTGAACGAAGAGGGTTATTTCAACGATGGGCCGTCACGCTCATAAAAAAGTTGTCATAGTGACCGGCGCTTCGCGCGGCTTCGGCAGGGAGATCGCCCTCCGGTTCGGCAGGGCGGGCGGCCGGGTCGTGGTGAATTTTCTCACGCGCGAGCAGGACGCAGCGGTTGTGGCGGATGAGGTTACCCGTTCAGGCGGAGAGGCGGTGTTGTTCCGGGCGGATGTACGGGTCGCATCGCAAGTCGACGAGATGATAATGGAGACCGTGAAACAATGGGGCACGGTAGACGTGCTGGTGAACAATGCAGGGCTTACGAGGGACGGCCTGCTCCTGCGCATGTCTGAGCAGGACTGGGACGACGTTCTCGATACGAACCTCAAAGGCGCATTTCATTGTATCCGCTCGGCTTCTGCCGTCATGAAAGAAAAGCGAGAAGGCCATATCATTAACATATCTTCCATTGTTGGAATGCAGGGCAGGGAGGGGCAGGCGAATTATTCCGCCTCCAAGGCCGGGCTGCTCGGACTTGCCATGGCATCCGCGAAGGAATTCGGCGGGTTCAATGTAAAGATAAACTCCGTGCTGCCCGGATACCTGTCGACGGACATGGGGGAGAATATTTCAGATGTGATCCTCGAACGAATACTCAAGGACAATGTGCTCGGGCGGGCATCCGACCCAAAAGAAGTGGCGGAGTTTATCTTTCGCCTTTCGCTCATGAACAATGTCTCTGGACAGGTCTTCAATCTGGACAGCAGGATATTCTGAAGCAGCGAAGGTTCTCATTCATGGTTCTTTTTACCCTTAATGAATTTTTTAATTGCCTGGTCCCAATATTCCTTTCCCTTCTTAACGGCTATAATGACATAGATGCCGATCACTATAAGAAACAAGGGAGAGAATAGAGACCAAAAACTGATCGGCAAAGTAATAAGACCGAGATTGCGCAGCAAGAGCACCAAGCCGAATATAATTATGAAAATGCCCAGGATCATAAAGTTATGCAATTTGCGGCTGTCTGCGTTCGATGCCGGCATATGGGGATTCTGAATCTTTCGACCGTACCGGGTCCACGCCTACGCGAACCCACCCACTGCTTCCGCGCTGAAACATCGCGATCCTGCCGTTCTCTATCAGCTCATTGAGCCGGGCAGCCGGAACAAAATCGTACTTCTCGTCATGATACATTACGCGGATCAACATAGTGAGTCCTCCCTGGACTTCAAGAATGACCTATCCATACATTGTTGTAATTTAGCATTTAATAAAATTTGAGTCAAGAAAACATAATTTTTTCCGGTCTTTTCGTGTGATTTGTAGTACTTTCAGCCTACAATATGGCGAAACGAAATAGTCCCCGCGCTCCGGTTCTTGCCCCATCGTTGTTTCAAGATATATTCCATTCACTTCTTCACCTCTTCAACTTTTCACCGACATACTCTTTCGTATCTGAATATTCTTGCCTTTACCTTTGATTTATAGTACTTTTAATCCAACGCAGCGCAGCGGCTCCTTGCCGAGACCCATTCTTTTTTTAACCAGACGCACTATCGCCGCCGATTTGGAATTGCGGATTTACGATTGACGATTTGAGACAGGGGAGTGTAAGAGGTGTACAGAGATGAACTGATGAAAGGGACGAAGAAATTTGCACTTAACGTGGGGAAAAAGGAGGGGAAAATGAGCGTGATGAGTCAGCGGTATTTGTTCATCGGTATTGCTTGCGCGGTGCTGTTAGCGGTCCTGGCGGGTTGTGGCGCGCCATCGATGCGCGTGCCGGTTACGCGGCCGGCCGAGATCTACCTGACGGAGCCCCGGAAGATCGTGGTCGGCGAGTTCCAGGGCAACGGCGGCCAGGCTGTGGCGGCCGCACTGACGCGGCAGATCGTGGGAACAAGCAGGTTCGAGGTGCTCGACCAGGCCAGCCTGGAGAAGAAGCTTCGGGAGAGCAACCCAAGCCTTCAGCCGACCGCCACCAAGGCCGTGACGTCGGCCCTGCTGGACAAACTGTATCGGCCCGGAAAAAACCGGTTGTTCGATCGGGATACCATGGAGGGGCTCTTGCGCGAAGCAGACCCCAAACTCGTCGGACCCGATCAGCAGACCATAGCGGCTGAACTTGCCAAGCTGGTGGGAGGGGGGTATCTGATCAGCGGGGAGGTGACCGCCTATAGTTACTTCCAAAAGGACAGCAAGGAGCTGTCGCAGAGGGATGCGCAGGGGAAGCAGCACGAGACAAATCTTAAGCAGGGGACGGCGAACGTGGCGGCATCCGTGCAGATCACAAACCTGTCCACAGGAGTGATCGTTGTCAACAGGAACGTCTCGAAAACTGCCGACCGCATGGCGAAAGCGGTAGACGCGTTGCCGCCCGATCCTGACAAGAACGCGCTGTTGAGCGAGGCGGTGAACGGCGCTGTCGCTTCCTTTGTACGGCGGATCACTCCCTATACGGACTACGTTACGGTCACGTTCGCCAAGAACGAACAGAAACTGCCGGAGCTGGACCAGGGCGTCAACTATGCCCGCTCAGGCCTGTGGCCAGAGGCGGCTGAGCAGTTCAAGGCAGCGGCCGCGAAATACCCAAAGGATCAGGGCGCATGGTGGAACCTGGGGATAGCCTATGAGTACAGCCACCGGTTTGCCGAGGCCGAAGAAGCATTGAAGGAGGCGGGCAGGGTCGCGCCGTGCGACAAGTGCGGCCGGGAAATCCAGAACGTGCGGTGGCTGGCCGAGAACATAAAAAAACTGCAGGAACAGGGCGTGCGGTGACGATATCACGCCCGGCATGGGGTGAAAGTTCAAGGACGACTGAGCGAATGGGGAGAAACGGGGGGCAGGGACAGTGAGACGAGGGATGAGAGACGAGGGGCGAAAGACGAGAGCCGCAAGGGGCATAGAGCATGGTGAAAGAAAATTGGATCTAATTATATGCTGAAAGGTGTTTTTATCACCGGCACCGACACGGGTGTGGGCAAGACGTACGTGGCGACCGGCATTGCATCTGCGCTGAGCTCGCGCGGGGTCGATGTGGGCGTGATGAAGCCTGCGGAGACCGGATGCCGCGTACGCGCGGGGAAATTGGTCCCTTCCGACGCGCTCAGCCTCATGAAGGCCGCGAACGTGCATGACGCGCTCTCGAATGTGAATCCGTACCGCTTTCGCAACCCTCTCGCGCCGCTCGCGGCTGCCGAGCTTGAGGGAAAAAAGATCATCGAGGAAAAGATCCTGAGCGCCTGGTACACGCTCTCCCGCAGGCATGAGTTCATGATCGTGGAAGGGGCGGGGGGCATCATGGTCCCGCTCACGGAAAAGTATCTTTATCTGGACCTCGCCGCTGCGCTCGGACTTCCTGTCCTGATCGTGGCACGGCCCGGTCTCGGCACCATCAATCATACTCTCCTGACGATCTCCGTTCTTCAGGAGAAGGACATCGCTCTCTCCGGCATTGTGGTCAATTATGCGGGCAGCAACAAGACCGGTCCTGCCGAGAAAACGAGCCCTGCTGTTATCGAGAGAATTTCGGGGGTGAAGATCGTGGGAATGGTGCAACACGGCTCCCGTGAGTTCGGAAGTATTGCATCATACTTGACCTGATCTTATGGATCACGGCAATCACGCATTGGCGTGACTTTCTCCAAAAAAACACAACGAAATAAAACCCCCCTCTCTTGTCCGAGAGAGGGGGGTAAAAGAAAGCCTGAAGGATCTGTTAGCAACCTGCCATTGGTTTTTTCTTCTTTGCCGCCGGTTTTTTCCCGCCGAGACTTTTGATATACATCACCATCGATTTCATCTTGTCCGATTTCACATCGAGGTCCTTGCCTTTGAGCGCCATGCCTATGCAGGTATTGACGGCTTCCTCAAGGGTCTTGTGGGCCCCACCCGGTGTTTTCCATTCCTTTTTCGAGCCCGCTCCCTCCAATCCCTTGCCGTCGGGATGACAGGTGTTGCAGGAATTGCCCGCGGTGCCGAGCTTGGTGTCATTGAACAGAGCCTTGCCTTTTTTCACCGAAGACCCTGCCGCCATGGCGATGCCGGAGCCAAGAGACACGATGAGAACGACGAGTAAAACGATCTTCAAGCATTTCATGGTATTACCTCCTGAGTGAGATTTACGTATTGTCAAATATTCTTTAGCAAATGTTCTGAATTTTCTTTTTTCCCAACACGTTGTACAAAAAGAGCTTGCCTCCCCCGTGCGTCGCGAGCAGGACCGGCCCGCTCCGCGTCGTCGCAGGGCGTGCCAGGTTGACTCTCGGCATTTCATCACGATCCGTCCAAGCCGCAGCGCTTACGCTCCGCACGCGCTGTTTTGGAGACGTGGTTCAACGGGGCCGTCACCCGCACGCTTTTCTGCGCCGATCGCTCCGGGGCCGGTCCTGCTTCCCTCCCCGGTGCAAGCCCGGCAGCCCCGGATCGCTGGCGCAGTGGACGCGCCCCCAAAGCTTATGACGCCAAGAACTCTAAAGCAGCGCGGCCGAAGGGAAAGTGCTGCCGGGTCGAGCCCTCGTCGCTTCGAATACTGACGATCATCGGGCGCGTTATGCGCCGGCGAGGAGGGGCTGTCGGGCGACACAGCCCCGGTCTCATACCATGCTCTCCTCGTTTTCATGGAACTTTTGACAGTACCGAGATTTAATGCGGGTAAGATAGTATTAAGACTATCATATCTCTGTTTGTTGTCAAGGCCCTTTGTAAGAGCAAAGTCGCCATGCTCGGCGGGTTGACAAACAGGAGTGGCGCTGATATTATTCGTCCAGTTATTGCGTCCATGTTCTTCAGGTGCGGAGGGGTGATGGCTGCCATTGTTACGCTGACAACCGATTTCGGGTCAAAGGACTCTTTTGCCGCGAGCGTAAAGGGGGTCATCCTCAAGATCAACCCCGATGTGCAGGTTGTCGATATATCGAACGAGATCGCCCCGCAGGACGTCTGGGAGGCCGCGTTCACGCTGAAAGCGGCGTACAGCTATTTCCCGAAGGGAACGGTGCACCTTGCGGTGGTCGACCCGGGCGTGGGGAGCGGCAGGCGTCCTCTTATCGTCGTTACCGACGGGTATTACTTTGTCGGGCCGGACAACGGCATCTTCAGCCTCATTTACCAGGAGGAAGCGAGGGTCAGGGTGCATCATTCAACATCGACCCACTACTATCTTCCCAACCCCGGACCGACATTTCACGGGAGGGACATCTTTGCGCCGATGGCGGCCTGGCTTACGAAGGGCATCCCGTCGGGCAGCTTTGGCGAAGAGATCACGGATTATATAAAATTAAACGTTCCGGTGCCGCAGAAGACCGCAAACGGCATAGACGGCCACGCGGTGCATATCGACCGCTTCGGAAACATCATTACGAACATCATGTATCGGGACATCCAGGCCCTTCAGCCTGAAGGCGCGGATATCGGGATACCCTCCATCACGGTGGCAGGCAAGGTCATAAAAGGGCTGAAGAAATTTTACGCGGAGGCGGCGCCCGGCGAACCGGGGGCCATTATCAACAGCTCGGGCCACCTTGAGATATTTCTGTTCAAACAGAACGCCCGCACGGCACTTACGATCAAGAGGGGCGATGCGGTGAAATTAACTATGAGCAGATAACCGGCGACTCCGGAAAGCAAGACTGAAAGTCCGAAAACCTTGTAATTACCTCTTGTCTCGCACCCCTTCAGCGTACTATAATACTCCGCATGAAATCCTTCCACATTATCACCTTCGGCTGCCAGATGAACGAGCACGATTCCGAACGGATGGCGGGCATCCTCGAAGGCCGTGACTACGCCCGGGCGTCCGACCCCATGGATGCGGACATCGTCATCCTGAACACGTGCAGCATACGGGAAAAGGCCGAGCAGAAGTTTTACAGCGAACTGGGAAGGCTCAGGAGCCTGAAGGATGACCATCCGGGCATTCAGATCGCCGTTGCCGGCTGCATCGCGCAGCAGGAAGGAGCGAACATCCTTGCACGCGCGCCGTATGTGGACATTATATTCGGACCGTCGGACATCGCCAAGCTGTCCGAGATCGTCACGAAGAAACAGTCGCGAACAGCTCCGGTCATCGATACCGGGGGGGACGCGGAATATCATCGCAGGCATATACCGGCTGTTCGCGCGGACCGGTTGAAGGCATGGGTTTCCATCATGTACGGCTGCGATAATTTCTGCACGTACTGCGTGGTGCCGTACCTGCGCGGACGGGAGCGCTCCCGTCCGCCGCAGGACATCATCGATGAAGTGCGGGGTCTCGCGGAAAAGGACTACAAGGAGATCACCCTCCTCGGGCAGAACGTGAATTCCTACGGCCGCGGAATGGAAGGGAGCGTCGATTTTCCGGCTCTTTTGCGGAGGATAAACGACGAGACCGGCATTGAACGGATCCGGTTTGTAACGTCCCACCCGAGAGATCTTTCGGACGGACTGATCCATGCTCTCCGGGACCTCCCGAAGGTTTGCGAGTCACTTCACCTGCCGGTGCAGAGCGGATCGGACAGAATACTTGCCGCGATGAACAGGGGATACACGAGAGCGGATTATCTGGAGAAGGTACGGAGGCTTCGGGACGCGGTGCCGGACATAGCGTTCACCTCGGACATCATTGTGGGATTTCCGGGCGAGACGGATGATGACTTTGAGATGACCATGAAACTTCTCGATGAAGTACGGTACGACGGCATCTTCTCCTTTAAATACTCAAAGAGACCTGGCACAGCGGCGCTTAAACTCTCCGGCCACCTTCCGGAAGATGTGAAAGAAGCGCGGCTTGCCCGGGTGCTTGACACGCAGCAGGAGATAAGCGTTCGGAAGAACAAGGAACAGGTCGGCACGATCAAGGAAATCCTTATTGACGGCCGAAGCAAGCGGGGCGGGAAGCTCACGGGCAGGACGAGAGGGAACAAGGTCGTGAATGTTGCCGGGCCCGAACCCCTCATGGGTTCGCTCGTTACCGTCAGGATCACCGCTGCCGGCGTGAACTCGCTTTCCGGAGAGATCAAAGCAACAACGTAATGCAAACGGCAGAATGCAAAGTGATTATTTTAAACTATTGCAACTGTTCAGGTCAGCCAATCGCTCTGTCGCTTAGCGTGCTATAAGTCCTTGAAATTCGGCGGAGCCGGTTCTTTTGCCCGCAGTGCCTACATCGGTAAAGCATCTTTGCCCTGCACGCTTACAGCGCCCATCACTCATGGCAGACCTGAGCACCTGAGTAGTTACAAATTTTTCATTGGGGCGGAGCGACAAATGCGCATAGCGTTCAGCACCCTCGGGTGCAAGATAAACCAGTACGAAACGGACCTCATGCAACGGGACCTCGCGTCCAAAGGCAACACCATTGTGTCCTTTGACGAAGAAGCCGATATCTATATCGTCAATACCTGTTCGGTGACGGCGAAAAGCGATTATCAATCCCGGCAGGTCATCAGGTCTGCGGCCCGGCGGGCGAGAGGGGGGCGTGTCGTGGTCACAGGCTGCTACGCCTCAACGCGGCCGGAGGAGATAAAAAAAATACCCGGCGTGTCGCTCGTGATCAATAATCAGGAGAAAGAACGCATTCATGATTCTCTCGGAGCGTTGTGTCCGGTCACTATCGAGGCCGCAGCATCTCCCGCGGCGGGAACGACGAAGGCAGAGCACGGCAGGACACGGGGATTTTTGAAGATCCAGGACGGCTGCGACAATGCGTGCTCATACTGTATTGTGCCTCTGGCCAGGGGCGGATCACGAAGCTCGGCGCCCGGAGAGGTGCTCAAGGAATTCAAGCGGCAGGTGCAGGCAGGCTGTCCCGAGATCGTTCTGACGGGCATCCATATCGGACGATACGGCGCTGACCTGACCCCGGCCATGGATCTTACGGAACTTCTTGCAACCCTGGTCCCGGCGCGTGATCGGTCCCGGGTGCGGCTGAGCTCGATTGAGCCGAAGGAAATCACGCCGGAGATGATCGGGCTGCTCGGCAATGGGTTGTGCAGGCACTTGCATATACCGCTCCAGAGCGGAGACGACACCATCCTGGCAGCCATGAAACGGGATTATACCTCGACGTTCTATCTGGACCTTCTTCAGGGCATAGCAAAGAATGTTCCCGGCATCGCACTCGGCGCCGATGTCATGGTCGGGTTCCCCGGAGAAGGGCACGCTGAATTTCAGAATACCTTGAAGCTTGTCGAGAAGTCTCCGCTTACTCATCTGCATGTCTTCAGTTACTCTTCACGCCGGGGAACAGAGGCCGCGGCCATGAAGAACCAGGTTCCCGAAGCGGTAAAGAAACAGCGGAATGAAGCTCTCAGGAATATTGGAAGGCGAAAGAACTTTGAATACAGGAAAAAGTTCAAAAGTTCCGAGGTTCAAGTCGTGGTTGAAGGCAAGAGAGATGCAACGACCGGTTGCCTTACCGGGCTTGCGGATAATTATATACGAATGGTTGTTTACGACGCGAAAGCTGAAAACATCGGGGAAAACATTAAGGTCAGGATAAGCGTGGTGAATGAGGAATATACTTTTTCAGAAATTTTGTAACTTACTGATTTTATAATAAATTTTATGTCTATTTTTTGTGCAATTTGCATTTTCTCTGCTGGGGACGCCTTCAGAAAAAAACTATTCACAGGGTTGATAACAGTTTGTCCACACAATTTGTGTAAAGCAAAGATAAGCCTATAGTTAATCTAAAGTTTTTCCGTCACTTTTTTTTCTGATGAAATTCTAAAAATCTGGTGTGCACGTTTTCGGACTGCATCTATTTGCAGGAGGGTGCAAGGAATGGGGGCACTACACGCCATCTTAATGTTCTACCTTAAGGATATGATACCCTGTATCACGCTGCGCCGGGACGTAACCGGCATCTTTTATCAAGTCCACGATCTCCTGCCGCGTCATTCTGAACGTAATACCTGCCGCAGCCACCACATTTTCTTCGATCATGGTGCTTCCGAAGTCATTTGCCCCGAATTCGAGAGCGACCTGTGCTATCTTTGCACCCTGTGTTACCCAGGAGGCCTGGATGTTCTTGAAATTATCAAGCATGATGCGCGACAGGGCGAGTGTTTTCAAGTATTCGACCGCCGTTGCCGATCTTCCACCCAGTTCCGTGTTTCCCGGCTGATACGTCCAGGGGATGAACGCTGAAAAACCACGTGTCTCGTCCTGTATTTCTCTCAGTCTTATAAGGTGTTCCACGAGCTCTTTTTTTGTCTCAAGGCTTCCGAACATCATCGTGGCTGTTGTAAGCATACCGAGGCCGTGGGCTGTCTTCATCACCTCGGCCCACTGGCGCCAGCGGATCTTGTTCGGGCTCACTTTTTTTCTCACCCTGTCGACCAGTATCTCCGCCCCGCCGCCCGGAATGGAGTCAAGGCCGGCGGCCCTCAGCCTCGTGAGCGTCTCTTTGATAGTGATCTTTGCGTGCTGTGCAATGAATGAGACCTCGGCAGGCGAGAGGGAGTGGATCTGGATGGTATATCTGGATTTTATGGAAGAGAAGAGGTCTTCGAAATACTCGATGCCGAGGTCGGGATGAACGCCTCCCTGCATCAGGATCTGCGTGCCGCCCTGGGCAAGCGTTTCTTCGATCTTCCTGAATATCTCCCCGCTCGACAGGAGATAGGCCTCGGGGCTTCCGGCGTCGCGGTAGAACGCGCAGAACTTGCACTTGTTCACGCAGATGTTGGTGTAGTTGATATTGCGGTCAACAATGAAGGTAACGACCCGCTTTGGGTGGAGCCGTTTACGCGTGTTGTTCGCGAGTTCCCCGAGGGTCAACAGGTCGGCGTGTTTGAGAAGAGCGAGACCTTCTTCTGAGGTCAGACGCTTGCCCGAAGCCGCCCTGGTAATTAGTTTATCGGTTTTCATCGCCATACTTTTATTTTGCGGTAGAGCGTGTCTCTCTCCACCGGCGTGCGGCCCGCCTGTCTGATAAGATACACGATATCTTCCTTCGTCAAGCTTCCATCCGTTGTGCCGCCTGCCGCCCTGGTGATGCGTTCTTCGACAACGGTCCCGTCAAGGTCGTCCACGCCGAAACTGAGGGACACCTGGGCGATCTTTTCACCGAGCATGACCCAGTATGCCTTGATATGATCGAAGTTGTCGAGCATCAGCCGGGATATCGCGAGGGTCTTCAGATCATCGAAGCCGGTTGTGTAGGATGACTTCTTGATCTCGGTGTTCCGGGAGTGGAAGCTCAGGGGAATGAACGCCTGGAACCCTCCTGTCCTGTCCTGGAGGTCGCGGAGCTTCACCAGATGATCGACCCGGTGTTCATAGGTTTCGATGTGGCCGTAAAGCATGGTCGCATTCGATTTGAGCCCGATCTTGTGCGCCGCTTCTATCACTTCGAGCCAGCGCTGTCCGCTTATTTTTTCGGCGCAGAGCGTGGTGCGTACGCCGCTGTTGAAGATCTCCGCCCCTCCGCCGGGCAGGGAGCCGAGTCCTGCTTCGCGGAGCTTCACGAGAGTATCCGTAAGGTCCTGACCGGATATCTTCGAGAGGTAGTCGATCTCCACGGCAGTGAAGGCCTTCAGATGTATCTTCGGGAACTCCGCCTTGAGCGTCCCAAGCATGTCCAGATACCATGCGAACGGAAGATCAGGATGGAGGCCGGACACGATGTGGAACTCGCGCACTCCCTTTTCAGCCCCCCGCGCCCTTGCAAGGATGTCCTCGATGCTCATTTCGTACGCGCCGGGCTCGCCCTTGCTCCTGCTGAACGCGCAGAATTTGCAGCGGTTCACGCAGATGTTCGTGGGGTTGATGTGCATGTTTTGGATGAAATGCACCCGGTTGCCGTTCGTCTTTTGGGCAACATGCGTGGCCATACGGCCAAGCCCGAGGAGGTCGTTGGATCCGAAGAGCGCCAGGCCGTCCCCTGCAGAGAGGCGCTGGTCGGAAAAAACTTTATCTTTGATATGATCAATAGACATAATTGAAAAGAATGGAGGCGCGATGCAGGAGGCATGACAGCAAAGTCATTTATCGTGGACCATGTATCGTGAATGCCGGCTCTGTCCAGATTATCTTCCCGTTCACCACGCTCATAATACAAGATTCCGTTTCTCTGAGCAAGTCGGAATACGGATCGCCGCTCTTTTTTTTCGGAAGACGCACCGCGATAATATCCGCTCTTTTCCCCGGTTCGAGCGACCCGGTCTCTTTACCCGTGCCGAGCGCCGCTGCGCCTCCCGTGGTCGCGAGCGTGAAAATAGCAAGAGCGCTCACACCATCCCTCCGGTGCACCCGATATGCGTACCTCATCTCATCCCACAGGTTCAGGCTTGGAGAGCTCGCGAGGCTGTCCGTGCCGAGCCCGACAATAATTCCCGCGTCGAGGAACTTTCTGAGAGACATTTTACCCACGCCTGTTTGACTGTTGCTCCGGGGGCAGTGTGCCACGGAAGCGCGGGTTTTCCTGATAAGACGAATGTCTCTATCGGTGACCTGGACTGCGTGCACGGCCAGGAAATTCTTGTTGAGAAGCCTGAGACGGTGAAGGTATTGAACGGGCGTGTCCGCGAAAGGCGCCCAGGCAGGGTCCCAGCCTGCCGCGCGATAGAGTTTTTCAAAGCCGCTTTTCTTCCCCTGAAGCAGGTGTATCTCGTCTTTCGATTCAGCCACGTGCATGGCAAGCCGCAGGTCTTTCTTCCGGGAGATTTCCCTGATCCTGAGCAACATTATCTCCGAGACCGTATAAGGCGCGTGAGGAGAGATGCCGTCGTGTACGAGGCCGGACGGGGAACGAAAGGCGAGGGATTGCAGATGAGGGACAAGGGACGGGGGGTCCATGCTGATCATTTCATGAAAGACTACTGCCCGCAAACCGCTCCTCTTCAAAAGTTCAGGGCTCGCCCCGTGGGTGCATATCTCTCCGATGGTCGTTGTTCCGCTCCGGATAAGGGTCTTGATGTTTTGTGCTGTTGCCGAAGCATAGTCATCGGCGGTGAGGGCCTTTTTTGCTTTTACGAGGTTCAGTACCCAGTCGGGAAAAGCCGGAGCGCGCACAGCGTCGAGGAGCGGCGGGAGCTCGAGATGGGTGTGGATATTGACCAGGCCGGGCATAAGGACCGCGTTCTCGAACCGATGCAGGCGGTGTTTGGGATAGTGTTTGATGATCCTGTCAGAGGGGCCCACGGCCGCGATCCTGTCGCGGATGATCACGACGGCGCCGTTCATAACAGGCTTTGCGCCGCGTTGCATGGTTAAAATTTGGGGTGCTGTAAGTATCATCGGGAAGACCTGGCGAATGCTACCATCAGACATGCAGGATGTCAAGAGAAGGTGAGCGACCGTAGCGGAAGCCTTCAGTTATCGGGTAGCCGCAGAGCCTGCCTTAGCCTGCCCCGTGCTTGACACGGGGTACTTGATACGGGGCTTCATCCTTTGCGATGGATGCCGGCAGCCCGGTCGCTCTGATGCGCACGCGTGCCGCTTTTGCTGTGAATTTTAGACGTATTGCAGCCATGTCCCGGCAGCACTTCCGCTTCGCCCGTGCTGCTTTTGAACAGGCTGTTTCACAGCAACCTGCGGGGCACGCCGAAGCGCATCTATCGCTATCGAGCTGCCGGCATCCCTGAGAGATCACATCGTAACGGTACAATATCCTTGACAATAAACGCCGCTACCGTTATTATAACGATGCTGTTTGTTTATTAATTACCTGCTTGAAGAAGGAGGGTCTCATGAAAAAAGGGTTCTTTCTTTCGTTGTTTGCCTTATTGCTGGTTTCCGGATGCGTTTCCGCCGGAAAATATGATCTCAAGGCCAAGGAAGTGGATTCGCTCGCTGCACAGAAGAGCAGCCTTGAGGAGCAGGTGAAGAAACTGACCGATGATACGGAAGCGCTCAAGAAAGAGAAAGACGCGCTCCAAGCCAAGGTAAACGAACTGTCGCCGAAGGCACAGAAGGCAGAGCAGCTCGAAAAGGCCACCCAGACCTATCAGGACCTCACCAAGAAGCTTGAGAAAGAGATCCAGCAGGGCCAGATCCAGATCACCGAGATGAAGAACCGTCTTACCATGACCATGGTGGACAAGATCATCTTCCCCTCAGGCAGCGCCGAGATCAGCAAGAAAGGAAAAGAGGTGCTCGATAAGGTTGTAACTATCCTGAAAGAAGTGAAGGACAAGAGGATCCAGGTAGAGGGCCACACCGATAATGTTCCCATCGTGAGCGACCTCAAAAAGCGCTTCCCGACGAACTGGGAGCTTTCGACGGCCCGGGCAACGGAGGTTGCACGGTATCTTCAGGAAACGGGCGGGCTCGATCCCAAGCTGCTGTCCGCAACGGGGTATTCCGAATATCAGCCTGTTGCGTCCAATGACACTGATGAAGGAAAACACAAGAACCGCAGGATAGAGATCGTTCTCCTGCCGCTCGTGAAATAGCATCCGAATGTTCACCGGTATTATCGAGGAGATGGGGAGTGTGAAAGGGCTGCGGCGCGAGGCCGGCGCCGCCCGTCTTGCCGTGTCCGCTTCGCTTGTGCTTGAGGGAACGGCGATCGGGGACAGTATCTGCGTGAACGGAGTCTGCCTCACCGTTGTAGAGATGGACGGCGCCGCGTTCTCCGCCGACGTGGCGAACGAGACGCTGAAGGTGACGAACCTTGGTGATCTCCGCGTGGGACAGAAGGTGAACCTGGAACGGGCGCTCAGGCTGTCAGCGAGGATCGGCGGGCACCTGGTGACAGGACATGTGGATGCCGTGGGCCGCATCAGGGAAAAGAAGCAGGAAGGCAATTCATGGCGCATCTTCATCGAGACGCCGGAGAGCGCGCTTCCGTATATCATAAAAAAAGGTTCTGTTGCCGTGGACGGCATCAGCCTGACGGTGGCGGACGTTGAAAAAACAGGTTTTTCCATCGCCATGATCCCTCATACGGCGAAACTGACGACGCTCGGGTCCAAGTCGACCGGCGATAGTGTCAATCTGGAGACCGATATTATCGGCAAATATGTCGAGAAGCTGCTTGCCGGTCGCGTTGAAGGTGATGTGAGCCTGGAGCTGCTGAAGAAAAGCGGATTTGCGTAATTAAGTAATAGGGGCAAGGGTCAAGTAGCAAGGGTCAAGTAGCAAGGGTCAAATAACCATGACCCTGGACCCATGACCCCTGACCCTGGTTGTGAGGTGATCTCATGAAGTTCAACACAATTGAAGAGGGTATTGCGGACATCCGCAGCGGCAAGATGGTCATTCTCGTGGACGACGAGGACCGGGAGAACGAAGGCGATCTTACCATGGCTGCCGAGGCCGTGACGCCCGAAGCGATCAATTTCATGGCCAAGTACGGCCGCGGGCTTATCTGCCTTTCTCTGACCCCCGAGCGCGTGGAAACGCTCCAGCTCCCGATGATGACCACGGACAATACATCCCAGTTCGGCACCGCCTTCACAATATCCATTGAGGCCAGAAAGGGCGTGACCACGGGTATTTCCGCGGCCGACCGGGCGACAACGATCAGGACGGCGATCGATCCCGCCAAGGGGGCTGAGGACCTGGCGCGGCCGGGGCACGTGTTTCCTCTGCGGGCGCGGCCGGGCGGCGTGCTCCAGCGGGCCGGCCAGACCGAAGGCTCGGTGGACCTGGCGCGGCTTGCAGGTCTCTATCCCGCGGGCGTCATCTGCGAGGTCATGAACGACGACGGCACCATGGCGCGCGTGCCGGAGCTCACGGAGTTCGCCCGGAAGTTCCAGCTCAAGATCATCACCGTGAAGGACCTCATTGCCTATCGTGTTAAAAAGGAGTCGCTTGTCCGCAGGGTCGCGGTCACGAAACTTCCGACCAGTTACGGGAGCGATTTCACGGCCATCCTTTACGCGAACGATATCGACCGCTTAAACCACATCGCCCTGGTGAAGGGCGACATACAGCCTGATGATGAGGTCCTCGTGAGGGTGCACTCGGAATGTCTTACCGGCGACGTGTTCGGCTCGCTTCGCTGCGATTGCGGTGAACAACTTCACCATGCTATGGAGATCATCGACAAAGAAGGCAAAGGGGTGCTCCTCTATATGCGGCAGGAAGGCCGCGGCATCGGCATCGAAGGAAAGCTCAAGGCCTACGAGCTCCAGGACAAGGGGAAGGACACGGTCGAGGCGAACCTTGCTCTTGGATACAAGGCGGACCTCAGGGACTACGGCGTCGGGGCGCAGATACTCCGCGATATCGGTGTGCGCAAGATGCGGCTCCTGACGAACAACCCCAAAAAGATCATCGGACTCGAGGGTTACGGTCTGGATGTGGTGGCGCGTGTGCCTATTGAGACGCACCCGCACGCCAAAAATATCCACTACCTCAAGGTGAAGAAGAACAAGCTTGGACATATTCTGGAAAAGGTTTGATGAGGCAAGCACCAAATCACAAGCACCAATAATCAAATAAATTCGAATAACCAAATGCGAAACTTCAAGCTGTTTGGTTATTGAGATTTGGTCATTGGTGATTATTTGTGATTTGGGATTTGTGGTTTGGAATTTGAGATTGAGTGACACGGGAGGACCTGATGCCGAAAACGATCCAGGGAGATTTGACAGCCAAAGGTGTTAAGATCGCGATCGTCGCGTCGCGGTTTAATGATTTCATAACGGCAAAACTTCTTGATGGCGCGATCGACGGTCTGATGAGACACGGGGCGTCGGAAACTGACATCGAGATCGTGAAGGTCCCGGGAGCGTTCGAGATCCCGCTCGCCGCGAGAATGCTCGCCCAGTCCAAGAAATATAACGCCATTATTTGCCTCGGCGCCGTGATCCGCGGAGCAACGCCGCACTTTGAATACGTGAGCGCGGAGGTGAGCAAGGGCGTTGCCTCGGTATCCATGGAGACCGGCCTCCCGGTCATCTTCGGAGTGCTCACGACCGACACGATAGAGCAGGCGATCGAACGCGCGGGGACCAAGAGCGGGAACAAGGGCTGGGACGCGGCACTTTCGGCCATCGAGATGGCCAACCTCATGCGGCAGATATCATAACGTGAACCCGCGAAAACGCAGGCCGTCAACGGACAGCAGGGTATGAAGAGACGCAAGGCACGGGAGTATGCGCTCCAGATACTGTTCGAACTGGATATCAAAAAAGAGAAGCCTTCCGCGAGGGCTTTGAAGAATTTTTGGGCCGAACACAGTCCCGATGACGAGGTGCGGACCTTCGCCGAAGAGGTGGTTAAGGGAACGTTTAAACACCTTCCGGCGATAAACAGCGCGATCGAGCGGAGCGCGGAGAACTGGAGTATCGACCGCATGGCTGCCGTAGACCGCAATGTTCTCCGCCTGGCGGTCTATGAAATCTTCTACCGGATGGATATTCCGTCAAGCGTGACGATCAACGAAGCCATAGAGGTTGCAAAGAAGTTCGGGACCGAGGAATCCGGTTCGTTCGTGAACGGCATACTTGACAGCGTGGCCAAAATGGCCGGGAGAGCGGACCCGGAGAAGGTCAAAGAGTAATCCCCCTAAAAAATGCCCGGTTTGGTATTGAAGGTCATATTACAGGACATAAAAAAACTCGAGACCGATGCCCTGATCGTGGGCTTCTATGAGGACGTGCGGCCGCTCAAGGGTCTTGCCGGGGAATTGGACTGGCTCCTGTGCGGTTCCCTCTCCAACCTCATTCTTTCCGATAAACTGCGCGGCTCACTCGGGGATGTGGCGCTTCTCACGTCGCGGGGCAAGATCCCCGCACAAAAAATATTCATGGTAGGGCTTGGCGCTGCAGGCTCGTTGTCTCCGGTGTCGCTGCGCCGCGCGGCCCGGACGGCGGCCTCGAGCGCGCTCAGCGCGGGAGTTGTTAACGCAGCGCTCGAATATTTTCCCGTATCCAACGGTGAGCCCAAGGATGTCACGGTGCGTGCCCTCCGGGAAGGGCTCATGGACGGCGCCGGAGCCGGGAGTCTCCATGTTTTCCTGCTTGCGACGAACGCAGCGGCGTACGAAAAGCTCACCCGGATCATGAAAAGATAACGGCATGGTGACCAGAGGAGTTGCTTCATGATACCTCGTTACAGCAGGCCCGAGATGGCCGGTCTCTGGGAGCCGGAGAGCAGATACCGCTCCTGGCTCGAAATCGAGATCCTCGCGTGCGAGGCGAACGCCCGTCTGGGGTTGATCCCGTCAAAGGCGCTCGCGAACATCAGGAAAAAGGCGGATTTCAGCGTCGCGAGGATCGACGAGCTTGAGAAGACCGTGAAGCACGATGTCATCGCTTTTCTCACGGCGGTCGGCGAGAAGGTCGGCCCGGACTCCCGGTATATTCATCTCGGCCTTACTTCTTCGGACGTTCTCGACACGGCGCTCGCATCGCTCATGCGCCGGGCGTCCGATATCATCATCAACGATATACACGCCCTCCTGAAAACGCTGAAGAAAAAGGCGCTCCGGCACAAGG
>Ga0209342_10001813_pt1 | contig 23606 bp, 20 predicted proteins | sample RifCSP16_2_FD_184023 | JGI IMG/M metagenome (GOLD analysis project Ga0209342, IMG submission 184023) | Soil microbial communities from Rifle, Colorado - Rifle CSP2_sed 16_2 (SPAdes) (version 2) | ecosystem: Environmental > Terrestrial > Deep subsurface > Rock core/Sediment | place: Rifle... | reverse complement strand
TGAAAGATTGGAAAGTCATCTTGGTCGGCGACAAGAAGACGGCTGCCGATTGGAACTACCCAAGTGTGACATACTTTTCGCCCGAGGGACAGAACGAGGTTGCCAGTAAGTTTTCTGGATTGCTTCCCTGGAATTCGTACACCAGAAAAAACATCGGGTATCTGCATGCGATTTCGCAGGGCGCCCGGATCATTTATGAGTCGGACGATGACAATATTCCCTTGGAAAATTGGGTCAATGAGCCCGAGTTCTCCATGGATGCTGAGCTCATCAGCGAGGCATCATTTGTCAATATCTATTCGTACTTCACCGACAAGAAGGTTTGGCCGCGTGGCATTCCCTTGCGTTGCGTGCTGGACGCCGAGATTCCCAAGGTCACACCTGCCAAAAAGCTGAAGGTTGGGGTTTGGCAGTATCTGGCGGATGAAGATCCTGATGTGGATGCAATTTACCGACTGACGGTCAACGACCCCATCTATTTCAAATGGCGTGCGCCGTTGGTACTGGATCGGGACACCTGCTGCCCTTTCAATTCTCAAAACACGTATTTCCGGCGAGAAGTGTTTCCGCTCCTCTACTTGCCGTCGACGGTGACATTCCGCTTCACAGACATCTTGCGGGGATTGGTCGCTCAGCCCATCTTGTGGGCTGCGGGCTATCACCTGGGATTTGCAGGAGCGACCGTCCTGCAAAAACGCAATCCGCACGACTATTTGAAGGATTTTGAATCGGAGATCCCTTGCTATCTCTCGGCCGAAAGCGTCGTGCAGATTGCAAAAGAGGCTGTCTCCGCAGATAAATCGATACCTGAGAACTTGATGTCGGTTTATCGCGCGCTTTCTGACAAGGGCATTGTCTCGGAGAAGGAGCTCGAAATCTTGAGCAGCTGGCTGGACATGGTGGCTTGACGTAGAGGTGAACCAACGGTTCATTTGACACAATGGCATTAATCTCTGTCTGCATTCCCGCCTACAACCGAGCAGGTGTTCTGCCCGCGTTGCTCGACTCCATCCTGAGTCAGGACTTTGACGATTTCGACATCGTCATCGCCGAAGACTCTTCACCTGATCGCCAGGCGATTGCCGCCAAGGTGGCCGAGTACCAGCAGCGCTTCGGGGACAAGGTGAAATATCACGAGAACCCGCAAACCCTGGGCTATGACGGTAACCTTCGACGTCTGGTCGAACTGGCATCAGGCAAGTATGCGCTGTTTATGGGTAATGATGATTTGCTCGCTCCAGGCGCACTGGCTGCTGTGGGTAAAGCGGTACTCGAGCATGAAAATGTGGGTGTCGTTTTGCGCAGCTATGCTTCATTCATCGAAAACCCTTTGACGCCGCACCAGATATTTCGCTATTTTGATTCGGACCGATTTTTTCCAGCCGGGCCTGATACGGTAACCACCTTCTTCCGCCGCTCGGTGTTCATCTCGGGAATGGTCATCAAGAGAGAGTCGGCCTTGGCCTGCGCGACAGAACGCTTCGATGGAACCTTGCTCTACCAGCAGCACCTCGTCGGTCAGATTCTCGCCAGAGAAAACGGTGTCTACCTTTGCAAAATCCTCTCTTATCACCGTCTTGGTGGTACGCCTGACTTCGGAGTAAGTGAATCGGAGCGGGGAAAATTTGTTCCCAAGGCCCAGACACCGGAATCTTCCGTCCATTTCATGCGAGGAATGTTATCGATTGCGAATTCGCTGGATGTCTCGCTTGGGGTTAGCCTCAGCGCGAAGATCGCGAAGGATATCGGCAATTATTCTTACCCAATTCTTGCAATCCAGGCGGATAGATCCACGGGTGTATTTCTGGGCTACCTTTGGCAAATCGCGGGACTGGGATTCTGGAGGGTGCCCTTGTTTTATACCTACGCAATTGGCCTTCTCGTGCTGCGTCGCCCTGCCTGCGACCGCCTTATTTCGTTCCTGAAGCGAAGAAAAGGACGAGCTCCTGTTCTGGGAAATGTATTCACCGGATATTCCCGGGGTCAGGAAAGTAACAAGGGTCAGGACTGAGCATGACGGAGTCCAAACTGATCGTCCGCCTGAAAGGTGGATTGGGCAATCAACTGTTCTGCTATGCGACGGGAAGGCGGCTCGCACTCAAGAGTGGAGCAGAACTGGTGCTCGATGACGTTACCGGTTTCAAATTTGACTATCAATACAAGCGCCAATACGCCCTCGGCGCATTTAATATTCCAGCCAGGAGGGCAACCGCTCGGGAAAGGCTGGAGCCTTTTGGCCGTGTTCGAAGATTTTTGATGCGAAAGGCGTCAGAGCGACTCCCGTTGGGCAGGAGGCGGTACATCATACAAAGCGGGGTCGAGTTTGACGAGGCCTTGCTCTCGCTGAAGCTGCAGCCAGGGATGACCTATTTCGATGGATTTGGACAAAGTGAAAGATATTTTGCGGATGCGGAGGATACGATCAGGGACGACCTCAAGATAAGGCCCCCCGGCGATGCCCAGAACCAAGCCTTGAGCAGAAAGATCCAGTCCGTCAATGCAGTCGCTTTGCATGTTCGGTGGTTTGACAGCGATGAGCGCCCTTCAGCTTTGAATATGTCATTCGCCTATTACCAAGGCGCGATAAAGATGATCAAGGAAAAGGTGGCTGATCCTCACTTCTTTATTTTCTCTGATAACACACGGCGGACGGCCGAACTGCTTGAGCCCATGATGTCGGGCGCGCAGCACAGCTTTGTCGATCACAATCTTGCGATTGACGATGCATCGGCGGATCTCTGGCTTATGTCTATGTGCAAGCGTTTCGTGATTGGTAACAGTACATTTGCCTGGTGGGGCGCTTGGCTGGGGGAGCAAAAAGGATTCTCCACAGTTATTGCACCGGCCATGAATATCGATCCCCAGCATAACGTGACGGCTTGGGGATTCCAGTATCTGCTTCCGAGTCGCTGGCTCACCATATGAGCTTGGATAAAGCATGCGTGGACGTTGTCGTCCCGGTCTTTAACGGTAGGGATACCATCGTCCGTGCCTTGCAAAGCGCGCTTTTGCAGGAGGGCGAGCTGCTCGCCAGGATCATCGTTGTGGATGATGGCTCGACGGACGGAACGGCGGGCGTTGTCACGGCAATGGGCTCCGAAAAAATTTACCTGATCAGTACGAAAAACAATGGTGTAGCGGCGGCCCGGAATCTGGGCATCGGTCAGTCTTCTGCTCAGTGGGTCGCGTTCCTCGATGCCGATGATTTGTGGGAAAAGGAAAAACTCCAGACCCAATTGTTGGCTGCGTCAGAAACAGGCTCTGAATTTATCTGCGGGTCGGTGAATGGCAAACCGTCCGGCCCATCGGGCCCAATCTCCGCCTTTACCCTATGGAGAGGGAATTTCGTGGCTACCAGTTCTGTTTTGGTCAAACGGGATGTCTTGACGCGGGTTGCCCCCGTTTTCAACACGAACATGACTTTTGCGGAAGACTATCTGGCGTGGCTCAAGTGCCTGGCCCTGACGCGTGGCTACTATGTCTCATCTAATCTCGCCACCTACGTTCACAGTGCAAAGCCTCGCTACAACTGGGGCCAAATACTGAAAAATCTGGTTTTTCTGAACATCGCCTTCTCAAGTTTTGTCTGGCGTACTCGCTGCAGCTTGGCCAAGAAAATTCTGCTCCCGGCGCTCCTGTTTGCCGGATCGGCAGTTTCAATATTCAGCATAGCCAAGCGCTACCTCAGGTCGCGTCACCAGACGGCATAGACGTCATCGGTACTCCAAACATTTTCAGTCATATGGTCTACGGATGAAAGAACACTCCCTCCTGATGAAACTTTTCCTTGCACTGGGCATGGAACGAACCGCATGGGCGTGCCGACGTCTGCATTGCCCTGTCCCGAAATCAGCGCTGGTGCTTGAAGTCGGTTCGGGAGGGAGTCCTTACTTTCGGTCCAATGTCCTGATCGACGCCTATGAAGAAACACGGGAGAGACATTGGGCACCGTTCGTCAAGGATCGTCCATCCATCCTTGGAGTCGGCGAAGCGCTTCCATTCAAGGACAGAGCCTTTGATTTCGCGATCGCTTCGCACGTGCTCGAACACTCTGCTGATCCGGAGCGCTTTCTTCTTGAACTGCAAAGAGTGGCCAAAGCCGGATACATAGAAACACCGGATGCGCTGATGGAGCGCATCAATCCTTACTGGGATCACCGTAGCGAGGTGACGGTCCGAGACGGTACTTTGATAGTAAAGAAGAAACCAGCCTGGACCGTTGACGAAGAATTGGTGGAGCTGTATGAGTACGGCGCCAAGGCCGTGATAGCGAAACAAACGATACCCCGAAATCCATTCATTTTTCATACCCGTTTTTTCTGGGCTGACCGGATACGCTTCAAGATCCTGAACCCAGAGGTGAATGCCAGTTGGCCGGCGCCGACAATGGAGGAAAGTCAGCACCCACCTTTTTCCTTGCGAGCTTTTATTGGTCGGATTGGTTTGGTCACCGCCAGACTGTTGTTCTCCCAGACGAAGAGGAACAAAGTCCTGAGATTGTCTGAGTTATTGCAGTGTCCGGCATGTGGGTCTGACCAGATGGTCTTTTCCCAGGATGAGATCACCTGTAATGGGTGCCGGAAAGAATACACCGTATCCGCGGGCGTGCCGCGGATGTGCTGAGTGGCCGCTCCCTGAGCAAGTGCTTTTCCGCTCCATACCGCATGTCTCTGAGATAAAATAGTTGAGCTTCAACCTCGGAATTGACGCGTCGAACATCCGGCAGGGCGGCGGTGTCACTCACCTCTCTCGTTTGCTCTCATCTGCAGACCCCGCATCCCATGGGATCAAACGAGTGACGGTATGGAGTTGCGCCAGCACTTTAGCGAGACTGCCGAATGACGATTGGCTTGACAAGCGGTCTTGCAGCGCGCTGGAGGCCGGCCTAATCCGACGAGTTCTTTGGCAGAACCATTCACTGCCTTCAGAACTGATCTCAGCAGGCTGCCATGTACTCTTTTCGCCAGGTGGCACGCTCCCTGGCAAATGCCCCGTTCCAACCGTGGCAATGTCGCAGAACATGCTTCCATTCGAGCCGGCAGAGGCCAGGCTGTTTGGCGCAGTTCATCCAATGCGTCTGAAAATGTTCCTGCTCAGGATCAGCCAGGGCCGTTCATTCCAGGCCGCGGACGGTGTCATCTTTTTGTCCGAATATGCGCGTACTCGGCTTTGCTCGCACCTGAGGCTGGACCCAATGCGCACCGCCTTGATTCCGCACGGGATCGAGAAGAGATTCTTCTGTGAACCACGACCCGTACGAACAGCAGCAGACTGTTCAGCCGTTGATCCGTTTCGCTTGCTGTATGTATCGATCCTGATGCCATACAAACATCAGATCGAAGTTGGCCAGGCCGTGGCGCGACTGCGAAGCTCCGGCATTCCCGTCAGCATCGATTTTGCCGGTGACTTTTGGGGCAACTACGGAAAAGCAGTATCAAGTGAATTCAGGCGTCTCGATCCTGAGCAGAAATTCCTTCGCTTGCTCGGTTCGGTTCCTTTCGATCAGCTTCACGACCTTTATTCGAAAGCAGACGCTTTCATTTTTTCATCCAGCTGCGAAAACCTGCCCAATATATTGTTGGAAGCCATGGCAAGTGCTTTGCCGATTGCCTGCTCGAACCGGGGACCGATGCCGGAGGTGCTTGGGGACGCCGGCGTTTATTTCGACCCAGAGCAGCCAGAGAATATCGCTTCAACGCTCGAACAGTTGATTCTCGACCACGCGCTCCGCACGCGCCTCTCCATGCAGGTACAGGTGCGCGTGCGCGAGTATTCGTGGAAACGCTGCGCCAGCGACACCTTCTCTTTTATCGAAGATATTGTGCGGAGGCGAGCGGCCGCATGATGGTTTGCCGGCGTGTATTTCGGTAAATCGTAATATGTGGCAGAGGCATGAGCTGACGTGGGTCGTGATGGGTCAATTGCTCGCTTTTCTTGGCGGCCTTGTCGCTATAAAGATTTTCACCAATATGATGGGCCCGGAAGGCTATGGCCAACTGGCCCTTGGGGTAGCAATTGCCGGCCTTGTGAACATGTTTGTATATGGCCCTCTTGGCCAGACGGTGTCGCGTTTCTTTTCCGTGTATCGAGAGAGGGGTGAGCTGGGTGTCTACTTCTTTGCCCTGAAGAAGACGCATTTTATCAGCGGGCTTTTCCTGTCTTTATGTGCAGGTGTTATGGGTGTCTTTGCCCACTTGTGGTTTGGGGCTGACTGGGGTCTGTTGGTCGCTGCGGCAATCCTCTTCGGGATCGTGAGTGGCTATAACAGTTCGTTCTTGTTTCTTCACGGTGCGGTAAGACAGCGCAAGAATGTGGCATTGCATCAGGCGGCAGAGGCTTGGTTACGTCCGGCGCTGGGTGTATTGGCATTAATTTTTCTCAGCAATAGTGCGCCCGTTGCCTTCCTTGGGTTCATCACGGGAACGCTGCTGGTTGTTATGTCCCAATGGCTTCACTCCATAAGGATCGGAAGTATTCGTAGTCATTGGGATGCGGGGCTCCCTGACAGCGTTTCTCAGAAAGCGGCGTCCCGTGAGTTCACTTCATTTGCGGGGCCTTTATCAATATTCGCCGCGTTTACTGCCGTAAGCGTGTATGCAGACCGTTGGGTGCTGCAGGGCTTGTTTGGTGTAAATGAGGTGGGTATTTATGTCGCACTCTACCAGATTGGCAATGCACCAATAGCGCTCTTATACAACTCTGTAATCAGATTTGTAGAGCCAATAATTTTTGCGCGGGCAGGGGCTATGACCAGCGGCGCGCAGGCCGCTAACGCAAACAAACTGCTGTATAAGGTTATTGTGTTGTTTTCCATTCCCATGATTCCAATAGTATTAGCCGCTTATTTCTTCGGAGAGCCAATCGTAAGAATCATGACTAACACCACGTTTAGCGAGCATGCCGGGGTGCTTTGGGTGATGGCTATTGGTCTGTGCCTGTTTTATATGGGTCAGTTGCTGACCACGAAAGGAATGAACCACCATCGCCCTGGAATTTATATAATTCCAAAAGCTGTACAGGCGTGTTCATTTCTGTTTTTCACGTATTTCCTGGCGAAGTTCTACGGCCTGACGGGTGTAGCTGTTGCCATATGCCTATCTTCGTCTCTTTATGTAGTGATGGTTATTCTTGTAAATGGGCGTTTGCAAATGTTGGCTGAAGCAGCATAGAACCTGCGCAGGATCAGATATTAGTGGGGAAGGCATTTTAGTGATGTTCTGCAGAATCGCGATACGAGATTGTCTGCCAAAGAAAACCAGGAGGCAGGGTGTCAGCTATTAATTGGCCACAAGTGGGCATGCCTGCGCGCTCAATATTGCCTCACCTCCGCTGGCTAATTCTGCTGATCTTTGTGGCGGGCTACCTTCTAACTGCTGGAAAATTTCAGTCCTCGCAGGGTCAATATGCCATCTATTCACTTATTTCACTGGCGGCCTGTGCTCTCCTGCTGGTCAGGCTCGATCGCTATGACAAGAAGAACATAGCAGCGTGGGTTGCACTGACCATTTTCCTGGTTACTCAGTATGTACGATTTTATTCGCTTGTATTAGATCCTGGTTTCCTGAGGAACATGCTTTCAGAAGAGGGGTGGCTGGCATTGCGCTCGGAAGAGGCGCTGATCGGTGGGTTCCGGCTGGCGACGATTGCCTTTGCGATCTTTTGTCTAACTATCTTTACAGCTTTTCGTTGGATGGCTGGGAACAAGCAGGTGAACAATGCAGAGGTATTGACGTTAGCTGACACAAGACTCTATGAACGGGCATCAATTGCGCTGCTGGTGTTAGTGCCAATTCTGATGCTGGTGCTGGGTTACCTTGCGTACATTTACCATGTTGGCCAGCTCGGGTCGTCGACGAAAGTGAATCTACCATTCAGGATGGCGGGGCTAATCTATTATTCGCGTTTAGTTGTGATACCAGCACTGCTGATGTTTCTTGTTTACGCAGCTTATCGTGTCGGGCGGAACGGCATCGTGAGTATTGGCTTTTTTTTGCTTCTGACGCACGGACTGATGGACGTGTTGATTAAGTCGAGCCGCGGAGCCCTCTTTCTTTCGCTGCTTAGCTTGGTCTTTCTTGCGATGCTTGGTGGCTACAAGCTTCGCCGCATGGAGAAGTACGTGTTTAGCGCGGCGATAGCAATAGCCGCTATCGCCATACCATTGACACACCAATACCGGGTGCTCCGCAATTCTGGCATGGGGATTACCACCGCTATGCCTGGTCTTGTAGATTTACAGTGGAATTTCGGCACCATGGTATGGGATTCCATTCGGTTCATATATTTCAGACTTCCCGGTATAGAGATGCCAATTGCAATTCTGGGGGCGGGTGGTCAGCCTCTGGGCATTAGAGCTTTTGAGGTGCTGTCGCTGCCAAATGGCGTCGCTGACTACCTCACGTATACCGTACTTAGTTTTCCGCACGGGACGCCTCACTCCTTTGCGCCGTCATTTTTGGGATGGTTTTACTTGATTGGCGGTGTGCCAGCGGTTGTGGTCGGCGGTGTGGCGATAGGCCTGCTGGTGACTATGTTCTGGAAAATGTTAATAGAGCTCCGCCTTTATAGCAGCCATATCGCTCAAACGATGTTTTTGTTGATATTGTTCACTGCGATGACAGAAGGTACCCTTGACGTTATGCGATATTACGCAGTAGTCATAATTGCCAGCATAATTTCAATTGAGATAGCCATGAGGATGAGTGGTGCTGTGAAAGAATAACAAAGTGAAAGGATGCCACGCATGAAGATCTTGTTCCTCCTTCAGGATATTCCTTATCCTCCTACGGATGGTATTTGCTGGAAAGCCTACAATTTAATTAAATGCCTCGCTTCCAGACATGAATGTCACATCATCAGCTTCGTTGGCAGCGACGCTGCCCGGGTCAAGGCATTTATGCGTGAGTTACCTGCTGTGCGTGTGATTGATGTAGTACCGCTGCCGCGCCCGGGGCTAAGCCTTCTTCTCAAAAAGATTGCCAAGATATTGCAGGGTCTACCGCCATCACTCGCAGGTTATGAAAGTAAGTTATTCCAACAGAGAGTTGCCGCGGCCTTGCTTGAGGACCGATACGATGTAGTCCACTACGATATAGTTAACATGGTACAGTACGAAGTTTTTGCGCCAGGAATTCCTTCAGTACACTCGCCCAATGATGCCACGTCGTTATCATGCCTTCGGAAATCAAGGCAAGAGAAAAGCGTGTTCAGAAAACTGTACATGCTCATCTCTGCCGTGCTGTTGAGAAGGTATGAGCGTAAAACGTATCCAAGGTTTTCTAGAGTACACGTTGTATCTTCCGTGGATCGCCAGTATCTGGAAGGTATCAGTCCTGGCATCAACGTAGAAACCATTCCCCTTGTAGTTGACAAAGTTTTTTTAGACGCAAGGTGTGCCCCGGCTCCCGAGCGCGTTGGTGTGAATTGCGTCAGCAATGTCACCTTTGTCGGAGATCTGCGAATTCAGGGGATAGTAAACGGGCTGCTTGAATTTCTTCGTGAATCCTGGCCTTTGATTCAGCACGATCATCCTGGAGTGCAGTTTAGAATATTAGGCAGAAATGCTCCCCAGAGTCTGCATCGGCACCTTGCGTCTTTGCCAGCGGTTGAGTACACGCCGTGGGTCGAAAATTTCGTAGAGTATCTCCAAGCGTCTGACGTTGTTGTCTTCCCTGATAAATCGGGTACTGGTATAAAAAATCGTGTGCTACAGGCTATGGCCTTGGGGCTTCCTGTTATCGGGTCCCATGCGGCACTCGAGGGCATAAAATCTCAAGAAAGTCTCCAGGAAACAGGAAAGCTTACATCAGCAGAAATAGCAAAAAAAGTTTCGTACCTGCTGGATAGCACAGATAGACGGAGATTGGCTGGAGATGAGGCGCGGCAATTCATTCAAAGCCACTATTCGATTGAGATCGTTGGGCCTCAGTATCAGGAGTTCTATCAGTCGATGGTTCGTCAATCTACGGTGATACTGAACAATCAACTCTCAGCGCACCAACCAGAACTGGTTGAATCCCGGTAATTGCAGGTTCTTGCCATTTTTGATTTTCCTTGAATGAAGGTCTTGATCGTTTCTCAGTATTTTCATCCAGAAAACTTTCGGGTAAATGACCTGGCTGCGTGGCTGGCAGAGCGTGGCCATGAAGTAACGGTACTCACTGGCATACCGAACTACCCGTCAGGAAAATATTCTTCAGGCTATGGGTTATTTCGGCGAAGGATGGAAACGTGGAACGGCGTATCCGTCGTGCGGGTTCCGCAGATATCGCGTGGTGGTAGCGGGGCGATACGACTTGCGCTCAACTACCTGTCGTTTGCTTTCATGGCGAGTCTGTATGGGTTACTGCGCTTGAGCAGGAAATGGGATGTCATTTTTGTGCATCAGCCATCGCCGGTCACGGTTGGCATCCCGGCCATTGTGCTACGCAAGCGCACACAAGCGCCCATTCTGTTTTGGGTGCTCGATCTTTGGCCAGAGAGCGTCACGGCGGCAGGTGGTGTTCGCAACCCATGGGTGTTGGGCTTGCTGACGAGACTTACACGCTGGATCTACGGCCATTGTGAGAGGGTGCTAGTGGCATCGCGGGCGTTTATCCCGCGAGTAGGTGCGATGGGCGTGGCCGAAGACCGCATTGTCTACTTTCCCAACTGGGCCGAAGCTGTATACCAGCCGAGCACTGTCGTTGAGCCGCCCGTGCCCCTGCCTCAGGGGTTCCGCGTGATGTTCGCCGGCAATATTGGTGTCGCCCAGGATTTTCCGGCCATTCTCGATGCTGCTGAGCGTCTTAAAGCTAACCCGGACATCCACTGGATTGTTCTGGGCGATGGCCGCATGGGCGAATGGGTACGTGAAGAAGTAATCCGGCGAGGGGTGGAGGGTACGGTGCATCTGCTGGGCAGCTATCCACCCGAACTGATGCCACGGTTCTTTGCCCAAGCTGATGCCATGCTGGTCAGCCTCAAGCCAGACCCGGTTTACTCGCTGACGGTTCCTGCCAAGTTGCAGGCGTATATGGCCTGCGGTCGGCCAATCATGGCCATGCTCGATGGCGAGGGGGCGCGTATCGTTGAAGAAGCCGGTGCTGGCATGACCTGTCGCGCCGGGGACGGCCGCGCGCTGGCGGAGGCGGTATTAAGTATGACGTGCCTGGACCCGCGCACGCGGGCCGAGATGGGTGCTCAGGCACGCGCGTATTCTCTTGCTCATTTCGACCGTGAGCAGATTTTTCGCAGGCTCGAGACGTTGATGATGGAGGCGGCAGGGCGGCGTCAATTACCCACCCGCGCCCAGCTGTAAATATGGCAAGATGCGAGGGTTGCCGGGTGAAGCATCAAGCCGAACACGGATTGACCGGAGAGAAACAGTGAAGAAATCATTATTCGAAGACAAGACGCTGCTCATTACCGGCGGTACGGGTTCGTTTGGCAATGCCATGCTGAACTCGGTGCTCAGCCACAAGTTCCACGAGGTTCGTATCTTCAGCCGCGATGAGCTCAAGCAGGAACAGATGCGGATACGGCTGAACGATGCGCGCGTGAAATTCCACATCGGTGACGTGCGCAGCTTTGAGAGCATTGAGGCGGCGATGCGTGGCGTGGATTATGTGTTCCATGCGGCGGCCCTGAAGCAGGTCCCGTCGTGCGAGTTCTTTCCAATCCAGGCGACGCTGACCAACGTCATCGGCAGCCAGAATGTTCTCGAGGCAGCCCAGCGTCACGGCGTTAAGCGCGTAGTTTGCCTGTCGACTGACAAGGCGGTTTATCCCGTCAACGCCATGGGTATTACCAAGGCCTTGATGGAGAAGGTGGCGCAGGCCGCCACACGTGGCCTGACCAGCAGCGACACCACGATCTGTTCGGTGCGCTATGGAAACGTGATGTATTCGCGCGGCTCGGTGATCCCGCTGTTTGTTGAGCAGATTCTGGCCGGCAAATCTTTCACGGTTACCGAGCCCTCGATGACCCGATTTTTACTGCCGCTTCCGACGGCTATTGAACTCGTGCTGTTCGCACTTGAGCACGGAGAGCAGGGCAATATCTTTGTCCGCAAGGCGCCCGCCTGTACAGTGGCCGATCTTGTTACCGCCATGAAGAACATTTTTCATTCGCAGGCTGCCGTCGTGCGGATCGGTATGCGCCACGGTGAGAAAATCTTTGAGACACTCGCCACGCGTGAGGAGCTGCGACGTTCCGAGGACATGGGTGAGTACTATCGTGTGCGTATGGACGACCGCGATCTTAATTATGGAAAATATTTCACTGAAGGAGACATGAAGGAGGCGGAGACGGATGATTACACCTCGCATAATACGCAGCGTTTATCCGTGCCCGAAGTGGAAGCGTTGCTGTTGGCACTCCCGGAAATCCGCGCCGATTTGAAACGGGCCGGCGTGAGCCACTGATAAAATCCATGGTTCGATTGGGGATCACCGGTGGGTATGGGTTTCTCGGGTGGCACATACGCGCATATGTGCATTCCGACAAGGAGATTGAGGCGCTGCCCGCCGGCCGTGAGGTTTTCGCCAATCCGCAAGCATTGGTGGCGTTTGTTGCTGGCAAGGATGCGATCGTGCATCTGGCCGGCATGAATCGAGGCGATGAGGCCGAGATAGAGCGTACCAACATCGCGCTGACCAAAAATCTGATCGAGGCATGCGAGCGCGTACAAGTGCGACCACATATCGTGTTCGCCAACTCCACTCACTCCGACCGTGACACCGCTTATGGGCGCTCGAAGCGCCAGTCGGTGAAACTGTTGTCCGAGTGGGCGGCGCGCACGGGTGCCAGGTTCACCAACCTGGTTATCCCGGGTGTTTTTGGGGAGGGCGGACGGCCATTCTACAACTCCGTAGCCTCGACCTTTTGTCACCAATTGGCTAACGGCGAGACCCCGAAAGTTATTGAGGACCGCGAGATTGAGCTGGTTCACGCCCAGACAGTGGCCGCACGCATTGTTTCCATCGTGCGGCACAACGAAGCAGGTGCTGTCAAAATTTCGGGACATGTCACGGTGGTTTCTGATTTGCTTGACCGGTTGAGAAGGCTGGCCGGGGAGTACGGCGCACACGTATTGCCGTCGGTGCCCGACAAGTTCGGTCTGGAGCTATTCAATAGCTATCGTTCGTACCTGTTCCCAAAGCAATACCCAGTGGTGCTTGAACGGCGTGCCGATGCACGTGGGTCGCTATTCGAAGTCGTCAGAACCGTGCATGGCGGACAGTGCTTTTTTTCGACCACAAAACCCGGTATCACGCGCGGTAATCACTACCATGCGGCCAAGATCGAGCGGTTTCTGGTGGCCCAGGGCGAGGCGATTATCCGCCTGCGTCGGCTGTTTTCGACAGACGTGCATGAGTACCATGTGAGCGGAGACAAACCCGTGTATATCGATATGCCTACCTTTTACACGCACAATATTACCAATGTCGGGTCTGGTGAGTTGCTGACTTTGTTCTGGGCTCACGAGATCTTTGACCCCAATAGATCCGATACCTATCCGGAGCCGGTGTGACCATGAAACGCCTTAAAGTCCTGACGGTCGTGGGTACTCGACCGGAGATTATTCGGTTGTCACGGATACTCACATTGCTTGATCGCGAGACTGACCATGTGCTTGTGCACACGGGCCAGAACTACGACTACGAGCTTAATCAAATTTTCTTCGAACAGCTTGAGTTGCGTCAGCCGGATCATTTCCTGAAAGCGGCCGGTGCAACGCCAATGGAGACGATAGGTGCAGTCCTGTCTCTTATCGATCCAGTGCTCGATCGAGAACGGCCGGATGCACTTCTGATCCTCGGCGATACCAATAGTTGTCTTGCTGCGATTGCCGCCAAGCGCCGCAAGATTCCGGTGTTCCACATGGAGGCCGGAAACCGCTGCTTCGATGACCGGGTACCGGAGGAGATCAACCGTCGTATCGTTGATCATACGGCCGACATTAATCTGACTTATTCCGATCTGGCGCGTGAATACCTGCTGCGCGAGGGGTTGCCGGCCGAGCAGGTCATCAAGACCGGCAGTCCGATGTATGAGGTGCTGCACTACTACCGGCCTGGTATTGAGAAATCCACTATCCTCGCCACGCTGGCTCTTGAGCCGGGGGAATACTACGTGGTGAGCGCGCACCGTGAAGAGAACGTCGACAACGACCGCCAACTGCACAATCTGGTAACGATACTCAATCGCCTGGCACGCGAGACACGTCGGCGCGTGGTTGTTTCGACCCACCCACGGACCCGGAAACGTATTGAAAGCATGGGGGCGGAGTTCGATAAGCGCGTCGAGATCCACAAGCCATTCGGTTTTCTCGATTTTGTGAAGTTGGAACAGAATGCCCGGGCTGTTTTGTCGGACAGTGGCACCATCACCGAGGAATCATCCATTCTAAATTTTCCCGCGCTGCATATCCGCGAGGCTCACGAACGCCCGGAGGGCATGGAGGAGGCGTCAGTGATGATGGTGGGCCTCAATGTGGACCGGGTCTTTCAGGGGCTGGCGGTACTGGATCAGCAACCGCGGGGTGCGGAGCGCTTGTTGCGGATCGTTCGTGATTACGACGTCCCGAACGTATCCGCCAAGGTCTTGCGAATCATCATCAGCTACGTTGATTACGTGAACCGCGTTGTCTGGCAAAAACCCTCCAGCTGATATGCGTCGTTGTCCATGAACCACGTGCTGGTTACGGGTGCGACCGGCTTCATTGGTTGTCGCTTGGTATCAGAACTTCGCCTGCAGTCACTGACGGTTCGCGCTCTTGTGAGAGATGCTGCCCGTGCGGGAATGGTGGGCGATGACGGTGTATCGCTACATGAGGGAAGGGTCGAAGATTCATACAGCCTGGATGGGCTCTGTGCCGGTGTTGATACGGTATTTCATCTGGCTGGATATGCGCATGCCGACGCGGCGTCAAATGGTGCATCGGATCTGCACCGGAAGATAACGGTGGAAGGCACGCGCGGACTTTTGAGTGAGGCATTACGCCAGCGCGTGAAACGATTCGTCCTTGTCAGCAGCGCCAAGGCACAGGGCGAAGATACGGTTGGATGTATCGATGAGGAAGCGCCCTCACTACCGACCACCGACTACGGCCGATCGCGTTTTGAGGCTGAACGCCTGGTGCTGGCCGCGGGGCGCGAAGCTGGTCTCGAAATCTGTGTACTGCGACTGCCGCTGGTGTATGGCCCCGGGCAGAAGGGAAACCTCCTGCGCATGATGGCGGCGATTGACCGGGGCCGGTTCCCGCCCTTGCCGGATACCGGTAACCAACGGTCGCTGGTGCATATCGATGATGTGGTTCAGGCGTTGGTTCTGGCAGCGGCAAACGATGCCGCTGTGGGCAAGATATATTACGTTACCGATAACAAGCCATATACCACCACCGATCTCTACCGGATGATGCGGCGTGCACTGGGCCGAGCAGAGCCGCGCTGGTCGCTCCCTTTGGGCGTACTCCGCATGCTGGCGCGCATGGGCGACCTTGGACAGTTGGTGCTTCGACGCGGTGTCGGGTTCGATAGCAAGGCGCTGAAGAAACTGACCGGCACGGCCTGCTACCGTTGTGACCGCATCATGCGGGATCTCGGGTATCGTCCGAGGCGAACCCTCGAAGACGCATTGCCCGAGATCGTGGCCGCGTATCGTCAGCGTACCGTGGGTGTTGGTTGAGCCAATGTACATGTTGATCCTGCTGCTTGCTGCGGTTTCGGCCTTTCTTATCGTTGCGCTTGTCACGTGGTATCTGATGGGCCCGCGCGCATGGCTCAATGTGCTCGATCATCCCAATGAGCGTTCCTTGCACGACACCCCCGTGCCACGCACCGGTGGTATCGCGATTGTTCTTGCTGTTGCGCTGGTTCTTGCCGGCGGGTATCTGTCAGGGCGGATATCGTCACGCATCGGCTGGCTGGCGGTTGCCGCCTTGCTGGTGGCGGCCGTGTCATTGATCGATGATCGTCGCGGGCTGGCTTTGAGGTACCGGCTGATCGTGCATCTCGTGGCCGCCACGCTGCTCGCTTATACCGGTCTTCATATTGTTGGCGAGGTTTGGCCCGGCGGCCAGCAGGTGTGGCCGTGGTGGGTGAGTCGCATCGTGGCCGTGTTGGCGATCGTCTGGATGATCAATCTTTATAACTTCATGGATGGAATGGACGGCTTTGCCGGGGGGATGGCTGCCATCGGCTTCGGTGCGCTGGGTTTGCAGGGTTGGCTGGTGGGTGCGAACGAATATGCGCTGATCAACCTAGTGATTGCCGCCGCCGCCGCCGGATTTCTGGTGTTCAATTTCCCGCCGGCGCGGATATTCATGGGCGATACGGGTTCGGCGACCCTCGGGCTGTTGGCGGCCGCCATGGCGCTATGGGGAGCGCGGGATAAGGTGTTGCCGCTGTGGGCGTCGTTTCTGGTCTTCTCGCCGTTCATCGTCGATGCCACGGTGACACTGATCCGACGGATTTTTCGTGGCGAACGATTCTGGCTGGCGCACAAGACCCATTATTATCAACGCCTGGTTCAGCTCGGCTGGGGGCACCGCAAGACGGTGCTGTGGGAGTACGGCCTGATGTTGGCTTGTGCCGTGAGCGCGACCTGGGCGGTGCGGCAGACCGCAACGATTCAATGGGGGGTCATCTGTTTCTGGGTCGTTATGTATGTCCTGCTTATGGTCCTGGTGAGTCGGCTCGAAGCACGATCCCGTTGACGACATCGCGGCAATGGTCCCAGCCTCTTTCAGGCTGATTGTAAATACAATTGACAATCAGCCATGACCAGGATAGGGTGGCCGACATGATCCCGCGCACGGCAGCGAAAACCCTGTCACGGCTGGCAAAGAGGTATCCAGTCGTTGCTGTCACCGGACCGAGGCAGTCAGGCAAGACCACCCTGGCGCGGGCGGTGTTTGCCGGCAAGCCCTACGTGTCGCTCGAAGATCCTGATCAGCGCGAATTTGCCACGAACGATCCAAGAGGATTCTTGGGGAATTATCCCGAAGGGGCGCTGCTCGACGAAGTCCAGCGTTGCCCGGAGCTTTTCTCTTACTTGCAGCGCATCGTGGACGAGCGCCGGCGTGCCGGGTTGTTCGTTCTTACCGGTTCTCAGCAGTTCGGGCTGTTGGCGAAGATCAGCCAGAGTCTCGCGGGACGGATCGGGCTTATCCATCTTCTGCCGTTCTCGCTGGGAGAGCTGAAGCGAGCCCGACGCATGCCGCGCAAGATCGAGATCCTGCTGTTCCGGGGTTTGTATCCGCCGCTCTACGACAAAAGGCATGACCCGCTGTCATGGTATGCGAATTACATGCAGACCTACCTGGAGCGCGATGTTCGCCAGTTGATTAACGTGCGCGAGCTTGGCGCTTTTCAAAGGTTTGTTCGGATGTGTGCCGCGCGGACGGGGCAGCTTCTCAATCTGACCGGGTTGGCCAGCGATTGCGGGATCACGCATAACACCGCGAAGGCCTGGATATCGGTGCTGGAGGCGAGTTATATCGTTTTTCTGCTGCAGCCGTACTACCGTAACCTCAACAAGCGCCTGGTCAAGACGCCGAAACTGTATTTTTACGATCCCGGGCTCGCTGCCTGGTTGTTGGGAATACAAGCCGTGGAGCAGATCGCGACGCACAGCATGCGAGGCGCCTTATTCGAGACCTGGGTAATCGGTGAGTTGTTGAAGAAGAGGTACAACCAAGGGTTGCCGGCGAATGTCTATTTCTGGAGAGATCGTGCGGGGAATGAAGTGGACGTTCTTTGCGAGGAAGGCGAGCGGGTGTCGCCCATTGAGATCAAGTCGGGGCAAACCATCACTGAAGAACACCTGGCCGGATTACGCAGGTGGATTGATCTGGCCGGCAAGATTGCGGTCAATCCGCGACTCGTGTATGCAGGCGCCAGCCGGTATGCACGAACGGGGGTTGAGATTTTGCCTTGGACGGGATTTTCATGAAGCCGCGGTTGAGTTTGCGAACGCACAGCACTAGGATTTGCTTCCCATGAAGCGTCTAACCGGTTTCTCCCGCAGCCGCGCGGCAGTCTTCACGCACGATCTCCTGATGATCCTGCTCGCCTGGCTCGGCGCCTACTGGCTGCGTTTCAATCTCGAGGCGGTCCCGGCTGATCACTGGCGGCAGGCGCTGCTGTTGTTACCGGTTGTCTGGCTCTCGCAGGGCGCGATGTTCTGGTACTTCGGGTTGTACCGCGGAATCTGGCGCTTCGCCTCCATCCCCGATCTCACGCGCATACTAAAGGCGGTAGCTACCGGTGTTGTGATCGCCGCCACTCTCAGCTTCATTCTCACCCGCCTGAAAGACGTTCCCAGATCGGTTTTCATTCTGGACGGCATACTGCTGGTTTTGCTGCTCGGCGGCCCGCGGCTTGTTTATCGCTGGTGGAAGGACAGGCATTTCTACCGCTGGATGCAGGATCGCAATCTCCGTACCGAGGAAAGCAAAAACGCTCTCATCGTCGGCGCCGGCAGGGCGGGGGAGATGCTGACCCGCGACCTCTTGCGCGACCAAGGTCCGTACCGGCCCGTCGCCTACGTGGATGACAATCCGCGGATGGCGGGCAGGGAGATCCACGGTATCCCCGTCGCCGGCGCATGCGACGAGATTCCGGAAATCGTGTCGCGGCTCGGCGTTGATCTTATTATTATCGCGCTGCCTTCCGCCACGTCCCGCCAGATCCGGCGCATTGTCGAGATCAGCGAATCCACGGGACTGCCTTTCCGCACGCTCCCGCGCATGCAGGATATCGTCAGCGGTCAGGCAAGCATCAAGGACCTGCGCGACGTGAGGATCGAGGACCTGCTCGGGCGCGAGCCGGTGCGGCTGGATTGGAACGCCATCACCAGCGGGATACAGGGAAAATCCATCCTCGTCACCGGCGGCGGCGGGTCCATCGGCGCCGAGCTCTGCCGCCAAGTCGCCAAGCTCAAACCGGCGCGGCTGACCGTATTCGAGCACAGCGAATTCAATCTCTACTCGATCGAGCTCGAGCTCAAACGCAATTTCCCCGACCTGCCGCTGGCGGCCGTGCTCGGCGACGTCCGCGACCAGACCGCCGTGGAAAACCTCATGCGGACCTGTTCGCCCCACGTGATCTTCCACGCCGCCGCCTACAAGCACGTGCCGATGCTCGAGGGCCAGGTCCGTCCCGCCGTGACGAATAACATCCTCGGAACGCGCGTCGTGGCCGCGCACGCCGCCGCGCACGGGTGCGAAACCTTTGTCTTGATTTCCACCGACAAGGCGGTCAACCCGGGTAACATCATGGGCGCCACCAAGCGCATTGCGGAGATACAGTGCCAGAATCTGAGCGGGCACTCACGCACGCGTTTTATCACCGTCCGTTTCGGCAACGTCCTGGGATCATCCGGCAGCGTTGTCCCGCTGTTTCAGAAGCAGATCGAGCAGGGCGGGCCGGTGACGGTGACCCACCCCGAGGTCACGCGCTATTTCATGACCATCCCCGAGGCCTGCCAGCTCATTTTACAGGCGGGCGTGATCGGCAAGGGCGGCGATATCCTCGTGCTCAATATGGGCGAGCCCATCAAGATATCGTATCTGGCCGAACAGCTGATACGGCTGTCCGGCAAGAAGCCGGGCGAGGACATCGAGATCGTCTATACCGGCCTGCGCCCGGGCGAGAAGCTGTATGAAGAATTGTTTCACGCCGCGGAGGAGCTCGCCGACACCGGCCACCCGAAGATTCTCCTGGCCAATTGCCGCCAGATTGACCGGGAAACACTGGAGAAGTCGCTGCGGGAGCTGGAAGACGCCTGCGGCCTGAATGACGAGGCGGCCATCAGAAGGGCGATGGCCGTGCTTGTCCCGGAACACAAGCCGGGAACGGAGGGATCAGACAACAACGCAAAGGTCGCCCCGATCCATCCCCGGAAAAGCAAAATCACAAATCAGTAATCCGCGCGCGCGGATCGTGCAACAACCAAGAGTAATCTTACGCCGATGGCGCGCGCTACGGAACAGCTAAATCACACTTGGCAACCGAGCGACAAGCAATGGGGCAGACGATCCTCGTAACCGGCGGCGCCGGCTTCATCGGATCCAACTTCGTGCTTGCGTGGGTCGTCCGCGGCGGCACCGTCGTTAACCTGGACAAACTCACCTATGCCGGCAACCTCGGCAATCTCGATAGCCTCAAGGGTGATTCCCGGCACGTTTTCGTGCACGGTGACATCGCCGACGGGGCACTCGTGCGGCTGTTGCTCACCCAGTACCAGCCGGGCGCGATCGTGAACTTCGCCGCCGAGAGCCATGTGGATCGCTCGATCCATGGACCGGAGGATTTCGTGCAGACCAACATGGTTGGTACCTTCCGTCTACTCGAGGAGGTGCGTGCTTATTGGCAGGCGCTGCCGGGCGCGGAGCGGGGTCGGTTTCGCTTCCTGCACGTGTCGACCGACGAAGTGTATGGTTCACTCGGCCCCCACGATCCGGCGTTCACGGAGGGCACGCCCTATGCGCCAAACAGCCCGTACGCGGCCACCAAGGCTGCCTCCGACCATCTGGTGCGCGCCTATCATCATACCTACGGATTGCCGACACTAACGACCAACTGCTCCAATAACTACGGGCCTTGCCAGTTTCCCGAGAAGCTGATTCCGTTGGTTATTCAAAACGCAATTCAGGGAAAACCGCTACCGGTGTACGGAGACGGTAGCAATGTGCGCGATTGGCTCTATGTGGGCGACCACTGTGAGGCGGTGCGGGTCGTGCTGGAGCGGGGGAAACCCGGAGAAACCTATAATATCGGCGGCAACAGCGAGCGCCAGAATATTGATGTCGTGAAGACGTTGTGCCGCCTGCTGGATGAACTACATCTAAGCTCGCCAATGAGACCCCACGAAAAACTCATTACGTTTGTCGCTGACCGACCCGGTCACGATCGGCGTTATGCCATCAATGACAACAAGCTCAAGCGCGAGCTTGGCTGGTCGCCGCGCGTGACCTTCGAGGAAGGGATGCGCCAGACGGTGAAATGGTATCTGGATCATCAGGATTGGGTGCAACAGATAACCAGCGGCGATTACCGCCAGTGGTATGAAAAGAACTACAAGGAGCGCAAGGCAACATGAAGGGGATCATTCTGGCCGGGGGATCGGGAACGCGCCTCTACCCGGTTACGCACGCGGTATCCAAGCAGTTGCTGCCCATCTACGACAAGCCGATGGTGTACTACCCGCTTACGACGTTGATGCTGGCGGGCATTCGCGATTATCTGCTGATCTCTACACTCATGGACACGCCTCGTTTCGAACAGTTGCTCGGCGATGGCAGCCAGTGGGGGATTTCGATCCGTTATGCCGCGCAGGCCAAACCGGAAGGCATCGCCCAGGCCTTCGTGATCGGAGCGGATTTTATCGGCCGTGATGGATGTTCCCTGGTATTGGGCGACAACATTTTTTACGGCCATGATCTCGCTGCGGACCTGAAGGAGGCGGGCGGCCGCAAGAACGGCGCCACCGTATTCGCCTATCCAGTCAAAGACCCGGAGCGCTATGGCGTCGTGGAGTTCGACAAGACCGGCAAGGCATTGTCCATCGAAGAAAAACCGGCAAAGCCGAAATCGCGTTATGCCGTGACTGGACTTTATTTCTACGACAACCAGGTCGTCGATATATCCCGCCATCTTAAACCTTCAGCGCGCGGCGAGCTGGAAATCACCGACGTGAATCGCGCCTATCTGGCTAAAGGGCAACTGGAAGTCGTTCACATGGGCCGAGGCATGGCCTGGCTGGATACCGGCACGCACGAGACCCTGCTGGAAGCCGCGGCGTTCATCGAGACTATCGAGCGTCGTCAGGGCCTGAAGATTGCTTGCCCTGAGGAGGTTGCCTACCGGATGGGGTATATCAATGCCGCGCAACTTGAGGCGCTGGCCGCCCCGTATCGCAACAACGGCTACGGGCAATACCTGTTGAATATCCTCAAGGAACAGATATTCTGATGCAGGTTACCGAAACCGCCATCCCCGGCGTGCTGCTGCTGACCCCGCGCGTCTTCGAGGACGAACGTGGTTTTTTCATGGAGAGCTATAACCGTCAGCGTTTCGCGCAAATCGGGCTCGACATGGCGTTTGTCCAGGACAATCACTCGAAATCGGTCCGGAATGTATTGCGCGGCCTGCATTACCAGATTCGCCAGATTCAGGGAAAACTGGTGCGTGTTATCGCCGGCGAGATCTTTGATGTGGCAGTCGACCTGCGACGCGATTCGCCGACCCTGGGCAAGTGGGTGGGGGCGACGCTCTCGGCTGCGGACCGGCAGATCCTCTGGGTGCCGCCCGGTTTTGCCCACGGCTTCCTGACGCTGTCCGATTCCGCTGAGGTGCTTTACAAGACCACCGATTACTATGCGCCGGCCCATGAGCGTTGCCTGCGCTGGGATGATCCGCGGCTTGCCATCCGCTGGCCGTTGCAGGGCGAGCCGCTTCTATCGCCCAAAGATAGCGAAGGCGTCGCATTTCCAGAGGCGGAACTTTTTTCGTGACGACCATCCTGGTAACCGGCGCCAACGGCCAGGTTGGCTGGGAACTACGGCGCGTACTGGCACCGCTCGGCAGGGTGGTAGCGGTCGATATGCAACAGATGAATCTGGCTGAGCCCGACAGTATCCGCCGGGTGATGCGCGAGGTCTCTCCAAATCTTGTCGTGAATACCGCCGCCTACACGGCCGTCGACAAGGCCGAGTCCGAGCCCGATCTGGCCATGGCGGTCAATGGCACGGCGCCCGGTGTGATGGCGGAAGAAGCCAGGAGACTCAAGGCCGGGCTGGCCCACTATTCGACGGACTATGTCTTCGATGGCACCAAGGCGGATGCCTACCGTGAAGATGACGCAACCAATCCGCTCAGCGTATATGGGCGCACCAAGCTGGCCGGTGAGGAGGCGATCCGGGCCAGCGGCGTGCCGCACCTTATCCTGCGCACGTCCTGGATCTATGGCGCGCGCGGCCATAACTTCCTGTTGACCATGCGTCGCCTGGGTGCAGAGCGGCCGGAGTTGCGGGTGGTGGATGACCAGATCGGGGCGCCGACCTGGTGCCGGGCGCTGGCGGAAGTAACGGGCCAGATGCTGGCGGTTTGCGGACCATCCGGGCTGGCCGATCGGTCCGGCCTGTACCACGTCACCAATGCCGGCGAAACCTCCTGGTGCGGTTTTGCCCGGCGGATTCTCGAACAGAGCGGGCTGCGCACTCCAGTGACGGCGATCCGGAGCAGTGATTACACAGCCCCGGCCCGACGTCCTGCCAATTCTCGCCTGACGAACGACCGGCTGCGACAGGTGTTCGACCTCTCGCTGCCGGATTGGCAGGAAAGCCTCGCCCTTTGCCTCGACGAGCTATCGGTGCGCTCGTCGTGACGCGCTATAATCCGCGCCGACTTTCAGAACAAGCCAGGGACAGTCTTTCGTGAAGATCACCATTATTGGTACCGGCTACGTCGGCCTGGTGACGGGCGCGTGTTTCGCCGAGATGGGCAACGCCGTGACCTGCGTTGACGTTGATACCGGCAAAATCGAGCGGCTGAGGCAGGGGATTCTGCCGATATACGAGCCGGGCCTGGAAGACGTTGTGATCCGCAACCACAAGCAGG
>Ga0209342_10001812_pt1 | contig 23607 bp, 17 predicted proteins | sample RifCSP16_2_FD_184023 | JGI IMG/M metagenome (GOLD analysis project Ga0209342, IMG submission 184023) | Soil microbial communities from Rifle, Colorado - Rifle CSP2_sed 16_2 (SPAdes) (version 2) | ecosystem: Environmental > Terrestrial > Deep subsurface > Rock core/Sediment | place: Rifle... | reverse complement strand
GAGCAGGGCAACGATCGTGCTCGTCCCCGAAAATCTGTCCGTTTTTCCAATCAAACTGGCCGAATATATGGAACAGAAAAATATTACGATATGGAATTCCGTGTCTTCTGTTCTCAGCATGCTCGCGGCTCGGGGCGGCTTGAATAAATGTACATTTTCTAATCTAAGGTTGGTCATTTTTTCCGGGGATATCCTACCCGTAAAATATTTGCGTATTCTCCGAACGCACATGCCAAATGTAGAGTTCTATAATATTTATGGACAGACGGAGGCCAATTCTTCCACGGTTTATAAAGTAGATAAAATTCCCGGAGATGATGCTTGGAGAATTCCGATTGGAAATGCATTTCCCAATTTTGAGGTCTTTTTAATGAATGAGGATGGAAAGGTTATCGATTTTCAAGGGGGAGAAGGGGAGATTTATGTTAAAGGATCTGCTGTAGCCCTCGGGTATTGGCGAGACCCGGAAAGTACAAAGGAAAGGTTTATTCCTGATCCACGTACCGGAAATTCAACGATTAATGTGTATAAAACAGGAGATTTTGCGCGACTGGACGGGAATTGCAATTTGATATTCTTAGGGAGGAAAGACCATTTAATAAAAAGCAGGGGATTTCGAATCGAACTCGACGAGATCGAAATAACATTAAATAGTCATCCGATGGTAAGTCAAGCTGCTGTGATAGCAGTGCCGGATGAAATTATTGGGAATAGGATTGTGGGTTGTATTGTAGTTAATGATGGGATCAAAGTCGAGCACGATGATATCATATCTCACTGCAGCCGGTTATTGCCGAAGTATATGATCCCGGGAGAAATTGTTTTTTATGACAACCTTCCACATACTCCAAATGGAAAAGTTGACAGGAATATCCTGGTAAATACGATCTTAGATCAATAATTTGGATAAGATGATTACATGGTCTCTAGGAGAGGAATCTGAATAGAACAAATGCAGGGGTGGAAACAGTAAGAATGGGGAAGCAAAGCAATAAGTCTGGGACTGTTGCAAAATGGAAAGGGATCATCCTTGCCGGCGGGGCCGGGACGAGACTCTTTCCCATCACCAAGGCGGTGAGTAAGCAACTTCTACCTGTCTACGACAAGCCGATGATCTATTACCCCCTCTCGGTCCTGATGATTGCGGGGATCCGGGATATCCAGATCATCTCCACGCCGGAGGAACTACCCCGGTTCCAGAGGCTCCTTGAGGACGGGTCCCAATGGGGGGTCCGGTTTTCCTATGCCGTCCAGCAGCGCCCGGAAGGGTTGGCACAGGCATTCCTCATCGGCAGGGAGTTCATCGGAAAGGACCATGTCTGTCTCATCCTGGGGGACAACATCTTTTACGGGCAAGGGTTCCAACAGACACTTCGGAAGGCGACGCAGCTCAAGAAAGGCGCTCTCATCTTCGGCTACTGGGTCCGGGACCCCGAACGGTACGGAGTCGTGGAATTCGACGGGTCGGGAAAGGTGCTGAGCATCGAGGAGAAGCCCAGGCAACCGAAATCGAACTATGCGATTCCCGGCCTGTACTTCTTCGACAACCGCGTGGTGAAGATTGCCTCCGCCCTTAAGCCTTCGGCCCGCGGGGAATTGGAGATTGCGGAGGTGATCAACGATTACCTTGCGCGCGGAGATTTGCATGTGGAGCTGCTGGGGCGGGGGTTCGCCTGGCTGGATACGGGAACGCATGACTCCCTCCTCGAGGCCTCCACTTTTGTGGAGACCATTGAAAAGCGGCAGGGCCTTAAAATTGCCTGCGTGGAGGAAGTAGCTTACAGGATGGGATATATCGATTCCAGGCAGATTACAAAATTAGCCGCCCCCATGATCAAAAACGGTTATGGAGAATATCTATTGAAGATTGCCCAGGAGAAAGAGAAAGCGTAGTATTATCATATTGTTCGATTGATAATATCCACCCCTTTTCGGGGTGGTTTTTTTTATAGAATGAACAAATCGAAAGAACAGAGCAAATTCGGGCCCCATTACGATCATATCATATTGATTACATTATTGAAATATCCGTTCGGTTCTGTTTTCCATAAGTGTTTAAAATAAAACAGATTTTACGACGGTACGCCTCTTGCCCTTCCGATATTGTTCGGGGAGGACAAGATGGCGAAATCCGGCAGGCAGCTTTTCGCACTTTTTTCGTTCTTCATTATTATGGCATCTCTATTCGGATGTGGGGGAGGGGGTTCCGGACAAACATCCTCGGGTAGTCCGTCCCTCCCACCCAAGATATTGAACTGGCAACCGCCGACGAAATTCCTGGACAACTCTCCCCTCGATCCCGCAAGAGATCTGGGAAGCTTTGAAATCTTCATCAACGAAGACAATTTGTTTTCCAACACCGACAATGAAATGGCGGCGGTGTCGGCAACAGACCCAACTACGGGCAAGGTTTGCACCTCGTTCAACCTTGCCAATCTTGCACCTTTCCTGTCGAAAGGCGTTTCCTATCACGTTTCGGTTCTCGCTGTGACCATAACGGGAGTGAAATCCGATTTCTCTCCCAGCGCAACGTTTTCCTTCTGAATTGCCTTACCCATCTTCATCGAGTAAGATTCCTTTGCGGGAGCATTCTCTGTTCGAGGAGAAGATGAACCTGGAAAAAGCGATTCTGTCCAGTTTTCGCGCAGGCATTGTTGCGTTGAAGCTGGATGGGACCGTGGCATATGTCAATCCGATCGGTGCGAAGATCATGGAAGGATGTGTGCTGAAAGAGGGGGAAAATATCCATCTCAGGGCGGGAGAGAATTCCTTTTTTCGCGCGCTCAGCGAAGCTCTTTCCATGCACTACCTTCCCGCGCGGGTGGAGGTGGAACTTCCGGGGAGAGACGGAGACCGCCAGCACATCGGGTTTACCCTTTCGGAGATGAAAGAAGGGAAAAACAAAATTGGAATTTGCGCCTTCTTCAAAGACCTCACCCATGTGGAGATGGCCGAGGAGAACGAGAATCTGAATCAACGACTTCTTCTCCTGGGCCAGATGGCGGCTGGGCTGGCCCATGAGATCCGGAATCCGATTGCCAGCATCGGAGTGCATTGCAGCATTCTCAGGAATCACATCCCAAACAGCGAGAAGCTTGCGACCTCCGTCGATATGATCGGAAGGGAGATCGAAAAGGTAGAATCTATCATCCGCGAATGCTTGAATTTCGTCCGGCCTGCGGACCTGGGGATAAAAAAAGTACGGGCCGACAGAATTGTAACAGGCGTTGTGGAACGATTATCCGCTCTTTATCCGGGCATGGAGTTTTCCACCAGGCAACAGATAGAAATGGAATTCCAGGTGGAAGGGGATGCCGGTTTGCTCGAGCAGGCGTTCAACAATATCATCGCGAATGCGGTGGATGCGTGCGAGGGAAAAGGAAGGGTGGAGATATCGTTTGGAATCTCCAGGCACTTCAGCGACCTGGTGAGGCTGGGACGTGAGCCGGATCCAATCGTCCACGGTCATTCGGGGAAAGAGGAGGAGTTCGTCCGGATATCCATCCGCGACGATGGGACGGGGATGACATCAGAAATCCAGGAGAAAATCTTCGTTCCCTTCTTTACCACCAAGAAAACGGGTACCGGTCTCGGGCTTTCGCTGGCGCAAAAGATCATCCATGCCCACGGCGGGATCCTGGACCTTACAAGTGGCCCCGGGAAGGGGACGGACTTCATCATCAAGATTCCCGTGAGGCAAAAAGGTGGCTGACGCGATCCTGCTTGTGGAAGATAACGAATCCCTGCGCGCAGGAATCCGGGTATCCCTGGAGGAATCCGGGTATGCCGTCCAAGAGGCTTCAACGGGGGAGGAGGCGGTACAAAAACTGGAGACGGACCCCTTTCACGTGGTCGTCACCGACATCCGGCTCGGGGACTTAACCGGAGTGGACATCCTCAAGAAGGCGAAGGAGGTGAACTCGGAAACCGAGGTCATCCTGATGACGGCTTACGCCACGGTGGAGACGGCGGTCCAGGCCCTTCGCCTGGGGGCATTCGACTACATCCAGAAGCCGTTCGAGCTCGAACAGCTGAAGCACCGGGTTCGAACCGCGCTCAAGATGCGAAGAATGCGCGGAGAGCTCACGTTCTACCAGAAAGCGGAGTACCGGAACGCGATGGAAGAGGGTGCGATCGTGGCGGAGAGCCGGGGGATGAAGGAGATCCTCTCCGTGATCAAGAAGGTGGCCCCCACCACGGCGACCATCCTCATCACCGGGGATACCGGAACCGGGAAGGAACTGCTTGCCACCCTCGTCCATTTCGGAAGTTCACGCGCCAACGGCCCGCTGGTGAAGGTGAATTGTGCCGCCCTCCACGAAAACCTTCTCGAGAGCGAACTGTTCGGCCACGAGAGAGGCGCCTTTACCGGGGCGGAAAAACTCAGGATCGGCCGGTTCGAGCAGGCGGACAAGGGAACCATTTTCCTCGACGAGATCGGTGACATGAGCCCGGCGACCCAGGCCAAGGTCCTGCGCGTCCTGCAGGAGCAGGAGTTCGAGAGACTGGGGAGCAGCGGGAAGAGCATCAAGGTGGACGTGCGGCTGGTGACCGCCACCAACAAGGATCTTCGAATCGAGGTAAAGGAAGGACGGTTCCGGCAGGACCTCTTCTTCCGCCTGAATGTGGTAAATTTGCACGTACCGGTTCTCCGGGAGCGTCGGGAAGATATCCTTCCCCTTGCCCGATTTTTCATCAATCGATATGCCGTCGACTTCAAGAAGAAGGTGGCGGGATTCTCCCCGTCGGCGATTGAAAAGATGCGCCTGTACTCCTGGCCGGGCAACGTGCGGGAACTGCAGAATGCGGTCGAGCGGGCCGTACTTCTGTGCGATGGGGAGGTCATCGATAATTATCATCTGACGATGGAAGGACGGCTCGAGGGAGATGACGTGCCCCATGGGGACACGCTTACCCTGGAGCAGTTGGAGAAGGCCGCCATTATCCGGGCTCTTCAGGCGACGCGGGGGGTGCAGAAGGAGGCAGCCAAGCTCCTGGGAATCAGCCCCCGTGTGCTCAACTACAAGATTCAACTATTGCATATCGACTGGAAGGCATACCGTTCCGCAGCGATGTAGGGAAACGATAGGCCGGGGTTACATTCCCTCCAGGAATGCGAGACATACCTCACTGTCAAACAGGGTATCCATACTGTTGTGAACCAGTTGCACCGCCTCTTCCGGAACCAGTTTCCCCCTGTGCGGCCGCTCTGACGTGATCGAATCATAGAACTCGGCCACCGAAAGGATCCTGCCTGCTTTCGAAATTTGCTCTCCTTTAAGCCCGTGCGGGTACCCCGATCCGTTCCAGAATTCGTGGTGCTCGAGGATCGCCCGCTTTATTTCCCCAATCCCGGGGATTCCTTCCAGCAACATCGATCCGACAAAGGGATGTTTTTTTGTGATTTCCATTTCGCGGTCGGTCAGTTTTCGCGGCTTGACCAGAATGGCGCTGGGAATCCCGATGATTCCGATATCGTGCAACTCCGCAGCCGTTCCGAGGGCGGTCAATTCATCGTTGCGAAGCCCCAGTTTTTCCCCCACACGGATGCAATGATCCTTCACCCGCCTCCCATGACCACTGAGAAAGGAAAAGCGTAACTCGATCGCTTTAAACAGCGAGTGCAGCAAGGATGTGGATAATGTCCTGGTGCTTTCGCGGAATGCGATCCCCCGGGAAAGAATCGAGGCAATCTCCCTGGCAATCGGATCGAAAGCGACCAGATCATCTCTTGTGAAAGGCCGATTGTCCCTTTTGTTCGCCAGGTGGAGGGCCCCCATGATCTGTCCTGCGTCATCGATGAGGGGAATGGAGAGAAAGGATTCCGTCAGGTATCCGTTTTTCTTCCATTGTTTTGGTAGAGGCATATCGTTCTGGCCGGAAACGACCAGCGGCTCTTTGTGTTCCATGACCCAGGAGGTCACAAGTCCCGAAGGAACGATTGTCCCGGGAACGAAGCTCTTTTCCCCGTTGCCGAACCCGATGGTCGTGCGGAAGGAAACACTTCCTCCCGGTTCCTTTACGACGATGGAGCCGCGGTCCGCCGACAGCCCCTGCATTGCGGTGAAAAGAAGAATTTCGAGGAATCCGTCCATCTCCACGATGGAGCGGGCCGCAACATAGATCTTCTGGATGGGGATGTCGCTCTTGGAGGACGAGACGGCCAACAGGTCCGCGATTTCGTGATAGAGACACACCTTGCCGCCTCCCTGGCTCTTGGCCATGGAAAGCGCGTGGTCTGCCTTGTTGACAAGATCCTGCGTCTCGAACGAGTCGGCCGGGAATGTCGCAATCCCGATGCTGACGGAAAGCCGCTCCGTACGGCGATTCTCCCTCCCGGGAAACAGGTGCATCTTTTGCCGTTCGGAAATTCGTTGGGCCAGGTCGCGAGCCCCCTCGGCGCCGCTTTCGAACAGGAGGAGGGCGAACTCATCTCCTCCATAGCGCGACGCGGTGTCGACTTCCCTAATGGAATCCTGGAGGATGGACGAAAATTCCTGCAAAGCGATATCCCCCGCCGGGCGCAGGAATAGATCGTTGTACGCCTTGAAGGCGTCCAGGTCGAGCATGAGAAGGGAAAAGGGCTTCCCGCTTCGACGGGAGCGGTAGATCTCCTTTTCCAGTTGGTGGTTGAAATAGCGGCGGTTATACAGATGCGTCAGGGGGTCGAGAAACGAATAGAAGGAAAGCGTCTTTACCGCCTCGCTCTGCAGGAGGAGGTTTTCTGCCTGGGTGGAAAGCGCCCAGAGAAGTTTCATTTGTGCAGAGGAGAAGAGGTCGGGTGCCTTTTTCCCGAACACGAGGGCCCCGACGAAATCTCTGCTGCGTCGGAGCGGAAAGACGGCAAGCGACTCGGACTGCCACGTTTCGCAGATCGTGCGAAAAGAAGGGTCCTTCCCGGCATCCAATTGAATCACTTTCCCAAAATGCCGAGCGATCTCCGCCGGCGTGAACAGAGAAGGGTCTTGCGCCGTTGTCGACGGAATGCGACGGGACGCCACGGTTTCAAAACGGCTGGATGCCTGGTCCTCGGAGAGATAGGCGCAGCATTCGACGCCGGCGATCTCCTCGGCAATGTCGAACAGCGATTGGAAGGTTTCCTCGATATCCTTGGATACCCCGATGAGGAAGGCTGTCTTCAAAAGGATGTTTATTTCATGCGCAAGAGAGCCAATTTCGGAGGGAGTGAATTCGAGGGATTGATCGAATGTACACTTCGGGACATTCTGGAAGTCCGAAGAATTCATTGTGCCTCCGAGGGGTTTATCATCAAGACTAAGCAAAAGGTACACCAAACCAGTTTGTACAGGTGGACTAATATATTCTTTCAATATTAATTAGTTATGGTCATGCCTGCCAATAATGCGAAAAAAACAGGAAAATATTTACCCACCGTGTCCTTGCGTATTCCCATATTGATTACATTTATAGTGGAACGGGAAAGAGCCAGATACCATTTCATAAATAAAAACAAATATTTTTCGGGAATTACTTTCACTTCTTTTTGGTGTTAATATTGCAATAATTACACCACCATTTTGCCTCGTGAATAAGAACCTTGGAGGAGATGTATGCCGCGGTGGATGGGACGATTCGGTTGCCTTTGTCTGTTGGCGGTCTTCGTTACCGCCTGTTCGAGTTCGCCCGAGGAACTCGTCGCGAAGCATACCCGGCGCGGGGATGAATATGTTCAAAACGGAAAATTTCCCGAAGCCGTGATCGAATACAAGAATGCAGTCAAATCCACCCCTAAGGACGCGGTGCTCCGCTGGAAGCTCGCAAAGGCCGCCCTCGAGGCCAAGGACAGCAGGACCGCCTATACGGAACTTCAAAAAACGGTGGAGCTCGATCCGGCGAACTACGAGGCGAAAGGGATATTAGGCGAAATCTACGTTGTCATGGGGGAGACGGATCGCGCCTCCCAGATAGCCGATAACCTGGTGAAAACGCAGCCAAAAAGCCCGCAGGGCTACCTTCTGAAATCCGCCCTGGCCAGCCGGTGGGGAAAGTTGGACGAGGCGATTTCGCAGTTGAGGAAAGCGGTCGAGTTCGATTCACAAAATGCCAGGCCGATCCTCACGGTAGGGAATCTCTATCTCCTCAAGCGAGACCCGAAAACGGCCAAGGAGTGGTTCGACCGGGCGCTCGCCGTCGATCCCGATTCCGTGGAGGTACACGTCACCCGGGGGAATTTCTTCTTTGCGTCGGGGAACAAGGACGAAGGAGAGAAGGAGTACCGGCGGGCAATTGAATTGAGCAAGGAGAAGGAGGATTTGAGAATCGGCCTCGCGCAACATTACCTGTTTCAGGGAAGAATGGAGGAATCCGAGAAGGAATTGAGTAGCGTGATCCGGGAAATGAACTCTCTGAAGGCGCGCAAGGTGCTGGCGGAACTCAAGCTGGATACCGGCAGGACTGACGAGGCGAAGTCTGAAGTGGATGCGATATTGAGGGAAAACGATAAAGATCCCGATGGGAAGTACCTGAAGGGAAGAATTGCGCTGGCCGAGAAGCGGCTGGACGACGCCAAGGCGATGTTCGGAGAGGTCATCAAACAGGCTCCCTCGATGTCCCGGGCCCGACTTTACCACGGAGTTGCCGAAATGCTGCTCGGTCATGTCGATGCCGGGAAAAAGGATGTGGCGGAGGCGGTGAAACTTGATCCGGGGAACGTGAGGGCGAGGCTCCTTCTTGGGGAACTCCACCTGAAGAACAACGATCCGGTCGCCGCGGAGAAGGAGGCGGTCGAGGTGCTTCGCCGCAACCCCGCCACCTTCGAGGCGGCGGTGCTGTTGGGAGACGCATTCCTTCTCCAAAAGGAGTGGGGAAAAGCCGATCAGGTTTACTCGATGATCGTCAAGCAGATGCCGAAATCCCCGGTCGGTTTTTTCAAGATGGGGCTCTCGAGCAAAATGCAGAAAAAACCCGCCGAGGCGGCAAAATACTTTTCCCAGGCAATCGAACGGAATCCGGGAAACGTAACCGCGGTCAACGAATTCCTCTTCGCTCTTGCGGCCTCCGGGCAGGTCGACAAGGCGAGGGGTGTGCTCGGGGAGTACCTGGCGAAGGAGCCGAAGAACCCGCTCCTTTGGGAGATGGCGGGACGGTTCCACCTCGCCTCGCGGAAGCCCGCGGAGGCAGAGAGCGCCTTCCTAAAGTCGATCGAACTCGACCCGGAGTCCCCGCGGTCGTTGGTTGAACTGGGGGTTTTGTACGCTTCGCAGAAGAAGTTCCCCGAGGCGGAGGAGAAGCTGAAAAAAGTCGTGGAGAAGGATGGCAAGAACGTCGCAGCGCGCACGATGCTGGGCGTTGTGGTCCAGTCCCAGGGGAAGATCGAGGATGCGAACCGGCACTACCGTCGTGCTTTGGAGATCGACCCGAAGAACGCGCTTGCGGCGAACAACCTCGCGTCGAATCTGGCCGATCAGGGGGGAAACCTCGACGAGGCGATCCGGTTCGCGCAGATCGCCCGGGAAGCGGCTCCTGAGGATCCGGCCATCTGGGATACGCTCGGGTGGCTCTATTACAAGAAGGGCCTGTTCGAATCCGCATTCCCGCTTATCTCCGATGCGGCCCGGAAGCTCGACAAGAACGCCGGGGTTCGGTATCACCACGGCATGGTGCTGGCCAAAACGGGGAAGAACAAGGAGGCGGCGCAGGAACTGAAGGCCGCCCTGTCCCTCGATCCGGACTTCCCGCAAGCCGGCGAGGCGAGGAAAGTTCTCGGGACGCTAAAATAGAAAAATGAATTCCACCCGCTGGAAGGAGTAGCAGTCCGAAGATGTTCCTATCTTTTCTCTCCAAGGTAGCGCTGGCAAGCTCCCTGTTTTCGGTAGGTTTAGCCGCTCATGTCCTCAATCAAAATCCAAGGAAAACGGAAAACATCAGTTTTGCCGCAGGCATGGCGACGTTGTCCTTTATCGCGTTCGCCCATTTCATGGATTACCATAGCTTCACTCCCGAAATCTGGAGAAAAGTGGCATTTGCAGGGCATATATTTCTCCCCGTGCCATGGCTTGTGTTCAGTCTCGTTTTCGCGAGGACGGATCCCGCCGACCACCTGAGAAAATGGCGGGCCGGGATAGGGGGAGTATTTCTCACCTCTCTTTTTATGCTCGGTATTTATCTCTACACCAGTTTCCTTAGCGACGAACTCCCCATCGAAACTGTCCGATACTGGATTGCGGTTTTCCTTGTGATTGCCTTTACCCTGGTCCTTGCCAATTTCGAATGGACATTGCTTTCGGGGGAGCACCGACAAAGATGGCGGATCAAGTTTCTCATTTTTGGGATCTCGGCGATCTTTTTCTTCATGATTTTCAATTTCACCTATGCGCTTCTGTTCCCCACGACGGATTATGATTTCTCTTATATCACCCCAACCGTAATTTTTGTCGGAAGCTGTCTCGTCGCCTTTTCTCTTGCACGTCACAGCTTTCTCGATGTCGACGTTGCCGTTTCCCGGGACATTGTGAAAAAATCGATCATCGTTTTACTGGTTGGGGGATGTCTGATTTCCGTCGGCCTTGTTGCCCAGGCGATCAGGATGTTCGGAGGAGATTTCAGCGACTACCTCCAAATCATGTTCGTGTTTCTGGCACTCGTATTCATCGGCCTGGTGATGTTTTCCACCCATGCCCGAAAAACGGCCAAGATGTTCATCGACAAGCACTTCTTCAGGAGCAAGTTCGATTACGGCAAGGAATGGCTCCGACTGACCGACCAGATGAGTTCGAAGCTGGACGTGTACGATATTGCGTCCTCCCTGGCAAACTTGTTTGCCGAAATCTTTTGGATCAATACCACGGTGTTGTGGCTGTTCGACGACAGGGAGGACGGGTTCAGGATGGTGGTTCCAGGCAACGGCCTGCGGGCTGATCTGGTCCGATGGGACCCGCCTCTTGTGCGACTCCTGCAGGAGGGGGACCGGCCCTTCCTGCTGGATGATCTGCAGAAGAGCCCGGACCTTCCGGAAGACGGACTGGAGCAAATCGCTCTCCTGAAAGAAAGAGGGGTTTCGCTTCTCGTCCCCTTGATGCTCGAAACGAAACTGGTCGGGGTGTTGGGCCTCTCGAATAGCCGCTACGGCGTCCCCTTCGACACGGAGGATCTTGCGCTGATCTACACGATCGCCAGGCAGGCGGCAAGCAGCGTCCTGAGTGCGCAGTTGGCCGAGCGCATTGTCCAGTCAAAGGAGCTCGAGACGTTCCATCTCTTTTCCACCTTCGTCATCCACGATCTTAAGAACTTCGTGTCCATGCTCTCCCTCGTCGTCAAAAACATGGAGAAAAATTTCAGCAACCCTGCGTTTCAGAAGGATGCCATGGGGAGCGTCTCCAATACCGTAGAGAAGATGGAGCGCATGATGGCGCGGCTGTCCGCCCTGTCCGCAGCGCCGATCCCTTGCAAGACGCAGACGGACATGAACGAACTGCTCAGGGAAGTAATGGGAGAGATGAAGGGTACCATCCGGTCCCGGGTTGTGGCGGATTACCGGGAATTGCCGAAAGTCTGGGTCGACCCCGAACAGATGATGAACGTCATCAGGAACCTCGTGAGGAATGCCGACGAGGCCACGAGCAACGGGGGCGAGATCCGCCTGGCTACCGATGTGAAGGACGGGAGGGTCCTGTTCTCCGTTTCCGACAACGGCTGCGGGATCCCGAGGGAATACATGGAAGGGGAGTTGTTCACCCTCTTCTCGTCCACGAAAAGCGACGGGTTCGGAATCGGCCTGTACCAGGCCAAGCGCATCGTGGAATCCCACGGCGGCAGGATCGAGGCGGAGAGCGAGGTCGGGAAGGGCAGCACGTTCCGGATCCGCCTGCCGGTTGTCAGGGGGTAACGGTTGGAGCGGACCAAACTCCTGATCGTGGAAGACGAAGAGGCGATCCGCGGCCAGATGCGATGGGCTCTCGCGGAAGACTACGATGTGCTTCTGGCGGGGGACCGAATGAGTGCGTTGGAAAAGGTGAGGACGGATCGGCCGCCCCTCATCCTTCTGGATCTGGGCCTTCCCCCGTCTCCCCGTCGGGGGGAAGAGGGATTGAGGGCCTTGGGCGAGATCCTGACGTTCGACCGGGAGGCCAAGGTAATCGTGGTTACCGGGAACCAGGATCGGGAAAACGCCCTGATGGCGATCGGCCAGGGGGCGTTCGACTATTTCCTCAAGCCCGCTGACATCGACGAACTGAAGACCGTCCTGAAGAGGGCGCTCCATATCGCCTCCCTCGAAAAGGAAAACGCCGGTAAAGACCACCACCCCGGCTTGCCGCTCTTCGATGAGATCATCGGCGAGAGCCCCTCCATGCATCGTGTTTTCGAAATCGTCCGGAAAGTCTCCGCGACCGACGTGTCGGTGCTGATCCAGGGGGAGAGCGGGACGGGTAAGGAGCTCATCGCGAGGGCGATCCATCGGTCAGGCAACAGGAAGGACGCTCCTTTCGTTCCGATCAATTGCGGGGCGATCCCGGAAAACCTTTTGGAGAGCGAACTCTTCGGGTATGAAAAGGGAGCGTTCACGGGCGCGGATGCGCAAAAGAGAGGCAGGATCGAATATGCCGACGGCGGGACCCTGTTCCTGGACGAGATCGGGGAACTTCCTCTTGCTCTTCAGGTGAAACTGCTGCGCTTCCTGCAGGAGCGCAAGGTAGAGCGCGTCGGGGGACGCGAGATGATTCCCGTCGACGTGCGGGTCATCGCGGCCACGAACAAGGACCTCAAGGCGGAGATCGGGGAGGCCCGATTCCGGGAGGACCTCTATTACCGCCTCGGGGTCGTCACGATAACGGTGCCCCCGTTGCGCGAGCGGGCAGGAGATTCCGTCCTGCTCGCCAAGGCATTCCTGCAGGCATTTTCGACAAACTATCGGAAGGCCATCAAGGGATTCCGCGACAATGCTCTGGATGCCATCGGATCCTACGATTGGCCCGGGAATGTCAGGGAACTCGAGAACCGGGTGAAACGGGCAGTCGTCATGTGCGAGGGAAAATACGTGGTCCCGGGCGATCTCGAACTGGACGCTTCTCGTGACTCTGCGGTCCCCAAATCCCTGAGACAGATCCGGGAGGAAACGGAAAAATACCATGTGAAGAAAGCGTTGGAGAAGCACGACGGGAATATCAGCAAGGCGGCACGGGAACTCGGGGTAAGTCGCCCCACCTTTCACGATTTGATGAGGAAATATCGTCTCTCGCGGGAGAAATAAGCCGCAAGACCTGACCTTTACAATCCCCTGAAAAAACGGGTGTTTCTGCCTAATCCTGGCATAACAGATCGAACACAATGGAAAAATTCTCCAGAAGCGGCGAGAAAGCACCGCATGTCGGATGATTTTACAGTTGGATCCGCCACGGAATCGCTTTTGAAAGTATCTGTTTTATAATTAGATATATTGGCTAGTCCCCTGGAAAAATTTTCCCGGTCCCCCACGCCCTGTCGGGATCCTTTACAGATATTCTGTCAGAACGGGTGAACCTGACCCCCAGAGCAACTTTCTCCTTTCCCCCGCAATAAAAAATCCTCAGCATTATCGTAGGGATACAAAAACTCAAGATTTAGTCGGGGATCGAGGGCCGTTCGGCATGCTGCTTGCTTTATATCGTGATCAAAATGTCTTTGTCCACGATGAAAGGGGGTGAAAATGATGAGAAGGATAGGGATCGTAATCCTGGTTTTCGGGTTTGTATTGGCGATGGGTACCGCAGCCCAGGCTGTACCGTCGCTCGGCGTGGGTACGGGTACCTTCAATTGCTCGGGAGCCTCAGCATACTATGAGTGCTTCAGCGGCAATTCCGCCAGCGGCAGCGGCGAGAGCTTCGCTCTTCCTGCCTCCGGCACCACCAATGGGATCACTCTCTGGTCAAACATAACAGGTGTTAATCTCTACCTCGTGGCGGAAGCGAGCATTGGGCTTACTGGCTTTTCGCCGACTGGGAGTTTAGCTGGAGCGACAGCAACACAAATCGACGGATACACGGATACCCCGTATCAAGCATGGTTACTTGGTAACACAGGTTCTTGGACACAGTTTACCTCAGGGCCGTTCGTTACCGGCCAGGATCCTTTTTATTACTTGCAAGGGACTCTTACGTATACTGGATCCGCATCCGCAGTCGCAGGGCATTGGGTCTTTCTCGTCGCTGATATGAATGGTAGTGGGCTTCCTCTGACTGACTCAGGGCCAAACCATGACCAGTTCTCGCCCAAGACCACAAGCGCTGTTCCCGAACCCGGAACGGTGCTGCTCCTCGGATCCGGGCTCCTCGGGCTCGTCCTTTATCGGAGGAAGTTCCAAGCGTAACGCTTTCTCTCGATTTCATGGTTGAATAGAACGGGAGGGTCGTCTGGCCCCCCCGTTTCTTTTTGGCTTATCAACGATATGCCTTTTCCCCCCTCTTCGTAATCTCACGGAACATCCAGGCGGAAATTCGATTAAGATGAAGAAATGGTGAATCAAGGTCGGCAGGGGGACCGCATCGAGGTTATACTCGCCGTATCGGGCGGTCCCGATTCCATCTATCTGCTTAACCTTTCAAGGCAAAAAGTCCGCGGCCTCCTGGTGGCCCACTACAACCATGGCGCAAGGGGAAGGGAGTCCGAGGCGGATCAGCGGTTCTTAGCGAGATTGTGCAAGGATTGGGGACTTTCGATGGAGGTCGGGAAAGTTCAACCAAAGGTTACCGTTTTTCCTCCCACTGGAAGAAAAGGAAGGGTGCCGCCTCGCTTTGAGAAAAAGGCCCGAGAAACCCGTTACGCCTTCCTCAAGGACCTATTGGTGCGACACAAAGCGCAGAAGATCCTTGTTGCCCACACGGCGGACGACCAGGTGGAGACCGTCCTGATGCGGGTTCTGGAAGGTGCGGGGATTACCGGTCTGAAGGGCATCCCGAGGGTAACTGACGAGAGGGTCGAGCGGCCACTGCTCGGTACCTGGCGAAAGGAGATCCTCGAGTATCTGAAGAGGCACAAAATTCCGTACCGGGTCGACAAGTCGAACTTCGACACCCGGTTCGAGCGGAACTGGATCCGGCACGTCCTGATTCCTTTACTTGAGAAAAGATACGGAAGGTCCTTGAAAAAAAGAATTTACTCTCTGGGAGAGCGATTCCGGGAACTTGATATATTTATTGATCAAACTGCACATAATTGGCTTGAAAATAATAATATATTCTATACGAACAGTAATAAGTCGGGATTACCGCATTCTGACGGAAGCGACACGGAGGCTATCCGGATTCCGCGGAAAGCATATGCCAATCTCCCGTCCCTCTTAAGGATCAGAATCCTGCAGGTCCTCTGTTTCGAACATTTAGGCACGGCGCCGAACGAGCGGCTTCTTGCGTCGATGGACAAACTGATCGTTTCCGGGAAGGCATCCGCGCGCCTGAACGTCGGGCGAGGAGCCACGCTTCGGTGCCGGTACGGGGAGGCGATCTTGTCTCCTTCCGGGAAAAGGGAGAAAACGGCTGCGGGGGCCTGGTGGCCTGCGCAAACAGGGATGGGGAAATCGGGGCAGGGACCAGGCGGAAAAGAGCCAGGCCGAAAAATCCGGAAAAAGACAGGCACGCCGGAACCCGCAGTGCGGATGGAGGGTCCAGGGATATACAGGTGGGATGCTGGCGGGCCGTATTACGATGATGTTCCACCCGGTTCCCTCCGGGCGTTCCAGTGGAAAGAGCAAGGGAAGATCGCACCGGGGCGGGTGCGCCGCCTGGCGGAGGGAGAGCGGTGTGCCGCCTTCGACAAGGAGATGGTTGCCTCCCCCCTTTCCGTCCGGCCGTTGCGGGCGGGGGACCGGATCCGCCCTTTTGGCCTCGATGCCTACAAGAAGGTAAAAGAGATCCTCATCGACCGGAAGGTGCCGCGCGAAGAGCGGTGGGGCAGGCCCATCGTCTGCGATGCGTCCGGGACGATCCTCTGGATTCCGGGCGTCGTCCGGTCCGCCCATGCCTCCGTAACCAGGAAAACAAGACGCGCGATCGTGCTCCGCGCGGATATCCCGGGGGAGCCCCCCGACGAATGACGGATTACTTCGGGGTTCATCTATGCTAAATTGAAAGAGGAATCTGTTATCATGCGGACGCATCCATATTCGATATAATCGCAATCCGAAAATAACGACAGGAGACAAGACAACTTGAACCAGTTCTACAGGAACCTCGCCCTCTGGATGATCATCGCGCTCGCGATGGTGTTCCTCTTCAACACCTTTAAGTCGCAGAAGGTCGAGTACGAGGACGTCCCCTTCTCGGAGTTCGTCACGGCGGTCGACTCCGGGCTGGTGAAGGAAGTCACCATCAAGGGGCAGGAGATCACCGGGAAATACACCGAAGCTTCCGGGAAGGCGAAGAAGGCGTTCCACACCTACGCCCCGAACGACCCGGATCTCGTCAAGACCCTGCGGGCCAAGAACATCCGGATCACCGCGAAACCGATCGACGACAATCCCTGGTACATGACCTTGCTGATCTCCTGGCTGCCGATGCTGCTTCTCATCGGCGTCTGGATCTTCTTCATGCGCCAGATGCAGGCGGGGGGAGGAAAGGCGATGTCGTTCGGGAAGAGCCGGGCGAAGCTCCTGACCGAAACCGGCACGAAGATGACGTTTGCGGACGTGGCGGGAATCGAGGAGGCGAAGGAGGAGCTCCAGGAGATCATCGCGTTCCTGAAGGACCCCAAGAAGTTCACGAGGCTGGGAGGACGGATCCCGAAGGGGGTTCTGCTCGTCGGGGCCCCGGGGACGGGGAAGACCCTTCTCGCCCGGGCGATCGCGGGAGAGGCGGGGGTCCCCTTCTTCTCCATCAGCGGGTCGGATTTCGTGGAGATGTTCGTCGGAGTGGGGGCCGCGCGGGTGCGCGATCTCTTCATCCAGGGGAAGAAGTCTGCCCCCTGCATCATCTTCATCGACGAGATCGACGCCGTGGGCAGGCACCGGGGCGCGGGGCTGGGAGGCGGGCACGACGAGAGGGAGCAGACGCTCAACCAGCTTCTGGTGGAGATGGACGGGTTCGAGACGAACGAGGGGCTGATCCTCATCGCCGCCACGAACCGGCCGGATGTTCTCGACCCGGCGCTTCTTAGGCCCGGGCGGTTCGACCGCCAGGTGGTGGTCCCGAAGCCGGATGTGAAGGGTAGAGAGCAGATCTTAGGCGTCCACACGAAAAAGATCCCTCTCGGCGAAGACGTCAAACTCGAGGTTCTGGCCAAGGGGACGCCCGGATTCACCGGCGCGGATTTGGCGAACCTGTGCAACGAGGCGGCGCTGCACGCCGCGAGCGTCGGGTTTTCCAAGGTCTCGATGGATTGCTTCGAGATGGCCAAGGACAAGGTGATGATGGGGCGGGAACGCCGGTCGATGATCATCCCCGAGGAGGAGAAGCGCTCCACGGCCTACCACGAGGCGGGGCACGCGATCGTGGCGACGCTCATCCCGGGCGCGGACCCGATCCACAAGGTGAGCATCATCCCGCGGGGGATGGCCCTGGGGGTTACGCAGCAGCTCCCGATCGACGAGCGGCACACTTACTCCAAGGATTACCTGAAAGACAACATCACGATCCTCATGGGAGGGCGGGTCGCCGAGGAGCTGGTCCGCGGGGAACTTACGACCGGGGCGGGCAACGACATCGAGCGGGCCACCTACATCGCCCGGAAGATGGTCTGCGAATGGGGGATGAGCGAGAAGCTCGGGCCCGTGACGTTCGGGCAGAAGCAGGAGGCGATCTTCCTCGGCAGGGAGTTCGCCCGACACCAGGATTACAGCGAGTCCACGGCCCGGGACATCGACAACGAGATAAAAGGGATCGTCGTCTCCTGCTACGATCGGGCGAGGACGTTGCTGAAAACGAACATCCACGTCCTGCACAAAGTGGCGAAGACGCTTCTCGAAAAGGAAGTCGTCGACGGTCCCGAGATCAAGAAGATCATCGAGGAACTGGTGGTCCCGCCCGGTCAGGAGCCGCCGGCCGCCGAAGCCGGGTCTCCGGCCTGAGCCGGCAATCGGACGATGATCCGGGTTTTGCATTTCGGGGACCCGGAAGGGGCGAGGCGCCGGATCGTTTTCCTGGGGGCGGCGCAAGGCGATGCGGAGCGTCTCGTCGGGGGGCTTCGTGCAATCCTGTTGAGCATTCCCTTGCAGGACGGAATCTCCCGGGATCTCCCTGCGCTTCTTGACCAGAGGGGAATTCCGCATGCGCGGGGGCGGGACGTCCTGCTGTTTTCCGTGTCATCGATGGGGGAATTGGACCGCAGGGGGGAGGATGCTCCCGGCCCAGGGGATATTCTTGTGCCCATACGCGAGGCCGTCGACCGGTATCAGCGACGGGATTTCGTATTGCGCTGCCGGGACCGTTCCCTGGATCTGTCCGGCACGCCGCGGATCATGGGGGTGTTGAACGTGACGCCCGACTCGTTCTCCGACGGGGGAAAGTTCCTTTCCGTCGATCGCGCCGTGGACCATGGGGGGGAGATGGCAGGAGAGGGGGCGGACATCATCGATGTGGGGGGAGAGTCGACCCGGCCCGGGTCGGCTGGCGTTCCGGCAGAGGTGGAGCGGGACCGGGTGATCCCGGTTCTCCGGGCGCTCGCGGAAACAACCACCGCGATCCTTTCCGTCGACACGACCAAGGCGCAGGTTGCCAGGGAGGCGATCGCCGCGGGCGCGCACATCGTAAACGACACGAGCGCCCTTTCCGGCGACCCGGGGATGGCCGACGTCGTCCGGGATTCCGGCTGCGCCGTCGTCCTGATGCACCGGCAGGGCACCCCGGAAACGATGCAGCGTTCCCCGTCGTACGACTCGCTTTTTGACGAGATCCTGGACGAGCTTTCCGAAAGGATCGGAGCGGCGGAGGCCGCCGGGATCCCCGGGGACAGGATCCTCGTCGACCCGGGAGTCGGGTTCGGGAAGCGCCTCGAGAACAACCTGGCGCTTCTCCGGCACCTGGCCGACCTGCGCAACCTCGGGAAACCGATCCTTTTCGGCCCGTCGCGGAAGGCGTTCCTCGGAAAGATCACGGGGAGAGAGCCCGGGGAACGGGCGTTCGGGACCGCGGCGAGCGTGGCCATCGCCGTTTTGGGCGGGGCGCACATGCTCCGCGTTCACGACGTGAAGGAGATGAGGGACGCGATCCGCGTGGCGGCTGCCGTGGCGGGAGGAGTCGAATGTTAGGAACCCTCCCTTCCGTCCGCCTCGTGGACATCCTGGACATCCTGCTCGTCGCCTTCATCCTCTACGGGATCCTCCTGTTCATCCGGGGAACCCGGGCCGTGGAGATCCTGTTCGGGCTTCTTTTCCTGATGGGGATGTTCGTCCTCGCGAAGAGAATCGGGATGGTCACGTTTCCATGGGTCGTCGGGAATTTCCTCGGCGGAATCATCGTCATTTTGGTGGTGATCTTCCAGAGCGAGATCCGGCGGGGGCTCGCCCGGATGGGACAGACGCGGATCTTCGGCTGGCCGGCCGTGGCGATGAGCCCCGATTTCCTCGAGGACCTCGCGTTGTCGGCCTTCCGGCTCGCCGATTCGCGCAACGGGGCGCTTCTCCTGCTGGAACGGAACATGGGACTTTCGGAATACATCGAGCACGGGAAGAAGATCGACGCGGTGTTCTCCTATGAGCTTCTGGCTTCTCTGGTTTCCCCGCTCTCTCCCGTTCACGACGGGGCGGTGGTGATCCGCGGGGAGAGGATAGACGCGGCCCGGGTCATTCTCCCGATCCCTGCGGAATCCCCGGTGACCCGAGCGATGGGAACCCGACACCGGGCGGCGTGGGGGATGGCGACGGAAACCGACGCGGTCTCCGTCGTGATTTCGGAGGAAACGGGCAACGTCACCGCGTTTTTCGACCGACAGATGAAAGTGACGGCCGGCGCGATGGAGCTGGAGGGGATCCTCCGGAAGCTGTTCGGGGCATGAAGAAGATCTTCCGGAAGAACTTGGGTCTGAAAGGCCTGGCGCTCGGGCTTTCCGTCGTCCTGTGGTGGTTCGTGACGGGGGAGAGCAACGTCCACGTCGGATTCGCGGTGCCGCTCGAGATCCGCAACATCCCCCAGGGGATGGCGCTCACCAACAAGGTGGTCCGGCAGGTGGATGTGCGCCTTGCCGGTCCCTCGACCCTCATCAGCGCCCTGCAGCAGAAGGAGATCTCCGCGGCGGTCGATCTGTCCGGCGCGAAGGGCGGCAGGGAAACCATTCCGCTGACCGAGCGGTCGGTCAAGGTACCGGCGGGGTTCCGGGTGGAGCGGGTTTATCCGGCGTCGGTCGAAGTCGTCCTGGAGAAGCTGGAACGCAGGACCGTTCCCGTTTTCCCGCAAGTCGGAGGCGCGTCCAAGGTCCGCGCCCGGATCGCGAAGACGGAGGTGGACCCGCCGTCGCTCGAGGTCGAGGCGCTTCCCGACGAGTTTTCCCGCCTGAAGATGCTTACCACCGAGGAGATCGAGCCCGGGACGACCGAGGGGGTCTTCACGGCGAGAGCCCGCGTGAACTTGCCGGAAGGGCATGCTAAAATCGTCGGAAATCCGGTCGTCCTCGTGACGATCCATTTCCGGAAGTAGGAGGGAGAATACGTGCGCAGGGAGCTGTTCGGCACCGACGGCGTGCGGGGAGTCGCCAATATCGAGCCGATGACCGTGGAGACGGCGATGGCGCTCGGGCAGGCGGTTGCGTACAGTTTCCGGAACCACTCCGGCAGGCACAAGATCGTCATCGGCAAGGACACCCGCCTTTCCGGGTACATGTTCGAGACGGCATTGTCCGCCGGGATCTGCTCCATGGGGGGCGACGTGATGCTGGTCGGGCCCCTCCCCACGCCGGGGATCGCGTTTCTCACCCACTCCATGCGGGCCGACGCCGGGGTGGTGATCTCCGCCTCCCACAACCCGTACCAGGATAACGGGATCAAGTTCTTCGGCCGGGACGGCTTCAAGCTCCCGGACGGGCTGGAAGCAAAAATCGAGATGCTCATGCTGGGGGACCATCTGAAAGAGGTTCGGCCGCCCTCCCCGCAGATCGGCCGGGCGCACCGGATCGACGACGCCACGGGCCGGTACATCGTCTATCTCAAGAACACCTTCCCGGGGCATCTGTCCCTGGAGGGCCTGCGAATCGTGATCGATTGCGCCAACGGCGCGGCGTACCGGATCGCCCCTCAGGTGTTCCAGGAACTCGGCGCCGATGTCATTCCGGTGGCCGTCTCCCCGAACGGGCTGAACATCAACGACAAGTGCGGTTCCCTGTATCCGGAACTGGTGTCCGCGAAAGTGAAAGAACACCAGGCCGACCTCGGGATCTCGCTGGACGGAGACGCCGACCGGGTGATCGTGGTCGACCACAGGGGCGAGGTGGTGGACGGCGACCGGATCATGGCCATCTGCGCCGAGGAGTTGGCCCGGAAGAAGAAGCTGAAAAAAAACACCGTCGTGGCCACCGTGATGAGCAACATCGGGCTGGAGCTGTTCCTGCGGGAACGGAAGATCAGGATGGCCCGGGCGCCGGTGGGGGACCGGTACGTCGTGGAGGCGATGCGCGCCGGGGGATACAACTTCGGCGGGGAGCAGTCGGGGCACTTGGTCTTCCTCGACCACGCCACGACGGGGGACGGGGTCCTGGCGGCGCTCCAGGTCCTGGCCGTGATGGTCGAGTCGGGGAAACCGATCGCCGACCTGGGAAACAAGATGGTCACCCTCCCGCAGATTCTGGTCAACCTCAAGCTCAAGCAACGTGTCCCGCTCGAGAGTCTGCCCCGGTTCCAGAAGGCGAAAGCCGAGTTCGAGAAGAAACTCGGCGGACGGGGAAGGATCCTGGTCCGGTACAGCGGGACCGAGCCGGTCCTGCGGATCATGGTGGAGGGGGAGGACCGGGAGGAGACCGAGCGCATCGTCAACGCGCTCGCGGAAAAGGCCCGCGCCGAGATAAAGTAAAGGGACGTTCATAAACTTTTTGAGAAGCTTGGCACGTAGCGGAACTTTTCTCCACAGGGATGAAAAGTTTTAAGAACGTCCCTTTGCTTTTTGGGAGGAAAATGCGCAAGAAGCTGGGGGTAAACATCGACCACGTCGCCACGGTGCGGCAGGCCAGGCGGGGGATTGCGCCGGATCCCGTAGCGGCGGCGGGCATTGCGGAAATGAACGGAGCGGACGGGATCACGGTGCACCTCCGGGAGGACAGGCGGCACATCCAGGACCGCGACGTCGAGATATTGCAGCAGGTCGTCCAGACGAGGATCAACCTGGAGATGGCGGCCACGGAGGAAATGGTGGAAATCGCGACGCGCCTCCTTCCCTTTTCCTCGACCCTCGTGCCGGAGAAACGGGAGGAGGTCACGACCGAGGGGGGTCTTAACGTCCTGTCCCAAAGGGAGCCGCTTCACGAAACCGTCTTCCGCCTGCAGGAAGCGGGGATATTCGTCAGCCTCTTCATCGACCCCGACCTGGGTCAGGTGCGCGCGGCGAAGCAGGCGGGGGCCGACGCGGTCGAGATCCATACAGGGAGCTACTGCAACGCGTTCCGGGCCGGCAGGTTCGGGAGGGAGTTCGAGAAGATCCGTGTTGCCGCCGCGCACGGGAGAAACATCGGGCTTCGGGTGTTCGCCGGGCACGGGCTCGACCTGCGGAACATCGTCCCGATCCTCTCGCTTCCGGAGATCGAGGAGTTCAACATCGGACACAGCATCATCGCGAGAGCGGTGTTCGTGGGTTTGGGGCAGGCGGTCCGGGAGATGGCCGACCTGGTCCACTCCGCGTGACGGTTCCCGCACGGCCCGTCCCGAGCTAAAAACCGATGATCGTAGGCATTGGTGTCGACATCGTGGATGTGGGGAGGGTGAAGGACCTCCTGGACCGATATCGTGACCGGTTCGTGCGCCGGGTGTTCACGGACGTCGAGGCGGGGTATGCAAGAAGGAGCGTACGGGAGGCCGAGAGACTTGCGGGCCGGTTTGCCGTGAAGGAGGCGGTGCTCAAGGCCTTCGGGACGGGGAAGTCGCAGGGGATCTTGTGGCGGGACGTGGAAACAATCCGGGGGGCGATGGGAAAACCTGAAGTAAAACTTTATGGTAATGCTTATACTTATATGAAAAAGCTAAAAGCAGGGCGCATCCACGTGAGCATCACACACGACGGCGGGAAGGCGGTGGCGTTCGTGATCATCGAAACGGAGGGTATGTCGGCATGAAGGTGGCGACAGCGCGCCAGATGGCCGAGCTCGACCGGGTGACGATCGAACAGTACGGGATCCCCTCCCTCGTTCTCATGGAAAACGCTGGAAGGTCCTGCACCGAGAGGATCCTTCGCATCCTGCAGGAGAAGGTAGGCGTTCCCGAGGAGGCGTCGGTCGCCATCGTGTGCGGCCGCGGAAACAACGGCGGGGACGGGATGGTGATCGCCAGGCACCTGCACAACCGGGGCGTGTACGTCGAGGTGTTTCTTCTGTCCGAGCCGGACAAATTGTCCGCGGACGCCAGGACGCAACACGAGATCATCCGGAAGATGGACCTGGAGTGCCGGATCATCCGGGACCAGGAGGGGGTGGAGGATCTTCGGACCTACCTCGAGGAGGTCCACCTGTGCGTCGACGCCATCCTCGGAACGGGCCTGTCCTCCAACCTCG
>Ga0209342_10001810_pt1 | contig 23619 bp, 27 predicted proteins | sample RifCSP16_2_FD_184023 | JGI IMG/M metagenome (GOLD analysis project Ga0209342, IMG submission 184023) | Soil microbial communities from Rifle, Colorado - Rifle CSP2_sed 16_2 (SPAdes) (version 2) | ecosystem: Environmental > Terrestrial > Deep subsurface > Rock core/Sediment | place: Rifle... | reverse complement strand
CCATCCCCAGTAAATGTTCCGCCTATGGATACAATCCCAGCACCCCACTGATACGCCCCCGCCCCTGCTTGCCACGTCGGGCCGGACGTTGCGATCCTCAGTAACAATTGCACGTCATCGGTCGCCGGAATCAGTCCCGTGATCACAAGGGCATAGGCGTTATAAGTGGAATTGATACCGAGATCGAAATCGAGCGCTGCTGAGGCCGATGCCGTGAGAGTTTCTATCGGAATCCACGATCCCGCCGTAGGTGTTCCGACAACCTGGAATTGCGTTCCGTCGTAGATGACAATCGCAGGGATATTGGCCTGAAGCACGGATGCACCAGCCGCCGCGCCCTTATAGTAGATATTTTTTGCGCCAATCGAATTGATATTGAGCGTCGCGGCGGCCGTGATGGTATTCGCCGGGATGAAATGGAACATCTGCCCGGTGGCATAAGCCGCTATAGAAAGAGCGGCGGTTGCTGTAATCGTGTTTGTGCCGGCGACGCTGGTCAGGTACGTCAGCGTGCCGTCCTGCACTTGGTCGGCTCTTGCATAATCCGTCCGTGCGGATGCATCATCGACATTGGTATGACGGAAGCCGCCCATGGGTTGATTGGCCGTTGCCACCGCCTCGCCGTTTTTCGTCAGCGAGCCAGTCAGGGCCGTGGCGATATCGGTCAGGGTGGTGTTGTTGGTCGTCGAACTAATCTCGGCCCCGGTTACTACCGGGTTACCACTAGGCAGGCTGTAGTTTCCTGATCCGTCGCGTGCGATGGCGGCTCTCCTTAAACAAAAAAAGCCCCGGAGGGCTTATGACTGCACTTCAAAAAATCTTCGGATTGTTTTTTGTCGCGGCCGTCACAATCGGCTTCATCATTGGGATGAAGGAAGCCGGCTGGCAGTTCGACCTGGGCGTTTTATCCGGCGTCGCGATAATGCAATTCGCTCACCGTGCCGTGTACGGCCGTTGGATTGATTTCTGATACAGGCCGCCTTCGCCCTGCCCCATCAGGGCCGCGATTAGCGCCTGGGTTTTAGGGGAGAGGGCGGGAAGTCCGGGTAACTGAATCCCGGCCGCCGCCGGGGCGCGGCTGCGTACCGTCTGACTAAGAGTCTCCGCTAGCCGCCGGGTCGTGGCGTCACCTATGGCCTTGCCCGCAAGGCCAGCCGCCGGCAAAGCAACTGCCCCGACTGGACCGCCCACAGCCAAGCCAGCACCGCCCGACAGAGCGCCTGAAACGACCCCCGTAGGCGCGAACTTCCCGACAAGGCGGGCTGCATTGCCGAGCTTCGAGCCTTCGACGACCGTTCGCATTTGCGCCAGTTCTTCAGCAGAGAACCCGCGCACTTTCTTGGGGTTATTCAGCAGCGATTTGATTTGCTGCCGAATGGCGTTATCGATGTTCGAGCCAGAGCCCGCAGAGCTTGCTTGAAGCTCCGCCTTTCGCAATGCCTCTGCGATCAATTCAGCCCGCTTCGACGCGGCGTAATTCGCGCGCGCCTCGCCCAATACCTTGGTTGCTGCGCCAGCATCGCCGCTCAACACGTCGTCGGGCGAAATGGTGTGCGCGAAGTCATCGAGCTGGCCGATGGCGACCCGCACGGCATCTCGCTCCGCGAGATCACCGCCCGCCTTGCTCAACAGCCGCCGAATCCCCTCAAGGTCAGCAATCGTCCCGGTCTGCGCAGTCTCCATCTCGGACAGCGCGCGAAATGTCTTGGGCGCCAGGTAGTCGCGGTACCCGGCATCGGATAGCGTCTGCCGAATCCTGCCGGCCGCGCCCTGGATCGCCTCGGGCTTCACTTCCAGGCCCATGTTCCGGGCCTGTTCATAGCCGCGCGTCGCTGCTTCCTTTAAGGACGGGGCGGAGGGCATCACGTCATCCACACCGACCACGCTGCGATACGCGTTCCCCGCTCCTTTGATCACAGCAGGAAGGGCCGCGCCCGTCGCCGCGCCGAATACGCCCCCGGTCAATGCTCCTGCTGCCCGGTCGCCGTCGTCCGCGTCCCCGGCGCCCTGGGCGCCGCCAGTGATCCCGCCAATGGTGGCCGTCTGCGCCCACGTCGGCAGCGCCGCAGCGCCCCTCATAACGCCCTTGGCGACCGCCCCACCCGGAGCAAGGGCGCCAGCAATACCAGCGGCTAAGCTCTTGCCCGGATTTTCGTCTGCGTACCGCTCGCGCTCGCTCAGATACGCATCGCGGGCGCTCTTGTACTCGCCGCCCGTGGCCGCCGATGCGGCGCCGGCTAGCTCATCATCGAAACCGAACGCAGCCGTATGCGCGTACTGGCGTAAGAGGCCTTGCAAATGGCCGATGGTTTGAGGTTTATCCCCGGCTTTCGCCTCAAGCTCCGCCAAGCGGCGTAGTGCCTGAAGCTCTTCCCGATCACTCATCGTCCAAACCGCTTCCGAAGGTCAGCCAGCTCGGCCGCTTCCTCGGGCGACAAGCCCTCGGAAACAGGGGCAGGCTCATCAAAAGTCCCCGTCGCCCCCGAACCCTGCCCCTGCGCTTTGGCAATCGCTCGCCGCTTGGCCGCTTCGATCACTTCCAAAAACTCCTGCGCGGACCGCTTAAACTGTTCCTCACTCTGCGAGGTCTGCATCGCGGCAATGGCGTTTGTGGCTTTCGTGCCTTCAACTTCGGTAATCTGCCCACCGCCCTTCAGAGACTCGAAAGCCTCAAGGAACTGCTTGCCCGTCAACTGGCCGAGCTTGGCATTGAAGTCCGCTGCCGCAGTCCCGGGGACGGCCGAATTGGACAACCCGAAACCCATCGCAGCGCCTTTCATTCCGACCGCATCGGGAAGCCCCGGGTGCTGGAGGATTTGGTTGACCAGCCCGGTGGTCTGGTCCGCGCCGGCCACAATCTTGGGCAGGTTCACGACGGCCTGAGCCGCGGATTCGCCTTCCACCTTGCCGCCGGCCTTGGCGCCGGCCAACGCGCCCTGCAACGCGGGATCAAGCGAGCCCGGAATCGCTCGCTGCCCGCCAACCATGCCGGGTTCAATCTGCCCCGTCCGCGCGTTCCCCACGAGGTAGCCATTGGCGCCCGGGAGGAACAGGTAATACGGAGTCCCGCCGCCGCCCATCTGCGCCGCCTGCATTCTGGTTTCGCGGTTCAGGTCGTTCTGCTCGGCCTGGAACTTCTGCTTGTCCGCCTCCATCTCAGCGCGCCACCGCCGATCCTCGCTCGCCTTGTCTGCGGCAAGCTGGGCCGCCATCTGCGCCTGGCGCTCGGACATCATCCCCTGCACGCCATAGCCGGCAGTGTCCGGGTTTTCCAGCAGCGCGCCGGCATTCCCTGACGTGCCGTAGCCTTTCAGGGCCTCAACCATCTTCTGCTGCCGCTCGGTCGCCAGCGTCGTCTGCTTGTCCGCCGTCTGCTTCGCGCCGTACGCCCCAACTCCCGCCTGCAGCATTTTCGCCAGGCCCTGAAGCGGCGAGGGCGGCACGTACATTCGGCCGGCCATCTGGCCTTGGGGCGACTCCATGCCCTGCTGCTGTAGAGCCTGGGCGTAGGCCGCCCTTCGTTCCAGCTCGGCCTGCTGCGTATCGTAGGGGCTCGTAAACGAGATGTTCGGCATCAGAGGGCTCCGTAATTCACCACGGCATAGCCGTTCACGAACTGCACCGCCTCGGGTTTGACGGCCATCACTTCATCGGCCATCACGCCCACCGAGGGCTCGCCCCACACGTAGGTAAACCGATAAAGCGGGAAGCCGCCGAAGGTCAACGGCAGGGCCTCGATGTCGGTCTTGAGCCTGCGGTCGGAGAACCCGGGAATAAACGGCGCGGCGGAAATCGCAGCGGAGCCCAACCCAAACAGGCCATCCATCTGATTACCGTACATCGCAGCCTGGGCGTTATAGGCATCCATCCCCGCCCCGTACTGTGCTTGGGCGCCCTGCATGATCGGAGCGGGCTGGACCGGGCCTGAGCCGCCATAGGCTTGAAACTGCGGCATGTTCGGCTGCGCGCCCGTTCGGAGCGCATTGAGTTCCGACAGCGGGATATTCCGTTGATATGCCTGGCGCTGCAGCTCGGACGACATCTCATCCCCGGCACGAATATCGGCCTGCATCCGCGCGTCGTTCTTGGCCTGATTGAACTGGTCGTACTCCCGCGACCATGCCTCAGTCCCGGGATTGATTCCGCCAGCCATCAGGCGGGAGCGCATGGCTTCCTCGTCCTGGCCGAACTTCCGCTCCGCCCGCCCCATCAGGGCATCGGCATAAGCATTCCGGTCGAACGAAGCACCGAACGGCTGCGAGAACGTATCCTGCACCCGCCCCAGGGCGTTTTCCGCTGCCCCTCCAAGCCCGGTCGAAATGCGCTCGTTCTGGTTGTAGAGGTTCTGCCCGGCCGGCGTCAGGTTGATGCGCGAGGCCATGCGATCCCCGCCCAAGTCCTGCCACGTCCGGGAGCCCAACGGGGTATATTCGTCAGGGCGGTTCATCCGCGCCGTGAGCCGCGCGGCATCGGCATTCGCAGAGCCCTGAGCTACCGCCGCCCCGACGTAGTCAGGCGGCGGAGGAGGGTCAGGAGAATCCTTGAAATACACGCCCAGCCAGCGGGAACGGGTCTTAAAGCCTCTCATCTTTCAACCTCAGCCATTTGCAGTCATCGCGCCACATGCAGTAAACCAACAGGTCACCCGTCGGATGTGCGCCTCGCAGCCGGGTTTCCAGCCTGAAGCCGATATGCTCGTCAAAGCTCCTCGCGTTCATGTTCCCCTCGCCCACCAAGCCCGTAATCCGCTGGACCTTGGCTTGATTGAAGGGATAGTCAAAACACGTCCACAGGTATTCGCGGGCCATCCATTTTTTGGACCCGTCAGAGGCGACGTGCATACAGATATTGGCGCCGTTGTATTCGTTGAACACGACGCCAGCGATTAGAGCCCCGTTCTTTTCCCAGCCAATCCCGATCGCCGCCCCGAAGCCGTGATCACGAGTGCGGTTCGCGACCCATTCGACGACCCCGGGGCCAATGACGATCATAATGCCGCCCTAAATCACTCCCCCCACCTCAAAGACGACATCAGTCGCTTGCCAGCGGATTTGCACGCCCCGTGACACGGTTTTGAGTCGCAGCCCGCCGGCCGTGCCGACCGCCCCGAGTGTCTGCCAGTCGCGCTTGATGGATGGGTCACCCCCCCACGTCGCGCTATCCCATAGGCCGGAATCCCATACGCCGGCGGTGGATGCGGTGAACGTGATGCTCGATGTTGGCTCCTGCGCGTTATAATCGACGTTCATCGCCATCAATATTCCAGGCGCGCCGTTGGTGAGTATGATCGGCCGCGCCATCTTGAAGTGCTTCACGCGTCCCGGCGCTTTGAAATATTGATACGCCTGCAACACATTGGCCGTGATATTGGCGCCATCGTCGGCATAGGTATCCCAACCCTTGTAAACCTTGGTATCGCCGCCCCAATACGGTTGATTGCCGAATAGCGCGAAACAGTTCGCGTCCCAGCCGGTGAACTTGCCCCATGCCCCTGTAAGCGTGTTCATCACGTACTGGTGAGAGCCTGATGCAAAGGGAATGTTGAACAGCAGGAACGGCGCGCCGGGATAGAACAACGCTTCCCACCCGAACTGTGCTTTGCTCGTCTCTGCGGCCTGTTTCACCGCGTCGCGGATTTTGTCAGAGAGCGCGATTGCGGTATTTGTGCGGTCACTCAGGAGGGCTTTAGAGAGCGGGTAGAAGCCGTCCGTCGTAATCACAATCAGGTCGCCGGCATACTTCACCAGGCAGCGATAACCGATGGGTGGCGCAATACGGTAGGTGCCGACCTTGACCCACGTACTGGCGCTCGATGGATCAATGCCCTTGTAAACCGCCACCTCGCCTTTGTCGGTAATGAATACCGCATGATCATCCATGCCCTCTCCGGCATCGATGGTCCATGAGCCCATCGTCATCAATTTGCCGCCGAGCTTGAAGACCGGCCCTAAGTCGAATTCTGTCGCCGCCCCGCCGGCCGCACCGGACGGTAGATAGTAGGCGGATAAGGTGCTTTTCTTGACCAGCCACAACCGATTGACGTGAATCCCGATATTAATGATGTCGCTACCGGATACGCCGGTCAGCCCCGGACTGCTCGAGGCCGAAACCGTGACCCACGCCGTCCCGTTGTAGACCCGCATCGCGTCCGCGCCGTTGACGCAATGCAGATATTGGTTGCCAGTCGTGTCGGTAAAATTCGCGTACTGAATTTGCACGTTGGTCAGCCCGGTGATTGCCGCCGTGCCCACTGCGGTTACCGCAGTGGCGTTGTAAACGGCACCCGACGACGCCGCAAATAACGTTTCTCCAGTGAACGTGGAATACACCATGAGAGTTTCCACGATGTCGGGCAGGCCGGTCGCATGCACCGAATAGCCCTTACGCAACTGCACATCGGTCGTGGACGGGAACATGTTGTCCATCACCGGCGCGTCCAATTCGTCCATCGCGGCGATTGGATCACGTGCATTCCACCCGCCAACCGGCGCGGCAATGGAAATAGTTTTGGCAGTTGGCTTGTTAGCCATAGCCACTATCTGGCACGTTGCTCAAATCAATCAAATGCGACGGCTCCGGGCCAGATAGCGACAACGTAGGAGCCCCACCGTCGCCCGCCTGCGCCTCTATTTGCAGCTCGAAATCGCGCTCCGCAATCGTCGTATCAAATCCTTTGGCGGCCAGGAATTTGTATTTGAGCCCATTGACCATGAGCCGGTCACGGAAGACGCAGGTATCATTGTCATTCTCGAATACGGCTTTTTCGGTCGAGCCGTCGTCGTCCACGACCCACTTGTTCTTGATGTACTCGAAGGCAAACGTATTGCCGGTATCCGTGCCTGGGTAATACTCGAATTGATCACCACGTATCCGGAACCGCACACGCGGCCCCACACTCGCCAATTGCGAGGATTGCAACCATTGCCAGCCGGCCGGCAACATCGGCCCCACCAAGCCCCAGCGATTGCTGCGATCCCATTGCGTGTCATTGAGCGGACGATGAAAATCCGATGGCAAAGCCGCAGCGCCGGTCGCATCCGTGACAAACGTGTGCGTTTCAACTAAAACCTGGAAATCGTGGCGATCTAGCAATTCCTGCCCGAGCGCATTCATCAAGCCAAACATCTGCAGGGACTGTTGCTCAGTCGCCGTCGCGGCGGCATTCGGGAGCGGCAATGCCAGCTCCCGGCACGCCTGCTGGATGATCTGCAGCAGCGTCATGCCGCCCTACTGCCCTTCTTCTTCATCTCGGCGACCGCTTCCTTGAGGGCTTCAATCTCTGCCCGCAGCTCCGCATTCTCGGCCGCATAACGCTGGACCGCTGCTGTATCCCTCGCCAAATCGAGAAACGCACCAGCCTTCACCCGCAGCGACATATAGCCCGCGCCTAGCTTCTGACACTGCGCGTCCGACAGCCCCGCGATTTGCTCCACGGTGAACACCTTGAGATACTTCAATTCCTCTCGTTGAGAGGCTGTCAGCGCTGGCCATTCATCAATGGGGGTGCCGTCCATTACCTGCTCTTGGTTCAGCAAGTAACGATTCCACTGCGCGGCAAACCGGACTTTATCTTCCTCTCGGATCTCGCGAACGATTTCATCCGCCGAACCCGGAACCACAATCGAGATAAACTCCCGGTCTTCGTATATTTGCCGACCCTCCCTCTCGCTCCGGGCCTTCAAGTGCACCGCCCGCTTCAGGAATTTAACCCACAGCTTCGCGTCGTCGTCGTTCATTCCACGTCTCCATAATCCAAGGGATGAGCCCGTCCCCATGTACATAAAGGCGACAGCCCAACCGCATAAGCTCTCGGGCCTGAGATTGAAACTCCATCGCCTGCTTCGCCATCCAGGGCGCGCAGCTGAACGTGCGCCCGGCGGCCACGATTTCGGCTCGGCTCTCCTGGTCGTTCAGGGCTTGCCGGTACGCGTGGTTCGCCCCCCCGCGATAGGAAGAGTCGAACCCGAAAAAATGAAATGTCCTGAAGCCGTCAATGTGGGCCAGGAACATCGCCTTCATGCCTACCGAAGCGCCGCCACCCACCAGAATTACGGGCTTGTGCGTGATGCCCTTGACCATATCTATCGTGCCGTCCATGTTGGACATCCACAGCGTTACGTCGTAACCTTCCAAGGCATCAAACACGTCGGGATGGCAAAACGCCGAAATGAGATAACGTATGCCCTTCCTGGGATTCCGCACGAACTCGACGTTTTCCCGCCGGCTGTCGAGCATTACATGCACGTCGGGAATAATCCCGCGCGCAATAAGCCAGTCGTGCGTGTTGTTCAGCGCCCAAATCTCACCGCGTTTATGGTGAAAACGCAGTTTTGGAAGCGTGTCCTGCAAGCTCGGGCCGCCACCGACCAACAGTAGCGGCTTGGTATGCGCAGGCCGGCCCTCGAACCAGGGAAGCGGCCGCTTCAGATTTTCACGAAACTGATCGAGCATGACGCGTCGATCATTATTTAACGCCTCAATCCAGCGCACCGGAGCCGCGACAGGCGGTCCCCAATGCTCAGTTACCCACCCACATTCCGGCAGCTCGTGCGGCTTTTCCTTGCCGTGGAAGTAGACGATGCACGACTTTTCGAGCAGCGCCGGATCTGGCTTGATATGGGCTTTGTAACTGTAAATCCCTTTTGCCAGCCCGAGGTCGTCCAGCAACACGTGCGGAACGGTGGCTAGATAAATCATGTCGGACGGCAGACCGAACATGGTCGCATCCCGCGCCGCCTGCGCGTGCTTCGCGACGAAGTTATCCCAGATTTCCGGCGTATGCGGAAACATCATCACGCCAGAGCAGGGCCGATCAAACCACGGGTCTTTCAGCATCGCGAACGGCCCGCGATAGTCCATCAGGTGATCTATGTTGCCCGTAATGATGGTGTCGAGCCCCATGAAAAGTACCTGGCCCAAATCCTCACTGAACGGTTCCAGCAGTGAGAACATGTTCCGATAAGGTAATTTCAGCGGGATCGACTCAATCGGCTCCTTGAATTCATATTCTCGGTCAACGAAACACACGAACCTGAACGGACGCGTCGTGTTGCGCTTAATTCCCCGATAAAGCCGGTCCACCCATTCCGGGGTAAAAATGCCGAGCGAGTGTGCGGGTACGTCCTGGCCTTGATATAAAACGCAGGCAACGGTTACTGACACAGCCTTAACAACAACCGGCCCGTAGGTCGCAGGCTGTGGCATTGCTCGGCCCAATGCCGGCATTCTCGTTGCTCTTTCCGGAGCGCTGGCTCGGGCAGCGCACAGAGTCGATCTAACTCCTTGCTCAACGCCTCGGCGTCATTGCAAATGTGAATGCCCGGCATCCGGCCGTAGGTATCCACGTACGGTTGTGGATTCCTGGAATTCGTAATTGGGATTCTTCCGCACATCGCTGTCTCGGTAGCCAACGATACCCATTCGCCAAATGGTTTGCCGTTCAACTCTGGCTTGATTTGATCAATCACTACATCGCAGTCGGCAATGCGATCTAGCTGCCCTTCCCACGTTATCCGATCAACCCCGTCTTCATGATTCGGATTGGTGACGTTCGAGCGCAACTCGAAGGGGAATTTTTCGCACAGCGGAATAATCCATTCAGAGCCCTTGTCAGTTGGCCGTGACGGGAAATGCCCAACCCGCAACCCATTCCAGTTGCGCTCGTCCTGCGGCACCCACAACGGATTTAGCGGCGGAATTACCAGATGTTCGTTGGCGAATGAGCCCATCAAATCCGCTTCGTAGCAAATCGATAACGGCTCGAACGGCCCCCAGCAATCCGCATAAAATTCGCGATAGTCCCGGTAATGCCCTCCCCCATGTAGGAGCGCCAGCTTTTTGCTGCGTAATACGCCCTTCCATGCATCACGTTGCGGATGAAAGCCAATGTTTCCGCCATACGTCCCGCCCATTACGCTCGGCAAGTCCGATTGAACGAGCCAGATCCAATCGGCCCAGGCGACAGCGCCAGATAGTTGTTCCGAGGCTCTCTGCGGATCGATGAACTGGGTTTGATGGGGGTATTTATAAATATGCCGGCGGGCCGCTAAATATCGACACTCTTCGCCAGCGCTTTGCAGCGCTAACGCAAAAGCAGCACCACAGGCCGCATAATCGGATTCTGCTAAAAACAGGTGTTTCATTCTTATTGGCACAAGAGATGGGGGCGAGTTTCCCCGCCCCCGGTTAGTTATGGTGTAGCAGTCGCGTTCGGGTACACGGCAATCGCCTCACGGCTCGACGCCGTGTTGGTGGCCGCCGCCACAATCACCACACCCCGAATGATGGTCTGCGACGCGCTGGTGTCATCCAGCACACCCGCCGTACTCGTGGTGTAGAGCTGTACATCCGCTGCGCACGAGGCAGCCACCCGAATGGTGATATTGCCCGGGCCGTGGACGCACACCCAGCCGAACTCATTGTCGGCGAAGGCCACCTGGGCGAAGCCGATCTGATGACCGGCATCGACCAGCGCCTTCGTGCAATGCACGGCCTGGTAGTTTTCGTCGATAGTGACCGTGTAGTACTGCGTAATCGCAGCCCCGGCCTGCACATACAGCCACACCGAGCCGTCCGAAGCGGTGACGCGCTGCCCCAGTCGGAACTTCGCGTCTGCTCCGTCAGTCGTGGTGCCTGTGGTGGTCTCGGCAAGGTTGATGCCGAGGGCTCCGTCAGTAACAAATGTCATTTCAATACCCTCACATCAATCCTTTAAGACGCCCAAGTACTTGCACCCCGAAGCCGTCATGTTCCCGGCCCACCCGATGAGCTTCACAATGGCGTCCTGGTTGGTCGCCATCCGTTCCCCGCCAATCGGCACAAAGTTACGGTCGGCGTGCGGCCGGAAAAACAGGTACTTCGTGTTGATGAAGTACATGTGATTTGCCGGGCAGTTGCCGCCCACGCCGCCATCGAGCACTACATCCGTAGCCCGTCCCGCTCCGTAGTATTGCAACGAGGTGAAGCCAGCCTTCGCCATCTCCGGAGACGTGACACGCTGGATTGCCTGCATCGATTCCAGGAATAGCCGGTAGTAGTTGTTATCAGCAACAATGAGATCCGGGCCATCCGTGCCCCGCACAAGCTGTACAGCCAGGCGGTTCATGTAGGACTGGATGTTGCTCGACGTCGCCGCCGTGCCGCCGTCCGTGGAAGCGTCGTAGGTCAGGTTCGACCAAAAGCTCCACGTGCCGCGATTGATCCCGCCGACAATGCCCGAGCTGGGCGCGTCCGCGATGATCGCCTGCAAGCCGGTGATCTGCTTGCCGCCGGTCCCGGTGCCGTCCGAGTAAATGCCGGTCGCAATCAGGTTCTCCATCTGCGCTTCGGCAATCTCGATGCGGGAGTCGATCAAGTCGATGATCTTCTCCTTGCCCGCGTTCTGGAGCATTTCCAACCCGGAAATGGTCACCGCCGCGGCCGCCTGCTTCCAGTCCCAACGGGACGCGGAAATCGGCGAGTTCGGCGTGATGTTCAGGGTTTCATAGCCCGAGTAATACCCGGCGTTGTTGGTCGTGCTGTCCTCATAGGACAGCTCCTGCAAAATCACTTCACCGCCGGAGGCGGTCTTGATCTTGCCGCGCTTCTTCAGCCGCGCGAGGAGGGCGTTGTTGTTGCTGATGTTGTCAGCGAGCACCCCACTGCGATTCTCGATCGTCGTTGCGATCACATCGCTGATGGCAGTGCTCGATATCGAGCCAGGAAAAGCCATGTCGTTAGCTCCTAATCAGGGGTCAAATCCGAGAGCGACTAAAGGCCGCTTCGACCATCGCTCTGCGGTCCGTAACGGACGGATTGCCTCCGCCCGCCGTTGGAGCGCCACGGACTTGCACCGCTGCGGATTTCGCGGCGGCTGCTGCTCGTTGTGCTTCCTCCTTGCGCTTCGCCTCGTCGGCCTTCCGCTGCTGTTCAATCAGCGAGGTCCGAATCTCGGGATGCGCCCATACCGCCTTGTCGTAGGCTTCCTGCAGGTTTGCTGCTTCGCCCGCTTGAATCATGGCGGCCATCGCCTTCCGCACCGTTTCAAAGTGCGGCTTATCAGCCTTGAACGCGTCGATATCCGAAAGGATTTGCGCTTCGCTGACTTGCTCATGCTGCTGGAACTGCTGCTGCACCTGATGGCGCAACTGGTACAGCTCCCGCTGTAATGCATCGATGGTCGGGTCGGTCTGTGCCTGTTGAGGCACGGCCCCCAAGTCGATGCCGTAGAACTGTGCGAGCTGCTGCATCGCCTGGGCCTTGTCGGTCGGCGTGCCGTATCGCAATCGGTGGTCCGCCGCCAGCAGCGACTGCACCGCGTAATCGGGCGAGGCGCCCATGCTCTGAATCGTCGCCATGTACGGCGAGATGGCCTTCTCCATGGCCTCGGCGAACTGCGCCTTGCTCTTGTACTGCTCGACGCCCTTGTGAAAGTCGCCTTCCCGGCGCTCCACTTCATCGAGCACCGCCGCAAGCTCCGGGTCCGCTTCCAGCCGGCGGTACACGGGCTCGAGCTCGCGTTTCCAGCTAGAGGGGTACTTGCGCTGCGGCTTCGGCTCCGAAGGCTCCTGAGCCTCTACAGGCGCTTCCTTTGGCGCAAACCGTCCCGCCTCGTCCCGAGGCCGGTCGTCTGTCGCCTCTGCCGGCGCCTCAATGGTCTCTGCCTTGTCCAGGGCCGCCGCAATGGCGGAACGTCGGTCAACCTCGGGGGCTTCAGGCAAAGCTTCGCCGCCGGGCTGGGTTTCCAGCTCGTCAGTCATGGTCTCTCCAAAAGAAAAAGGCCCGAACCGGGCCTGTTATGCGAGTTCTACGATTCGGTCCGTTTTGAGGTCATCTGCGCGCACCAATACGCCGCATTCCTCACACCGGATGGGACTCCCAGCGGCAATCTCCCGTCCGTCTAAGCGATAGACATTTCGTACTATCAGAAGGGAGCCGTAAGCGGGCATCTCCCGCATTCGGAACGCAATGCCGTTGCAAGACTTGCAGGGGAGTCCGTAGTTCATCGGTTGTTCAGGGCGTCGGCGATTTGCCGCTTGCGCAGTTCTCGATCCAGCTTCTTCGGCGTGTACGTCATCGCAGCCTTTATTTCGTTCCCCACTTCGATCAAGCCGTGCTGGCGGATGTGCTCACGATGTTTGGAGCGCGAGGAAATCATTTCGCCAGTCCGCATCGATTGATATGGCTTGATGTCGGGCATGATCATGCATGATCGCTCCCTCACGGGCCGATATTCTTCGGCCGGCACCAGTTCGCCAGTGCCGGGAATTTGAATAAATCGCTGTCTCATCTCGCCTCCACGGCGGTTCGTGCTCCGTTATTGACTCGGCTTGCAACATTGGCGCGGGCCGCCACATTGCCCCGCGTAACACTACAGGGCATGGCACCAATCGATACGGGATACTGCATGCGGGAGTCGTCGAAATAATCGTATGAGCCGACCCACATGCCAGCGTCACAGGCCGGGCTCGTCGCCTTGAGGCGGAAACCATTGGTGGTGTTTGGATTGAGGCCGCCGACGAATTGCGGATCGGCGGTTAACGTATCCGCGTCATAGGTTGCAACGGTTGCATCATCAGTCAACCGAGCAGCCAATTTGCGATATCCCGTCATGTTGTTTGTCGCATAACTAATCGTCGGCAGAGCAGTGGCACCCAACGACAACATTACATCCCTGGTCGCCTCGCCCGTGACCACCCCGTTCAATGCGATGTTTTTCAGGGTTACGGTGTTCCCGGTCTGGCTACCGTAGATTGTGATGCAGCCAAGATGATTCATGGTTTCGGAATAGTGATGCCATCTGCACGTCCCGGAAATATTGCTGAGTCTGGTTGTCGCGTCAGTTAGCGCCCCGGCATCCGTGCTTACAAACAGCACGTCCCAATCACCGACGATGGCTTCGAATGAATTACCCGCTTCGCCTGAGTTATCGATTAGCGCGACAGGCGAATCCCATATTTCAATTCGTCGAGCGATGTTCCCATTGGCGCCCTGCTCCCAATAGATGCACGAGCCGTCAGAGGTTTGATCGACGTTTACCGCGTGCCGCGCATCACGGCAGGAGCCGTCCTCTGCCAGCGTTCTGTTCGCATGCGTTCCCGCCACGCCTTGCGAATACACGCAACCGCCAACCGACCACTGGATGTTGCATCCATCAAAGGCGAAATTACGGATAACAGTGTCTTGCGAATAGTCGGAGTTTTTTACCCCAACGATTTGCATGTCGGAGAAGTTCACGCCGTCGATCGTGGTATCTTCGTTGTAGTACGTTGCATTCCCGCCGTATACGTGCATAGCCGCCGCGCAGTTTTCAAACGTGCTGCGGTTTCCGTCGACATCCGTTGTGACTGTGTGCCCGATAGTGCGCGACGTAGCGGCGGCTGCGGTATTCAACGCAATGGCTACGCCGCAATCCTTGAACTTGATTCCGCGCCATTCGATGTAACTGCATTCCTCGTTCGCGCCTGTGGAAAAGCACGAAATCAGTGGACCGCTTGCCACCCGCACACCGCTGTAATAGGTGGCGGGGTTATCGTCGCTTCCCGGGGTCCACACATAGACCCGCGAGTTACTCGTGTTGTCTGACCACTGATAAGCGGCGGAAAATGCTGTGTTCGGGCTGACAAATTTCTTGATATGACTACCCGCAACGGCCGTGTGATCCGCGCCGTACCACACGGCGGTCCCGTGCACTAACGGCGTGCCCGAGGCCATGTACCACGCTCCATTTACGGCATCCCAGGTCCAATCTCCGGCGACCGTGTCGATGTATTTCGAGAGCGTCGGCTGTTGCCCTATACAGTCAATCCCGGTCGGCGTGTAAGGCTCAATTATGATCGGATTTCCGGCCGCGCCATTTTCAGCCGGCCAACCGACCGTTGACGTGCTATAGGTCCAAGTTGAATCACAGGCCAGCTTGAACACGTCTCCGGCGCTGGTGTTGGTGGCTTCGATCTTGGTCTCGAAATCCTGCCACGCAACCGCCGCAGATGTACCGGCAGCCGCATCACTGCCACGCTGCGAGTCGATGTAATACGTAGCCGCCACCGCCTGCGACAGCGGCAGGAGGAGCGCGGCGAGGAAATATAGAGCGCGCATCAGTCGGTGAAATAACCTTTGCAAATCACCGTCACGTTCGCCCCGGTGGTGATTTCCCATGCCCCGCTCACACTTGTCAGGCCCAGCGGTACTACAATCGGATGCAGGGAGACCAGGGCCGTTGTCCCGCCGCCAGGGTGAATCGGGTAGTTCGTGCCGGTCCCATCCTCGATGGACACAGCGCCGGCAGCAGCAACCGCCGGCAGGATAATCAACTCCGCGAGGTAATCGCCCGCTGCCCCCGTCCCGCCGCAAGGCTCGTCGGTGTCGCTCGCCGCTATAACCTCCCATTCCCACGGACCCTCTGCGGTGCTGAATATCTTGTTGTTCTGATTGAACGTGTTGTATTCGCCAGCCAGCTTGGTAATCGGCAATTGTCCGTCCGTATTCGTGTATTCCTGCGGATTCCCCGATGAATTGGTCCCGGCAATGATGGTGCTCGCGCCATAGGCCCATAGTGGGAACAGGAGCAGAATCAGTAAGCGCATTACGAATCCCTCAGTGCTTTTACAGCTTTTGACATCGCGGAACTCATCACCTTTTGCGGGCCGATAGTCGGCGCGAGGTTGAATAGGGATTTGCCCATTGACGGCAATGCAAAGCCACCAGCGGCGAGCGACATGATCGCCGGCGCAGCCTTGAACACAAGTCCGCCGAAACCTGTCGGCCCCTGCGCATTGGCACGCGCCTGCTCGCGCAAGCTCCAATCCCGTCCGGCCACTAGTTGGGCCGGGCTATACGCATCAGCACCCTTTTTCTGCACGGCATCCAATGCCGCCGCCGTCGTGGGGTAAGCGCGCTGGGACTGGTTATAGTTGATAAGGCCGATCACAGGCGCTAAACCACGGCCCGCTTGTAAGCGCTCGGCGGATTTCTGGACCAGATTGCCACCAGTGCGATAGAAATCCTTATCTAACTGCGTGTACTTCTGCCACTGCGGCATTAGCGCTTGATATTGCCCGCGCACCGCTTCTGGAGTCCGCATCTGCTGCGGAAGCTGGCCCAGCCCGGCGCCGATTTGGGTCCAGTTGATCATTGGATGAGCCAGGAGACGAATTCGCCCATCGATAAGCCGTCCTTCATGAGGCATCGCATCTTGTACGGCGCGATGAAAAAAAACATGGCCGTATACACAGTCAACAAATAAACGATCACGTACAAAAGCGCGCTTTTAAAGAACCCTTCAATACGATCCCGCCACAATGCGACCGCGAAATTCCTCATTGCATGGTGTCCGTAAAACCTTCGATTGAGACGCCAGCCACCCGACCATCGGCGCCCCTGACAGGCGTCCGCTTGGCCTTCGCGAACTGCACCAGCGTGGCTTGCGTCTGCTGAATCGCTTCGGCCACAGCTTTGATCTCCCCGGCCTGATCTTCCCGCACCTGAGCCATTGTCTGCGCCATCTGCTGCAACGCCTGCCCGACCTGCTGCGCGAACTTATCCAAGGTGCCCATGTGTTCGTTGATCGCCCCGCCAACCTGTTCCAGCCCCTGCTGCTTGAAGGTTTCGACCTCCTTCTGTTGCTGGGCCTGGAATTTCTGCATGTGGCCCTGCATCATCTCCTGCTTCTTCGCCATGTCCTGCTGCATGCCGAATTCCTTGCGGCCCATCTCAAGCTCCATCTGCTCCTGCCGCACCTTATCGGCCTCGGCCTTGAGCCCTTCCTGCGTTTTCATCAGGCCCTGTTCATGCTCGGCAAGCGCCTGCTCCCTCTCCTGCATCTGCATCTGCATCTGCTGTATTTCGGGCGGCACCATCGGGGCGTTCTGCGCTTCCTTCATCGCGTTATCGAAAGCAGCCTCAATCTCCCGGCTTACGCGGAAGCCGCGAACGCCAAACCGCAGCATTTCGCCAATCAGCGGGAGCATCGCCGGCGCGGCTTGCGCGACAGGCAATGCGGAATTGAGGAACCCGCCTACTGCGCCCAGAAATTCCACCCGCGCCTGCTTCTCCTGCTCTACATCCAGTTCCACCATCGAGTCGGAGTTCACCTCGATGCGGAACGAACGAATAGGCTGCGACTTCAGCAATGCCAAGGCTTGTTGCGTCACTCCCGGGTCTTGGCCGTCCATCGTCTGGTCGAACCCCGACATTTGCAGAATGGTTTGCGGCTGGAAGTGCGTGCAGATAATTTGCGCCTTCATCCGCAATACGTCGGAGGTGAATCGCGCCATATCGTTCTGCAATTCCTGAATCCGCAGGGAGGCAAACCGGCTCTTGATTTGCTGCGCACCGAGGGTTTCATTTGGATCTGTCGCGCCACGGATGATGTCCGCCAATCCGGTGATTTCGTAAATTGTCTGTTTGACGCCTTCCCGCGCCATTCGCAGTTGCTCTAGCGCTTGCACGATCTGCTCGAGCGGCAACCAATCGACCACGCCCTTCATGCCGCCTTTTTCGGTGAACTTGGCCCAGGAATTAACCGGGATTAGCACATTCTCAGCGGTCTCGGCCAACAACCGTTTCACCCCATCGGCCGTGGCGTCATAGACGCCCGCAACGCGGACCGCCTTGGTCAGCAGGTTGATGCGCGCCGTAAGCTGATCGAGTTCCTCGGCTTGATCTTGGTACTGGCAGTAATCAGGCACCGGTACCAGATTGTCGGTCGTGATGGTCGCGAACAAGGGACGCGGACACGGGAAAAACCCGTCCAGCTTCAGGGGGTCTTGCTTTTTGTCCAAGACCCGATCAAAACCCTCGCAGACCCAAATGGCTTGAGACGTGCGCTTGTCCCAAATCTCCCAAATCTTGGCTTGCTTAAGCTCCGAGGACTCCCGCGACTTCCCGTGCTCCGACTTATCCAGTCCCTTCGGCTCATGATCGCAAGGAATGGTCTCGACCGCCGCAGCGCCTAACATCTTGTCGAATCGCTGATGTAGATCAGCGCGGTACATATAGACCTGCCGCGCAACCCAAGTCACCTCCTCCCAGGTGCGGGATGGCTGGTGCAGAAAATCCCGCCACAACACGTAATCGGTGGGGGCGCATTCGTACTTGATCTGCTCGTACCCAGACTGCTCGACATCCTCAGTGATCTGCGTGTCGTCATCGCCCACCGTCTCAATATGCGGGTCATAGCGTACCCACACACTACCCCGCCCGACGAGCAGCCGATCATCCAGCGCGTTGCGCATACTCGATGTGTAATCGGTGTAATGCTCAACCTCATACTCCAGGCAACGTTCGAGCATGATCGAAGCCGCCCGGCCTACCGGGTCATTGTCATTGTACCGACGGGACACCTCGGGTTTCGGCGTCTTGGCGTAGACCGCCGGCCGAATGGTCTGCACGTTTGACCACAAAATATTGAACTGCTCGGTCTTGTCCGCTGGGCCGCGCTCGTCCCGATACCGCTTTATGATCTTCTCCGCCCGTTCCTCCCATTTCTTGAAATGCTGACGTGCAAGCTCGATCTCCAACAGCCACCGGCGTTGCTCAGCAGCACCGTCAAATTCGGCGGTGATTTGATCTTGCATTCTCAGCCCAGAGTTCATCTAGCGTTGGTTTAACTAACAAGCGATCAATCGCTTCCTGCTCTAATTCCTGCCGGGTTTTTTCCTTAACAGCCGACTTCTCCCGCATCACCTGCGCGCCATACGCGAACGCATCCCCGGGATGGGAGGCCCAATTGTGCAACGGCTCACGGGAAAAAACGTTGGTATCGTCGTTCCACTCGAATTCCCACGCGGAGAGGCCGTCCAGGCCCTTTTCACACCGCGTTTTGTCGAACTCACAGCGGTCGACCACCTCGCGCGCCGCGCTTATCTGGTCCGGCTTCCTCGATGGCGGGACAATTCCCACCTTGGCCGGCCCGAAAGCCTTCAAGAACCGCTCGACGCTCGAATGTCGACTCTGAAACGTCTTGGCCTTGGCGTCTGTGGGCAGCCAGACCTTGTCCAAGCCTTCAGCAGGAACTCCCAGCAACTCCAGACGCTTGATGAGCCTAGGGCACCAGTCGTCCGCATCGAGTCCACTATCCTGGTCGTAGTCAATGAGCGAAAAGCCCCCAACCCCGGGCTGCCAAAACCAGAACGCCGCTGTATCCCGGAAACCAATGTCGCTGCTGATGTGAATCGGCGCGCCGTGCGGGTCATGCGCCACATCCCCAATCCGCCCGTCCCGTTCAGCCCGGTTGATCCAACGCGCAAGAATGGCACCTTTCCCTGAGCCATACGCCCCGTTCCAAATGTGCTCGGCCTTGTCCGGGTCAATCGCAAAGTCGTGCTCCATCTCCTTGCGCAGCACCTCGGGAAACCACGGGTTGTCACGCCAGTTGATGCAGACGGAAATCGCGTCGGCCGGCGGGTTCTTGCGGAAGAACACATCTACCGGATCGGTCTTGTAGCGCGGATTCCACGAAAACCACAGCTCCGAGCCCACTTTCCGAATGGTCGGGCGCAGCAGGTCCAGTGAATGCTGGGAGAGGGTTTGCGCCTCCTCCACCCACGCAATGTCATACGCTTCCAGGGACTTGATGTTGTCCGCGTTGTAGCTCTGCATGCCCTTGAAGATGATGAGCGAGCCAGGCCCCCGGATTTCCGTTTCCAGAATCTCGAACTCGCGCTCTAACCCCAGGCTTATGATCTTGTCGGCCAGCAATTGCTTGACCGAATCCTTGATCGAGTTCTGAACCTCCCGGATACACACCACCCGGGTCGGCTCGGCATAGCACCGCAGCACTATCTGCTCGGCGAAGAAATGCGACTTGGCCCCACCGCGCCCGCCGTAAGCCCCTTTGTACCGGGCCGCTTTCAGCAGCGGTGCAAGCTTCCTCGGGACGCTAGCCCGCAGGGTCAACAATAGTGATCTCCACCTTAGCCCGAATCGGCCCGCCGCCTCCCCCGGTATGCTCGACGGCCTTCTTCTCAGCCATCAGGAAGCGCAGCGACCGCAAGGCAATCTCCCCGCGCTTCTCTAGCGGGATGTCCCCGCAATGCCCATCCGAGATGATGCGGGCCAGCACATCCGTCGGGTCAGCGTTGTACTTCTTGCAGGCCGTGATGAACCGTTCTTCGTTGAATGCCTGCGCTTTGGTCGGCTTGCCCCGCCGCCGCATGTGGGCCGACGGCTTGGTCTTGATCGCCACGTCATGCGTGGCCTTGTGATACGTCTGCGTGCTCATGCCACCAACAACAGGACGGTTGCGTCCTCGTCGTCCACGAATTGCTCGTACACGGCGATCAATCGCTCGACCGCCGCCTGATTGCGAGCCAGTCGGACTAACCCGCTCCGGCTCACTGCAAGGCTCGTCACGCCCTTTGTCTGGTAGGGCGCGATAACCTCTTTGATTTCCTCCTTGACCGGCTCTGGCGCTTCCTCCGCGCCATTGATGAGCCGTTCGAGAAATTCTCGCCGCTCCTTGGCGCTTCGCTCTTTCCAATCGTCGTCGCGTTGGACGTCGGGCCAGTAGTGGCCGCCCTGGGGAGTGATAACTTCCGCAACTGGCGCCGCCGCATCAACCCCAACCGCAAGGGCGGTGCTCGTGCCCGCTGCGCTGCCCACGCCCGCCGTGGTAACAAGCGCCAGGCCAATAGCCGCGGCGGTGCTTGTGCCTGAGGCAGCCCCAGCGGCCGCAAAGGTGCTCGCCCCGACAGCGGTTGCAGTCGAAGTGCCCGCTGCCGAGCCAATATGCTCCGACGCATCTGCGCCCACCGCTGCCGCAGTGGACGTGCCTGCCGCCGCTCCAACCGCTGCGGCTGTACTGGCGCCAACCGCTGCGGCGGTTGAAGTTCCGGCGCTTGAGCCAACTTGCGCGGAGGTGGCCTTACTCGTGCCGGATGCAGTCGAAGTGCCGGCCGAGGCGCCGACCCCGGAGACCGTTGAGCCACCGCCCGCGGCCTTGGCGATGAGGATCGCCCCGGCCATCTCGTCGCCGGTGTCCGTGCAACTGTAGGTGCAGGACTGGTCACCTGTGGCGGCGAGCGTCTTGATTCCGACGAAATGCCCACCGCGGTTCGACGCGTCCGCAATCGATTCCGTGAAGCTGTCGCTATATCCGCGACCTGCGCTGATTAGGCTCCCTTCCTCGTTCCCAAACAGCGCAATCGCGAGTGCGTCCGTGCCAGTGCCAGTCGCTGTCCCGGTCCCCTGGCTCGTGACGACCGTAGTTAAATTGCTATAATCGGTCGCTACATCGTCGAATACAGCCCCGCCCGAGAATCCCGAATACTCGGCAATGAATCCGGATTTATTGCCACCCCCGCTAGCATAGCTGACAGAGGTTTCGCCGCCCGCTGCGACCTTGTAAAACGCCCAATAGCTGAAGTTGCCGCCGCCTGGATCTGCGGCCAGCACCGACCAACCGGACGGGGTGGAAACCGAGACCGAGCCGTTCGCGTAGACAACCGCCGAAATGAGCAGATTGCCGGCAGTCGCGCCAGCGCCCAGCGTCGGAGTGATCCCACTCCCATTGAGGGCATTAGCCGACCCAACCGCCTGAGCGAGCGCGTAGGCCACTACGAAATGCTAATCCCGCACTCGTCGAAGCTGACAGAGCGCGGCTCAATCGGGACTACTGCCGATACTGGCAACGTGAATGTGACGACTTGTGGCGGCTCTGTGCCGCCCGTGATCGTGACCGTCAGCGAGCCTTCGGTATCAGCCTCGACCGCAATCCCGGCCTCGGTGACCGAGACCGAAAGCCCGCCACAGCACAGAATCACGGGCCATCAGTCCTCCGTGATCGCGGAGGCAGTCGTCAGGCGCGGGGTCACCCCGTTGGACACGCTGATGTTGTCCGTGACCGTGCCCGAGTAGAGCAGGACGGTTGCCCCCGAGGCGCCGACCCCCACCCCGAAGTGCGTGATCGTGGCCGTGCCCCCGGTGCAGGCCGGGAAGTCGATATTAGCCGCCGGGGAGACGCTATTGTTGGTCACGGTCCAGCCGGCGCCAGAGCGCGCCACTGCAACCCGGGCATAGCTGGTGTAGGTGGTTTCATTGGTGGCCTGGGTGCCCGCTTCGCCCGGGTCGGAGGTATGCAGCGATACGTACAGGTTGGTGGCCGGGGTCGTGGTGTCGTTCTCCGCTAGATCAGCAATAGCGGTGCCATTGAACAGCAACAGCAGCAGACTGTTCTCAAGCGAATTCGACTTGCTCATCGGGCCTCCAAAATGGGAAAACCCGCACTAGGCGGGCTTCTTTTACACGCTCCGGGCGCCTCTCAGCACCCAGGGTCAATACTGACCCTTTATCAGGTTGGTCAAAGTTAACTGCGCAGTCAATGCGCCGTCATGGCGCTATCGCATGGGTCTGCACAGCATCCAAATACCCAGCCAGCCAATCCTTGCCCCGCTCCAGGTAGTGATACAGCTTACGTTCGCTCAGGCCCATTCTTGCGGCCAGAGCCTTGTCATACATCCCTGCCGGCACTTTCTTGCCGTCGGGGAGCACGCGGAGGTACTTCGCTATCAGCACCGCATGGCTCTTCTGGTGTACATCCTTGAGCTTACGCATGGCGATATCGGTCTGTAGCTCATCCTCGTGTTCCAAGTCCGGCGCTTGGCCCTGCTTGTCGATGGGCGTGCCGTAGCGCATTTGGTTCCAGAGGATATCGGCGGACGGGAACCCCAAGGCGCTCAATTGGCTCTGTACCCAGCGCGCCCAGCTATGCAGGCGGTCGTCGATGTAGTCGTTCACACAATCTCTCTCCACGCCTCGTTCGGCAGCCTGACTCCAATTGCTTGCAATGCCTGCTCCGTACTTTCAACCACATGCACAACGGCTTCCTGCTCGGCTATCCAGCGTGCTTCGTCCGGCGTGAGCTTGCGCTTGCTCGGCGGCTTGGCCCCGTTCTTGATTTCGAGCAAAAACCACGCGCGCCTAAAACTCACGAGCAGGTCCGCCACGCCCCCGCCGACCCGGTGCAGGGTTGTGACCCTGGCCCCGGCTTTGCGTAACGCCTGGACAATCTCAGGCTGGTTGGCGTCGATTTTGGCAATCCTACGCACTCCGCAATTGCTCCAATGTCCGCAGCGCCCGTCGATAGTTGTCTGAATCCTTCGACATCCCGGCCATTGCCCGCTCGATGAGCTCCACATTGCTACGGCCGGTGGGGACACGGATTCGCCGCTTAGATGGCTTCGACGGGATGCGTGACTCATGCTCTGGCAACGCGTAATACCAGTCGCGCCTCACGACGCGCCGCCGATTCACTAGTCGATCACACACCTTCCATGCCGTGCCCGCTTCCTTGATTTCGAGTCGCTGCTGAATCTCGTATAACCGCAACGGGCCGTCTTTGAGCAGATCGAGAACCGCGCTTATGATCGAGCCTGCCGGCGCATGCGGCCTACACCACACCCGTGATTCAGAATCAGAAACGGCACGCCACAGCCCGCACTCACGCACTACCAATCCACGGTGCGCGAGCTGATGCAGCCGCCCATTCAGCGCATGTAGGTGGGGCTGACCTACCGCCACCCCTAGGGCCGTCAGCGATTGCGGCCCAGCCTGTAGCGCGTCGCGAATGCGGAGGGTGATGGGTTGGCTCATATGCTTTCCGGCGCCACCACGCACGCCGCCCACAAAATCCCGCTCTGCCCA
>Ga0209342_10001808_pt1 | contig 23624 bp, 20 predicted proteins | sample RifCSP16_2_FD_184023 | JGI IMG/M metagenome (GOLD analysis project Ga0209342, IMG submission 184023) | Soil microbial communities from Rifle, Colorado - Rifle CSP2_sed 16_2 (SPAdes) (version 2) | ecosystem: Environmental > Terrestrial > Deep subsurface > Rock core/Sediment | place: Rifle... | reverse complement strand
GTCCGCGGACATCAGCTCGATGTCCAGGCCCTCATCGCGGATCTGCTTCACGATCTTGCCGAAGTCGGCGTCGTACCCACCGAAGAACAGCGTGTCCGCGCCCGATTTCTCGACGCCGGTGATGAACGCCGAGAAGTCCGTCGCACCTGTCTCGATGCCCTCGAACCCGGCAACCTCGACGCCCGCGCCCTCGAGGGTCTCCTGGACGACCTCGGCGAGCCCCTGCCCGTACGTGCCCTTGTCGTGCGACACGAAGACGCTCTGGGCTCCAACGATCTCATCGAGGTACTGCCCCGCTAGCGCCCCCTGCCCTGCGTCGTTCGCGACGCCCCGGTACCAGTAGTCCCATTCCTTGTCGGCCAGCGCCGGATTGGTCGCCGATGGGGTCACGAACGGGATCCCAGCGTCGTTGTAAGTGTCTCCCGACGCCTCGGACTCACCGGAGAACGCCGGCCCGACCACGGCGACGGTGTCGGGGTCGCTCACCACCTGCTCCACGACGGGCGGGGCGTTGGCAGGGTCACCCTGGGTATCGCCCTGCTTGACGGTGATCGTCGCCGGAAAGTCGGTCTCGGCGTTCAGCTCCGTCGCGCGCAGCTGGGCGCCCTGGAACGCGGGAATGACGAGGTAGTTGTAGTCGCCCGTCAAGGCCCCCTGGAACCAGACGCTGACGTCGATCCGTTCGGCCCCGTCCCCGGTGGGCGGCGCCTCCTCCTCCCGGCAGGCCGCGGCCACGATCGCGAACACCGACAGCGCTGCCAGGAACCGCAGGAACGTCCCTCTCCTCACGGGCTTCCCCCTCTCCTTCAGGCTCTGCAGGGGTACGAGATACCACGTTCGGCCCTGCAGCGAAAGCCGAGCCGGCCGATCCGGCCCTCACGCGGTTGTACGTCCGGGAACCCGCGGGTGGGTTGCTAGGCTTGCCGAAGGCGCCGGGGTGGCGGAACTGGCAGACGCGGCGGACTCAAAATCCGCTGGCCGAAAGGCCGTGAGGGTTCGAGTCCCTCCCCCGGCACCTGTCGCGACCTCAGGCCTGGATCGCCGCGCGGAATTCCCGAGCGAGACCGACCGCGGCGTCGCGATCGCCCTCGAGGAGCGGGCGGACGAGCGCGCTCCCGACGACGACCCCATCGGCGAAGCCGCACGCCTGCACCGCCTGATCGGGGGTCGTGATGCCGACTCCAACGAGCATCGGGACGTCCGTCAGCCCGCGGAGAGCCGCCACTACCTCCTCCGCGGTGCCCGCCAGGCGCTCTCTGGCGCCTGTGACGCCGTACGTCGCCACGCAGTACACGAAGCCGTGCGCCCTCTCGGCGATCTCGCGGAACCGTTCGGGGGTCGATCCGGGCGCCGCAAGCAGGATCGGGGCCACGCCGGCCTCGACGGACCGGTCGATCCATTGCCCGGCCTCGTCCACAGGCAGGTCCGGCACGATCGTCCCGGCCACGCCCGCCTCGGCAGCTTCGGCCAGGAAGGCATCCGGGCCGCGACGCAGGATCGGGTTGTAGTAGGTCATCACGGCCACGGGAAGCTCCAGCGAAGCCTCCGCGATCGTTCCCAGCACGTCGGAGGGCCTGGAGCCCGATTCCAGGGCTCTGCGTGAGGCCTCCTGGATCACGCCGCCATCCATGACTGGATCGGAGAAGGGGATCCCGACCTCTATCGCGTCGGCCCCCGCTTCGGCGAGCGCGGCGAGTAGCTCCGCGTCGACCCCGGCCAGCCCCCCCGTCACGTACGGCACGAACGCCCTGCCTCCCTTGTCGCGTCGTCTCCTGAGCGTGGCCTCCAGATCAGGCATCTCGAAGCGCCTTACGAACTGTGTCGAGATCCTTGTCCCCCCGGCCCGAGAGGCACACGGCGACCAGGGAGTCCTCCGGAAGAGGCCGGTTAAGGAGCCACCCGATCGCGTGGGACGGCTCGAGCGCGGGCAGGATGCCTTCCATCTCGGCAAGCGCCCGGAAGCCCGCCAGGGCTTCCTCGTCGGTCGCCGAAACGTACTCCGCCAGACCCTCGTCCTTCATGTAGCTGTGCTCGGGCCCTACGCCCGGGTAGTCGAGACCGGCGGAGATCGAATGGGTCTCGATCACCTGCCCGTCGTCGTCCTGGAGCAGGTAGGAAAGCGACCCGTGGAGCACTCCCGGCTCGCCCCGCGTGAGCGATCGGCAGTGCTCACCGAGACCCTCTCCGCGGCCGCCGGCCTCGACGCCGATCAACCGAACGCCGGGGGCCCCGAGCCAGGCGGCGAAGATGCCCATCGCGTTCGAGCCTCCGCCGACGCAGGCGACGACCGCATCGGGATCGTGGCCCGCCGCCTCGCGGAGCTGCCCGCGCGCCTCGTCGGAGATCACGCGCTGCAGGTCGCGAACGAGCATCGGGTAGGGATGGGGACCGGCGACCGAGCCGATCACGTAGTGGGTGCTGCGCACGGTCGCGGCCCAGTCTCGGAGCGCCTCGTTCAGGGCGTCCTTCAGGGTCCGGCTACCCGACATCACCGGGACCACCTCGGCGCCCAGGAGCTTCATCCGCGCCACGTTCGGCGCCTGGCGCTCCATATCGATCTCGCCCATGTAGACCGCGCACGGCAGACCGAAGAGCGCCGCCGCCGTGGCCGTCGCCACGCCGTGCTGGCCGGCGCCCGTCTCGGCGATGATCCTCGCCTTGCCGAGGCGCATTGCGAGAAGCACCTGGCCGATCGTGTTGTTGATCTTGTGAGCGCCCGTGTGCGCGAGGTCCTCCCGCTTGAGGTAGATCCGGTAGCCGAGCTCCTCCGACAGGTGGGACGCGAACGTTAGAGGCGTCGGGCGCCCTACGAAATCGCGTAAGAGCGCAGCGAGCTCCCCCCGGAACTCCGGGTCGTCGCGGAGCCGCATCCAGGCCTCGGCTAGCTCGTCCAGCGCCGGGATCAGCACCTCCGGCACGTACCGACCGCCGTAGTTGCCGAACCGTCCGCGCTCGTCCGGTAGGCGCTCCTCGACCGCCATCGCTCACTCCTCCCCGAGGAGCTCCCGGAGCTTGGCTCCGGGATCCTCCGCTCGCATTAGCGCCTCGCCGACGAGGACGGCCGACGCTCCGGCCTCGGCCGCCTCGACGACCTGCTCCCTGGTGGAGATCCCGCTCTCCAGAACGGCGGTGCGATCGGGGGGGACCCTCCGTAGCAGGCGGAGGGCCCGCTCGCCGTCGACCTCCAGGCTCTCGAGGTCCCGAGAGTTCACGCCTACCACCCCCGCCCCGGCGTTCAGGGCTTTCCTCAGGTCCTCCTCCGAGTGGATCTCCACCAGGGCACCCAGGCCGAGATCGGCCGCGGCCTCGACGAGCGCCTCAAGCTCCAGCTCGCTCACGGCCGCCGCGATCAAGAGCACGGCGTCGGCGCCCTCTGCACGCGACTGGATCAGCTGGGACGGATGGACCACGAAGTCCTTTCGCAGGATGGGCAGCGAAACGGCCAGCCTCACGGCGCGCAGGTCGGCGAGCGCTCCGCCGAAGTGGCGAGGCTCGGTCAGGACCGACACGGCCGCAGCGCCGGCGGCCTCGTACGCGCGCGCCTGCCCTCCCGCGTGGCGATCCGCGATCTCCCCGGCCGACGGGGAGGCGCGCTTCAGCTCGGCGACGACCGCGGGAGCGCCCGAGCGCAGCGCCCCCTCGAGATCGCGCGCGGGCGGCAACGCCAGGGCCCGGGCGATCAACGCTGGCTCGTCGAGGGGCTCTCGCTCGAGCCCTCGGCGCACCTCGGCGACGACGTCGGACAGGAAACCCACGCGCGTATCCTAGGTGCGCTCCCCAGAGGCGACTAGGCGAACGCCGCCAGCGCGGCCCCGAGATCGAGCGTTCCCTCGAGGGCGGCGCGTCCCACGACGCCGCCCTCGACACCGGGGACGCCGGCCAGCGCCCGGAGGTCGCCGATCGACGCGATGCCGCCGGCGGCCACGACGGGGCACCCGACGGTCTCGGCAACCGCGGCCACGACCCCCAGATCCGGACCCTCTCCGGCGCCGACCCTCTCGACGGCGGTCACCAGGCATCGAACGGGGTGCGCGGCTTGGAGCCAGACCAGGGTCGGTCCCAGCGGGAGCCGCCCGACCACCCGACCCCGCGGCGAGACGAACCCGCCCTCCACCTCTATCGCGAGCGCCGCCCGCGAGCCGAGAGCTCGGAGGGCCTCGGCGAGCAGCGGCCGTGCCAGGAGCATCGCCGAACCGAGGACGACGCGATCGGCTCCTGCGCTGATGAGCCTCTCCGCGTCGACGCGCGAGGTGACGCCCCCGCTCGCCTGTACGGCGACGCCGAGCTCCGCGATCGAGCGAACGATCCCGAGGTTCCTGGCGTCGCCAGTGAACGCGAGGTCCATGTCGACGACGTGGATCCGGGGAGCGCCGGCAGCCGCGAAGGCCTCCGCCGCCGCGACCGGCTCGCCCCCGAAGGCCTCGATCGGCACGAAGCCGTCGGGCGTGAAGCGCGCGAGCCGCCCGTCGGCGACGTCGATCGCCGGGATGACCTCGAAGCCCACCGAGGGGAGGCTACCCCTCCACCCGTGCCGACCCGTTCCCGAGGAGCAACCGGAGCTCCGACAGCAACCCCGCCGCCGGCTCGACCTTGAAGCTCCCGAGCTGCAGGGGCGTAACTCCCTGCGCCGTGATGAAGCGAACCTTGACCGGCGTCGAGCCGGGACTGGCCGCCAGGAGCTCCTTCAGCTTCGCGATGACCGCGTTCGTGCACGCCGCAGCCGGCACGTCCACGACGAGAACGCCGTCGGCCACGCGCGTGGCCGCGGGTGCGTCGAGATCCGGCTCGCGGATCTCGACGGCCCGGAGCGCCAGCTCTCGTCCCCGGAGGTCGATCCGACCCTTGACGAGCACGATGCTATCCGGCTCGATCAGATCGGGCGCGGCCTCGAACACCGACGGGAACGCCACCACATCGACGCCACCGGCGAGGTCCTCCACCCGGAAGGAGGCGTACGGCTCGCCCCGCCGCGTGTACCGCCGCGCGACGTATCCGATGATCCCCCCGATCGTGACCACATCTCCGTCGCCGAGCGTGGGGAGATCCGTGATCTCCATGTCGGTCTGCGCGGCGAGGGTCTCCCGGACCGCCAGGAGCGGATGGTCGGTCACGAACTGGCCGAGCACCTCCTTCTCGAGCCGAAGCAAGGTGTGCCTGTCGAACTCCTCGGTGCGGAGCACCGATTCGTCGATCTCGTAGACGTCTTCTTCGCCGCCTCCGAAGAGCGAGAACTGCCCCGCGGCTTCCGCCTTCCTCTCCGAGGCTATCGGCCCCGACACCTTCTCCTGGTTCTCGAGCAGGCCGCGACGAGGATAACCTAAGGAATCGAAGGCCCCCGACAGCGTCAGCGACTCGAGGACCCGCTTCGTCAGCACCGATGGGTCGACCTTCCGGCAGAAGTCCGAGAACGAGACGAACGCGCCCTTCTCGCTTCGCGCGCCGGTGATGTGGCCGACCGCGCCCTCCCCCACGTTGCGCACCGCGGACAGCCCGTAGCGGATCTTCGGCTCCCCGTCGGCCGGCGTGAAGTCGAGGTCCGACCCGTTCACGTCGGGCGGCAGGACCTCGAGGCCCATCAGCCGACACGCGTTCAGGTAGTAGGGCTTCTTGTCCTTGTCGTCCTTGACGCTGGTGAGCAGGGCCGACATGTACTCGACGGGGTGGTGGGCTTTCAGGTACGCGGTCTGATACGCCACGTAGGCGTACGCGCAGGCGTGCGACGCGTTGAACCCGTAGTCGGCGAAGGGCTCCATCAGATCGAAGAGCTCGCGACCGAGCCTCTCGTCGTAGCCGCTCGCGCGGCAGCCCTCGATGAACTTCTCCTTGTGGACCATGAGCTTCTCGCGGATCTTCTTGCCCATGGCCTGACGGAGCATGTCGGCCTCGCCCATCGAGTAGCCGGCCATGCGCACGGCGATCTGCATGACCTGCTCCTGGTAGACCATGATCCCGTAGGTCTCGCCGAGGATCTCCTCGAGGTCGGGGTGAGGGTACGCCACGGGACGGCGGCCGTGCTTCCGCTCGGCGTACTCGGTGTGCATGCCCGCGTTCAGCGGGCCGGGCCGGTAGAGAGCCACGAGGGCCATCAGGTCCTCGAACCGGTCGGGAGCGAGGAGCTTGATCAGCGAGCGCATCCCCGGCGACTCCATCTGGAACACGCCAGTCGTATCGCCGCGACCGAGCATCTCGTAGACGGCCTCGTCGTCGAGCGGCACGTGATCGATGTCGAGATCGACGCCGGCCTTGCGAAGGTACGCGAGCGTGTCCTCGATCACGGAGAGGTTCCGGAGACCGAGGAAGTCCATCTTCAGAAGACCGAGCTTCTCCACTCCGTGCATGTCGAACTGCGTCACGATGCGTCGAACGTCACCGCGCGAGTCCTTCGCGAGCTTGAGAGGCAGGTAGTTCACGAGCGGCGCGTCGCCGATCACCACTCCGGCGGCGTGCACCGAGTCCTCGCGGCGCAGGAACTCGAGCGCCCGAGCCGTCTCGACGATCTCCTTCGCCTCCGGCTCGCTCTCGTATGCCTCGCGCAACTCAGGTGCGAGTTCGAGCGCCTTCTCGATCTCGTGCTCGCGGCCGAGGACGGCCTGCGGGTACATCTTGCACAGCCTGTCGCCCACCGACGCCGGAAACCCAAGAACCCGGGCGGCGTCGCGGATCCCCTGCTTCCCCTTGATCGTCTGGAAAGTGATGATCTGGGCTACGTGGTCCTCTCCGTACGTTAGGGCCACGTAGCGGATCACCTCGTCGCGCCGGCGCTCGTCGAAGTCCATGTCTATGTCGGGCATCTGACGGCGTTCGGGGTTCAGGAACCGCTCGAAGATGAGGCCGTAGCGGAGCGGGTCCAGGTCAGTGATCCGCAGGGCGTAGGAGACGACGGAGCCGGCGGCCGAGCCCCGCCCCGGCCCGACGCGGATACCGTGCTCGCGCGCGAATCGGATGAGGTCCCAGACGACGAGGAAGTAGCCGGAGAACCCCATCGCGGAGATGATCTGCAGTTCGTGGTCGACGCGCTCTCGGATCTCCGGCGTGGGCTCCCCGTAGCGCTCCCGGGCGCCCTTCTCGACCAGGTGTCGGAGGTAGGAGTCGCGGTCCATCCCGTTCGGCGGCTCGAACGTGGGCAGGTGGAACCGCTGATCGGGGGGCGCATCGGAGCCGTAGACGAGCTCGAGCCCGCATGTCTCGGCGATCGCGAGTGTGTTGTCGCACGCCTCGGGTAGCTCCGCGAAGATTGCGCGCATCTCCTCGGGCGACTTCAGGTAGAACTCCTCTGAGTCGAACTTCAACCGCTGGGTATCGCTCTGGACCTTCTGCTGCTGGATGCACAGCAGCACGTCGTGCGGCTTCGCGTCCTCGCGGAGCGTGTAGTGCAGGTCGTTCGTGGCCACCAGCGGTAGGCCCAGCGAACGCGCGAGCTCCACCTGCTTCGGAAGGACCCGGCGCTGGTCGTCGAGGCCGTGGTCCTGCACCTCGACGAAGAAGCTCCCCTCACCGAACACGTCGCCGTAGGCGGCGGCGGCCTCTGCGGCCTTCCTTTCCTGGCCCTGGAGCAGGGAGACGCTCACCTCGCTCGACAGGCAGCCCGACAGCCCGATCAGGCCCTGCGCGCGCTCGGCGAGCAGCTGTTTGTCGATCCTGGGCCGGTGGTAGAACCCCTCCAGGTTCGCGTCGGTGACGAGCTTCAGCAGATTGCGGTAACCGGTCTCGTCCCTCGCGAGGATCGTGAGGTGGTGGTACTTCTCCTCGTTCTCGCCGGGCATGCGGTCGAAGCGCGAGCCCGGCGCCACGTAGGCCTCGACGCCGACGATCGGCTTGATCCCGGCCTCGCGGCACGCTTCGTAGAACTGGAGCGCGCCGAACATGGCGCCGTGGTCGGTTACGGCCATCGCCGTCATCCCGAGCTCGGCAGCGCGCGAGAGGAGCGTCCTCCCCTGCCACGACTTCGTGGGCGCGACGATGCGCGAGGCACCGTCTAGGAGCGAGTATTCGGTGTGCGTGTGGAGATGGACGAACCCGCTGCCCAACCGACCCTCTTGTGTCTATCCGGGGGGAAGGCTCTTGGAACCTCCCAAGAGTACCGCCACTGGAGCACGCACCGCGAGAGGAATCACAACCATGTGATTCGCAAGGCTACCGGTTGACGGAGCCCGGCGCAAGCCGAACGCCCGTTCAACCCGTTCGGGCGTGATCCAGGGCGGCGACAAGGTCCTCCGGCAGGGGATCCTCCACCTCGACGCGCTCGCGCGTCCGCGGGTGGTCGAAGGCGACCCGCCACGAATGCAGGAACGGCCTGGCCAGGCCCAGCTCCCCGGCGTCGGTGCCTCCCCCGCCGTAGGTCCGATCGCCGAGGATCGGGTGGCGGATCGCCGACAGGTGAACACGGATCTGGTGCGTTCGACCGGTGCGCGGGGCGGCCTCGAGTAGCGTCGACCGCCCGAACCGCTCACGGACCTCGAACATGGTCTCGGCCGGCCGGCCGGCCGTCCTGGCCACCACGATCCGCGCGCCGCGACGGCCGAGCGGCGCCTCTACGGCGAAACGGTCGTGCGGAACGGCGCCGCGGACAAGCGCGAGGTACCGCCGGTCGATCGCGTGGGCCCGGAGCATGTCGGACAGCGCCTCGTGGGTCCGGTCGTCCTTCGCGACGATGAGGAGCCCGGAGGTCCCGGCGTCCAGGCGGTGGACGATGCCGGCCCGAAGGGGCCCGCCGACGCCCGACAGGGGCACGCCCGTCGCCTTGAGGCGGTTCACGAGCGTTCCCGTCCGCCGTTGCCGGGTTGGGTGAGTCGGGATGCCGGCCGGCTTGCTCACCACCAGCAGGAATCCGTCCTCGTACCGAACGTTCGCGGGCGGGCTCTCCGCTGGCACCTCGTCGAGCCCCACTGCGTCCAGCTCGACGAGCTCGCCGCCGCGGAGGCGGTGCGACTTGGGCCTCGGCGACCCGTCGACTCGGATGCGGCCCTCGGCGATCGCGCGCTGGACGTCAGCCCGAGGCATCCCCAGGTACCCAGCCACGACGGCGTCGAGCCTGCCGGCCGCCGCCATGAAGCGCTCAGCCACCTTCGGCCTTCTCCTTGCGGAGTCCGACCAGCGCAAGAAGGATCGCGCCGACCACGATCGCGGAGTCGCCGAGGTTGAAGACCGGCCAGACGCGGATGTCGATGAAGTCGATGACGGATCCCGAGAGCCCGGACCCGCGCGCGAATCGGTCGGTCAGGTTGCCGAGCGAGCCACCCAGTACGAGACCCAGCGCGATCGCGGTCGGCGTCCGTCCGATCCGGAAGGACGCCCAGACGATGAGCCCCGCGACAGCGATCGTCGCCCACGCGAAGACGAGAGGCGCGCTGCCCCCGATCCCGAAGGCACCGCCCGTGTTCGTCGCGTACCGCAGGTGGAGCACGCCGGGTATCAGCTCGATCGGCGGCTCCCCCGCCAGCGCTCCCTCGGCCCATATCTTGGACAGGCGGTCGATCGAGTAGGCGGCGACCGCCGTCGCGTACATCACAGCGGCCGGGCGCCGCGCGCGCACCGCTACCGCGGCCGGGTCTGGGCCTGCGCGTCCTTGATGCAGAGATCCACGTACGGGAGGGCCCTGATGCGAGCCTTCTCGATGGGCTTGCCGCACCTGTCGCAGATCCCGTAGGACTTCTCGTCCATCCGGGACAGGGCCCGGTCGATCTTGCCGAGCAGGTCCCGGATGTTGTTCTCGATCGAGAGGTCCCGCTCGCGCTCGAACGTGAACGTGCCTGCGTCGGCGTTCTCGTCGTCGAAGGAGACCTCGCCGGAGACATCGGACTGGGTCGCGGAGAACGACGCCTCCTCGATCGTGGAGAGCTGCTCCTCCAGCTCCGCTCGCTCTTCCCTGAGGCGCTTGCGGAACTCGTCGAGCTCCTTCTTCGTGTACGGGGACTTGGCGGCCATTAGCCGAGGGACGGTAGCACCAAGGCACATCGGCGGCAACGAACGCGCCCCACGTCGCTGCGAGTCTGCGAGCGATCTCATCCGCGTCGAGACCCTCCACGTCGAGGCGCTTGGTTCGCGAGCGAGCTCCGCTCGTCATTCGAACCCGCCCAAGACCCCTTCCACGGCCCTCCCTCCGGCCCGGGCCACGACGCGAACGACGATAATCCCCACCCCGGGTGTAGCATGGCCCCCAACGGCGACGACGGGAACACGTTCGAGGGAGCGCCGGCCCAAGCGAGCCGGGGGTGGTGGGAGCCCGGCGGCGCGGTCCCTCGGAACATCCTCCCCGAGCCGCTGCCCGAACCGGGCGTCCGCAAGGCGCACGCAGTAGGCGCAGCCGGGTCCGCCCGTGACAGCGGGAGGCCGTGCTGGCGGCCTGTGAGGGGCCGCGTCCCGCGAGGGCGCGGCAAGCGGGGTGGTACCGCGGGGCAGGCGCCTCGTCCCTGCAAGGGACGGGGCGTTTTGCGTTCCGCTGGAGGAGGCGAGATGGGATTCGAGCCGGTCGACCCGAAGGTTAGCTTCCCGGAGCTCGAGCGGCGCATCCTCGCGTTCTGGAAGGAGGCCTCCGTGTTCCGTCGGAGCCTGGAGCTCCGTGAGGGCGCGCCGCTGTGGGTCTTCTACGAGGGGCCCCCGACCGCAAACGGACGTCCGGGGATCCATCACGTCGAGGCGCGCACGTTCAAGGACGTGTTCCCCCGCTTCCGCACGATGGCCGGCTACCGCGTGCCACGCAGGGCCGGCTGGGACTGTCACGGCCTTCCCGTCGAGCTGGAGATCGAGAAGGAGATAGGCACCTCCGGCAAGCGCGACATCGAGTCGTTCGGCGTGGCCGACTTCAACCGCCTCTGCCGCGAGTCGGTGACGAGGTACGTCGACGAGTGGGAGCGGATGACCGAGCGGGTCGGGATGTGGATCGACCTCTCCGACGCCTACTGGACGATGTCCACGGAGTACATCGAGAGCGTGTGGTGGTCCCTGAAGGAGCTGCACCGCAACGGGCTGCTCTTCGAGGCCGACAAGGTGACGCCGTACTGCCCGCGATGCGGGACCGCGCTCTCCGACCACGAGGTCGCGCTGGGTTACGAGACGACCGAGGACCCGAGCCTGTACCTGCGCTTCCCCATCCTCGACGCTCCGGCGGACCCGTCGCTCGCCGGCGCGTCGATCTCCGTGTGGACCACGACGCCCTGGACCCTGCTCTCCAACCTCGGCCTCGCCATCGACGAGGACGCCACCTACGAGGAGGTCGACGTCGAAGGAGAGCGTCTCGTCGTCGCCGCATCCCTCCGCGAGCGCGTCTTCGGCGAGACCGCCACCGTCGTCCGTTCGATCGCCGGCGCCGACCTCGTCGGCGCACGCTACGAGCCACCGTACGACAACGTGGACGGCAACACCCACCGCGTCGTCGCCGCGGATTTCGTCTCCATGGAGGAGGGCACCGGCGTCGTGCACATCGCGCCCGCGTTCGGGGCGCAGGACCTCGACCTCGGCCGGCGGGAGGGCTGGCCCGTCCACAAGCCCGTGGACGAGGAGGGCAAGTTCACCGATCAGGTGCCGGAATTCCTCCACGGCCGGTTCGTGAAGGATGCAGACCCGCACATCGTCGAGGACCTCGGATCTCGGGGCCTCGTGATCAAGGCGGAGACCTACGCCCACACCTATCCGTTCTGTTGGCGGTGCGGCACACCGCTCCTCTACTACGCGCGAACTTCCTGGTACATCGGCACGACGCGGATGAAGGAGCGGCTGCTCGCCGTGAACGAGTCGGTCGAGTGGTACCCCGACCACATCAAGCACGGGCGGTACGGGGACTGGCTTGACAACAACGTGGATTGGGCGCTGTCGCGCGACCGGTTCTGGGGAACGCCGCTCCCGATCTGGCGATGCCGCAACGGCCACGACACGGCGGTCGGCTCGCTCACGGAGCTGTCCGGGCTCGCGGGGCGCGACGTCTCCGGCGTCGACCCACATCGCCCGGCGATCGACGAGGTCGCGATCCGGTGCCCGGACTGCGCCGAGGACGCGCGTCGGGTGCCGTATACGATCGACGCCTGGTACGACTCCGGCGCGATGCCCTTCGCGCAATGGGGCTACCATCCCGAGCTCGGCAGGGGCGAACAGGACTTCCGCGAGCACTTCCCCGCGGACTTCATCTCGGAGGCGATAGACCAGACCCGCGGGTGGTTCTACACGCTCATGGCCGAGGCGACGCTGCTGTTCGACCAGACCTCGTACCGCAACGTCGTCTGCCTTGGTCACATCGTGGACGCGCGGGGCAGGAAGATGTCGAAGTCGCTCGGCAACGTGATCGACCCCTTCGATGTCCTCGAGCGACAGGGCGCCGACGCGCTCCGTTGGTATCTGCTCACGAGCGGCTCCCCCTGGGCCGCGCGCCGCGTCTCCCCCGACATCCTGGACGAGGTGGTCCGGCAGTTCCTCCTCACCCTCTGGAACGTGTACTCGTTCTTCGTCACCTACGCGAACGCGAGCGGATTCGACGCCGCAGCGCCGCGGATGCCCCCCGACGAGCGGCCCCCGCTCGATCGATGGGCGCTGTCGCAGCTGGGGCGGACCGCTCGCGAGGCTCGCGACGGCCTCGAGCGCTACGACGCCACCGCAGCGGGCCGGCGGATCCAGACCTTCGTCGACGACCTCTCCAACTGGTACGTGCGCCGGGCGCGACGGCGCTTCTGGGACCCGGGCGGGCGCGGCGGCACCGAGACCCTCGCGGCCTTTCAGACCCTCCACGAGTGCCTCGTAACTGTTGCGAGCCTGCTCGCGCCGTTCACGCCGTTCGTGGCCGAGGCGCTGTGGCGGAACCTAGCTGCCGGTCGCGGGGGCCGCCCGGATTCGGTCCACCTCGCCGACTACCCGACGACCGCCGACGGAGCCGTGGACGAGCGGCTCGACCAGGCGATGGCCACGGTCCGGGAGATCGTCGAGCTCGGGCGGCGCATCCGCACCGGCGCCCGCGTGCGGGTTCGTCAGCCGCTCGGCGAGGCGGTCGTTCACCACCGGGGCGATCACGCGGCGCTCGAGGCGCTCCTCGGCCTGGTCGCCGAGGAGCTGAACGTCAAGGAGGTCGTGTTCGCGGAGTCGGTCGAGCAGCTGACCGGCTGGCGGGCCAAGCCCAACTTCCGCGAGTTGGGGCCGAGGCTCGGATCCATGGTGAAGGGTGTGGCCGCCGCGCTCGCGGCCGACGACGGCTCCCTCGCGGCGGCGCTGGCCCGCGGCGAGTCGGTGAACGTCGGCGACGTCGTGCTCTCCGCGGACGACGTCGACCTCGTTCAGGAGACGCATACCGGATGGGGCGTCGCCGCCGAGGCTGGGGTGACGGTCGCGCTGGAGCTCGAGCTCACGCCGCAGCTTCGTCGCGAGGGTCTCGCGCGCGAGCTCGTGCGGCTCGTTCAGGACGCGCGCAAGGCGGCCGGCCTGGACGTGAGCGACCGCATCGCGCTCGGCCTGGAAACGACAGGCGAGGTCGCTGCGGCGTTCGCTGCGCATCGCGACTACGTGGCCGCCGAGACGCTCGCCGCCGAGCTCTTCGACGTGCGTCTGGAGGATGCGGCCTATCGTCAGGCCGCGGAGGTGGAGGGGACACCGGTCGCGCTCACGCTGCGACGGATCTAGAGGGTCAGTCCTCGCCCCAGAAGAGCTCGCGGAGAGAGCGCTGCGGGGTCTCGGTCTCGTGCTCCTGGGCCGAGGTCTCCGCCCCCTCCGCGGTGACCGGCGCGGGCTCGGCTACCTCGGGAAGCATCACCGTCCCGCCCGCGACTTCGCCAACTTCGGGCTCGACGGCTGCCACGGGCTCGGACCCAGCCGTGGGCTCGGCGGCTGCCACGGGTTCGGGCTCCGCGGCGGGCTCGGGCTCCGCGGTGGGCTCGGGCTTCGCGGTGGGCTCGGGCTCCGCGGTGGGCTCGGGCGCTGCCGGCTCCTTCGCGCGTGCCCGGGCCTCCCGCGCCATCTCGCGCACCGTCTCCGCGTGTTCCTGGATCATCCCCGCCATGCCCTGGAGGAAGTCGCGCTCGCGGAGCAGGAAGGAGGGGATCCCGCGGACGTCGACCGATCCGCCCGAGTGGGAACCGCTTCCCGCCGTAGCTTCGGCCACGGCAACGATCCGCGCAGCCTCTTCCTGAGCTCGCCGGATGATCTCGTCGGCCTGGCGCGACGCCTCCGCCGGATCCGGTGTTCCCAGAAGCCCGAAGCCGGACTGCTCCCGGATCCGCCGATTGTCCTCGATCAAGCCTGCCATCGCCTCCGTGACCTCGTCGAGGAACTCGTCGACATCCCGCTCGTTGTAGCCGCGGAAGCCGAGCCGGAACTCCTTCTGCTGGATGTCGAGTGGGGTGATCCGCCGGGTCTCGGCCGCGGGCGGTGCTTCCTCGTCTTTCTTCTTCCTCATACCTTCCCCCCGACCGCTCCGCGAGCCTAACAGCGTAGCGCACGCCGAGCCACGGCCAGCGCGACGAAGACGATGATGATCGACAGGTCGAATCCGACCGCTCCCATCCGGACCGGCGGGATCAGGTTGCGAAGAGGCCGCAGCACCGGGTCCGTGAGGTCGTGCATCAGCTCGTAGAGAGCGCGCCCAGGGCCAGCCAGCGGCGGCCGGACCCCGGCCAGCTCCAACCAGGACAGGACGACCCGGGCCAGCAGCAGGAAGAAGTAGACGGAGAGGACGATGCAAACGACATCGAGAGCCACGTTCGCGGCAGCGGTCATGGGCGCGGCAAGGCTAGCAAGATGTCCGCAAGGTCGCGCGGCCTCTAGAACTGGTTGTAGAAGGCGCCCCCCGCGATCCGCTCGCGCTCCTCGGCGGACACCTCCACGTCGGCCGGCGTGAGCAGGTAGACCCTGTTGGCCACCATCTCGATCTTGCCGTCCAGGCCATACACGAGCCCCGAGGCGAAGTCGACCAACCGCCGCGCGATCGTATCGTCCGTGCTCTGCAGGTTCATGATCACCGGGATCCCGCGTTTGAAGCGGTCGGCCACCTCGCGGGCTTCGTTGAACCGCCTCGGCTCGGACTTGTGGATCGCGCCGGAGCCCGCCGCCGCGCGCTGTGTCGGGATCGTGCGGACGATCCCCTCCTCGGCTCCGACCTCGCGCACGGGCTGGGGGGGCTGAAGCCGGTGTATCTGCGCCGGCTCCGCGGCCTGGACCTCCTCCAGCTCCTCGAGCTCCTCGTCCTCGACGAGGCCGAGGTAGGTGAGCGTCTTCTTCCACACGCCTGCCATCTGGTTTCCTCCTACACCCGCGGTCGCTCGCCGAAGAGCGCCGTTCCGATGCGCACAATCGTAGCGCCTTCCTCTAGGGCAACCTCGTAATCCAACGACATTCCCATGGAAAGTTCCAGGGCCTCCTGATGCGTCTCGACCAGGGCGTCGCGGAGCGCGCGAAGACGCCGGAAGTAGGGGCGCGAGTCCTCCGCGGCGCTCGGGATCGGCGGCAGGGTCATGAGCCCGACGAGGCGTAGCCCCTCGAGGCGCGACACCTCGTCGGCGAAGTCGGCGAGAGCATCGGGCGAGACACCGCTTCGCTCCCCGGTGAAATCGACCTCGATCAGCGCGGGAAGGCGTCGTCCTTTGGTGGCCGCGCGACGCGCCAGCCGCTCGGTCGCGCTCGTCGAGGCGAGCGTCTGGACGACGTCGGCCTGCTCCGCGACCTTGTGCGCGGTATGGCTCTGCAGCGTTCCGATGAAGTGCCACGTCGCATCCGGCACGGCCGTCCGCTTCCGCTCGAGCTCCTTCACGTAGTTCTCCCCGAATTCGCGCAACCCGGCCTCCCACGCCTCTGAGACCGCCGAGGGCGGCAGCGTCTTGGTCACCGCGACGAGCCGGACCTGCTCGGGCGTCCGCCCCGACCTCTCGCAGGCCCGCGCCAGACGGACGCGGATCCGGTCGAGCCTCTCGATCAGGGGAACGTCGGCGGTCACGTTGGTTCACAGGAATATACAGGAGTTGCCCCACGTAGACGGCAGCAACAGTCGTGTCAGACGTGGAGCCTTGCGGCTACGCCCAGCTGGCGGCCGGTGCTCCCAGCGTCTCGGCGATGGGAGAAGAACCTGCGAGGGTGGCACGCTGTGCACAGTTCGGCCATCTCTATCCGGCGCACGCCTCCGGCTCGAAGCATCGCCGCGATGGTTCCCGGCAGGTCGAGATACAAAGACCCGGCGCGGCGGCTCGTGATGGCTCCAGCTAGCGATGCGCCTCCGACCGCGACCGCGACGTCCTCCCCCACCTCGTAGTGACAGGGGCCGATCGCGGGGCCGATCACGGCGGTTAGCGAAGACGCCGTACCTCTCGCCGTCGCGGCGGCCCTCTCCACGAGGCCCGCAACGAGGCCACGCCAACCCACGTGCGCGACGACGACCGAGCCCTCTTCCGCCGAGGCTATGACCAGGGGGACGCAGTCGGCTACCGTGACCGCGATCGGCACGCCGATCCTCGCAGTGACGAGCCCGTCCACGCCGGCGATCGCCTCCGCCGGATCCGCGAATCCAGCGCCGGCTCGCCCGCGGCCGACGCGCGTCACTCGGTCGCCGTGAACGAGCCCGGCGACGGCGAAGGCCGGCACCCCGAGCCCCTCAGTGAGCAGCTCTCGGTTCCGTCGCACTGCGCCGGGGTCGTCGCCGACCGAGAAGCTCACGTTAAGCGCCGCGAACGAACCGTCGCTAAGACCACCGGTCCGCTCGCTGAAAGCCGCCAAGAAGCCCCGCGACTCCAGCGCGGGCGACACCAGCGCGTAGCGCCGTCCGCCGAGATGTCGTCGCTCGAGGCTCATCGTGAAAGGAAAGGGCGGGGGCTCGGCCAGAGGCGGGGGCCTCTTGACCGATCGCCCCCCGCCCCTCGACCGCCGGGTCGTATGGGCGGTCGAGCTTGCTAGCTCTTCAGGAAATCCGGGATGTCGAGATCCTCCTCGGCGTCGAACGGGACGGTCTCGGCCGCCGCGGGGCGGAACACCTCTTCCTCGTCGTCGAGGATCGAGGGCACCGGCTCTGGACTTGGCTCGGCGAACTCGGCGGGCTCCTCGAGCAACTGCGCGAGTCTGCCTTCCGCGCTCGCCGGCGCGCCCATCTTGTCGAACCCCGCGGCGATCACCGTGACTCGCACCTCCTCGCCCAGCGCGTCGTCCACGACGGCGCCAAAGATGATGTTCGCCTCGGGGTGAGCCACTCGGGTGATGGTGTCGGCCGCCTTGTTCACCTCGTGGAGCGTGAGGTCGGTGGGACCGGCTATCGATAGGAGGACGCCCTTGGCCCCGTCGATCGATGACTCCAGGAGAGGCGAGGAGATCGCGGTCTTCGCTGCCTCCTCGGCGCGATCCTCTCCGGAACCGTGGCCGATCCCCATCAGCGCCGAGCCGGCGCCGCTCATCACCGTCTTCACGTCGGCGAAGTCCAAGTTGATCAGCCCAGGAGTGGTGATCACCGACGTTATCCCCTCGACTCCTTGGTACAGGACCTGATCAGCCATCCGGAACGCATCGACCATGGGTGTGGTCGGATCCGACACCTGAAGCAACCTGTCGTTGGGAACGACGATCAACGTGTCGACGGCCTTCTTCAGCTCGGTGATCCCGATATCTGCCTGTGTGGCACGCTTGCGCCCCTCGAAGCCGAACGGTCTCGTAACGACGCCGATGGTGAGCGCCCCCAGGCCCCTGGCGATCTCCGCGACGGTGGGCGCGCCGCCGGTCCCCGTGCCGCCGCCCTCGCCGGCGGTGATGAAGACCATGTCGGCACCCTTGAGGATCTCCTCGATCTCCTCGCCGTGCTCCTCGGAAGCGCGCTTTCCAATCTCCGGGTCGGATCCCGCGCCTAGCCCCCGCGTCGTCTCGCGTCCGATGTCCAGCTTTACCTCGGCGTCAGACATCAGCAGGACCTGTGCATCGGTGTTGACGGCGATGAACTCGACGCCCCGCAGGCCCGCCTCGATCATCCTGTTCACCGCGTTCACGCCGCCGCCGCCGATGCCGACCACCTTGATCACGGCGAGGTAGTTCTGTGGAGACTGCATCGTCATCTGCCCTCCGGTCCCCGGCCTCGAATCCCGGGGCCTACCTGCTGTAACGCCACCACTCTTTCTCTTCAACTAACCCTCTACTGCACCGTTATTGTTATATCTACTGAACCTTTATCGCGGCCAACCTACTATCCGGCTACGGCGCCGTCAAGACTTTCCCACAGTGCCCCGGCCGGGCGACTCGGGCTCAAGACGCCGGTCCCGTCGCCCTTCGGCTCACGTCGAGGATTCGGTCGATCGCATGATCGGCGCACCCGGCGCTCGCAGATCCACGACCGGAGCCACGATGCCGTTCCGCTCCGCATACCGCAGAAGGGAGGGCAGCACCTCGCTCTTCGCGAGGAGCGAGTTGGGAGTCCCGAAGTCGACCTGGACCCCGCTCGACAGCTGCACGCTGACGCTGGGACCGGGCGGGCTCACCAGGACCCGCTCGACGTCACGAAGGATCCGCGGCTCAAGGGACGCGAGCACCGCCGTCCCGCCCTCGCGCATGCGGTCGTCCGGCACGGGGCTCAGAACCTCGATCACCGGCAGATCTTTCGCTCCATCGATGTCGCCGAGGATGGATCCGTCCGCTGCGACGAGCGTCAACGTTCCACCCTCTGCCAGCGCCCCGATCGGCCGGCGTTCCACCACGTGGATGTGCACGGTCGACGGTAGATCAATCGTCACGGCTGCCTCCTGGATCCACGGATCCGTCGAGAGCGCCGTTTCCACTCGCCCCTCGTCGACGAGAAACGTGCGGCTGCCCTTCGCGAGGCCCGATACCCGCACGACCTCGCCGTGACCGAGATGGACGGCGCCGGTCACCCGTACCGTCTTCAAGCCGAAGAGGGGCGACCAGAGGACGACGGCCGTCACGCCGAGGAGGCCGGCCAAAGCGAGCGCCGTCAGGGCCACCAGCGAGGAAGTCCTAGTCGCCAACCGGTTCCATGTCCCCAACGAACTGCACCTCCGGCTCGAGACGCACGTAGGTCCGCACCTCGACCAGTTCCCGTACGCGTCGGATCAGCTCGAGAACGTCCGAGGCGGTCGCGCCCGGACCCGAAACGATGAAGTTGGCATGCTTGGTGGAAACGCTTGCGCCCCCGACGGACAGACCCTTGGCGCCGACTTCCTCTATCAATCTGGCCGCGTGAACATCGGGAGGGTTCTTGAACACGCTGCCGCAGTTGGGCTCAGCCAGCGGCTGGGTGCGGCGGCGCCATTCGCGAGCTCGATCCATCTCTGCCCGGATCGAGACGGTGTCGCCCCCCGCCAGCGCGAGCGTCGCGCCGACCACGACCCAATCCACAGGCAGGCCGGAGTACCGGTACCCGAAACCCGCCTCCTCGCGCGCAAGGCCCCGCAGCCGGGACGAGCGTAGGTCGAAGAGCTCGACCCGTGACACAGCCTCGTCCATAGAGCGCCCGTGCGCCCCGGCGTTCATCTTCACGGCGCCACCGAGGGACGCGGGGATCGCAACACCGAACTCGAGCCCCGTGAGGCCGTGCGAGAGCGCGACTCCCGCGAGCGCCGGAAGAGGCATGGCGCCCCCCGCCGAGAGACGCTCCCCGTCCCTGGCCGCCCAGCGGAACCCCCTCCCCAGCCGGAGCACGACTCCCGGGAACCCTGCGTCGGCCACGAGCACGTTCGAGCCCTTGCCGATCACGACGACCGGGACCCCGGTCTCGCCGACGGCCGCCGCCACGGCCTCGAGATCGGAAGTCGACTGCGGCTCCAGGAAGAGCGCCGCCCGTCCGCCGATCCGGAACGTCGTTAGGGGCGCCATCGAGACTCCACGCCGGACCCGATCACCGCAGCCGGCCCGAAGCGATTCCTCCGCTCGCGCGATCGCCGGATTCATCCTCTTCCCCGTAGCAAAGCGAGAGCCTCATCCGCCACCGTCGTCACGTCGCCCGCCCCCAGCGTCAGCACGACGTCGCCGTCGCGCACCCGGTCGGCCAGAACGGGCGCGACGTCGGCGCGACGAGGGAGGAACACGACCGCCTTGCCTGGAGAGCTCGCCTCGAGGGCGTCGGCGACCAACCTGCCCGAGACCCCAGGGATGGGCTCCTCGCCGGCCGCGTACACCTCGGTCACGACCACGACGTCCGCTCCCGCGAGGCTCTCCCCGAGCTCCCTCCAGAGGGCCTGGGTTCGCGTGTACCGGTGCGGCTGGAACACGACGACCAGTCGGCCAACCGCGTCGCCCCGCGCGGCCGCCAGGGTCGCGGCGATCTCCGTCGGGTGGTGCGCATAGTCGTCGACGAAACGCACCCCGCTCGCGGCGCCGCGCGACTCGAAACGGCGCCTTACGCCCCCGAAGGAGCGGAGGTGTCGGGTGGCCTCCCGCGGGTCGACCCCTTCCATACGGGCCACCAGCACGACGGCGGCTGCGTTGAGGAGGTTGTGGATGCCGGGAACCGGAAGATCCAGGAGTACCTCCTCCCCGTCGCCGAGGGCGAACCGGCCCGCCGACCCCGAACCGTCTACCTCGATCCTGGCTCCGTTGTGGTCGCCGAGACCGTAGGTGACCGCTCCGCACCCTGCCGCCTCCAGTGCACGCCGCACCCCGGGGTCGTCCCCGCAGGCGACGACGAGCTCGCAGCGCCCTGCGAACGCGGCGAACGCCGCCTCTATCTCCTCTCGCCCCCCACGATAGAAGTCCAGATGGTCCTCCTCCACGTTCGTCACGATCGCTACGGCGGGGCTGAGCAAAAGGAACGACCCATCGCTCTCATCGGCCTCGGCGACGAACGCCCGACCCTCGCCGTGCCTGGCCCCGGAGCCGACTTCGTTGAGGTCGCCGCCGATCACGTAGGAGGGGTCCCGCCCCGCTCGCTCCATGACTACCGCCAGCATCGAGGTCGTCGTGGTCTTCCCGTGGGTGCCCGTGACGGCCAGGGTCCTCTTCCCCTCCGCCAGCGCCGCAAGCACCTGCGCCCGCGCGAGCACCGGGATCTCGCGCATCCTCGCCTCCGCGAGCTCGGGGTTGCGCTCGGGTATGGCGGTGGAAACCACCACCACGTCGGGCGTCCCGAGCTGCCCGGAGCGGTGACCCACCGACACGAGCGCCCCGAGCGAGCGGAGATCGGCGAGCGCCCGAGAATCCTTCAGGTCCGAGCCGCTGACCCGCACGCCGCGCGCGACCAGTAGCCGCGCGATTCCGCTCATCCCCGCGCCCCCTATGCCGACGAGGTGCGCGCTCCCCACGCCCTCGAGGGACGGAACATCGAGCGTCGGGATGCTTCCGGGCGGGGGGACGTAGCTCATCGGTTCTTCTTTGCCACTTGCAGCACGACCCGCGCGAGGTCGCCTGTGGCACCCGGCCTCCCCCAGGCGCGCGAGGAGTCGGCCATCGCGTCCAGACGCCGCTCGTCGGAGAGCAACGCGGTTATCCGGTCCACGAAGGTCGACGGCGTGAGCTCGGAGTCGGCAACGACCACCGCGCCACCGATGGCCTCGACCGCTCTGGCGTTCGCGGCCTGATGCTGCCCGGTCGCGTGAGGATACGGAACAAGCACAACCGGCAGGCCGCACGCAGCGATCTCCGCGATGCTCGTGGCGCCGGCACGGGCGACCACGAGGTCCGCGACCGCGTAGGCCAGCTCCATCCGGTCCAGGTACGGGATCGCGCGGAAGATCAGGTTCCCGCCCGTGGCGACGGCCTCGCGTACTACCTCGACGTGGGCCTTTCCGGTGAGGACGACGACTTGCAGGTCCGACCGGTCGCGAAGGAGCGAGGCGGCGCCGGCGACCGCCCGATCGATCCTGAGGGCACCCTGGCTGCCGCCGAGAACCACAACGGTCATCCGTCCCTCCTCGAGGCCGAACGCGGCGGTCGCCTCCTTGGCGAGCGCGTCCCGTTCGTCTCGGGCCCGGAGAACTTGATCGCGGACCGGGTTCCCCGTCACGGTGGTGCGGGCCCGCCGAGTGAGCCCGCGCGCCGCCTCCGCGAAGGACAGCGCGACCACGTCCGCCCAGTGAGCAAGGACGCGGTTCGCGAGTCCGGGAACCGCGTTCTGCTCGTGCAGCACGATCGGCCGCCGCGTTCTTTTCGCGGCGACGACGACCGGAACGCTCGCGTACCCCCCCATGCCGACCACGACATCTGCCCCAGCGACCAGCGGCACGCAGCGGCCCACCGAACGCGCCGCCGCGACCGGCGCGAGCAGAGAGCGCACCGACAGCTCACGGTACAGTGGCCTCGCCTCGACGCCGGCGAACTCGAACCCCGCCTCGGGAACAAGTCTGCTTTCGAGTCCGCCCGGCGTTCCCACAAACCGGACCGTGGCACCGTGTTCTTCAGCCAACAGGTCGGCGAGGGCGATCGCAGGAAGCACGTGTCCCGCGGTGCCCCCGCCCGCGATTACGACCCTCACCTTCATCGCCGTTCCCCGCGCTTGCGGGCGGCCGCCCTCTCGGTGAACCGGGCCGCACGGACCGGCGCCCGCGCGATGCCGACGAGGATCCCGATCCCTGTGAGCGTCACGACCAGCGAAGACCCCCCGTAGGACACGAGCGGCAGCGGTACGCCGGTGATCGGAAGAAGACCCGTTACCGCTCCAAGGTTCACGACCGTCTGGAGCCCGATCCAAGACGCGACGCCGGCCGCGAGCATCCGCCCGAATACGTCGGGGGCTCTCGCGGCCACGCGGATGCCGGCGTAGACGAGAAGCCCGAACATCGCCAGGACGACGAGCTCGCCCACGAGCCCCAGCTCCTCTCCCAGGATCGAGAACACGAAGTCCGTATGCGCGTTCGGCACGTAGAGCCACTTCTGCCGGCTCGCCCCCAGACCTACCCCGGTCCAGCCGCCCGAACCGAGGGCTATCAGCGACTGCACGAGCTGGTACCCGGTGTTCTGCGGGTCGGCCCATGGGTTCCAGTACGAGAGCAGCCGCGCGCGCCTGTAGCTCTCCCCCATGATGAGCGCGAACCCCAGACCGCCCGACGCGATCGCGATGGTGGCGAGGTGTCGTAGTCGCGCGCCGGCGGCGAAGAGCATGAGGAAGACCGTTCCCGCGATGAGCGTCGTGGTCCCCAGATCCGGCTGGAGCATGACGAGCAGGCAGACGACCAGAACGACGGGAAGGAGGGGGAGGATGAGGTGCCCGAGATCGTCGAGCCTGTCCCACTTGCGCGCGAGCACCATCGCCGCGACGGTGACGACGGCGAGCTTCGCGAGCTCCGACGGCTGGATCGTGACCGATCCTAGGGTGATCCACCGCGCCGACCCGCCCACGACGGTCCCCGCCGCCGGATTCAAGACGAGCGCGAGCAGGAGCAGCGAGACACCTAGGAGCGGGAGCGAGAGACGGCGCCAGGCTTCGTACCGGATGTGCGCCGCCAACAGCAGGCCGAGCGTGCCGACGACGGCATAGGCTGCCTGCCGGTTGAAGAAGACGAAGCTCGAGCCGTAGCGAGCGTACGCGGACACCGAGCTCGCCGACAGCACCATCGCCAGGCCGGTGACGGTCAGGCCGGCGGCGGGAAGCACCAGCATCGCCACCGATCGGTTCGCGGCCTGGATCCTGGCCCGGGCACGCTCGTGGCGGCCTTCATCCGTGCGAACGAGCCGGAGGTGCGGGGCGAGTGACGCGACGCGACTAGCCACGGGCGACCGCCTCCTTCTCGAGCGCTCGCGCGGCG
>Ga0209342_10001807_pt1 | contig 23660 bp, 32 predicted proteins | sample RifCSP16_2_FD_184023 | JGI IMG/M metagenome (GOLD analysis project Ga0209342, IMG submission 184023) | Soil microbial communities from Rifle, Colorado - Rifle CSP2_sed 16_2 (SPAdes) (version 2) | ecosystem: Environmental > Terrestrial > Deep subsurface > Rock core/Sediment | place: Rifle... | reverse complement strand
CCCCCCACCCAGGCACACCCCCCAGCAATGTACCCATTTTCGAAGTGGGGGGCGGGCGCTCTCAGGGGGGCTTCGGCTGGCTACCTTCCCTCCGGCTGGCCGACGAACACGGCGTCAGCCTACGCTCAGTCGCCCAGGCCGCCCATTGGCAGGCCGCGCAGACCCCGCACGGTGGAACTGTGCGGGGTGATTCTTCGCTATCGCTCAGCCCCCCGGCAACAAACACGCCGGGGCAGGCTCTCACAGCGGCGGCCAACCCCCGCCGCTCCCGTTCGAGCACACGCCCGCCCCCGCCACGAACGCGGGCGTGTGTATTACAGGACCATTGCAGGACGGTCGAACATTCGTGACGCTTTAGTCCCACTCTTGCGCACCTACATTGACGACCCCGAACATATGTGCCAAAATACCTTCGGCTAGACTCGCTCCCCCCAACGAGTCTAGCCGCTTTTTAAGGGGAGCGGGTCACAGCCGACAGCCGGCTGTTTTTTATCCCGCGACGGCGGGCACTACCCAGGAGAGTCATGCCAGATAGTGTAATCAACTTACTCATTCAACTACCAATCGTCGGAATCTTCGTCTGGTTTATCCTGGAATGGTCGAAACGGATCGACGCCAACGCCAACAAACACGAAGATTTGTGGAGGGAATTCCAAGACAAACGTGACGAGCAATGGAGGGAATTCTTACGAGAAGAACGCGCCCATCGAGTCGAAGCCATCGGCAGGCTGGCCGAAGAAATCAAATCCATAGCCCAACAGGTCAACCAACTCAACGGCCTACTATCCGCCCATGATGCCGCCAGCCGCGAAGCCAGAATCAAACGTCGCGACACCGGCGACTTGAACAAACCATGATCCCATGCCCGCACCCAAAGGCAACCGCAACGCGCTCAAACACGGCTTCTATGCCAGGCACTTCACCGACGACGAGATCAGCCGCTTTAAACGCAAGGCGCTCAGGGACAGCGGGCTGCAAGGCGAGATCAACGCCTTGCGCGTCATCGCCGACCGGATCCTGGAACGACTGGCAAAGAGCGGACTCGAAGAAGGCAAAGAAGGCGACATGAATAACGCCACCATCGGCGCGATCAATACCCTGGTCATCGCCCTGGCCAGCATCGGCACTCTGACCCGCGCCCAGCAGATCATCACCGGCCAGTACCAGCCGGTCGAACAGGCCATCATGGACGCCTTAGCAGAACTCAACGCAGAGGAAGGACTCTAGTGTCCACTCTCACGCAGCGCGCCAAGACCATCCAACGCACGCCCTACCGCTTCAGCCTGCACGGCGGGGGAATGGAGCTCCGCCCGTACCAGGTCGAGCCGATAGACGCGATCTGGAATTCAGTTAAACACAATCTCGGCCTGACCATCGTGGTCATCATTTCCAGGCAGTCCGGCAAAGACGAATTCCTTTGCCATCTCAAGCTATTCCTCATGCACCGCTTGCAACACAAGGACACCGAGATCGTCGAATTCAATCCCACGTACAAACCCCAGACCATCCGCGCCATCCTACGGCTCGAGAGCAGGCTTCAGACCAATATCCTGACGCGCAACCGCTGGAAGAAGCGCTCGGACTTCATGCGCATGATCGGCCAGGCGCGCACATCGTTCCTATCCGGCGACGGCAAGGCCAACGTAGTAGGCGCGACTGCGTCGCTCCTACTAATCGTCAACGAAGCCCAGGACATCTCGCCAATCGTTTACGACAAAAAGGCCAGCCCCATGGCCGCCAGCACGAACGCCACGAGAGTCATCGTGGGCACGGTCTGGACATCCGGGAGTCTCTTATCCCGCGAACGCCGGGCAGCCGAAGCTGCCCAGGCTGCGGACGGCATCCGGCGCGTCTTCGTCTACGACGCAGACGAAGTCCGCAAACATAACCCGGCCTATGGCAAGTTCGTGGACGGCGAAGTAAAGCGCTTAGGAAGACAACACCCGCTCATCAAAACGCAATACTTCAACGAGGAGATCGACGCGACCACCGGCATGTTCAACGCCGCCCGGCGAGCACTCATGGTCGGTGACCAGCCAGGCACTGACGTGCCTGTCCCTGGTCACGCTTACGCTTTTCTCATCGACGTGGCCGGGCAGGACGAAGCGCGCATGAACCTGGACGAAGACGCGCCGCTGGCAAACGCCAGCCGTGACTCGCTCACGCTCACGGTCATAGACATCGACCTTTCATCGCTTCAATTGCTAGGCTTCCCCACCTACCGGGCGGTCCGCCGCCAGGCATGGACCGGAGAGAACCACGTCAAGATGTTCGGAAAACTATCCGCGCTCGGAGAGAGTTGGCGACCGCTGTACTTTGTGATCGACGCCACCGGGGTGGGGGAGGGACTCTGGGCGATGCTGGACCACAAGTTCCCGGGGAAAGTCATCCCGGTCAAGTACACCCAGGCCACAAAGAGCGAGATCGGCTATGGATACATAGCCGTGATCGAGACCGGGCGCTTCCGCGACTGCGACCCATCCCCAGCCGTGGACAAGCAGTACAGCCACATCAAGAGTGAGATCCTACCCGGCCCGGCCAAAACCCTGCGCTGGTCCGTGCCTGATGGTACGCGCGACGACGACACCGGCGAACTGATCCACGATGACTTCGTCACCGCCGACGCGCAGGTCGCGGTCCTTGACCGGCTGGAATGGTACATCACGCAGGAGTCCACCATCCTTCAGCGGGACATGCAACGCGAGATCGACGGAGGTTACTAATGCACTTCGCACCGTTCGGAGAGTTACAAGTAACCGCAAAAAGCCTGCTGGCTTACATGGCCTTTCACTACAATATCAATACCGAACTGGCCAGGTCCACCGTAGCCAACAATGGAACCATCGCCCAAAGCGGCAGCACGGCGATCCTTTCCACCGGCACGGAGACGAACGGCTCCGCACAACTCCACTCGCGCCAACTGGTCCATTACATCAGCGGGCAGGGGATCATCGTCAAATTCTCCGCCGTCTTTTCCCCAGGTAAAACCGGTAGCCTGCAAGAAGCAGGCTACGGAAACGCAGAAGACGGATACTTCTTTGGTTACAACGGCGTTGAGTTCGGAATCAACCGCCGCAGTTCTGTCAGCGGGGAAGTGATCGACAACTGGGTCAGCCAGGCCGACTGGAACAAGCAATTATCCTTCGAGTTCGAGCCGTCCAAGTACAACATCTACGCCATCTCCTTCCAATGGCTGGGAGCCGGGGTGATTTCCTTCCAGATCGAAAACCGGCATACCGGCCTGTTCGAGGAAGCGCACGTCATCCGCTATCCCAACCAGTTCACCGTACCATCCATCCTCAACCCATCACTACCACTGCGCGCCGCTGTCTCGAATAGCGGCAACACCAGCGCCATCGTCGTGACCATCGGCAACATGGCGGCCTACGCATTCGGACAACTGGAAAAGCCAGGCCCGCGCCACGCCACACAACATAACCTGGCCTACACCGCCACAGCCGAAACGATTGTGCTGGCAGTCGAGAACATGACCGACGTATTCGGCGGGACCGGGAACAACCGCTCACAGATCAAGTTCACCCACTTTACTTACAGCACAGAAGGCGCGAAGCCGGTCACATTCCGAATCTATCGCTGCACGATCTCAGGCGGGACATCCGCCGCCATCGACACCAATACCTCCATCGCCAAGAAGTACACCGGCACACCCACACCGGCCAGTCAAAAGCTCTGGCTGGCTATCGAAGCGGCCAAAGCCGATAACGGTATTTTGTCCCTACCCGAAACCTTCGAAATACCACCAGGCGAAGCCCTGCTCATCACCGCTCAAAGCGCCGTCAATAGCGAAGTCAATGCAAGCCTGTCCTGGAAGGAGCTTATCTAATGGCAAAAATCTTCGGCAGAGAAATCCGCGTACCCCGTATTCATGGGGCACGCGTCCGCAACCCATTCCGCGCGGCCATCGACCGGGCGGTCGAAGACCGGGTCGCCGCGCGGCTGTCGACCATGGCCGAAACTGACGATACCATCATCATCGGCACGCGCAGCGGCCGGGACATCTTCCGCGACCGGATGAACTACGACCGGGCAACGATCATCGCCGAGACGCTGCTTGCCTGGCGCACCAATCCCATCGCGCGGCGTATCACCGACGCCATTGTCGAATTCGTGGTCGGCGACGGCATGGCCCCGGACATCAAGCACAAGCCCACAGCGGCAGCAGTCAAAGAGTTTTGGGAGCACCCGCTCAACAACCTGGACGAGCAGGTCCCCGAATGGGTAGCCGAACAATCCCGATCCGGCGACCTGTTTTTACTGTGCAGTGTAGACGCCAATGACGGGAGTCTATTTGTCCGCGCCGTGCCGTCCGAGCAGATCAACGAAATCCAGACCTTCAACAACGACTACCGCCAGGAAACAGCCTACATCCAGCAGGACCTGAACGCGCCGCCTTACGTGGCCTACGATCCCCTCGACCCCGAGCAGACCCAGTTCATGCTGCACTTCCCGATCAACCGGCCGGTCGGCTGCACCTTCGGCGAAGCCGACCTGACGCCCGTACTCAAATGGCTGGGCAGGCTCTCAACCCTGCTCAACGACCGGGTCATCATGAACCACCTGCGCAACCTGATCGTGTACATCGTGAAGGGCAAATTCACCGACACCAGAACCCGCAAACAGCGCGAAGCCGAACTCAACGCCAACCCACCGCAACCAGGTTCCATCGTCGTGAACGACGACACGGAAGTATGGGGCACACTCAGCCCCAACTTACAGAGCTTCGACGCCAACATGGACATCCTTGCCATCAAAAAGCACATTGCCGCAGGCATCGGGCTACCACTTCACTACCTGGCCGAACCGGAGAGCTCTACCCGCACCACAGCCGAAGCAGCCGGAACACCCACCTTCCGCAAGTTCAAGATGCGCCAGAACAGTTTCAAGCGCGCGCTGGCTACCCTGTGCACCATCGCAGTCGTCAAGAAGATCCACTTCACCAAGAAACGCTTACAGGCGGCCGGTATCGCCGTGCGCGCCGATGACGTGACCGAGCGCGACAATTCCACGCTGGCCCTGGCCGCCGCCCGGATCGAGCCGGTCCTGGCCGACCTGTTCGACCGGGAGTTAATCGACGAGCCCACTTACTTACTTCTGTTCTACGAGATGCTGGGCAAGGACTACGACACGGACGGCCCGCAGCCCAAGGGCGTGCGGCGCAAGGTGCAGCAGCCGGAAGGCGTGAGCGAAGAAACCGAGCCCGGCGAACCCACAGACACCAGCACAACGGAGGATGAATGAGTTACCGCGTTACCTTCACCTGCCCTTATTACCTGCAACCCGGCGAGACCAAGCGCGACACTATCCCCGCCGGCACTATCGTCGAAATTGTCGGTACTTCAGGGGAGTGGTCGCAGATCGCCGGGACTGACCCCAACCCATGGCGCGGGAAGTGGGTCCGCACGTTCTACCTGCAACCGGTCGACCCCGACACCGAGCCGGAACCACCACCCACCCCGGAGCCGGTCGAACCCGTGCCTTACTTCATCCTGGAAGACCCCACCGGCTCCCGCGCTCGATATGCGCTCGCGCCTGACGGTTACACAACGAGCGGCCTGCGCCGCACGCTTAACATCATCAAAGGCATCTTCCGTGCGTAAGCTGATTCTCCCCAGCGGCCTGGTTTACATCGAGATCGGCGACGAACCTGTCTTCAACCCGGCTTATGGCGTGACCCTGCACATCGGAGACTCACATCGCTTCGCTCGCTTGCGGCATGACGCGATCTCGCGCACCCACTACAACAAGAGCGGGCTGCGGGAAACCGGCGAAACGGTTGTAATCCGGCCCGTCGTCGGCGGGCAGGTCGACAACCGCAGCAAGATCGTTGTCAAGCTGGCCGACCGGCCCGCCTGGATCAATTACGGTTTCAAGCGCACCTTAGGCGAGTTTATGTGGGGGATCATACGCATCCCAGGCCGAGGTTACTTCGACACCAACGACGGGACCAGCGAAGCGTATACGGTCCTACGCAACGGCGGCGGGCTGGTCCGGGTGACCGAGATCCTTGGCACTTATGCGATCATCGAATACCAAAACTTCTACAACCCACCCGACGCCACCATCACCGCCTGGAACCGTCCCGACATCGTCACCGTGCATGGCCTAGTCGGTCACAGCACGGAACGCGATTACTGGAAGCGCCACCCTGTATACGGCCACCTGGAATGGCCGTTCGTCTCGAATCGTCAAACAGCCGTACCCTTGAACGCGCTCGAATTCTTCCCCGAACTCCCACACCTGGGCACACTGCACGGGCAACCAGTCCTGATCGAAGCCTACGGCTTCACCGGCCCGCGCGTCTTCGGCCTGATCGAAGACCAGTGGAGGCTGCTCGAAGAAATGTTGATCGTGGACCACATCCCCGGCTGGCCGCGCGCCGGATCGGACGCCGACCACCGCGTCTACATCAAGCCCTGGATCGGGACCCGTGGCAAAGCCTGGTGTAACTGGACAAGGGGGCTGTATGCCTAAAGGACCATGGGACCCCAAAGGCGGATTCATTGGCAAGTTGCTCACTCTGCGCCCTGTAGAAGTACAGACCAGAGTCCGCGGCAAACACATTGTCTTTATCAGCGAGGAAGTCGGGTTCCGCACACTTACGCGCGGCTGCGCCGACTACGAACGTGAGTTCACCACCTTTACCCAATTCGCCCAGGGACCGGCCAAGATGGTCGAAGCCGAGGAAGAAGGCGAGCCCAATCCGGCGCAGTACCTGGACTGTCCCGATCCCTTCGCCACGCTTACACCCAAGCCAAAGACCGTCCCCGAGCCAGATTACGGCATCGAAGGCTATGACCCCAACCCACCGGCGCCAGAGCCACCACTGGATACACCGTTTGGCGACCAGTCCTTTATTCCATAGGAGTAAACCATGCCAGTAAAAACCACCCTTCCCATCATGTACAGCCCGGCCTACGTGGCCGAGTTGACCATCACCAACCGCGCCGAAACACTCGCCAAGATCGAGAGCGGCGAACTGGAATTCATCGAGTTCGACGCAGCGGTCTTCCAATGGGACAAAGACAACCGCAACGGCTATTGGTTCGAAGCCGACTGGAAGAAGTTCGCCGAAAGCTTCCAAGGGCAGGCATTCGTCAAAGACCATCGTGAGAACCTGGACGCGCTCTTTGGATCCATCCAAGGATCATGGCTCGACGGCAGTCTGTTCAAACACACCATCCGCCTGACCACCCGCGAAGCCATGACCGCCTATCTGGAAGGCAAGGTACGTCGCTTCTCTATCTCGTGGTTCTATGACATGATCCGCTGCTCGATCTGCAACAATGATTTTCTGAGTCCAGCCTGTACCCATTGGCCAGGCCGGAAGTACGAAGTCAACGGCAAAATGGAAGTCATGCACCCGATTTTCGTCAATCCCTCAGGCCGCCACACCGCCGCGGTCGTTGTCCCGGCTTCCGAAGGGACCACGCTTCTCGCTGCGCTCGCAGCACATAAATCCGAAATCAATCCCGCCTCTGGCGGGGATGATCAATCCAACGCGGGGTCGTCTCAAAACGGCAACGCGTCCAAACCCACCCCTGTACTGAAAGGAGTACACATGGACCCGAACGAAAGCACCACCCAAACGGGCGCGGTCGCGTCCAACCAACCCGCCACCGTGCAAGAAGCCCAGGAACTGGGCTCGCTCATCCGCGCCAACCGCGCAGCCGCCGCCGAATTACTTGGCGAGACCGAGCGCATCGCCGCGCTCGAAGCACAGGCGGAAGAATCCGAACAGATTCTCATCGCCACCTGTGACAACCTGCTGCAATCGGCGCTCTCCAATTGCCGCCTGCCAGCCCCCACCATAGCCCGCATCGAACGCCAGTTCAAAGGCCGCAAGTTCAAGGCCAACGAACTGCATAGCGCGATCGAAGAAGCACGAGTCGAAATCGCCGCGGTCTCCAACCGGCTGGCCGTCTCCGGCCCCGGACGCACCGGGCAAATGTTCAATTCCGACGACCAGATCCGCGCGGCAGCCTATGACCTGCTAGGCGCAGAGCGCGACCCCGGCACCGAGGGGTTGAAAGTTGCCCGGCTCAACGGCATACGCGATCTATATCTGATGCTCACCGGCGACCGCGAGTTTACCGGCAACGTCGATTACGACCTGATCATGGCCGGGCTGGCCACCACCACCAACTTTCCCGCCATCGTCAAGGACTCGATGAATAAGATCCTGGTCCAGGCGTGGAAGCAGTACGGGGAAGCCGGTTACGGCTGGTGGAGAGAGATCGTTACGGTCGAGCATTTCACCGACCTGAACCAGATCGACTGGGTCATCACCGGCACGATCGGCAGCCTGCCCACCATCTCAGAACGCGGCGAGTATCCAATCCTGCCCATCGGCGACAACGTCGAGACATCCGACTGGACCAAGTACGGCGGGTACGTGCCACTCACGCTGGAAGCGATCCTGCGCGACAACCTGCAAGCCTTCAAGCAGTTCCCGCGCGAGCTTGCGCTCGCCGGAATGCGCAACATCTCGGAGCAGGTGGCAGCCATCTTCACCAACAATAGCGCCGTAGGCCCAAACCTGGCAGACGGCGGCGCGCTGTTCAACTCCACCGCCATCGCAACACCGGGCGGCCATCTCAACCTGCTGACCACGGCACTGGGCACCGATTACACCGCCTGGGCAGCCGTAGACAAAGCCATGTTCAAACAGCCTATGCACGTGGCCGCCACCATCGAAGGCACCAGCTACCTCGGCACCGGCAAGCGCCAGGGCGTGCGCCCGGCCTTTGCCTTAGTCCCCATCGACCTGGCGAACCAGGCCGATTCCCTGTTCGTTGGCCGCTGGGCTTCGGACGTGGAAGCCATCCCTTCAGCAGGTGGACGGACTTTCATGGGCAAAGTCAAGCCGTTGGTCGTGCCCGAATGGACCGACGCCACCGACTGGGCAGCCGTGGCAGACCCCAAGATCCTGCCCTGCCTGCACGTAGCCGAGATCTTCGGCGAAAAGCCGCAGATCTTCATGGCTGGCCGGGAGAACGATCCGGCCATGTTCATGAACGACGAGAGCCGCCTGAAGGTCCGCCAGTTCCTGGCGGTCGGCGTGTCCAACTACCGCGGCTTGCATAAGAACAACGTCGCAGGCTAAACCAACCTTTTGTATTCACCCCGTCCGGCGAGCCGGACGGGGATCAACCCTAATCCCACCCCGCCCAAGAGCGGCGGGGTAATAAGGAGACCAAACCATGGGATAACACCCACATGAGCCAGTACATCCCCCCGACCGCTTTCCATTGCGTGACCGGGACCTACACCGACGCAGCCGGAGCCGTGGCCGGGACCATCGCCAAGCACCGCGCCGCAGCTGCGTCGACCGGCGTGATCAACATCCCGATCGTGCTGCCGTCCAATTCACAAGGCCTGCAAGGCGCTTATCTCAAGTCCGTAGAAGTGGATTATGAGTGCCTGCTTGCCGCAGCCACATCCATCACCGCAACCATGAACAAAATCACGCGCGGCGCAGACGGGGCCGTAGCCGTCGTGGCAGACGTGCCGGTCACCCAGGACCTGGCCGCAGCCACGGACGCCGCCGACCAGGATCAGCACAAACTGACCGTGACCGTCACAACCCCGGTCTGGATCGACAATGACGCCGAGTACCTGCTGGTCATCACCGCCATTTGCGGGGCAGTCGTTACGCTCGACTTCTTGGGTGCAGTTGCCAACTTCACCTTGAGACTGTAGGTGTGTCATGGGATACGTGCATGATACCCACATAAGCCAGTACATTCCGCCGACCCTGTTCCATTGCGTCACCGGCACATGGAGCCTAGCAGCCGGACAAGTGGCCGGGACCATCGTCAAAAAGGTCAACGATGCGAACCAGACCAGTGTGATCAACATCCCGGTCCTAATACCATCCAATTCCGTGGCCCAGCAAGGCGCTTATCTCAAATCCATCGAGATCGACTTCGAAGTGACCGGAGCCGCACTCACCGCCCTAACCGCCGTGGTCAACAAAGTCACACGCGGCGCGGACGGGGCCGTGGCAGTCGTGGCCGCACAAACGTTCACCTACGACACCGGGCACGATGCAGCCGGGGAACGCGTCGACGTGGACCAGCACAAGATGACGCTCACCATCACTACGCCATTCTGGATCGACAATGACGTCTACGTTCTGGTCGAGCTCACCTGTGACCAGGCCGGAGATACCGGCGTGATCGAACTGCTGGGCGCGGTTGCCAACTACACGCTGAGGATCTAGCCGATGGACGCCAAACTAAAAGCGATGGCCTTACAGGCCATAGCCAAAGAAACCCCACTCAAAGGCTACGAACTGGGCGTCCTGGAGGCAGCCATCCGCGAGGAAACCGACGAGCTCGTCGTGATCCTGCTGGACGGGCGGAAGATGGTCTATCCGCTCGAAGAGCTCACCCCGCCAAAGATCGGCGGGGCGGACATGCGCGCCAAAGCGCCAGCACCGAACATGGCCAGCACCGTCAAAAACACCGTTACAAGATCTAAACCTTCAAAGGAGTCCAAATGAAACTCGACTACGCATTACTCGCTCTGATCATGGGCGCTGTCTACGGGCTGATCAAGCTATTCCTGCCCGACTTCCCGCTCTCCCAGGACGTGTTTTTTGTCCTGATCCTGTACGTCCTGGTCAAACTGGGCGTAGAGATCGTCGGCGCACCGCTCCGGCGCGTGCTCGGATTAGCGCCCAAACAGTAAGCACCGGCGCCCACCTCCGCGCCGTGCCCTAATCGGTAGGCAGGGATGTCTCCCACATCCCTGCCCCCGATAGTGGCCACCACCACCAGAAAGAGAGATACCACCATGCCTACAGTCATCTCCGGTCAAAAGACCGTCACCACAGCCGGGACAGCCGTAGCCCTCGGCAGCCAACAGATCAACGGACCTATTGTTATCATCGCGCTTGACACCAATACCAACATCGTTGCTCTAGGCAACGACGGCGCGGACGATGTCACCGTTTCAAACGGGCTACGTCTCGCAGCTGGCGATAAAATCTTAATGGAAGTCGGCAACCTGCGTGAAATCTATCTCGATTCCGTAGTCAACGGCGAGGGTGTGTCCTGGCTAAAGCTCAATGTATGATCGAAGGAGCATTCTATGCGGAGAAACAGAATAGACGATCTTATGACATTCATACAGGCGCAGAAACAATTACAGATCGACAGGCACATCCACTGGCTGCTGAAAGACGACTTCAACGATACCGTCGCGGCGGGGGCTGTAAACGGCACGCTTGCCACGCCGATAGGGGGGACGCGGACGGTGACGGATGTAAACAGCAAATTATCCATTGGCTCGGGGTTAGCCAATTTTGCGACCGGCGGCGCGGGAACTGGCGACCCTGGTATTTGGTATCCAGTCATCACAAGAGTAGCGGGGCGATTGTGCGTTGCAAAGGTATCAGGCACGAATACCAACTATAGCGCCGGATGGGATAGTGCCACATCGGGGAATCCCGCGCACGGCATAAATATCACAACAAGCAACAATTTACGTGTGTTCTTCAACAATGGCTCGCCGCTGGTCGTAGGCACAGACCCGGCATCGGGCGCTACGGTTTATGTAGCCTCCATTTTGCGCGCAACCGGCGCATTCCTATTGATAAAAGAAACGACCGCATTCTCAAACTGGACATTGCTTTATCCCGATGCGCTGAACAGTCAAAGTAGCATGTATCCCACCATTTCAGCGGCGGGAGCTACCGCGGTGTTCACAGGAGATTTTGTGCGCGTCCCGCAAAACCTGATATATATCGTCCCGCTCGCATCGGACGCATTCACCCGTGCGAACGGCGCGCCAGGCGTGACCGGTGGGGGTGGGTCAGGAGAAGGTGGGGGTACAGGTCTGACCTGGACGGATCAGAAGGGTGTGTCGGCTATCGCGTCGAACATGCTCACTTTTACATCGCTCACGACAAGCCTGGGAATTGCGACTGTGCCATGTGGGACACCGAACGTCATGGTAGAAGCGATATGCACGCGTGCGGCCGGCAATTCCGGTCTGGTCTTGCGCTGGACAGATGCCAATAATTATATTGCCGCCTACCTGGACGGTACAAATCTAATAGTTGTGGAAGTGGTGGCAGGCACGCCTAACACGCTCCAGACGACCGCCGTCACGTATGGGGCGACAAAAAGATTGGTTATTTCTCTCAACGCAACCAAGATCAGGGCATATTATGGAGACGCGCTGGTCGGAGCGGAACTGACCACCGCTGTCACAACCGGCAACGCGCACGGGATCTACACCAGCGACACCGGCGCGACGTTCGATAACGTTGTCGTCTGGGCAAAAGGCAACGGCGGGAAGTACAACATCCTGGATAGGTACACGCGATGAAACTCTACTATTATTTCGTCCCCTGGCATTCTGATGCGCGTTCGTTCGGCGTAATGGCAGACGATCAGGAACAGGCCGATGCGCTGCTGTATAAATATTTTGAGCGTAACGGCTGGATCACCATAGTCCCGGCGCACGAAGAAAAACAAGAACAACATGGACAACTGATGATTGTCAGTCCTGCGCGCCCTGAGCAAATCGTTTGTGATGTTCAGGGTTGGCCGAGCGATTATGAGTGTTGGTCGTTTGACGTTGGGAAAGTCGTGGAGTTCCCGCTCATAATCAACCTGGGAGATTTTCAGGGATGAATCTATTCGATTACTGGTGGATTTGGGACATGCTCGCCAGCGAGCCGGTGACAGACACACTCTCCATCTTGGCCGGATATGTCTCGTTCTGCGTGGTGATCGTGACGGCGCTCCTGGCCGCCAGTCCCGCGTTATGGCTGGCACGGCGCGGGGCGCATTACGAGCGTGTGCGTCGCGGGGTAATCGGCGTGGCGATCTTATTCGCAGTGTTGGCATTCACGGTGGCTATGTTCCAGGTACACGACCTTCTCAACATTTATCAGTCGTGGTATCAGACTCCATCTGACCCGAACTGGCAGCCCATCACGCCGGAGAATTGGATGCTCAGACCGAACGGGTAAGAAGGATCAATAGTATGTTCCGGAAAATTTCACTCCCACCCATCAAGAAAGGAACCCCATGTCCGATTCCCTGACCACGCTCATCACCCGCGTCCAGGCCCAACTCCTCGACGACGGCACCTTATTTTCAACAGCAACCGTTACAGCCGCAGTGCGCCAGGCGCTGCGCGATTTCAACCAGCGCGCGCCGGTCAACGGAGCCGAGATCGTAGAGGTCTCGAGCGGCCTGCTCGCCTACGAGCTCACGGGCGGGGCATTTCCAACGCTAGTCCTAGATGTGCTCGACGTGCTGAAGAACGACGATTCCGGCGAGGATGACGAACCGCTCGAGTATGACAAGATCTTCGAAGACAACCGGATCTGGGTCCGCTTGCGGACCGCAGAGAGTGACGGCAACCTGCTTATTCGCTTCACGCAAGGGCACACAGTCAACGGGCTAGACTCGGAAGTCGAAAGCACCATGAACGCGGATCAAGACCAGATCCTTGTCGATGGCTCCTGTGGCTATGCTTGCCGCACCCGCGCACTTGGCCGGGTGGAGGCCTTGAACCTGTTCACCAAGACCGCCCCGCCCGACTACGAGAAAGCCGCTACGCGCTTCTTCGAAGCCTTCCGCTTCGGCCTGGCCCGCTACGAACGCAGGCCCGAACCCAGGAGCGAGCTACGTAAAACATCCTGGCTCGATAATGATATCCGTCTCACATCCAGCAGGCAGACCGGCAGCCTGAAGGACCTGTAGCCCCGCTCTATTTACAAAAAGAAAGGAAACGGGATAGACCATGCCGCGCGCGCTGCCCGCCCAACTTACCACCGCCCTTGATTCGGGCGGCTTTGTCCCCTACTTCGCCATCGGGCGGCGGAATTACACCGGCAGCCCGCCCGCTTCGCTCGCGGGCTATACCACACTCATCACACAGATTCTTTATTACAAATACGACGGGCTGGAACTGACCGTCAAGTACCACTCGGCGAACCTGCCCGCCGATGACGGGCTCATCGTAGGGAATAAATACTATCTCGAACGCGGGGTGATCGTGGGGGGAACACAATACGGGATCAAGAGCGCAAGCTTGCGCTTCGATGATTACGCCATCCATAAACAGATCGTGACCGCTCAATTCTCGCTATTCTCCCCCGACGAACGCCCGGCAGGCATCGCCGGAGACGACACCTACACCAACGTCCTAACCGCACTCAATCCCAATGCTTACGAACTCGGCACGGTCGATTTCAAAGCCACGCTCGGGAATGCCGACCATTGGGGCTACAACTTCTATCCGGCCGGCAAGACCGTCACACTCAAAAGCCGTTCCAGCCTATTACCGCTCATCAGACAGAAATATCTACTCCAGGCCGTCGACAACAGCGATGACGACAACGAAGACGAGATCCAGTTCTACCACCTGGGCAGCCCGGTCGTCCTGGATACCTGGGCGAACGGCCAGGCTGGAAAAGGCGGGGTGGGCCTGTGTTACTCACCAGAGCTAAACCTGTTCGTATCTGTTTCTGGCCTTGGAGGTCTAACTAGCTTCACGTCCACTTCCACAGACGGGATCAACTGGACAGACGCAGACGACGCCAATAATAAGCAGTGGGAGAAAGTCCGCTGGGCGGCGGAACTCGGATTGTTCGTCTCGGTCGGCTCGAACGCCATCGCCACCTCCCCCGATGGCCTGACCTGGACGCTCCGGACGCCCGCCAACGCAACCTATATCCGGGACGTGATCTACTCGCCGGAACTTAACTTACTAGTCGCTGTCTCGCAAGATGTTGGCGGCACAACCAACATTCAAACTTCCCCGGATGGCATCACCTGGACCCAGCGCACCCACGGAGCCGCAGCCCTATATACTGTCATCTGGTCAGCGGAACTTACGTTATTCATTGCCGCAGGATCGAAGATATTCTCGTCCCCGGACGGCGTCACCTGGACCCAGCGCAGCGCAATCGGCGGATGGTTGGGCTCTACCTGGTCACCCGAGCTATCATTATTCGTTTTGGTCGGCGACGGATCGGGCGGGCAATATATTTACACTTCCCCCGATGGCATCAATTGGACAGCCCGGACCGCTGCCGCCCTCCGCACCTGGAAATCAGTTTGCTGGTCGGGAGAACTCGCCCTTTTTATGGCCGTCTGTGAAACCGGCGTAGGCAACCGGTCCATGTTCTCCGCCGATGGCTTCACCTGGACGTCCATGGCCACACCCCAGGACCAAGCCTATAAAGACGTCATTTGGGCAGCAGAGTTATCCTTGTTCGTAGCCGTCGCAGGGACCGGAGTCATGCACTCCATCCATGCGGGAGTGCTCTCAATCACAGCCGACCACACCATTACGCAGGGAGATATAACCCTGCTCAAAAACGGCACGATTGCCAGCTTCCTATGGCGCGATGAAAACAGCACCATCTACACCACCGGGCAAGATACATCCATCATCCATAACCTCGGCTATCTCGAATCCACAGACGCGCCGCCCAGCAGCCTGCGCAACACCGACCGCGCCAAGGTCACTCTCGGGATACATCTCAAATACAAGACCGGAGACATTTTCACCCTACGGGTGAACGCCAGTCAAACCGCCACCTACCTGGCCCACGTGACCGAGATCCTGGACCCCGGAGCCCCCATCGGCTGGCGCTGCGAGATCGAACTGATCGAACGCTTTGCCAACACCAACGCCGGAGCCATGCCCTCGACCATCGAGAGAGTCGCGGCGTATACGCCGCTCGTCACCACCAACTTCGACGGCAACCTTGACGAGACGGTCAATAACTTGCAAGCGCTGGCCGACAAAGTCGACGAGTTGGAAATAGGCGCATTTGACGATACCGAAGGCGATCCGGCAGACGTGGCAGGCGCAGCCGCAGACGGGACCAGCATCTTTGGAGCCAGGCGCGACCACGTGCACAAAGGCGCGACCGCTACCCACACCCACACCGGGCTAGTCACGAACGGCGACAGCCACGACCACAGCGGAGGAGACGGCGCGCAGATTGCTTATAGTTCCTTATCAGGAAAACCTGCCGCAGTCGTAAATATAAACGACCTGTGGAGTTGCACTTTTTGCGGTTCATCTGCTTTTGTCGGAACAATTGCGACTCTGCCAGGCGGAGCAACATTGACTTACAACGTGACGAGTGGAAATGAAAACGCAATGGTCCCCGCGTCCACTAGTCAACTTGCCAAGATGCGATTGTATAACACAACACGGGGAACGAGTGCGCTTATCTCGAATTGCGTGACAGGCACCAACACCGTAACCCTGACAGCCAATGTCCCGGCTGGATGGCAGGTAGGGGACACAATCGATATCGCCAGTCAAACTGTTTCGGGGGGCAGTAGGGCGTGGGTGGACTTGGAAATCACAGGCGGGGATTTTACAGGGAAGTCAAGTGTGTTTCTTTTCTTGGTCGTATATGACACCGCTGGAGAAAACTACCGCATGAGTCTGCACCCGTTTGAGACTTACGGAGCAAGCAAGATCGTGGTCGAACTAAATACGCAAGGCACAGGCGGGAACACAGGACAATTTTTATATAAACTGACGAGCAATATTATTACAGCGGAATGGGCAGCCAGTGGCGCGGCGTCGATGATCGTCGTAATAAAGGAAGCCGGATATTTAGGTTGATATAAACCCGCATCACCAGGACATCACAACCTGCCCCCCTTTCCAGAGAGTCCCCTATCATAACGAAGCCCGTCCACTGGCATGGACGGGCTTCTCTTTTGGCTGCATCAAGGGTCGACCAACGAAGGCATCCAGAGAGTCATGAATATTATATATAAATATCATAAATATTACAACGTTTCGCCGGTCGGCTCGGCGGCGCGGAGTACCGCGCCTTTTCCTACCGGGGGCTTCGCCCCCGAACCCCCACCACACCGAAAGCAATCCCGTTTCCCAGCGAAAGCCAGCGCGCGAACGCGCACCCGTGCGCGCGGGCTTCCCGGATCCATGGCTGATGGTGGAAGCCGTCAAGTATTCGCGCTCGCGTGGCCGCTCGCACATGCCGGACACTCAATACACGGCATCTGACAGGTTCGCTCGCCTGATGGCTCGCAAACTCCAACCGGCGTGCTCGCGTGGCCGCTCGCACATGCCGGACGCTCAATACACGGCATCTGACAGGTTCGCTCGCCTGATGGCTCGCAAACTCCAACCGCGCAAAGGCGCGGGCGATCCCCTAAACAACAAAGCGCCGGGTGAAACCGGCGCAGATCTATAAAACAGCCAAGCGCGGAAAAGACCATCCGCGCAATTAATCGCGGGGGGAGTACCCCCCTGCACCCCCGACCGGCGACGGACCTCCGCAGGCCCACCCCGCCCCCCTGCCGCGTGGCACACCCCCCACCCCTAGCCCGCAGCGCTCCCCTCATGCTTCGGGGGCGCTAAGCGGTCTAGCAAGGTGTGTCGAACCGCTCTCAGGGGGGCGGGGTTCTCCGCCGCACGCCCCGACGAACACGGGGCTACCGTTCGTTCCACTCACTCGGCTACGCCTGCTGCGGCCCGTTTCAACGCCGGTAAGGAAGGCCGCAGGCTGTGCCCTGGACAAACACCCAGGGCACAGCCTGGACAGCGGCCTGAGAGTCGGGCATCGGATGTCTGGAAGAACCCCAGCCACCGAAGCCCGAAGCGAAGAACGCCGAATATAGAAGCCGGACGAACAGGGCCTAAGAGCATTTAAGACACGAACCACACATGGTATCCGGTTGCGCGGGGTGCGGCCTCCGTGCCCTTGCCGCAAAGAACAAGAGCGCGGCAATTCCTATTCGGCCCACCACTCGCGCACCGGGGCGGGGCCGGGCATGGCAGGCAGTCGGTGCAAGTGCCACAAAAAGCGCGCGCGGGGGGCTTGTGCCCGTGCACCCCTAAGAACATGGGGTGCACTCCCCGCGCCGTTTTTGTGAGATCGCACTTGCACCTTGTCGGGCGGCAAAGAACAAGAGCGCCGCCCTGTGCCTTTTTGCCATGCTTAGTGGAAACTGGGCTGCGCGTTTTTTGGCCCCGCCAATCTAAGTAGCCCCCTGCGGGGGGCAAAGGTCAAGGTCATCATGTCAAGTGTTTATTTCGGTGGTTCTCGCAATCTCCCCCAGTCCGCCCTAGTGGGCAAGGTGGTTCAGGCTGTCGCCCAGTCTGGTGCATCCGTGCATGTTGGCTGTCAGTTTGGGGCAGATCAGCAGGTCGTCACTTTTGCAGCCTGCTTTTATCCTTTGTCTCTCGTTGTTTTCGCAGTTGCGCCCAGCCTGGCCCAGGCTCCCGGGCAGGTGCAAGCAGCCAGCTCCGCTGGTGCGCGTGTTGTCCTGGCCGCTGGTGGCGGTGCTCAGGTCCCCATCCGCGCCCGTTATCTCTTGCGCTCTAAGTCTGCCTTTGCTGGCTGCTCTGCTGCTGTGTTCTTTGCCCCCGGTCCCGGCTCGCTGGCTGTCGCCCGCGAGGCCGTCAAGGCCGGGCTTCCTGTTTTCGCCTTTTGGGTGCAAGCCTATCCCCCCGCTCCCATCCCGTCCACCCCCGGCCAGTGGGTGCGCTCGTCGTTTGCTGGCTTCGGTTGCTGGCAGTTCCAGCCCGCACAAGTCGGGCTGCTGTAATCCGCTCCCGGTCATCTGGCCGGGCAAATCAAAAAAGGAGTCCCTACCATGTTCCCCCCCGAAAACCCCACATCTCAACCCGTAATCCTGTCTTGTTGGTTCTGGTCCGCTGGCTGGCACGAAGGCCGAATCGAAGAGGCCAGCGCCGAGAGCCAAACGGCCGTAATCACGCCGCGTAACTCAATCACGTCTCTCACCGTTGAGTTCAAGCACATGCGCAATGTGTGTCTGTCCTTCGGCTTCGGCGAGGTGCTCGAATCGTTCGGCAGCCCCCGCACCGCTACACCCTGGCTGCTCGAGAGCCTGCCAGTCTCAGTCTATACCGAGGTGAAATAATGGCCGGTTGGAATCACCCCCAAAGCACTCGCGCGCACCCAATCCGCGATTTTATTGCCTGGATCAAGAGATTATTCGGGAGGAAATCATGACTACCACAACCCCACAAATGTCTCTATGGTCCGACATTACAACCCAAGACCCCAAAGAGCAAAGGCGCAAACAGGCCCGCCAAGCGCACACCATAAACGCCAAACTTGAAGCCATCAAGGCCGAGGGTTTCCGGTGGGCACATGAGAAAGAAGCCTGGTATTTCGCCGGAGTGCCATCGTTCAACCGCCAGAAACGGACCCTGGACGAGATCCGCAACATGCACGGAAGCCAGCGCTTTACGCGCAACGCGCGCCAGCCGATGTACGAAGACTCGGAACTTTTGACCGCCTAACCAATCCCCAGCCCGGCGCATGGTCAACCGTAGATCATGCGCCGGGCAGAAAGGTAAAACCATGACACCCAGCCTAACCGAAATCACCGTAGAGCTCACCATCTTGACCGGCGAATTATTCAAACTGTCCGAAGACGGCAACACGCTCGAAGGCGAGACCGCTTATATCCATGCCTATCTCAGGGAATGGCCCAGGCCCGCGCGGCTGGCCCTGTCCCCGGGCACACCGAAAGGAGTCCGATCCTACTTCAACACCGAGACCATCACCTGCAACCCCAACCGCGCGCCCAAAGACATCGCGCGCGACATCCAAAACCGGCTGCTGCCCGAGGCGCGCGAATTCCATATCAAAAATATGGAGTATCACCATAAACGCCTAGCAGAACTGGCCGCACACCGGGCAGCCGTCGAGCCCTTCGAAGCCGCAGGCTTTAAACACCAAACCTATTGCGAGAGCGAGACCCATTCTAAAATGTACCTCGGAGATTGCACCATCGAAATCTATGGCACAAAAACGGAATTCAAAATCACAGACTTGACCCCCGAAGAAGCCTATCAAATTCTAACTTTTGTAAAGGAGTTATGAACACATGCCCCACTACACCTACGCCATCTTTTTTTATAAGCAAGGCTATATGGCCGAGGTCTATGACTTTGGTCAGCCCATCAAACGCACTGAATTTAACATGAAGCGCGACGACGCCGCGACCGCCGCAGAAAGCGCCATCGAGGCCTTGGAAGCCGCCGACCGCGAAAACGAAGAAGCCTACCTAAAATCACTCAAGGAGAGTAAATAAAATGACCGCCCAACTCCACAAAAATTATCAGAAAGTAGAGCAATCATGAACGAGAAATTCTTCAAGTCAGTGGCGCGCCTGCAAAAGCGCGCCGCGAAACTGTACAAACAAGGCTTTATCCGAATCGAGGGAATCGAGCCAACCGTCCAGGTAACTTGTGAGTTATTCGCCAAACTCGCTCCTGAAGGCCCTGAAATCTTTAGGGAGTTTAGCGAAAAGTATCCCGGCGAATTCTACATTGGTATCACAATTGTAGGTCTGGAATATTTCACCATTGGCACGCTGGCCGAATTTGCCGAGGCCGGTATCATCATGCCGGAGCAGGTGCAATCATGACACCCAACGTTGCTAACGTCGGCTGGAACGAGCCGACAGAATCAAAGCCGAAGCCAAAAAAAGGCGGCAAGAAATGAATCATCCCATCCGTTTTCGAAATAACGACCAGTGCCGCTTGGCCTACGCCGCCGCAGGCTTGACTGCGGACGGCGAGCGCCCGCAATATGTCCACATCGACCCGGATGACTATGCCGGGAAGATCGCCGCCGAACGTGCAAAGCAGCCGTATATGACCCCAAAACAACGGGCAGAATCAGACTTACGCATCGCGTGGTATGAGAAGCGCCAGGCAGAACAGGAGCGATAGCCATGCCATACTGCAAAAAACATGACCGCGAAAACGAAGAAGCCTACCTAAAATCACTCAAGGAGAGTAAATAAAATGACCGCCCAACCCATCAAACCCGATACCCTGCTCGATGACCTGCACCCGGCCCGCTTCTTGAAAGTGGCCGACCTGCTGGAGCGCTGGAAAGTGCAGAGTCTGACCGTAGAAATCAGCCGCATGACCAACGAGGAGACCGTACCCAACCCCCGCGACATCGACCCAACCACCCGCAAGCCCGCCGTGAAGATCCAACCCGTGCTGTACTTCAAAACCAAGACCGGCGCCGAATTCCCGCGCGGCTATCTGCTGTCCGCAGCCGTCGACGTGGAGAGTCTCAAGGCTGCCACCGGCGCCGCGACCGTTGGAGAGCTCACCGGGAAGAAGATCAAAATCCAGGTCGGAGAGCATAAGGGAAAGGCCGTGCTAAGGGTGGACCCGAAGCCGGTAACCGAATAATCCGGATCCTACCATCAGAAAGAGCGATGCCTTCGAAGGCATCGCTCTTTCTTTTCGATCGCGCACCGCCAGAACCGGCGAGCCCGCCTACCCCGACATGATCCAGGCCGGGGGACCGTAACCAACACCGCCCCCGCCCGTCTTGCATGTATCGCAGTCTAGCCGCTGCCCCCACTCAGGCCGCCTGCCCCGTCCGAATTCGGACGGGGCAGGTCTGTTTTCCAAAAAAAATTTCGTTAAGCCCTGACGGGCTTCGCTTTCGCGGTCGGGCTGGAAGCGGTTGCAGTCATGCGGATGGGTTTGGGTTTGGGTTTGGGTTTGGGTGACCATCACCAGCAGCAGATTCCCACTTAAGTGACCGGACCGGTTTAGAGATAGTTTGATCAGTCACGGCCTCAGCTGGCACCAGCAGAATTGACGGGTGCAGCCCGGGCAACCACCTACAGAAATGACGATACCAGCGATCGACGACATCGACAAAAACAGCGGTACTGTCAAGTTACCCTTGACACCTTGCGCACTCTGCGTATAATGCGTACATGATTGTAGAACATTTATCCACCCAGGAAGTTGCTGAGATCCTGAATGTGAAGCTACGGACAGTGCAACTATGGCTCGAACAGGGAGAAAACGGACCATTCCCAAACGCCTACAAACTCAATCCCGATAAACGAAACTCCCCGTATCGTATCCCCCGCACCGACATCGAAGTCATCCAGGAAAAGCGCAAGACCGGCCCCCTCGACCCGGCTACCGTTGAAAAGAGCAAAATATGATCCCCACCCGTAGAACCATCAAGGCCCAAATCTGGAAATCCATCCTACATGGCACCAGCCGCCCGGCGTCGTGGCTCGACTGGCTGCTTATCGCAGCCGTGGCCACCATTATCCTAAGTTTGTTCTGGCGCTGATTTAAAAGCGAAGCGGACCGCTCTAGCCAGCGGCCCGCTTTACATCGCGCCAGATGCAAGGTGATAGTAGCACCTTAACAATCTAGCAGTGCCCCGGGCGGGAATCGAACCCACATCTAAGCCTTATGGGTTAAGGTTCGAAACCGGTAGGAATGGGCGGAGTGCATCCGCCTGTAGACCACGTGTGTAGTGCTCGACCATCTCGATGGATGACCAGCGCCCACCCAATTGTACCAGTCTCGACGGCGCACCAAAAACCGAACTGATCGTAGCGAACGAACGCCGGAAATCATGGGGGGATAACTTGATCCCAATCGCCCGGCCCCACTCCCGCACAATACACTTAAGGCCATCCCGCGTAAGCTGCCCCCCAGATTGCACATTCACAAACATTGCTCCTACACCACGCGCGGCGCGGCGCGCCTGCAACCAGGCCGAGATATATTCAGCAGTTCTATCCGAGAAGATCCCGGCCCCCCACTGGCCGCCTTTGACGATGACCTCCAAGACGCGCCGGTCGAGATCCACATCAGCCAATTGCAAGCGGCACAGTTCGGACGCGCGCAGACCAGTATCCAGGAGAGTCGCAGCCATCGCCAGATCCCGCGCGCCTTTCGGCGCGGACGCATCGAACATCATGAGCAATTCGAGAGCCTTCTCGACGGTCAGGGTCCTTTGGGGTTTTGATCGTACCGGCTTGATCCTGGCCGACAAGGCCGGGTGAGCCGAACCGAAGCGCCAACGGAGGTACTTCCGGCAGGCAGCCAGGGCGACACACTGCTGACTATTCCCCCACCCCTGTGACCGAACCAATTCCACCAAGCCCGAAGCCGTCAGACCTTGAAGGTCTCGACCGGCCAATAAACGGGCAAAGACCCGACGATACGAGTCAATCGTCGCATCGCTGTAACCATGCGATGCCAAAAAGTTCTCAACTTCTTTCATTTTCACCTCCAATGGTTATCCCAGGCTCGGAGACCCCCAAGCCTGATAACAATCCCGCCTCGGCGGGACAGAAGGCCGCGCCGGGAACGCGGCGACCTAACGCGCAGCCACATAGAATTGAGTCCCTACCACAGGAGGCCAGCGGGCAACTGCAACTCAATTCTATCAGAAAAGGAGTCCCTACCACATGGCTAACATTTTCTCCCGTAACGTGCCTGTTCCAGGCACGCAGGCCACCGTCTTTACCAAGACGCCACTCAACGAAGGTGAAAAGGTGACCGTCAACCACCCCACCGGCCAGGCCACCGCCACGGTCACCCACGACTATGGCAAATCCGGCGCCTACATCGCCCAGGTCCATGACAACAGCCAGCCCGGCAACACGCGTGAAAGCAACCTGGGCAATGGCTACTACCGGATCGAGATCGACTAGGAGCGCCGCCATGGACTATCACCTTCAGATCACCGGCGACCGCGCGCAGATCCAGCAGCCCGGCTACGTGACCAATCGCTATACCCTGGACGAGATCAAGGCCGTCATCAAAAACACCACCCACCAGCCCAGGCTATAGCG